>Ga0224501_10003525_pt1 | contig 12324 bp, 14 predicted proteins | sample SF_Oct11_sed_USG_4_FD_169105 | JGI IMG/M metagenome (GOLD analysis project Ga0224501, IMG submission 169105) | Sediment microbial communities from San Francisco Bay, California, United States - SF_Oct11_sed_USGS_8_1 | ecosystem: Environmental > Aquatic > Marine > Sediment | place: USA... | reverse complement strand
GTGCGCGATCCGCCGTCATCCAAACGCCCCGATATTTCTCCGGCGCGTCCCATCCTGACCATGATTGGACGAGGCTCCACACTTCCCCCGTGGGATCGGCCGGGATCGATTCCTTGACCATCACGCCAAGCGGTGAGCGGAGTTCATCGAGCCGTTGTTCGAGTGCGTCGCGGAGAGAAGACTCGGAAAACCTGTCGGCCGTGACGGTCCGACTCAGAAGATAGCGGAAATCGGCCAACAGCGCTCGTTCCTCCTTCGACCACGTCTGTAGTCCGTTCCCGATAAAACCCAGATGTTCGTTCGTGCGGAGGGTTTCAGCCAAAGACCGGCTGAGACCGGCCAACTCGTCCGGAGACGCCCCTTCCAGCGAGAGCAAGATCAAACGGCCCGAGAGACCTTTTCGAGCCTGTGTCAACAATACTCGTTGTGTCTCCGTCGAACCTTCAGGAAGGAGATCTCCCAGATCGTTCCGGATAGACACCTGTGTGGCGACGTACCACATGCCACAACATATGACAGCCAACCAGAGGGCGGGAACCCACCGGCGCGCAGTCATGGGATACGCTCTTGAGACAATGTCATCACAGACCGATCACCATCCGGATTATAGACCGTAATCATATCGATACGGCCCTCTGAGCCCGACAGTTCGATGGACTTCACCATTGATTTCCCAGCCTGGTCACGGGGATATAGCCATAAGGTCCACTTGCGCCTCGTCCCGTCAAGCGAGGTGTCGTAGGCTTGCGTCAGCCTGGCCACGTCTCCTGCCAATGTCGCCCGAAATGCATCGACAAACCCTCGCAAACCCGGGTAATCATCCAGGGAAATTGTTTTGGTCACATGACGCCGTTCGCTCTCGAACGTCACACGATCTCCCTCGACAAGATATCGCTCTCGATAGGGTTCTTGCACATCCTTTTCCAACCTTGACGGGGGGGTAAACCGCAAAACTCCCCGCACAATAAGCGGCTTGTCCAATAGTGAGGAATAGATGGCTTCTTCGAACGACCGTGTGGATTCTCGTGAATTTCTCACGGATGCGACCAGCTGTTCGACCGTCAAAGATTCGCCTGGGCGACCGCCGTCGGACAACGCACGTGTATCCTCGGCAAGGGCGATGCCTGCTGCGCAGAGCACACCCGCCATCATGACAATTAGGCTAACGGGCTTCATCCCAAAAATCATAAAAATTGAACCAGTTGTCCGGCGCACGGCGACAGAAATCTTCAAGACGATCGGCGTACCGTTGCACATCCTCGGTCAGAGCGATGTCTCGACGATCTTTGGAGACAGGACCTCCCTCGCTGAAGGATTCAAGATACACCTCGTAGCGGTTCCCCCCTCGGTACAGCCCAAAAAACAGCACGACCGGCGCACGGAGGACATGCGCCAACCGCATCGCCCCGGCGGGGAATCGGGCTTCCCTACCGAAAAACTTGCAGGCGACCGTCTGTTCTTCGTGCGTCACACGATCCCCCATGACCCCGACGATCCCCCCTCGATCCAGGCATTCTTTCACCTGTAGCATCGTCTCCATCCCGCCGATCTGAATCACCGTATCCGCCACCGCAGGGTTGAGTTCTTGAATCATGCCTCGAATCAAGGGCGCATTCTGTTCATCCATCAGCACACGAATATCAAGTTGCCGCCGAAACAATCCCATCGCCCGAACCGCCTCGAAACTTCCAAGGTGGGCTCCCAAAAGCATGCAACCACGCCCTTGTGCCAATTCCCGATCCAACACCTCCAACCCATGGATGTGAATATCAAAGAGATCAAACCGGGCACGGAGGAAATAGAGGCGATCGAGAATCGTCGACGCAAAGGCGTAATAATGCCGGAATACGTCCCCCCATCCAGCCGAACAACCGAGTACTCGCGCACGGAACCGCTCGACGGCATGTCTGGCCGGTCGTGAGGACACGACGAAATACGCACAAACCGGATAGAGCAGCACACGGGCCAAGGGACGACCCAGTGATTGTGCCACCCATGCCATTGCTCGAATAGCAGTACGGCTTCCTCGTTCCGGTTGTCGTCGCCAGGCAAGACTCACACGCCGTCCACCTGCGTTGACCGATGGGAGAAGGTGATGACACCCGATGCGACGAGTCGTTGATCCACCCGGCAAGAAAATGTGACGTCACCGGATATCTCTCCCTCTACCTCGACCGTGACGGATTCGTCTGGTTTGAGCGGAGAGGACAACTTCACATGGGGCAGCCCGGTCACCGTCCAGCCCTCCGGCAAGGATTGCCGCACCGTCGCCAACACTTCTTGAAGGAGTATCACGCCGGGCACGACCGGTCGGCCGGGGAAATGCCCGGCCAGCGACGGGTGATCGGCCCGAATCGACGTTATGCGTTCATACCTCATGAATGTTCCTGTTCCATCCATTGCCGTACTATCTGGATAACGGATTCGCGGGGCAACTTTCCGGTCGCATTGCGGGGGAGGCTCGGCACACAGATCAATGGGCGGGGTAAAAATACCGGATCGATATGCGCACGCAGCAGACGTTGAATCTCCTCGCTGGTTTTTCCTGGAGCCACGACAAGGGCCGTCAGTCTCGTGACAAGGTCGCCCCTCTCCTCCGGCAAGAAAAAGACTCCGTCTTGCACTCCATCGATTTGCAGCAGCTTGTGATTCAAGTCACCGAGCGACACTCGGTGCCCTGCAACGTTCACCTGATCCGCCTCACGACCATGTACGACAAAAGAACCGTCCCGATCAACAGTGATACGATCCGGCACCGAAACGGGATCTGGAAGATACCATGCCTGCACCTTCCAGGAGTCTCGCTCCTGCACAAGACGCACATCGTCCAAAGGTCGCCAGTGATCACCGTCGATCGTACGGCGCTCGGCGATACTTCCCGCTTCGGCAAATCCGAAGATCTCATGGACCTCGGCATGAAAATGCCGCTCAGCCTCCCACGCCAATTCGCGGCCGAGCGGAGCCGTAGCGGAAAGTACGAGGCCGCCATCAGGCACGGTACCCCCTTCGGCCACACAGGCGCGAAGATGCAACGGGGTCGTGACAAGTATCCACCGACCGGCCCTTTCAGCCAACAGACTCCCGATATCCGCCGGAAACAGAGGACGACCTGCATGCATCACCAACCCGTAGGTGATCGGCAGCATGACGGACGCTTCAAGGCCGAACATATGTTGATGAGGTACGGTCGCCAGGACTGAGACATGATCCCGTCTCTTCAGACCGAGCTTGGACCCGGTCGCCTGAGCCACAGCCGTTAAGGCTCCCCAGGTCTTCCTGTTCGGCATAGGACGACCGGTGCTCCCGGAGGTAAACGCAATCGCCACGACTTGATCCACCGGAATCTGTGGTATGCCGGCCGGCAAAGACATCGAGCTCTCATGCAGCCGGATCGGAAACGACTCGATCCCCTCGATCGAGTCATCTCCGTCGGTCAGCGCATAACTTCCGGGGAAGTCTCCGGTAATACCCAATAGCGCATGAGGTGCTCGACTTTGCGGCAAGAGCGTCACCTGCCGACGGATGATCGCGGCGGCAAACCCCACAAGAAACTCATACCGATTGGTCGCAAGATTGAGAACCGACGGGCTGTCCGGCAATGACTCTGCGAGGGCATAGACATCGGCCATGAATTGACCGGCCGTGCGTGGCGCTCTTGGGCTCCAGGCCAGCACGTCGTCGGAATCGTAAGGGCCGATCAGCGGGGTCTCGCGCATTGCCCGATCGATGGTTACTTCGTGCGGTTTTTCTCGATGGCATGTGCCAACGCCCGCAGGGATGAAAAGATGGCTTTGATATCCGGATCACTCGACTTGAGTTGATAGCCGTAGGTTTGGGAAATGGCCAGTGAGAGTTCCAACGCATCGATTGAATCAAGCCCCAACCCTTCGCCGAACAGCGGGGCCTCAGGTTGAACGGACGCCGGATCAACCTTCAGCTTGAGCGTCTGGACAATCAATACGGCGAGATCGGGCTCGATTGATGATACCTGAGAGTCATCCATGCCGTGATATTACCCCTTTACCGCGCGATAGTCCCGCAAGAGCCCGCTGAACCATTCTTTCACTGAACAATTACCGAAACCTGAATCCTTCAACGCGGCAAGAATTGTTTCCGGAGGGACGCACCGCTCTGTCGTTTCCCACCAATAGGCCATCAACTTTTTCAAATCCTGGTTACCCGTTCCGGTGGCAAAGACAGCTCCCAGCACGGTTTTAATATAAAATCTGGACAAGAGAAACAAGAGTCCTGACCGAGGGCGCGAGATCTCCAGCAACAGGACGATCCCTCCCGGTTTCAGCACACGCCGATACTCGGCAAATGCTCCCTTGAGGTCCGGTACATGCCGAAGCGCGTACCCCATACTGAGAAAGTCGAATTGACCGTCCGGAAAGGGCAAACGTTCCCCCACCCCACGCACCAAATTTTGACATGGGCCTTTCTGCGCTTCACGCAACATGCCGATGCTGGGATCGAGACCGACCACCAATCCTGACGGACCGACCACGCTCAACGCACATTGCGTCACCAATCCCGGTCCACAGGCCACGTCAAGGACCCGCATGCCCGGCTTCAGCCCAGCCGATTCAAGAGCATTTTTCCGATACCACAGCCCGGATCCAAATCCGGTTGCCCGGTCGATATTACGATATTGATAGGCAGTCCGGTTAAACAGCTCATTGACAAATCCCTGTCGGGACTCAATGTCGCGATAGTACCCGCGCAACGGCGGATGGGGCGCGACAGACTGATGTGCCTTTGACTGATCTTGTTTCTCAACAGATTGGATCATTGAAGCGCCTCAAATCTCTGACAGATACACTTGTAGCAGGACGTTTCGAACCGAGCAAGAGAAAGTCTTTCTCTACGTTCAGAAGAACGCTTGAAGGGAAAAGACAAAATCGTCGTCCCGATCGCGGTGGGTATACTCCATCCGAGCGGCCCAATCACGAGCCAGCGTATAGCGAGACCCGACATGCCAGCGAATGTCGTCGGACGTATCGCCGAGCGGATAGCGCAGGTAGGAGCCGGATCCTGTCAACTTCCAGCGATCCGTCACATCAGCCCAAATCCCCACGGTCGCACCGCCCCCTATCCGATGATACTCGTGATAGGCAGGACTAACATTCGCTTCGGCTTCGGCGAAGGCAAACAACACTTCCCTCTTGATAAATGCGGTTTCAATGGCGCCTCCGATCCCCCCATTAAATACGCCGTTATTGCACAATCGGCACCCACGGTGTCGAATCGTTTGCATCCCCACATTGACCTTCCATGAGGGCGCACGAAACAGGTCGTCAACGGGAGAGAGCGAAAGAATATTCAGCAGCGTGGCCCGTTCAATCCTCGTCTGCTCGGCCCGATTGTAGTGCCGCACCGTCAATCCTAACGCCTCAATCTGAGCATCCGGGGTATAGCCCTGTTCAGGGTCAAGAAGGTCATGATAGAGCGCTCGGAACGATGCCTCCTCAAAAGTGTCATCATTCCGCCACCCTCCGCCGATCGACATGCGGGTTGTCCGATGCCCGGAGTCCGGCTGCTTCGTGTATGGGGGAATGGCGATTGCCTCGGAAGGAATCGACAGGGCACTCCGCGCCGTCAAGACACGCCGGTTGCGCTCCTTGTAGATCGTCATATCGGGATTATCACTCTCGGATTTATATCGAAGATAATCAGACACCAAATCCAAAATGAGTGCCCGCCTCGAAAGCGGCTGTGCGGCAAATACAGGATCTCCAGAGAACTCCGGTTCTTCTTTTATCCGTTGTAACAATTCCAACTCATCCGCCGTCAGCAGCGTCCGTTTGCGTTTAATAATGGTGCTACGGGACGGCCGATAGATGGCACCGCCGACCAGCCCCGGATAATCGACCAGCACGCGAACCGTATCAGCCGGGATCGTCCAGATGTGAAACTGATCTCGAAGGCGCAATGCAGGATTGGCATATTCCAAAAGCGACAAAATATGGTAGGAACAATTTTCCTTGAAGAAAAAGTAATCGAAGTAGGCGTTTCCCATCTCCCATGCATGCATGAGCAATCGATCAATCTGCGCGGCCGTAAGGTTGAGCCGGTATTCCCACATATCGCGATTTTCAATGTCTCGATAGGCTTGAACCTTAAGATAATAGGGAGGGGTCGAGAAAAATCCTTTATACCCTCCGAACATGCCCTTGAACGCGAACTCCAATCCCGCACCGGCTGGAACGTCGGCGGCGTAATCAATCGTATAGGCGAGTAACCTCGTCTGCTCGGTTTGACCATGCTGATCGATCCGCAGAAAGGTATGGCCGAACATGGAGGCGGGATTGTTGAGAAAGGCCGCGGGAAAGATCAGGCTGACACCCTGGGGATTCAACTCCGCCCGCCAGCGGTCGAATCGTTCGCAGGACTGTGGAATCAGCCTCTGCTCGTCGAACTGTAACCGTTCCTTGAGCCAACGATACCGGGCAATGAATGCACATTGCGCCGGCTGTTTCGAGCGCCCGACAAGGTCACTCGAGAAGAATTGGCGAATCGTTGCCTCTAGTTCCGCCTGTGGGTCAGACTTTCCCCTTGATGACAGGAAAAACCCCTCGTCGTCTTCTTCGCTGATGATACTTCCCAGTAGGTTGGCCTTATAGTGCAGCAAGAGGTGCCATTCTCGTTCATCCGCCAAACGAGATTGAGTCGCCCGATTAATCAGGTCCTGCTGATAGTCCTGAACGGTTGAACCGGCCCAACTTTGGCCGGCACTGCAGAGGAACACCAGAATGGCGAATAGAAAGCGGGTCACTGCATCAGGGGGAGGACAATGCCGGGACTCCCATCTTCCGATGGGAGCCCCGGGAAGATACATGTTAGTTCAGCACAACCTTCGCCAAGAGAGGATCGGCAGAAATCCCCTCATTCAAGGTCTCTACCATCGTAGCACCGGACAGGTCACCTGCCGATGACAGCGTGGCATAGCGTCCCTGAGCCATGGCAAAGAACGCCTCATGTTGTGGTTGAGGCACTCCCAACAGGGTGGCCATTGACGCTAGGTGCTCCCCGCTCCCCTGTGCCATTTCCTGAGCCAGCGCATCGGCATTCAACTCAGCAAACATCGTGGCCTTCTGTTCGGCCCACCAACGACCATCATCCGAACAGCCAAGGGTTCCCGTTGAAATTCCAAACGTCTGTGTCCCAAAAGATCCGTTGGTCGTCGCCATCAAAATCTGCGCGCCCTTGGTCTTGGCATTCGGAAAATCTTTCCACAATTCCTTACCCAAACCACAGCCAGGCCCCGTATCCGGTGTGCCACCAGCCAATGCGATCCCACCTTGCATTGCCAAAAAGAACCCTACCATTGCGAGCATCCCGACCTTTTTCATCCGTCTCCTCCTTGTATGAGTGAAGGACCATGAACCTCGTAAAACTACGAGGTGATTATAGAGGTTTAGCCAAAGAGTGCCAGTCTTTTCTTTCTGGATCGTTTTGACACATTTTACCGCCCGCACCTCCTCCAACCTTTGACCACATCTCACATCGTTCATAGGCTTTGGGGATAGCGCCGACCCCATATTTTCCCGCATGAGCGTGCCTACTGGACTGATCGCAAAACGTCCACAGCGATCCCTTTGCTCCATTAGCCATCCTCCCCTATCTATCCTCTGAAATAGATGCCCATTGACACGCAAAGAGCCATACCGTCCTGCACAACACCATACACAGCACTGGCTGGCTCTGCATGATGCATTTTTCCACTCCCCCATCCCATCCGACTGCCCTCTTATGCCTCATGACACGCGCCTCCATCCCTCAGTATCGCCAAAACTGATACTGAACCCCCATCAGAACGCGTTGAAAGTATATGCGGAACACTGCCCCGCTCCACCAGGCACCTCCCTTGCAGCAGTCATATATGAACACTAACTAGAAGGAATTGGAGGTGCAGCATGCAAAGAAATAGACTGGGCATTTTTTTGATGCTTGGCTTTCTGGGTCTGGCAGCTACAGCTCAAGCGGAAGAAGGAATACGCGTGAGACCCATTGACGTGTATATATCGGGCTTTGCGGGTTATTCGTTCCCTTTCAAGACGGATTTCTCATATCAGGGAACGACACTCATAAGTGACCTTGAGTTAGACAAATCGCCGTCTTTCGGTGGGAAGGCCGGGATGTGGTTTACAGCCCCGCGAAAGAGGTTGGGAATCGATATCGGTGTAGAGGCAGATGTAACCAATTTTAACCCGGATACGCCAAGGACCCTGGAACTACAAGCCACCTATTTTGGAGTCCATGTTCTCGCGCGCGTCCCGATGGAAGTCACGCAGGAGTTGCCGAATGGGCGATGGTTCCCCTACGTCGGATTCGGCGGAGGAGGGCAGCGCATCGCGTTTGAAGCCCCAGGAACCACGGAGGGAAGGCATACAGCACCGGCCTTTCATGGATTGTGGGGAGCAAAGGTATTTATCACCAAACACATCGCCCTATTTGGGGAGGGGAAGTATACCCATGCCTCTCACACACTGACTTTTCAAAATCCCTTTTCCACAGCCGATTTTGATCTGACCGTACGTGCGCTCCACGGAGTTGGAGGTCTATCGGTCCACTTTTGAGAGGATAGGATGTGCGATCTCTGTTAGTAACGGTAACACTATTACCAAGTTGATCCCTAGAGAGAAGGAGGTGTGACCTATGAGACAAAGGAGCCTGATCGGACTGATACTCGCCACAGTGGTAACCGCTTCGAGTTGTGCAACCATTATGGATGGTGAGAGCCAAACCGTGACATTCAACTCAAACCCAAATGAAGTCGAGATTTTCATGGATGGGAAGAGGTTGGGAGTGACTCCCCTGACCCTCCAAATTAAGAGAGAACAAAACAAGATGTTCATAGCTAAAAAAGAAGGGTACGAAGAACAGCAGATGGTTATGAGCACTCGGCTGAACTCATGGTTTTGGGGAAATTTTATTACGGGTGGCGCATTGGGTTCGACTACAGATTTTGCCTCAGGAGCTGCGCATGAATACTCTCCCAATAATTATTATGTAACGCTGACCCCGCAGAAGGCCTCAGAGAGTCTACGGAATCAACTTGAAAGGGAAATGTGGGCGAGGAATTTCATCCTTGGGAGCTATTGGCACCTTGCTGATGATATTGCACGGTCTAGGGGCGAATATCTGTTGAGCTTATATACAATCCTCGGAATAGAGACGAGCCAACAAGAGGAGGTCAGAAGAAACCTTGGCAACTTGCTATCGAAGTCACACAACATTCCGGTCTTTGCCGAGAGCGTCGTTGACCGGTACTTCGTTCAATAGATCCATATCAGGTCGTGACGATTAGAGGAGGATTGAAAGTTTGAGCAATGCTCAAAGTGATCCGCTTGATGCATGAGGGTCAATGCCTCTTGCAAAGGAAGGAGTTGGTCAAGGCCAACCCCTTACGAGATCAATCTGTGGGCATGACACAATGGGAACGGTGGCCGAAGCCAGTCTGAAAATTGATTTAGTCTGGCCTTATCAAGCACGAAGGAGATCAGATAATGGGTAGGCTGTTGCGTGCTCTCATAATATTGTCGTGCATATCAATCCCTTCTGGCTGCGCAACTATCTTGGACGGAGAGAAACAACTCGTAACCTTTAGCTCCAGCCCAAGTGAAGTAGCGATTTATCTGGATGGCAATAGACTAGGAGTGACGCCCTTCAGCAAGGAAATGGAGCGAGAGAAAGATAAAGTTGTCGTGGTCAAGAAAGAGGGTTATGAGGATCAGGTCATTGCTCTCAATACCGGAATGAATCCTAAAACGTTTCTGAACATACTATGGATATATTTTTTACCAACAGCCCTCACTACTGACTATGCTAGTGGATCATACCTTGAGTACAAGCCGAACGCGTATCATATCACGATGACACCAATAAGGGCGTCTCAGACCGAACGCGATCGGCTCACTAAACAAATGAGGCTAAGAAATTTCGTTCTAACTTCCTACCCCAATCTTCGGACTGATCTCGCGAGAGGGAAGGGGGAGTACCTGGCCAGCCTATCGAGAATGCTCCGCATTGAAAGTCCGGCCGACAAGACGCTCGCCCAAGAATTACGTCGCCTTAGTTCAGACTCTTGGAATGCACCGGCTTTTGCCGAGGGTATCATTGATCATTTCCATAACCAATGAAACCGTCATGGAAGGTCATCATCTCTAAGAGCGTGGCTGACACGGGAGACATTGTGCAGTAATGCGTGAGCCCATAAAACTTTCCTGAGCAGAAAGGTGCCACGACCATGAAACCATTTCGTGCATTTGCAGGAGTGTTTTGCCTAATTATTCTTCCTGGCTGTGCAACTATCTTAGACGGGGAGAAACAACTCGTGAGTTTTAGCTCCAGTCCAAATGGAGTACAGATTCAAATGGATGGCGGCGTGTTGGGAGTGACGCCATTCACCAAAGAAATTGAGCGAGGGAAAGATAAAGTTGTTGTGGCCAAGAAAGAGGGATACGAAGATCAGGTGATCGCTCTGAGCACCGAGACGAATCCAAAGATCTTTTTCAACGGACTTCTCGTATATGTGTCATTAACGGGCGGCACCACTGATTATCTTTCAGGGTCATATATTGAGTATTCACCGAACTCTTACCACATTACCATGACCCCCACGAAGGCCTCAGAGCTTGAACGCACTCATCTCGCAAAACACATTCGCTTACAGCACTTCATCCTAACTACCTATCCAAATCTTCAGACCGATCTCGCAAGAGGGACAGGAGAATACGTGGCCAGCTTGTCGAGAATGCTAGACAGCGAAGGTCAAACAGAAAGGACTCTCGTCCTAGAGTTTCGTCGCCTCAATTCAGAGTCTCGGAACGCACCGGCTTTTGCCGAAAGCATCATGGGCCGTTTCCCATGTGATTGAGGCTTCTCTTCGCATAATATATCCCTTTCGACAAGGGGTGATCTCTCACTGACACAAGCGATCAAAGTTGGCTTCTGAAAGTCCCCTTGTTCAAGTTGTCGTTTACACGTCGCATCGACACTCATGATTGAAGAGAATAGGTTCCAATGCCAGCGACTCACTGTCCTATAGCCAAAGACGCTCCCAGCGATTCTCGCACTATCCCCCATTCGAACGTAAACGGCGTGGGTGTCATCTTCGGCATGGAAGCCACCTCGGCTTTCAATCGCTCTGCACGCCCCTGGCTCATCGGATGGGTCGACAGCCACTCCATTCGTCCTTCGTCCTTTTCAGCCAACCGTTGGAAAAAGGTGATCATGCCGGATGGGTCGATCTTCGCCCGAACAAGCAACTGCAGTCCCGTCATATCCGCTTCTGTTTCTTGCTCTCGTCCGAATTTGAGCGTCATGAACTCCACACCAAGCCGCTTCATGACCCCGGCCACACCTTGCTGATCCCCCAACACGATAGACACGAGAGCCACAAATCCAAGTTGTCTCACCATCCGTTCCAGTCCATGCCGTTGCAAGACATGATTCAGTTCATGGCCCAACACACCCGCAACCTCTTCTCCGCTTTCCGCTTTTTTCATCAAGCCGGTAAAGACGACGACGTAGCCACCGGGCAAGGCAAAGGCATTCACCACGTCGCTTTTGACGACCGTTACTTCGAATTCGTAGGGATTGTCGGGGATCTGCGCAATAAGACGATGCGTCATTTCTTCGATCGCGGATACCGCCGCACCTTCTTTCACAATTTCTTGGTCGGCCAGGAAATTCTTGTAGGCCGACTCGCCAAGCTTCCGCTCCCACTCGATGGGAATCCGCTCGACGGCCGACTCCACCAACAGATCGGCCCCAAACCACAATCCCAACAGCAGCACGAAGACAGTCCCACCGACGAGACTCCACACGATACGGCGACGCTGCCGCACGTACCGGACATGTTCAGCAGCCTGTTCAAGGGGAGCGGCCACATGTTCAGGTGCCATCCGGCGGAAGGCACGGATCACATCGGCGTTCTTGAGATAGAGCGTCCGCTCTCCTTGAATCCCGATCCATTTCAGGACGAGTTGATCATGATCAAACCCACCGGCTGAAACCGTCAGATCGACGAATGGGACTTCCTCCGCCCATCCCTCTGATCCGCCTGATTCAAATTTAATGGTGAGTCTCTGATCGTCGACGTGGACAACGCACGGAGCACCGTTCGCAGGAAACTCACGACCGAAACACAATGCATTAGGATGGAATTCGATCATAGCGTCGTGCTCGATTGATTCATTGCCGACGGAATATTCTCGCGCGGATGCTCAATACGGCCGCCGTCGGTTCGTGAGACGTGGAGCCCCACGGCCTGCCAGCCGTGGCCCCTTTTGAGTCTTCGGCGACACCCGCTGCGCATTC
>Ga0224501_10003524_pt1 | contig 12325 bp, 14 predicted proteins | sample SF_Oct11_sed_USG_4_FD_169105 | JGI IMG/M metagenome (GOLD analysis project Ga0224501, IMG submission 169105) | Sediment microbial communities from San Francisco Bay, California, United States - SF_Oct11_sed_USGS_8_1 | ecosystem: Environmental > Aquatic > Marine > Sediment | place: USA... | reverse complement strand
TTATCAATATTGTCGTAGCGCTGGCGAAGCTGCCCCAGATTTTGAAGCACAAACACCCCCATTACACGGCTAGAGCGTTTGAAGTTTACCAAGTCGATCGCGGGGGTAAATTCAAACCCGAATTTATCGAACTCCTCAAGTAAAAACATCATGCGGCGCTTATGCTCTTCCGCGTTAGGCGTTGTGAAATTGTCTACAGCATCAAGCGCCCTTTGATAAAAGAGCCGGACAAATAACATATTTTCTTCAAGGTATTTTTCAGGGATCGCCACACATATCCACGCTTCATCTTTTTTGACCACATCCAAAGAAAATGAATCTTGAGCACAGAGCAATGTTCTAATGCGCTTATTGTTGATCCAGTCAATTGCGCGGCCTGTGGTGGTCAATAGCCCTGACCGTTCGCTTTTTTCAGTCTTCAAATATTCGCTTGCCCCTTCTTTGGCTGCACCCTGGCACGCCTCGTTTTCCATCATTTCCTTGATCAATTTATTCCAGCATTCCTCTGGCGTTAAAGTACGCATTACGGGGCTTCCATCTGGGTGCAACCGTTCCTTTCTGACCTGTTCCCCGTTTTCCTCTACCGTGTGATACGTCTTGGTTTTCGGAGGTTCGCTGTCTTTGGGGTAGCCTTGTCTAAATAGATCGTAAACAGTGCCTAAATTGCGTTGCTCTGGGGGATATGTGCTAATGACATGGGCCACAAGCCCGCGTAATAGCTTCATCCCAATTTCACGAAAATGCACTCCGGCGTCATGCTTGGCCTTGACGAACACAGCCATACACATGCGGCGAATATCTTCCCGTGCTGTATCGCTCTTAGGATCGATTTCTAAAAGGGGATTCCAGCCGACCGCCGATTCATCCCCTGTCACGCCAAAGGGATCAAACAGATATTTATCCGCTGCCTTGTGCTTGATAACAGTATTCCAATGCTCGCCCTTAATATCGAATACCACGCCGCCGCCCTGCCACATGGTCAACGCTGCGGTAAGGCAATCGCGGCTTTTACCGTAGCCGCTTTGCGCCACGATTAATTTATGATTTTCGCCCTTAATGCCAATATGTCGCCCTCCGAGCTGATAATCATATTCAAAGCCAGTCTTACCGAGATAAAACATGCTTTCCCGTTGCAGCGGCGCTCCTGCTGGCGTTGTCCGGTGTACCAAATCGGTGCAATCATTCTTGAAATATTCGAGTATTCCACCAAAGCGGCCCGTACCTTGTTTCTGGCCTAATATTGCCAAACGTCTGAATAAATTGGTTTCCTTCCAGCATTCAGTAAGCACGAGAACATACACAGGAACGAGGAAAATAAAAAACGGGGTGAGAATGCTCAACCAAGCCGCCGCAAGGCTCACGAATGGGTTACTGCCATTAGCACCCACTTGAAAGACCCACAGCACAAAAAACGGGATCGAGAAGCGCCAGAATCTTCTAGGAAACCGACGCGGGCGACAAATGGGAGAGAATTTGCCACCCATCAGTACCCATACAGCCAGTATGATGAAAGCCAAACATAGGAGTACAAATTCACCGTCTCTCATACCCTGCCCTAGTTGTTTTTGGCCCTAGTCGTCGTCTTCATCATCCCAATCAGAATCAAATAAGGCGCCATCAGTGTCCTCTATTTTTGGCGCGTGTTTGTCAGTTTCCGAAGGTTCTAGATCATATCTGAATCGATGGCCTTTAAAATCATCCTTGAAAGGTGCGGTATTCCTGCGCTGTGAATCCTGTTCGGCTGCGGCTTCGCCCTGTGTAGAGCGCTTCTCCAAAAAGTGCATGGGCGCAAACTCGTCCTCCTCCTCGTCTTCGTCGTCGGGCCATAGGTCTAAATCTTCTTTGTCGGGTTCTATATTGCATAGGCGGCATTCTTTTTTGCCTTCCTCGTCATGGGAAGGTGGTTTATCCGATTGCATGGACATAACCACGCTAGGCACCTTGGGAGAAATAAACATATACCAACCAACCACCAAAACAGCCCCAAGAGCATAATGGCGTAATACCGATAACCCTAAGCGCCGCTCTGAGGCTGTCGGCGGCTTTTTGGGTTTACTCGGCCTAATCATTGAAGGAACTGAAACCCCTAGCTTTGCCGATTTCTTCTTGCTGCGCTTTTTCGGCTTGGGCTTCCCTCGTTTGTTCAATATTGATTTGGACTTGGTGCATGGCTGTTACCGTGTCCTCGCGCTCTTTGGCGGCTTCCGGCCCATCTATCCCTTTCAGCATGTCCAGCTTTTCTTGATACTGATCTAGCTGGTGATGCAATACGTCAAGCTGGTTTTCGTTGAAGTCCTCCGGCCCGAATAGGGTATCGATCATGTCGTTTTTCATGACTTCACGCCCCCTTTCTTTTCAAAAAGGACACGGCTTGCGCCGTGATTTTTATTGTGTTTTCCACATCCGGCGGACTTCTTCACGCTCTTCCTGCCCGATCACATCCATATAGATTGTCGTCATTTCCAAGGTCGTATGACCAAGCCATTTTTGGACTAATCGGGGATTGCGGGTCTTTTGAATGGCTCGCACCCCAAAGCCATGACGTAGACCTTTCGGGCTGGCATGTTCTCCGGTAATGCCTGCCTCCTTCATCACGGCTTTAATGTGGTTATAGGCTTGTATGCGCTGCCAGTCCCACAAACGCGGCGGCGCTTTTCTGGATCGGCTCGCCTTCCTGATCCCGTGGACAAGTTCCAGCGCGTCCAAGGTGCTATCGGGCACAGGGACAGAACGATAGCGAAGCTTCTTTTTTTGCTTGAGCGTCCGAAACGTAATGCTACCGCTGCTTATATCAATATCCTTGGCGGTGAGTTCCAGCGCTTCGGATATCCGGCACCCTGTTTGCGCCATGACCAAGCATAGCGTTCTAACTTTGGGATTTTCAACGCTCTGAGCTTTACGAATAAACAAATCAAGTTCATGTTCGTCTAGGTATTTGCGCTTACCCTTACGGGTGAATAATTGCTTGTGGTCATATTCACTCGAATCAGTCTTTTTAATCACTTTGCTTGCCATCTGTTTAATATCTAGAAAGAATCAGGAAGATTTAAAGCCCAAATAGCATAGGGACCCCCTTACTTGTCAAACACTTTACTATGAAAGTGTTCAGCAGAGGTAAGTATCAGGTGGATACGGGAGGAGGAGAATCGGGTTTTTGAGGCAAGAAAAAAGCCCAAAAAATTGGGCTTTTAATAGTGCTAAATACTGGACGGATTAGAAACCGTATCGCAAACCGATGCGGAATTCATGTGCGCCATATTCTGCTTCGAGGCCGTCGAAGTCTGGGTCACTGCTGGCGAGATAACGGTAGCCACCATCTAGCGCCACGTTATCACTAAGATCGTAAGATGCACCGCCCCCAAGTTGATAGGCAAAAACGGTGTCAGAATCTGAGGCACCAGTTACACCCAAACCAGCTACGCTGGCGATTTTTCCACTATGTCGAAGTGCACCAATACCAGCAGTGATATAAGGGCTAACCGCTTGATCAGCCATAAAGTCATAATATCCATTAAGCAGAAAGCCCCATGTTTTTACATCACCAGTCAAATCTGCTGTTCCAACACCATCAACCGTAATGTCATCTAGGTCTGCTTTACGATATGAAACTTCAAATTCTGTTCGTAGCGAGGGGATAAGATTAAAGCCATAAGCCAAGGCGAAGTTTGCGCCAGTGTCTATGCCAATGTCTCCGGTAAGGCCAGTATCGCTCCAATCTGAATCGCTTGTTTTAGTAAAACCTATTTTGGCAGCGATGTAAGAATTGGAAATACTTTGTGCCTGTGCAGTTGTCGCAGTCTGCCCCAAAGCAACAATTGCGGATGTAAGTAATAGCTTTTTCATGATAGGATTCCTTGTCAAAAATTATAAATTTACTGAATGCTATGTCTACGAGGAATTTCCAATCAAGCGATAAATGATGGTTATGGTAATTTTGAAAGTATTCCGTGACAAATTTGTCACAGATAGAGGGTTTCTTTTTCGCTCAAATTTGGTTCCTAAGGGCCATAAAAAAAATTTTGGTGCATTCCCACCAACTATTCGAAAGAATGCCCTCAGCGGCTCAGATTTTGCCAATACGCACCCCCTGCAAAACCGTTTCTTTCTCCCTTAGTTCAGAAGGTGCCGAAAAAGTCCCACTATAAACAACTCGCGCGGTCCGCTTCTTGCGCTTTTTACCTTAGTACCTCCCCTGCTCCGAGCGTTTTTTCTGATGGATTAATTCTTAGTCCACAGATGGGAGCGTTCAACTACATGTATTTATATGAATCTTATTATATGTATGTGGGGGTGTTTCAGCGTAGATCAGTGGGGGTGTTTCAGCGTCCCATTTTTGCCAGTGGGGGTGTTTCAGCGCAAGTAAGTATTTGAAATTAAAAGAAATGGGGGTGTTTCAGCGTCCCATTTTTGCCAGTGGGGGTGTTTCAGCGTGGATAAGTTGAGAGATGCACAGGCTTTTACACAGGAAGTTTGAGCCTTCCGGTCGTGGATGGATCAATGGACGGCTTGCACGCTCTGATTTCGAGGCAGCCTTTGGGCGTAGCAAGGTTGAGGCTGGGCCAGCAGGCTTTGAGCTTGGCGATTTCCCGCAAGGCTTCCTTGCGAAAGTCGTTCACGATGTCTTTATTCTGGGCATTTTCAGGATGGGGGCCGAATTGACGGTACAGCCGTTGCCACGTCAAACGCTCTGGGGGCTTGCCTGTGCTGTAGAGCGAGAAGGTCTTATAGGATAGCCACATATAGAGATCGAGGCCAAGGGAAGAGCGTTTCATCTCTTTGAGAATGCGGGTATCAATAGGAATTGGCCGTGCTGTGATTTCTTGAAATAGTTCCTCGCCTAACAAAACCCAGCTTTGGAAAAGGTCGGTTTGTTCAGGATTACGATAATCCCACCAAAGATATGATTTTGGGGCCAGTCGTCCACCAGTCGATTCTTTGTGGTGTGCGTCTTCATAGATCAAATCGATGTGGCAATTAAAAAGGCGGTCGATCTGGTTTTTCAGGCGGGTCCGATCTCCCCTCTTCCCGCCACTATTGGAATACATTCCGAGCTGCTCCATGAAACTGGACAGAGAATTGCCAAGGTAAAGCTTGCGGTCTTGTGTTCGTACGGCCTCAGTGCAGAGCCACGCGAGGAGCAGGCGGGGAATATTGCCGAAAGGAAGTTTGTTGTCACCTCCGGCGATCATCACGAGCTTGTAGGGTCCGTTTTCGCGTTTGTACTGCAAGCGATTACCCGGATCAGTGCGCGGCAAGCTACAAAGAGTGAGCATCCGGGCCATAAATCCCATATCCGCAGACGGATCAAGTCCGATAGAGACAAGGGCCTCTGTTTGCTTGGCGCGGCTGTAGTGGTGTTGCGCCTGCGGCGTTTGAATAGTCGGCGTAGGCAAGCCAGAAATGATGGCCGCAATATGCTGCGGTTGGTTGGTTGGTTCGTCGGTCATGAATTTGTTGGCCTCTGTGCGATAGTGGGCTTCCGGCGTGCTTGAAAGAGCATGTCGAGGGCTTCGCCGAGAAGCGCCTGCACCGAGGAATCTTCTTCTAACGCGATCTGCCTCAATTGCTTTGACACGGTAGGATCAAAATACCCGCCAATATGCTTTGTGTCTTTACGGCTTGACGCACGCTCAGCCTGCACGGGGGATAATTTCTCTACCGCGACGGGCGCGGCTGCGCCTATGGCAGCATGACGTTCTGGCTTAAGCGCGTTGGCGAATTTGTTGGTCATATGATTGATCTCCTTCACTTGTGATCTTGTTCAATTGTGCACATATGAATGTGTGCAGGTCTTCAATGTCCCGTGCGGCTTTGCCCTCTGGTTCAAACTCCTGTGCAGTCTGTCCGGTTATAAGCGCACGAGCATACGCCACACGGTTGACAAGGCGGACGGGAGAAACTTCAACGTTAAGGGCTGCAATCGCTTCGGCAGCTTCCTGAGCTTCCTGCCCTTGCGCGGCCACGGCGTTGAGGACGACGAAAACAGGGGTTTTGGTGGTCCGCACGAGGTCGAGCGTATTGGTAATCGCTTCCATATCGAGGATAGCGGGGCGGCAGGGGATAAGGACCAAATCGGACGCCTTGGCCGCTTCAAGTGCGGCGCTATCAGAGTGGGGCGCGGTGTCGAGAAACAAGAGTTCCCCTCCCGTATCGGCTACGCGGGTCATTTCGTGAGCTAGTCGGCTCGCATGAGCGGACAGAACGACAGGGAGATCAGCGGGGCGGCGATCGGCCCATTTGGCGGCAGACGCCTGCGGGTCGAGGTCAATAATGGCAGTGTTGCGATTAGCCAGAGCCGACGCAACAGCAAGATGCAAGGCAATGGTAGTTTTCCCTGATCCACCTTTTTGACTGATAACAGCGATAGTTTTCAAATTGAGGCTCCTATTTGTGAAGTAATGCACAAGCGAATGTGTGCACAAGTGATATTGTGCATGCTTGAAAGAGGAAAGGCAAGTGGGTTTTTTAATAGGGGGGGGGGTGCGCCTGCAACCCTTGCCCCTCGGCGAGAGTGGGGGTAGCAACCGCAAGGGCGGCAGGAGCCGAGGGGGATCACCCACCCTGCACAAGCACAGCGCGGAAGGGTGGGGACACGGCTGCTGCCGTTCATCTCGACCCTTGCGGGCGCGAGGGGCAACGCCCCTTAGTCCGACTTCCGGTTGTCGGTGGTGCTGTCCCCAGCACGACCGACAGCTTGGGCGGCCCCAATGGCTGAAAAGCCCGCTGTCCAGCCGGGGGTGAAAGCCATCAGCCAGCGAATGATCAATGACAGTTCATGGGTAACGTTGCGGTGAGTGGTGCAATGTACATCACTATGACGCTAAAATGGAGTAGACTTATGCTTCACAAGGGCGTAGCCTGCGGAAAGAAATTGAGGCGAGGAGATGGGAAAGAGAAGTAAGAACGTACGGACATCGGTGATTTTAGATGATACTCAGCACGGAAAACTGCTGGCTGTGGCGGCGCGAAATGATGTATCAGCAGCGTGGGTAATCCGGCACGCAATTGGAAGATTTCTTGATGAGTATGAGGATCAAGGTGAGTTGCCTTTGGTGTTTGGAAAAGAGAAAGTGAGAGAGTCGGCTTAAAGGAGAGAGAGTGATGCAGGCAGTAGCAGTAGAAAGAAAGAGGTTGGGACGGGTGAGCAACAAGGCACGCAGAAAGAAAGATGATGCTTTGGAAGAATGGCGTAACAAGATTATCTGTGGTGATTGTCTGGAAGTTATGCGGTCGATGCCGGATGGAAGTATTGATTTAATTGTTACATCGCCACCGTACAACCTGAAAAACTCCACGGGTAACGGAATGAAAGATGGGCGTGGTGGAAAGTGGTCAAATGCGGCTCTGTTGAACGGGTACGCAGAACATCATGACTGTATGCCGCATGATAAATACGCTGCGTGGCAGAGGGACTGTTTAAAGGAAATGTTGCGGCTACTGCCTGATGATGGGGCGATATTTTATAACCATAAGTGGCGTGTGCAAGGTGGGCTGCTTCAAGATAGACAAGATATAGTAGCTGGTTTCCCGATCCGGCAAATCGTCATATGGAGGAGAAAAGGAGGAATAAACTTCAACCCGGGGTATTTTCTTCCAACGTACGAGGTCATTTATATCATTGCGAAAGAAAATTTCCGGCTGACACCGAAAGCGAATGCATACGGTGATGTGTGGGAATTCATGCAGGACATGGAAAATCCCCATCCGGCGCCGTTTCCATTGGAACTGATCGAGCGTATCGTGTCCTCTACGTCGGCAAAGATTGTTCTTGATCCGTTTGTGGGGTCAGGAACAACGGCCGTTGCGGCGCGGATGAAGAGAAGGGATTTTATCGGGATCGATGTTGCAAAAGAATACTGTGACATGGCTCGTCGCCGGCTTGAGGGTAAGGGATGGAATAGCATCACAGAGAAGGTGAATGGGAATGGCCGGGATAAAAAGTAACACAATGTTATGCCACGGGAATGTCGAGTTTGTGGGAATAAACGGATGGTAGGTTCTCTAGTTTTATTCTGAATTTGGTCCCGTGGTTTCTGATCGCAGAACCACGGCCTGCTTTAGTACGGGCATCAAAGTCTACATAGAACACACCCTGCTCGACTGCCTTGGTAAATCCAACAATGTCAGGCTCCCAATACGCTGTTGCTGACTGGTAGACAACTCTGCGCGGGTTTTTGAGCATTGCGCCGTGAACAACAATGAGACGGCGCAGTTTAGCAGAGAAAGCATTGAACAGTGTGTTGTGGAGCCAATGTGGCACAGCTCCTTCTTGGATCTCGTTTTTTATGATGAGCTTTCCGTCCTCGTTGACGATGTAAAAGCCGCGAGGAGATTTGCTGGCTATGGTGTGACGAAAACTGATATGCCCGTGCTCATCTTCCCATCCGTAATCGTGAACCATCTGGTTAATGACGCCTCGGGGCTGCGGGTCTTTGTGGAAAAGGGTGAGCAATGATGTGCCACCGTGGAATTTGATTTCCCAGTCTGCAAGATCGGGGGAATCGGCATTGTTCTCTTTGATGCCTAACAGGTCCTCAAGTAGTCGGCCGGGACCGCCGTGGCCGTTGTATTTGCCGTTGGCTGGAAATTCCCACATTCCTGCTTTGATTATCTCAGCAATCTTGCGGAAGCTGGCCTTACCAGAAGGCGGAATAACGAGTGATGTGTTTTGGGGAGGCGACATTTAGTCTTTGTAGCGCAGTGAGCGTATTCTGGCTAGTTTTTTTATTTGGAACGATTACATGAGAAGCCTGTTAGAAGGACAGACTCTGTAGGCTATTCTTGTAATTGCGGAGATCATCCGTGCCATTGCTCGTAACCGAGATCATATCCGCGTAGCTTGTTTCTTCACGGTGATCGAACCCTTCTCAGAATATTCCAAAAGAAAAACCCGCAGGACGGGAAGCCCTGCGGGTCTGACAAGTCAATACTCGCTCGGCAGCAAAATCACATTGTTGCAGAAGTACAGCTTCACTTCCGGCAATGGGAAATCCGTAAAGGGTAAAGACTGCGTGTGTACGACGCGGTTGTTGCCATCGCCACAGATGAGTAGGGCGGTATGGTCGGGGTTCACCGTGAGCGTCCAGACCTGAAACTCTTCTGCCGCAACCGCCTTGATGTGCGCCTGTGCAATAGCGATGGTATCCAGCAGCCAGTACGCTCCGCCCTGTTCCGCAAGATATTGCGCTCCATCGGTATAAAGGACTTTGCGGTTGAGCGCATGCCGATACCAGTTTTCCGAACCAGTGAATTGATAAAGGTCTGCGGCGGTTAGGGTTTTCGTGTTGGTCATAAATGCCTCCTTGTAATTGTTACCCCCACGGCGGGGGCGACAGAGGCAAGAAGCCACCGCACAAGCCGCAGCTGTCATAGCTTTTTGGGGGAGACCTTTAGGGGGAACCGAAAAGCGTCATTGACAGGAAGGCGCGGTGGCTTAAGTGCCGATACCCCGCCCGCTGGGGGTATGACCGAGGAGGCAAAGAACACGAAAACCCGCAAGCTGGAAAACCGGCAATGGTGAACTGGTAGGAGCGGGGAGAGGAATCTCAGTAGCGCACTTTGAAGACGGGGTTGTGTTCGAGGCGGGTGGTGGCGATGTTGGAGTGCCGCTTAATGCCGCGATGCTTTGTATTGTTACGGTAAATTGCCTATGCTTTTTGCAAACTGGAAAACAAAATAATAGATGCCATAACCCAGTGCTCCTGTAAGCATCATTGCCAAAATGGATATAGTTACTTTGGCGACTTTGCTATTCCAATGTGCCGTGTCGCTGAGCCAGTAAGCAGTTACGATTCCGATAATATGCCAGTGAATCTTCAAGAAGATAATAAGTGCTAAGAGGCTACAGAGGCGAAAAGCATGATAAGTGAGCCAGAAATCCTCTTGCTTTGCTGCTGATTGGAAGAAAAGAGAGAGGAACACACAAAATGCTGACCGCATTAAAATACCGATAAAATCCGAGAGATTTTTTGCCTTCGCAAATTCACCTTCTTGGAAGTTTTTCCATTGTTCTGGTTGGGACTCTCCCAATGCCTGACCTAAAGGTGTTTTTCGGAAGTACTTTTTTATTTCACTTATCATTTGAACCTTCTGAATTGTCCTGACTAAATTGAAGTCTAATATTCGTGTGATATGTCTGTGTCTATATCCATACTGTGCTCAAAACCACTGTCAATTTCTTGGTGCATGGCTTCGCGTGAAGCTTCAGCCTCGACACGTTGTTTTTCTGCTTCCAGTTCTTCCGCCGTATAGGCCCGCCCGTCTTCGCCATAAGTGACAGCCTCGTTTTGATTGACTGCCTGATTGGATGAAGGATTTCGGGGCCGCGCCGCATCGATCCGCGCTTGCTGGACCCGCGCCACACTTTCCCATTCCTCCAGCGAAGACACATCGCGTTTTTTCCTGTGTTCATGTGCCATAACATTCTGCTCCTGCGTGTGCAGATCGGCTTTGTCATGCTGCGCTTGCCGTTGCTTGTCGTCTTGCTCTTTCTGGGATTCATGGGCGCGCTGTTTATTATCCTGCTCACGCGCTAGGCGTTTGACCTGTGCGACTTTCGCCTTGCCTTGCACGGTTTTAGCCTGAGCATTCGCCGCCAAACGCTGCGCGGCTTCGGGGCTGCTTTGCGCTTCGGCTAAGAGCGCCTCTTGCTCGGCTCTGGCCTGCGCCATACCTTTCTCTGCCGCATCCCCCAAGTGTTCCTGTGTCTCCTCCTTGAGCGCTTGGCGCTCCTGTTTATGCCGTTCGCGCAATTGCTCGATGCTGTGCAAATATCCATCACGGCGGTTTTTTGCATCCTGTATGCTCAAGCGCTCGGCTTCTATCGCGTCTTTGACGCTATGGCCTTCGCGAAGACGATAGACAAGGGAAGCCAAAACCGATGTAGAAAGCCCCTCAAGACGGGCCTTTTCTGCTTCGTGTTTATCGATTTCCGGCTGATAGGTTGCCAGAATGGTTTCGCGGTCAAACTGGCCGCTTGCCTGCTTCGCGCCTTTCCATTCCTGCTTGTGGCGCTCGCGCAACTCTTCAAACTTCGCCTTGGCGCTGCGCTTAATGTCTATGCGCAAACCCTGTGCAATGGCGGCGGCGCGCTCCTGTAAAGCCTGTTGCCTATCCGCTTGGCTCTTGGCGGCGCTGCGCTCGCGCTCTTGTTGCTTGTCGGCAATCTCATCTTTGAGTTTGCCGAACGCTGCATTCATGCGCCGTTCTTTCTCAAGCTGAAAATCAATCACGCGGGCTTGCGCTTCCAGCTTATTGATTTTGGCCGCCGCCTCATTGTGGCTTTTGATCTGGGCATTTTCCGCTGCGCGTTCGGCTTGTTCCCCGCGCCGCTTCATCTGGGTGGCTGCCGGCCCTTCGTGGATCGTGGGCTTTTTATCAATGCCCAAATCCCTGTAGGATTTCTCCGTCACGCGCACGTCATGCCCCGCCGCCTTCAAAGCGGCGTTGACATGATTGGCCCAAGCGGTGCGCATTTCCTTAACCTGTTCCTGACCTGTGGCAAGGCCAAGCTCCATCTTCTTCTTGCCGGACAACTCCAACTCGGACTTGCCGCCAAAGCCCTTTTCATCAAGCACGCGAGTCGTTTCCAAAAAATGCACATGCCAGTTTTTATCCGAGCCTTTTTCATCCGGCGCATGGATGGACGCATCAACTGCCGTGCCGTAGCGCTCAACGCGCCACTTGGCAAAATCGGCAACCAGTTTTTTGTTTTGCTCAAGGGTGAGTTCATGGGGCAACGCGGCGACGTTATCGCGGCAAATGGCGGCTGAATTTTTATAGGCTCCGGCCTTGGTCTTTTCTGCGGCTTCGGCAGAGTTCCACAGAAAACCACGGTCTTGAAATTCTTCCGGCGCATCGGCAGGGAGATAGATTTCAGAGAGCGCCGCGTTTCCGTGGGTGGCTCGGTATTGGCGATAATCGAACGTTTCCCCCGTCCGTTCATCATAGAGAACCTGCCCCGAACGATAGGCCGCAGCCGCAAGCGCGCTGTGACCTTTTGCCCGTGAATGGGTGCCCGTTCTGAAATGATAAATCGCCAAAACTCGCGCCCTCCGTTATGTGGGCAATTGTGACACCGGAAACATTGACCAGCCCCAGAATGGGGCTACTCGCGAAAACAGAACAACGGCGTGTTTTGCGACATGGGGCAAAGTGAGGAATCACTTTGTCCCTTGCTGCAACGCGGCAACATGCACAAGCGGAGTAAGCGCTCGTGCTCTTGCCTCGCAGAGCGCACGGACTTTTTTAGCTTTCGATCTGAGCTTGCGAAGATATGAAAGACTAAAAAAGTCCTAAGTGCGCCCTTCGGTAATTGCTGCGTAAA
>Ga0224501_10003522_pt1 | contig 12327 bp, 10 predicted proteins | sample SF_Oct11_sed_USG_4_FD_169105 | JGI IMG/M metagenome (GOLD analysis project Ga0224501, IMG submission 169105) | Sediment microbial communities from San Francisco Bay, California, United States - SF_Oct11_sed_USGS_8_1 | ecosystem: Environmental > Aquatic > Marine > Sediment | place: USA... | reverse complement strand
CGACTACGAAAAGAAGAGTGGCACGGCGTTAAAAAAGTGGGAGACCATTGAAGACAGCGCCAAGGGTTTAAATAAGGCACTCAAGCTGATCGAGCCCATCGCTGAGCAGAGCCGCGACCTGATAAAGGATGCCGACCACCTCTACAAACTCGCCAGCCGCCTCATCGACCAGGCGGAAAAGGAGTGCGATGCCCGTAAGAGCGACGACTGGTCCAGCCGTGAGATCAACAAACAACGCAAGCTGGCCGACGAGCTTCGCAAGGCGCTGGTCGAGCAGCTCAAGCTGGCGCGCTACTTCACCAAGCAGGCCCACTGGCTACAGTCCCGCTTTCCTGAGGCGAAATTGTGTGATGTCGCTGGGCTGGTCAAGTTGGTGGATTTTGATGAACTCGCTGCCAAAGAGTGGAGCCTCACACCCGGTGCCTACGTCGGCGTCGCGCCTGAGGAGGTAGACGAGGATTTCGACTTTGAGGAGGCGTTGCGGGATGTCCATGTTGAGTTGAAAGGACTTAATGAGGAGGCTGTCGAATTGGCAGAGAGGATTGCACGGAATTTTGAAGGTCTAGGTATATGAGCTGGGAGGAGTTCTCGCTAGACCAACTTGGTTTTGTTTCGAGAGGAAAGTCGAGACATAGACCAAGGGATGCTGAGCATCTGTATGGTGGGCCATATCCATTTGTTCAAACCGGTGATGTAAAGCACGCGGGCCTATATTTAACTGAGTATAACCAGACATACAGCGAAGCTGGTTTGGCACAGAGCAAGCTATGGCCAGTGGGAACTCTCTGTATAACGATAGCGGCCAATATTGCAGACACATCAATTCTCGGAATTGATGCGTGCTTTCCAGACAGCGTTATTGGTTTTATTCCAGATAAAGAAAAAGCCGATGCTCGTTTCGTTAAGTATATGTTTGATGCGAAACTAAAGCTTCAGTATCGACAATTTACGCAAGGCGCGGCGCAGGATAACTTGAGCCAAAAAAAGCTGTTGTCTCTGAAATTTTCCGTTCCAAAGATAGATGTTCAACGAGAAATCGCGGATGTGGTTGCATCGTATGATGAACTGATTGGTAATAACATTCACCGCATCCAGCTCCTAGAAGAATCCGCCCGCCTTCTCTACCGCGAGTGGTTTGTTCACCTGCGTTTTCCAGGCCATGAGCATGTCAAGGTGGTGGATGGGGTGCCGGAGGGGTGGAGCATCAAACCTCTGACCGATATTGCCGATATGGTTATGGGGCAAAGTCCAAAGTCTGAGTACTATAACGATACAGGTGATGGCTATCCGTTTCATCAGGGGGTAACGAACTATGGTGAAAGATTTGTAGAACACGTTACATATTGCTCAAAACCGACTCGCTTGGCTGAGTCCGGGGATATTCTGTGTAGTGTTCGCGCCCCAGTGGGAAGGCTTAACATCACGCTAGATAAAATTACGATTGGTAGAGGTCTATCCGCACTTAGGTCGAAAACTGGAAATCAGTCTTTCTTGTATTACCAGCTGAAAACATATTTTTTCAAAGAAAATATCATTGGTAGTGGGGCGATATATGCGGCTGTAACAAAGAAGGATATGGAGAATATTCCTTTGTTGACGCCCACTACAAAACTCATAGAGGAGTTTGAAGAGAACAGCAAGTCTATTGATGCTCAGATACAGAACCTGACAAATCAAAATAGACAGTTATCTGCAGCCCGAGACCTCCTCCTCCCCCGCCTAATGAACGGCGACATTGCGGTATGAGGTGCCCAGTGAGTGCGGAATTAATGGAATAAACAGGAGCGAATCATGAACCAAGGACAAGCCGAACAACTGTTGAAAACCGCCTTGGCCGACCCGTCGGCGCAATTTCGTGACGGCCAGTGGGAGGCGATCGATATGTTGGTCAACCAGCGGCAGAAGCTGTTGGTGGTGCAGCGTACCGGCTGGGGTAAAAGCTCGGTCTATTTTATCAGTACCAGGATTTTCCGTGACCGGGGAGTGGGGCCGACGATTATCGTCTCACCGCTATTGGCGCTGATGCGTAACCAGATTGAGTCGGCCGCTCGCTTGGGTATCGTCGCCGAGACGATGAACTCCAGCAACACCGAGGAGTGGCAGGCGGTAACCGAACGGATGTTACAAAATCAGATCGACTGTCTGTTGATCTCGCCGGAGCGCCTGGCTAATGACAAGTTTATCGAAACGGTGCTGCAGCCAATTGCTGACCGTATTGCCCTGATGGTGATTGATGAGGCGCACTGTATCTCCGACTGGGGCCATGATTTTCGCCCTGACTATCGTCGTATTGTGAATATTCTGCGCCAGTTACCTGCCAATACCCCGGTGCTGGGTACTACGGCCACCGCCAATCAGCGTGTGGTGGAGGATATTCAGCAACAAATTGGTGATGTGCGGATTCAGAGAGGGGCGTTGAGCCGTGAGAGCCTGAGCCTGCAAACCATGGTGTTGCCCGATCAGCCCTCTCGCCTGGCATGGCTGGCGCGGGTGATACCAACGCTGCCTGGCACCGGGATCGTTTATACCTTGACGGTGCGTGATGCGGAGCAGGTGGCCGAGTGGCTGCGGCGTAACGGTATTGATGCCAGGGCGTACCATGGCAGTGTTGAATCGGAAGAATTTTTGAACAGTAACGCCTATCGTCAGCACCTTGAGGAGTTGTTGCTGAATAACCAGCTAAAGGTGCTGGTGGCGACCACCGCATTGGGCATGGGTTACGACAAACCCGATTTAAGTTTTGTTATTCACTATCAGGCCCCGGGCTCGATAGTCGCCTATTATCAGCAGGTGGGTCGTGCCGGGCGAGGTATTGAACAGGCATATGGGGTGTTGATGTCGGGCACTGAGGATCAGGATATTCACGAGTTTTTCCGCAACTCGGCATTTCCCGATGAGGCCCATGTGTATGAAATACTCGACCTGCTGGCGCAAGTGGATGGGCTTAGTATCCGCGCCATCGAGGAACAGACCAATCTGCGCCACGGCCAGATAGAGAAGGTATTGAAGCTGATGAGCGTGGAAAATCCCGCACCGGTGGTGAAGGTTGGCAGCCAGTGGCGCAGAACGGCTGTTAACTATGAAATGGATCATGCCCGTATTGCCCATCTGACCGGGCAGCGGGAGCAGGAGTGGGCGCAGGTACAGTCCTACCTGACGGATACGGGGTGTAAAATGGTCTATTTGCGTCGAGCGCTGGATGACGTTAACCCGGCTCCTTGCGGCAAATGTAACTCTTGCCTGGCAAGGGCGGTTGTGGATGTTGGCATGGACGCACAGCTGGCTCACGCCGCGGCGAGCTTTTTGAAGCAGGCGGAGATGGTAATCTCGCCCAGAAAGCAGGTGGCTCCATCCGACGCGGAAACGGCAAGGGCATTTCCGGTTTATCAGTTTCCCCGCCGCCTGGGCGAACTGCAAGCCCATGAGGGGCGCGTGTTATCGCGCTGGGGCGATGCCGGATGGGGTGGTTTGGTAAGAGATGCCAAGCACGCCAACCATTTCGGTGATGATTTGGTTGAGGCGATGGCGGAGATGATCCAGCAGCGCTGGCATCCGGAACCAGCCCCGTCATGGGTCTGTTGTGTGCCATCACTCAACCATCCGGAGCTGGTTCCCGACTTTGCGAGCCGCCTTGCGGCGCGACTAGGTTTGCCGTTTGTCGATGCGGTGGAGAAGGTGCACGACAATCAGCCGCAGAAGATGCAACAGAATGGTTTTCATCAGTGTCACAATCTGGATGGTGTTTTTGATATTACGCAGGGATATGAGGGGCAGCCTGTTTTTCTTGTCGATGATGTGATCGATTCTGGCTGGACCCTGAGCGTAATAGCCGCTTTATTGATACGGGCCGGAAGTGGTCCTGTATTTCCGGTCGCACTGGCCTCAACATCGGTGAATGATTCATGAATTTGTCCGCTACAGCTCAAGCTACCCTGCTGCTTACCTGCTACTTCAGCAGGGCGAGTAAGGAGGATGCCAAACCACTTACTAATTTGGAGTGGGGGCGCTTTGCCATATGGTTGAAGGAGAAAAACACCAACCCCGCTGATTTGTTGGTGTCGAAGCCACAGGCACTGCTGTCCGGGTGGCATGACACACGCATTACCACGGATCGTATTTTGTCCCTTTTGAGTCGTGGACACAGTCTGGCCTTGTCCATCGAAAAGTGGCAGCGAGCGGGACTCTGGGTGATCACACGGTCCGACCCTGAATACCCGAAGCGACTGAAAAGCCGTCTGAAGACCAACTCACCGCCGGTGTTGTTTGGATGTGGCAACAGAGAGTTATTGAATAGCGGCGGAATTGCCGTGGTCGGTTCTCGTAATGCCTGTGATGAGGACCTGATGTTTACACGACAGTTGGGAGCGAAGGCCGCCGCGCAAGGTATGGCGATTGTTTCCGGTGGTGCACGAGGTGTGGATGAGGCGGCCATGCTGAGTGCCATGGAGGCTGGAGGTGGCGTTATTGGTGTTATGGCCGATAGTCTGCTCAAGGCGGCAACCAGCGCTAAGTGGCGAGCGGGATTAATGAATGGAAATGTGGTGTTGGTATCACCATTTTATCCCGAGGCGGGTTTTAATACGGGTAACGCCATGGCGCGGAACAAGTACATATACTGCCTGGCGGATACATCTGTTGTGGTTCACTCGGGCACCAAAGGGGGCACCCTGAGTGGTGCGCAGGAGAACCTGAAGGAGCACTGGGTACCGCTATGGGTAAAACCGACTCAGGACAAAAACGCAGCTAATGCCATGTTGGTTAGTAAAGGAGGGCATTGGTGCGACGAAAGTTTACATGAGTTCGACCTGACTATGCTTTATGCCGTATCACCCATTGAGAGTAGTGGGTCTGAGTTGTTTTCGAAGGCAAATGAGACGTTGGACCTGTTCTCTGACAAGGTTCAGGAGCCTGCGACTGAGTTTCATGATGTAGAGTCGAATCAGGGTGAGGACGTTGTCGATTTCTATGGTTTATTTGTCCGGGAACTGGCTCGACTTGCAGTTGAACCAATAGAGCTTGATGAATTGTTGGAAAAAACGGGGCTGCATAAGTCTCAGGTTACAGACTGGCTGAATCGGTCGCTTGATGAGGGTTATGTGAGCAAACTGAATCGCCCCGTCCGTTATCAATACAATCAGGATGTCCGAAAAGAATAGGTAATGATGCCATGGGGATGACGGAAGATACTCTGGTCCAGCAGACTACTGCGGATTACCTGCTGAACAACCTGAACTGGGACGAATCCATCTATGCGATGGATGAGAGCTTGGGTAAGGAGGGTACCCTCGGGCGTGAGTCGGAACGGGAGATTGTTTTGACCCGCTACCTGGGGGAGCGCTTGATGGCGCTCAACCCCGGCCTGCCTGCCGAGGCCTATCTGGATGCGATGCGCCAGATCACCGATATCAGTGCAGCCCAGTCGCTGCTCAGCACCAACCGCGAAAAACACGCCCTTTTGAAGGATGGCCTGGATGTGGTCTATCGCGACGGGCAGGGCGAGCGTAAGAAGAAGCACCTGAAGGTCTTCGATTTCGATAATCACGACAACAACCACTTTTTGGTGGTGCGTGAGTTGTGGATTAAGGGTGATATTTATCGCCGCCGTGCCGATATCGTGGGCTACATCAACGGCATTCCGTTGATCTTCATGGAGGTGAAGAACCTCAACAAGGATGTGCGCGCCGCCTACGACCAGAACTACAGCGACTACAAGGACACCGTTCCCCATCTGTTTCACCACAACGCCCTGGTGATCCTCGGTAACGGGGTGGAGGCGAAGCTGGGCAGCCTTTCATCCAAGTACGAGCACTTCCATGAGTGGAAGCGCCTGCACGAGGAGGAGCCGGGGGTGGTCGATATGGAGACCCTGCTTAAGGGGGTCTGTAACCGCACCAACCTGCTAGACCTGTTCGAAAACTTCATCGTCTTCGACGAATCGGGCGGTACGCCGGTAAAGATCCTGGCGCGCAACCACCAGTACCTCGGGGTGAACCGCGCCCTTGAGTCGGTTAAGGATAGGGAGAAGCGACAGGGTAAGCTGGGGGTTTTTTGGCACACTCAGGGATCGGGCAAGTCTTACTCCATCATCTTTTTTGCCGCCAAGGTGCGGCGCAAGCTGGGCGGTAACTACACTTTTCTAGTGCTCACCGACCGCGATGACCTCGACACCCAGATCTACCAGACCTTTGCCGGTTGTGGCCTGGCCGATAACGATAGAGACCCCTGCCGTGCAGAGAACGGGAAGCACCTACAAAAGCTATTGGGCCAACACAAGGCCTACCTCTTCAGTCTGATTCAGAAGTTCAATCAGAAGATCAGTGAGGGGGAGGAATACTCCCTGCGCGATGACATTATCGTCATCACCGACGAGGCGCACCGCACCCAGTACGGCACTCTGGCCCTCAATGCCCGCGATGCCCTGCCGAAGGCCAGCTATATCGGCTTCACCGGCACGCCACTGTTCGGTGACGATGAGATCACCAAGCGCGTGTTCGGTGACTATGTCTCCACCTACGACTTCAAGCGCGCCGTGGACGACGGTGCCACCGTGCCGCTCTATTACGACTCGCGTGGCGACAAGCTGAAGTTTGTGGATACGGATGGGAAGGAGCAATCGGTGGCCGACCCGGAGTCACTAAACGAAAAAATCGCGGCCAAACTGGAGGAATTAGAGATCGAGGATGTGGACGTGGCGCAGCGGCTGGAGAACGCCCTGAAGCGCGAATACCACATCATCACCTCCAATGCCCGGCTGGAGCAGATCGCCGACGACTTTGTAAACCACTACTCCAACGGCTGGGAGAGTGGTAAGGCGATGCTGGTATGTATCGACAAGGTGACCTGTGTTCGCATGCACAAGCTGATCGCAAAGCGATGGCGACAACGGCAGCTGGAGTTGGACAAGACGCTGCGCAACGTTGGCGATGAGCAAGAGCAGGTATTCCGCCATCGCCAGATCAAATGGATGGACGAGACGCAGATGGCCGTGGTGGTGAGTGAAGAGCAGGGCGAGGTGGAGAAGTTCAAGAAGTGGAAGCTCGACATCACCCCCCACCGCAAGCTAATCAAAGAGGGGTTCGAGCTGCCCGACGGTAAGCGCCTCGACCTGGAGTCGGCCTTCAAGAAGGATGACCACCCCTTTCGCGTCGCCATCGTCTGCGCCATGTGGCTCACCGGCTTCGATGTGCCGACCTTGGCTACCCTCTACCTAGACAAACCCCTGAAGGCCCATACCTTGATGCAGGCTATTGCCCGCGCCAACCGTGTCGCCGTGGGCAAGAACAACGGTCTGGTGGTGGATTACTGCGGCATTCTCAAGAACCTGCGCAAGGCACTGGCCACCTTTGCCGGTGCGCCGGATGGTGGGCGAGGTGAAGAGGGCGAGGTGCGTGACCCCACCCATCCGCCGGAAGAGCTGCTGGCCGACCTGGCGGAATCAATTGAGATGGTGAAGGGCCACCTCAGCGATCAGGGATTCGAGCTGTCACGTATATTGAAGAGTGAGGGCTTTGCCAGAAATGCGGCCATTATGGAGGCCAAGGAGGTGATCAACGAGGATGATCGCAGCCGCAAGCAGTATGAGGTGATGGCGCGGGCGGTATTCAGTAAGTTTAAGGCCTGCATCAACTTCCGCCCCGAGATCAACACCTACCGCGATGACCGTGATGCCATCAACATCATCTACAAGAGCCTGCAAAAGGATCGCGATGCGGCGGATATCAGCGCCATTATGATGGAGCTGCAGAAGCTGGTGGATGAACACATAGACGTTGTGCCCCTGGATCGGGCAGGGGAGCCAGAGCCCTACGACATTAGCAAGATAGACTTCGACCGCTTGCGCCGTGAGTTCGAGCGGGTAAAGAACAAGAAGACTACGGTACAGAGCCTCAAAACAGCTATTGAGAAGCGGTTGGAGATGATGATGCGGGAAAACCCGTTGCGTACCGACTTCCAGGAGCGTTATGAAGAACTGGTCAAGGAGTACAACAAGGAGAAGGATCGCCTCACTATCGAAAAGACCTTTGAGCTACTGCTGAATATGGTGAAGGAGCTGGATGAAGAGAGCCACCGTGCCGTCACCGAGGGGCTGGACGAAGAGAGTCTGGCGCTCTACGACTTGCTGAAGAAGGATACCCTGAAGAAGCGTGAGATAGATAAGGTGAAGGAGGTAGTAGTTACGCTACTGCAAAAGGTGAAGGATGAGATCGCCACGATCGACAACTGGCAGGACAAGGAGAGTACCCGAGATACCATCCGCACAGATATCCACCACTTCTTGTATGACGATAACACCGGCCTGCCAGAGGGATATGACCTGGATGAGATAGAGCAGCTCTCAGAGAGGGTGTATCGGCATATCTATAGATCCTATCCTACTGTTCCTTCACCGCTATATTCCTAGATAGGTGTAAGGTCAGTTAAGGTAATAGGTGTGTGCAAATAGTATGGATGGATAATCCTGTGGTAACTCATAGTGTAGTAGGATTGTGAGCGGTTTAGATACAAGTATGAGTACATAGATTTGCAGTTAACAAATCACATAGCAAGTAATTAATATCTAAATATGACTACTGCGGGAGATGGAGCGTGAGCGCGAATATAACAAGGAGCAGCAATAAGATTTCCGTGGTAGGTGACTTGGATGATTTTCATGTTTTTCTATCATCAATTCATGCTGCAACAGAAAAAGCCGGGTATAGCGATGTTGTTATTGATCTGAGTCAGTGTACGTCTGCGTTTCAGAATTCAATGTTATCCGTTTGTGCCCAGATTTTGGCCTACAGGAAGGCTGGCATCGACTTTAGCCTGATACCTCCGGAAAAAAAACAACTGAATAATTTGTTCGTTAATACAGGGTGGGCTTATTTTATCGATCCAAGGAGGTTTGAACGATCCACATTTAGAGGGTATTCAAGAGTGCCAGCAACGCAGTATCGGACGCCAGATGAGCAACAATCTGCTGTTAATAGAATAGTAAATGTAATTCTTGGTGCTATTCCAGACATGCATCGGTCTGATTTTGCGGCATTTGAATGGTCTATTAATGAAATCACAGATAACGTATTGGTGCACTCAAATTCATCAGTTGGTGGTCTGGTTCAGGTCTCTACATTTGAGAAGTTCAAGAAACAAGTTCAGTTTGTAGTAGCAGACGCTGGTGATGGCATACCTAAGACGCTTAAGCAAGGATATCCGGAGATTAGGTCAGACACGGAGGCGCTTGACATGGCCATTAGGGAAGAGGTTACGCGAGATAAGCGCGTTGGCCAGGGTAATGGTTTGTTTGGCAGTTATGAGATATGTAGTAAGTCTAAAGGGATGTTTAGTGTTCACTCAGGCCATGCAAGATTAGAGTATTCAGATAGAAAAGGGTTGTCTATCTCTAATCAAACTATTCCCTATGCTGGAACATTGGTGGTTGCAACGATTGATTTTTCCCAACCCAAGTTGCTTGAAGAAGCATTAAAGTTTGGTGGAAAGAAGCATAGACCTCTTGATTTTGTAGAGTTGAGGTATGAGATTCCATCTGGCGAGAATGTTCACTTTGTTATGAGTGAGGAGTCAGGTTCTTTTGGGAGTAGAGTTGCAGGGAAACCCATTCGTAATAAATTATCTAATCTCCTGAGGATGATCGATGGTAATAAGATTGTTATTGATATGAAGGATATTCCGCTGGTGTCTAGTAGTTTTGCGGATGAGGTTTTTGGGAAACTGTTTCTGGAGGCTGGGCCAATTGACTTTGTTCAGAAGTTTGAGGTTGTGAATGTTATGGATACAGTCCAGAGCTTAATAAATAAGGCTGTTACACAGAGGATGGCTGCTGGTGTTATTGATTAATCGGAAAACCGGCGGAAAACCGGGGTCAGAACACAGTTTCCACTAATATAGCCCAGTGAAAGCATACTATTTTGCGTATCACAAACGGTGTTAAGTAATACACAAATAGATTTTACATCGTCCCCACGCTCCGCACGGGAATGCATCCACAGACGCTCCAGCGTCGAGTAACAGGAACATAAGAACTAACGCCGCACCGCCACAGAAAACGGGACGCTGGAGCAACCCCCAAGGCATTCCCACGCAGGATCGCGGGGACGATAAATAAACGATAAAACGAGTAGAGAAGATGATCATCCGCTGCACCCAGAAGTTGCTCAAAGAGCTACGCATCACACCTCAGGATACAGATGTGGTCAGCGAGGTCGGCAGCTGGCACGCCAATCTGCTGAACTTTGACCGGCGCAAGTGTGTGCTCTTCACCCACGATATGACGCTGTTTTCTGTTTTTGTGGCCGGGCTAAAGCGTGACGACTTTGACCACATCGACCATGTATTTGGTCAGGCGATGTTCAAGACGCTACTACTGTTTGACTTTTCACAGCAGCAGATAGAACGCATGCTCGACTGGAGCGAGCACAATAGCTACACCAAAACCAACAACCGTAGTGTGCTCGGCTCGATGAAAGACATGGCCTTCCACATTGAGTGTGTTATCGCAGACAGTGGCGGGCTTGCCCACACCGACTTGGCCGACCTTCACTGGCGCATCAACCGTATTCCGCTCAAGGCAGCGGGATATCGCTTTCCGCTGGATGGTATGCGGGCGTTACTGGCCGGGGAAGGTAACGGCTAAGAAGTATTTTATTTAATACTCCCCATGTCCTCCCTCGACCTCGACAACCTCCCCGACATCCGCGACGGCCTCTCACGCAAGGAGCGCATCGTGCTCTACTGCATCGATCAAATTCAGAAGGAGCGTAACGACCGCAATGTGCCGACGGTGATGCTGTATGGGCGCGTAGTGGAGCACATCAATATCAGTGAGCAGGAGCTACAGGAAATCTTGCAACGGCTGACAGGGTTCAATCAGTAACACTCTAGTTACCTGATTGCTGTTGCAAAGACCCAAAATAGGCCTTAATGTACCCATATTGGGTCTTTATGGGGCGAGCATGACCACACACTCTCTAGGTGATGCGCTCTTCACCAAAACGCAGCAACGTGTGTTGGGCCTGCTCTACGGCAGGCCAGATAGACGCTTTTTTACCAATGAGATCGTGCGCCAGGCAGCAATGGGGCGCGGTACTGTGCGTCGTGAATTGGAGCGGATGGCCGCAGCCGGTCTGTTACTGGCCAGTCGTGAGGGGAAGCAGCTTTACTACCAGGCCAATCCTCAATGCCCGATCTTCAAGGAGTTGACAGAGATGGTGAGCAAGCTCTCGTTTACAGCCAATCATGCCATGAGAGAAAAATCGGTTGATGCCTTGCTGGGTGCATCACATGAGGAGGTGGAGGCCCTGGCAAAACAGCATCACATACGCCGGTTGGTACTGTTTGGCTCAGCTGCACGAGGCGAGATGACAGCGCAGAGTGATATCGATCTGCTGGTTGATTTTCAGGAGGGGATGGCCCCATCACTGGGTGGGATGGTTGAGCTACAGGATGCCTTCTCATTGCTCTTTGGCGGTCGCAAAGTCGACCTGGCCACCTCCGCCATTTTGAGAAACCCCTACCGACGTCAGTCGATAGAGAAAAACATGGAGGTGCTCTATGCAGCCTGAAGGACGTGACCCTGCCTACCTGTGGGATATGCTTCAGGCGGCCAGGGAGGTTGAGGCAATGCTTGAAGAACACGACCTGGCGGCTTTTCTTGATAACCTCATCTTGATGCGGGCCGTCGAACGGAGCGTAGAGATAATTGGTGAGGCCGCCAGGCGCGTGTCGGAAGTTTATAAAGCAGCACACCCTGAAGTCCCGTGGCGACAGATCATTGGGCAGCGCAATATTATTGCCCATGAATACGGACAAATTGATCACGAGGTTCTCTACAAAACGGTAGACGAATATGTGCCTCAGTTAATTATTTTGCTCACAGGACTACTGCCCCCACTGGAAGAGTAATGCGTTAACAGCATGGCAAGACCTGTTTCTTTGCCCTGAGTTGTTACCCATTCCCCCATACCATACAGGGTAGATATTCTGCCCAACTGCCCGCATAGTATTCATCTCCCCATCAACACCCCCCGATGCGATGAAAAGCTCCCCCAACCCTATCACCCAGACCATTTCGACACTGGACGAACTTGCACAACGTGCAGACTACTCGCTGCTGGCCTCGCTCAACTGCGACCCCGATGCGAGTGATGATGGCGTAGACCACGAGCCACGCCAGGTCTTCTCCGGCCACTATGTGCCGGTGGTGCCGACGCCGATCGGTGAGCCGGAGTATGTGGCACATAGCCGCACATTTTTCGCTGAACTGGGCCTTGCCGATGAGCTGGCACGCTCTGCCGACTTTATGCGTGTGTTTAGTGGCGACCTTTCCCA
>Ga0224501_10003521_pt1 | contig 12328 bp, 13 predicted proteins | sample SF_Oct11_sed_USG_4_FD_169105 | JGI IMG/M metagenome (GOLD analysis project Ga0224501, IMG submission 169105) | Sediment microbial communities from San Francisco Bay, California, United States - SF_Oct11_sed_USGS_8_1 | ecosystem: Environmental > Aquatic > Marine > Sediment | place: USA... | reverse complement strand
GGCGGACCACCACCGGCCCCCGGGTCGAGGCCGTGCCCCGCCCTTTGTCGCCTTGGTCCCCGTCCGAGGACGGCGGTCGGCTTGCTCGCTCATCCTCCGTCGGCAACTCGGCCGGTACGTAGGCTGCCGCCGTGCTGGGGTTTGGGGCCTCAGCGGTGTAGGCAGCGTGGCATGCGGTGCCGATATGGCTGAAACTGGGGATGGCTAATGGTTCCTACGGTCCGCCGTGCTGTAGGGCGGCGGAATCGTGGGGGTTTGGGGCCTCAGCGGTGTAGGCAGCGTGGCATGCGGTGCCGATATGGCTGAAACTGGGGATGGCTAATGGTTCCTACGGTCATCGATCACCCTTCCGCGCACGACGGCCACGCGCTCGGGGTTGAGGGTGTTTGGCGTGATGCCGCTCTGCACAGGGGCGTCCCCCTCGAAGAGGCAGCGGACGGCATCGTGGAAGCGCGTGGCGGTGGTACGGTTTAGCGTTGCGCTGCAACCGCTGGGCACCGAAGGCACGGGGGCGGCCTCGCCCACGCCAGCGTCATCACTGGTAGCGCTGGCGCCCGCATCGGCCGCCGCGTCACCATCGTCGCGGCCCCCGTCACGGGGAGCCATGTCTTCATCACTGGCCGCCGCGTCGCGACCTCCCGGGACGTAGCCCTCGGGGTCCACGCACAGCATGGACAAGCAGACCAACCCCTCTTCGCAGCCGTCGGACTCCATGCACCGGCAGCGCTCGGTGCCGGCGAGGCAGAGGCCGCCGTCGGCCTCTGTCGACTGCACGTGCGGTGACGGCCCCGAGTCGTCGCCACAAGCGGTGAATAGTAGCAGGGTCAACAGCCCGAGCGTTCCAAATGTTCGCATGCCCGTCCTCCGCTGGGAACGCAGGCCAACCGCTACGCGTCCTTATCGGTCGGCGCCCCCGGGGTGTGATCGATGCGCGCCCTCACCCCGGCACCCGACTAGAATCGAAGCTGCCTTCTGTCAAGCGCGAACGCGCAGAGCTTGGACATGCAGGGGCGTGCCTGATTGAGGCGTACCGTGCCGCCGGGGTCGGTCCCCAAGCCAGACGTGTCGGGCACAGGCTTGGAAACCCACGTCGTTCTTGCTGCGGCCTCTGTCGAGTGGCACTCGGTGCCCCCTGCAATGAGAGTGACTGCGATCCCTGCGCCAGCATTCACGGGGGCCATGTGCAGTCGACTGCGCGAAGGGGGACTCGGTTCCGGACTCGGATGCGGACTGGGGTTTTGTCTCGGACCTGAGCGGCGACCGTAGGTATCTTTGGGCATCCCCAGTTTCAGCCATGTCGGCGCCAGGGGCCAGGCGGCTCCGGGTGCGCCTTGAGCGCGCTCCGAACTCGTGTGGGCACTGTCTCGCTGGCTCCGGAGCTCATGCTCAGCAGCTGCGTGCGAAGCTGACTCTTGACGCCGTTGATGAGCTGGGTGCGCGACTGCACCAGCGAGTGTCGTTGCGTCAGCAGCATCTGGCGCTGTCCGCGTCGCCAACCCTGCACAACCTGCGCCTCCTCTCGTCCTGAGGCCGACAGCTCGGCGGCCACGACATCCCTTCTTTTTCCGGGGGGCTCGGCTGGGCGCAGGCCTCGATGCGGGCGGCGTCAAAGCGCTGGGACCACGGGGCGAGGCAGGCGTTGGCTTCGACCTCGGAGGCCGCCGGCCGTAGCATTAGTAGGGGCTCAATTGGGCCAGTCACCCGCACCGGGCAAGAGTTCGACATAGAACCACTACTGCGAAGTGCGACAGCAGTGAATTAAACCGCCACCATCGCCCGCTGTCCGACTCAGGCCTGCAATGCCGCTGCCTTACAGCACGGCTGCTGCTGACGGCCCGCGTGCAACAAACGGCGTCGACCGGCCAATTTCGCGGCTATCGGCTGCCCGAACTTGAGGCAACGGGTCTGCCAGGGACGGTGTGATGCATTTCACAGCAGAGGGTGGCGGATTTTCGAAGGCCTCCGCCGATCCGACACCTTTGGCGTTGTAAGTGCTTGAAATTACTTGTGCCCGATCCCGGCATGGCGCTTGCTTTGCCCGTCGGGCATGACCCTCGCCCGCCCCGTCCTGCCTGGAAAGACCTACATGCTGACCCGGCGCGTCACCCGTCGGACCTGGCTGCTCCGGCCCGATGCCGACGGCCGCTCGCAGCAGATCTACCTCTACACGCTCGGCTACAACGCCAATGAGCACGGCATTCTGGTGCACAACCTCACCCAGATGTCGTCGCACGACCACGAAACCGTCACCGACGTCCGGGGCACGCTGCCGCACTTCCTGGAGGGCTTCCATCGCGACCTGGCCAACGCCATGAAACGCCACCGCGGCTGGCCGGGGGAGTTTTATGACAAGCACCAGACCTCGCGAGTCGAACTCACCTGCCCTGCAGCTGTCCTGGATAAGATGGCTTACGTTGCAGTCAACCCGACTGATTGTGGCTGCGTCTGGGACTACGAGGCGTGGCCCGGGGTGACGGTCAAGTGTAACGAGATCGGCGAAAAAGTCTTCGTGGTCAAGCGACCCGAGGTCTACTTCGACCCGAACAACAAACAGAAGAACTGGCCCGACGAAGTCGAGCTGCGCATCGTGATGCCCGAGATGCTGCTGCGCGAATACGGCGGACTCAAAGAAGCCCAGCAGGCCCTGAAGTCTCGCTGCGAAGTGCTGGCCAACGAGGCCCGTGCCAAGCGCCAAGCCCTCGGACTTGGCTACGGCACCCCGACCAGCGCCGTGCAGTCCAAGTTCACCCGTCGGTCGAGCAGCTACGAAGTCTTCGGCGCCCTGAACCCGACCTTCGCCACCGGCGGTGATCCCGAGGCCGCCGAGCAGGCGCGTGAGGCTCGCGCACAGTTCCTGAGCGAATACGCCCGCTGCATGGCCCTGTGGCGAGCCGGCGATCGCAACGTCATCTGGCCACCCGGCACCTGGAAGATGCGAGTGCTGCACAGCTGCCCCTGTCATCCGCCTCCATAGATTTACTCCAACTTTAGTCAACCGCGTGCCTGGTCCAAGCCCGGGCACGCATTCGTGCGTCCGCACGCCGATTCGGGGTGTAAACTTGCAGTCTGGGTGCGTACTGGAGCCCCGGTTTCAGCCCCTACGCCACGCTCCCGCCCTCGGCCCCACGTCGCCGCCAGCCCCAGCCGACGCCGCGGACCCCGATTCTCCACCGGCGAGCATGGACGGATCTCCCGGCAAGGGGTTCGTTTCACGGCGCCCATGGCGACCCCTTTGCTCATACCGCGACAGCTCTCGCGGCGACGATTCGTAACGTCTTGACACGGGCCCCGCTTGAGCCATGGTGGCTTGCATGGCGCGACGGGGTTTCGGCCTTTGTACATGTCGGCGCCAGCTGTGCCGACGTATACCAAGGAGTCGTACGCGATGACGAGTCGCCTGCATCGTGGGCTTGCGTTGGCCTTGCTCTTCGCCTGGCTTTCGTGCGCATGTGACACCTCGGACTCGGCCGGGGACCATTCCCGGCAGACGGCTCCGCCTGCAGACGATCCAGCCCCCCTCCGAGCCACAGACCTCCAGGTGCGGGCGGCGCTTCGGCTGGAGTCCGCGGAGGCCAGGTACCGATCCCCACGGATGCCTCAGCCCGCGTTCCACCCGCGCAGGACGCTGGCACGACCCGGTCTACCGATGCTCCGGACGCAGCCACGGAGACGCCGGGCATTGCCTCGGTTCGCCGAACCACCGCCTGACCGCGTTGCGCTCCGAAACCCGCTCACAATTGTTTTTGAGACAGCGCCTAACCCCAACGCACCACCAGTACGACGCACGTGCAGATCAGGGCTGCCAGCGAGACGCGCTGACGGTCCTGGGGCTCTCGGAGCCAGAACCAGCCGACCAGAACGGCGAGCAATACGCTGCTCTGGCGCACGGCAACGATGTAGCTGAGTTCCTCGGTCTGCATGACGTGAAGGATCAGACTGTAGGAGGCCATCGTGAAGATGGCTGCCAGCAGCTCCGTGCGCCATTGTAAGCGGCACTGCGCCAGGACGCCGGGTGGGGGTCTCAGAGCCAGCTCGGTAAGGTAGACGACCTAGGCCATGGCATTCTCCAGGGCGAAATAGAGGGGACCACGCAGGGCCGGCGACAGCTCCGAAGCGCGGGCGAAGCGCTCCATTCCAACCTTGTCGACCAGGGAATAGCCGACAACGCAGGCGAGCGTTGCCAGGGCCCAGCGCCCGTCGGACTTGGCCAGGGAGCGTACGATCGTTTCGATCGATGCGTTGCCCTCGCGCAGCTGCAGCAGGACGACGCGCACGAAAGGGCCATCGCCACAGGCGTGCCAATCGACGCCCCGACGAATCGCCGACCAAACTTGGTCCCCACTATCAGCCATGCCCGCAACCAGCACAGATTTCCGCCACCCCACGGCACGAGTTCACACGGTCCTTTTCGGCGCAGTGACCCTCGTAGCCTTTTTGTCCTTTGGCGTGCCGTGACGAGTACGCGAATACCTTTCCTTTTGAAAGTTCGCTAATATGCCGCGCACAACTTTGAGGGGTAAATGGCCGAAGAAGCCGATAGACAGCCGTGGGCAACGGATGATGGCATCGAGGCGCCCGCTACAGGCATTCACTCAGACATTCGCGCGCTGCGCCCTTCCCTCATCAACGAGGTTTTCATCGCCTCGCGCTTTGGCGAGTTCGAAGCCCTGCGCGCTCAACTGCGCGATCGGATCCAGCGCCACCACAGTCGCCTGATCCGATTGGTGGCAGTCGACCTCAATGACGGTCAGGCAGCCCACCGACCGCCGCTTGCCGAGAGCCTCCGCTGTGTGCGCCGGGCGGACTTCATGATTCTGCTCCTGGGGGAGACCTACGGCGAGCCGGTTCGCGGCCGCAAGTCATTCGTGCACCTTGAGTACGAAGAGGCCCTGCGCTCCAGAACGGGGACCTATGTGCTGGCCTATGGCCTTGGGCCATCCTATCGCGACAAGACACTGAGTTCCGCGCCGAATCCCAACCTGCAGGCCTTGCTGAAGGCCGTCAATGGGCGGCACACGATCGGATTGCTCGACGACGCGCTTTCCCCACGCGAGCTGGCCGATCACATCTATCACAATCTACTGCACGCCCTCGTAGACAAACATGTCGGCGAGATGGGCGAGCAGTTGCGCTATGAAAACGCGCGCGAGCTTTCTGCGGAGCTACTCGGTCCGATCGATGACGACGAGCTAGGCGAAGAAGCGGAGGTGGCGTCGCTGGAAGAGCGAGAGGCGGCGGGCCGCGGGCTCGAGCTGGTAGATGACCATGATCAGTTCAAGCAGCCCATCGACGCATTACTGCGACCGGCCGAAGTCGCAGCCATCGAGCAGCGGCGTGAGGCACAGGCAGCCATCGCTCTACAAGAATACGGTACCGCCGCAGTGCACCTGAAGCGAGCCTTGCGGCACCGGCCACTCGACCTGAAGAGCAATTACTGGCTCGCACAGATCTACATGGGCACTGGGCGCAAGGACCGGCTGGAACATGCACGCGAGCTGTCCGAACGCGCCGCCCGGGTGGCGGAGCGCGACGGTACTCGGATCCGGCGCTCCGCCTGTCTATTATTGGCTGCCCGTGCCGCCCGCCGTGCAGGCGACCGGAAGGCTTCATTGTCGTTGGCCGAGGCCTCTGTGTCGGCCGCAGACCATTACGCCCGAGCGCGCATGGAGCGCGTGCGGGCACGCGTGACAGTCGACGACATACCCGGCGCCATAGAGGATGTCCGCTGGCTCGTGCGGCGGTACCCTCGCGCACTGGCGGGGGCCTACGGTGATCCAGAACTCGCGCCGATCCGGCGCGACATCCACCGTTTGAGTGAGGGCCGGCGGCAAACCGTGCTCAATGCGGTGCGCGACTGGCTCGTATTCGAAGGTAGGCTGGGGGCACGGGAGGCGCCTCCACCCATGCCGACCGGTAGTGAAGGCCTGGTGCGGCTCGGTTCCATTGGCCGCGCATCGATCGGTCGCTGCTACCGTCGCCTATGCCAGTTGATCGCGACCGCGTACCGCGCCAGCGAAGAGCTGGATCCTGCGATGCACGATGGCCGCACGAGCGGCAGCCGTTATCGCCAGCTTGGTGACCGATTGCTCGCGGATCGCGCCGAAGTCGACCTCCTTGTCGCTGAGCGTACGCGCGCGCAGTCCATGTCGGCGAATGCGGAGAAGGGTGTCCGTAGCGTGCGGCGCGGCCTGATGGGCAGCACGCTCGGGGCCTCGCTGTTTGCACTCTTGGCCGCGCTCACCATGCAAGATGCAGGGCTACGCATCATCGGTATTCTCGCAGTGGCCGCACTGTTGGCCGCCGCTCTCGTCAAGCTTGTGCCCAAGTGGAGGACCCTGCGCAACCGTGCACGAGGGGCGGCAACCGAGCTCGAACGCGTCGTGGATGCACTATCACGACGCGAGCAGAGCATTGAGGAGGCCACTGCTCAGCGCACGGAGATCGAACGGCGCACGCATGGTGCCCAGGCGGAGGTGCGGTGGGCGCTCGCTGAGTTTCAGCGGCTCTTGCGCTCACCGGTCGCAGGCCCATTTGCATCTGTCCACGCAGCTCGCCCGGGCAGTCTCGTGAAGGTGTGGCCGGAGCGCATCGAGGATGCCGCACGTGAAATCGGCCGCAGGATCGAGCTAGTACCCGACTTGCCGGCATGGCTGGATCCCGCCGAGGACGAAGCCCAGCCCAGAATCATGCGCGCGGTATGGTCGTCGCGGGACGGCCTGCGCCTGGAAGAACTGGCCGCGTACCTGTAGATGGTGCGGTGGAGTAGACCGGCGGTAGGCCGCAACAGTGTGGTGCGTCGGGCGGAGATCAAGCGGTCGACTTTCGCCGGCACTCGGACTCGCGTTTCGACCTTTTGACCTTTTGCCCGTAGCGAGGGCGCGGGATTTCAAGGCGTGGGCGACGTGCAGCCGACCGGAATCGGGATTCGGCTGCCCTGACCGCCGGCGAGAGGGCCTGGGCGACGAGCCATTGTCTTCCCCATCCAGGCCTTCCCTGGCGCACGGGTCGGAGGCAGAACTTCGTTAGAAAGCCGCGGTACTGAGTCGTAGGCCCATGGCCACTGTCGCGGCGAAACTCGTCTGCTGAAAGTCTGCGTCGGGAATGCTCCGCGCTGGAAAAACCCGTTCACTGAACGTCTGGTTCAGGGTCCCTGTAAAGCTGGTGCCAAACTCCATGGAAGCAGTGGTTGTGAGAGCCAACCACCCTTCAATCATCTGCCAAAGCAGCTTGGGGACTGCTCGGGCAGGCGACTGGGTTCACATCCCAGCCCACATGCACCACGGCGTCTCGCGCACCGACCCCGGACAGGCTACACTGTGGCTCAGCGTTCTGGGGCGCGCGATGGGTCGGGTAGAATCGATGCTGGCAGGGCTGTCGGTGGTGCTTGTGGCCCGTGTCGACGGCCAGCCGGCCCCCGCGATGGGTGACGGCGATCGGTTGGCTGCGGAGGCGGGGGCGGCGCTGGCGCTGGCGCCAGTCATGGTGGCGACAGGCGATGGCGCCCCAGCGGGCAGCGCCGCACCGATGGAAGCTGCCGCACAGCCAGCGATGCAGGATCAGTCCACCATGGCCTTCCACAAGAAGCGCCGGTGGCGCAGGGCTACGCGGCCTCCGATGGCGTGGGCGGCGAAGACCTCACCCAGGGCGTCCAGGGCACGCTGTTCGTCGAACTCCAGCTCGCGGTTCCAGGCGATGTACAGAAGCAGCTGCTCTGGATCGTCGAACCACTCGGGGACGTCGAACGCCCAGCAGCCATGCATGCGCAGGCCGCCCCGCTCGATGTAGTCAAGGACCTTGGGCGATACGAGTTCGGAGGGTTCTGCCGTCATGCGAACCTCGACGGGCAGCATGTCGTTCCACTGCGGCAGCGGTGGGGCCACGAAGTAGAGCCCGATGAGGGCCGCACCGGGCCGGCACACGCGGCGAGCGTCGAGCACCGGGTTGGTGGGCCCGCGGCGCGTGATCAGCAGGTCCGCCGACTGGTCGAGCGCAGGCACGCGGCCGGCGCGCTTGCGGCTCGAGTCGGCGACGACGAACGCAGTATTGTCGAGACTCGCCGCTGCGGCACGCCTGCGGCAGATCTCGATGAAGGGCTCGACCGCGTCGTAGCCCAGATACGAACGCACCCGGGGCGCGAACTCGAGTGCGTCGCTACCGTGGCCACAGCCGGCTTCGATCACGTCGAGCTCGGGACGCAGGTGCTCCAGCACGAGGCGCGTATAGGCGTCCTCCCCGTGAGGCTCTTCGATCGTCGAGCGCCATGGGTAGGCGAAGCCACCCTCACGCGCCGCCAAGCGCTCCAGCCGCAACACCCACTCGGATTTCTGGGAGGCCATGGGGCGGTAGCCTGACACGCACCCGCACAAAGAGCACGGCCGCCCCGTAAGAACGCCCCTGGCGGCTACGCGCTTCGCCAAACGCCATCCGGGGCTGTGAGTTTGTTCCTGCATAATACCTTTGTCCTGCATTGGCTCGTGGCCCGCCGCGTCCCCTCCCGAGGCGGCTGTTGGCAGAGGATGAAGGGACTATGGTCCGGGCGGACGCGAAGTTCCTTCAGCGGGCGAGCTTTCGACCACCCCCTCTTCCGCCCCCTCCGAGATTTCCAACTCACAGGCAAATAACACGCGCGCGTCAGACGGCTTGCCTTCTCGATTGCGGGCAGGCCGAAAACGACTGGAGGTCACCAGATCCGCCGTGCTGTAGGGCGGCGGAATCGTGGGGGTTTGGGGCCTCAGCGGTGTAGGCAGCGTGGCATGCGGTGCCGATATGGCTGAAACTGGGGATGGCTAATGGTTCCTACGGTCCGAGGCTCCTCTGCTGATGACGGCGATAGCGTTACGGAAGTTGGGACGCAGTCTGCGGCGCTGATCCTGGGGCCGGTGGATGAGCGGGAGCGGCTCGCGATCGCGGACGGCTTCGAAGCAGACGGCTGGCTATCGACGATTGGCCAGCTCGTGGTCGATCACCCGGACACGAATAACCAAAGCATGTTCGGGCATTGCACGGGCACGCTGATCGGCCCAGACGTGGGCGGGCACCACGCCACGCACGTCTTGACTGCTGCACACTGCGCCACCGAACAGATGCAGGCACTTGCGCAGTACTTTGTTCCTCGCAGGAATGGGGCGGCGCTGCTCTCTGTTGACTACAATGTGGAGCAGCCGGGAGCTCCCTTCGGATACTTCAAATCTTCAATGAACGTTCCATCTGCCGCCCTTCCACCCGAGTATATGAGCTTGGGCTGCGACGCGCCGGGTGGCTACGATGAAAGGTGCCTCATTCACGACTGGGCTGTGCTCAGCTATGATATGACGCCCCCGCCAGCATCAAGCGGGCCGCTGCCCGATGGTCTTGCGACTTCGACGCGCTGGTTTATGCTGTTGAATGCCTTCTCAGCGGCTGAACTCGAGACCGGGAAAACGTGGAAGCTGCGAGGATACCCGGCCTGTGGTGATCTCAATAGCCCCGCGCCCTGTCAGTCTGACTACTTGTATGGAAACACCAAGGCGGCATGCAATATCGTTCCGGCCACTGGGGTTTCGACTGGCATCTTGGATCCGATGATCCTGCCGACCGATCGCGTGCTGGCCTCCATCGATTGTGATGTCAGCCCTGGACACAGTGGGGGGCCAATGTATGACTATTTTTCGGGGCGGCCCACCATAGCGGGGGTGGTAATCGCGCATTGCGATGAACATCCTGAGAACGTCTACTGTACATTGGGGCAGCATTTGCCCAATTGGATGCGACGCGTTGAGTCCGGTATGCTGAACACCATATATTCAGCTTTCCCCATCTTGGATCAGTGAGGTTTGACCGCAGCTTGTTCGTTTTGCGCTCAGGGGGCCTCGCGGCGCTCGCATTCGCAGCAGCAGTTTTGCTCGGCGCTGCCTGCGGTGGGTTTGACAAGGGGACGCGAGACCAGGCGGCGAAGCAACAGGCGCCCGCTCGGCCGCGCTCCGAGGATTTGTCGAGCAACGAACAAGCTGCTGTCAAGTGGACCGCATCGAACCAAGTTCACGGCCTGCAGCAGCGCTTTGCCTGCGTGCGACCGGGTGCACTGACGGGCGCATACGAGGTGGTGGCTGAAGAACTTGAACCGTTGCGAGCATTCGGCGTTATCGACGACACCGTGGTCGTCTACGGCACTCGCTCGGTGCAAATGACGAGCCACCTCATGACGCGCTTCATGAAGTTTGGGCGGCTGTACCGGTACGGTCTTCGTGGCGATCTGCAATGGGCAAAGGAAACCGGTGCGTTTAGTCGCGGTGGTTATGAAAGGTGGCTTGGTACGCCGGGGCTGAGGCGCCTGAGCGTTCGACCACTCAGCGTTGTATCCGATGCCATCGCGATCGCGGGAGTGGGGACCGGCCAGCGTACGCGGATCGACGGGCTTACGCATTCGGGCGCGGGATTCTTTGTTGCTTCATACGGGCTACAGGGTAAAGTCCGGTGGCTCAACGGGTCGGATGGCAACCGTGCGAGCCCAGAGAGCGTGACAGTGGCAAATGACGGGTCCGTCGTAGTGGCGGGCTGGCATTGGGGCGACCTCAGGCTGGGCAAAGACCAGGACGCGGTGGTCTTGCGCGATCCCAGTTACCCTCCGAAACGAGGCGAACGGGGCGGAATGCGGGTCACCGACCAGCGAATGTTTCTGGCACGCTTCGACGCACAGGGACATTTCTCTTGGGCCGTGCAGGCCGAGGCCGAGAGTGTGCCGCGACAAGCGGCGGCCACTGACTTCACCAATGATGGTGGCGTGGTTCTGACCGGCGTCTACGGATCCAGTCTTCGTCTGGGATCGACCAATGGGCGCTCGCGGCATATTGTGCAGCCGGCGGCCGGGCGGGCACGGAACAGAGAGCCTGGAGGAGAGCTGGGGCGCGACGGATCGATGTTTGTAGCGCGCTACGATCGGGTCGGGCGCCTGCGATGGGCTCGCAGTGGCACAAGCGGAAGCGCCGGGTGGGCGATAGCGACCGGTCCGGATGGTCAGACCGCGGTGGTGGGTGTTTTCGAGGACGCCGTGGATTTCTGCGGCGGCGCGGCGTGCGCGAGCAAGCCCCTGCGATCGCAGCGTGGGCTGGAGGGCTTCTTGGCCTTGTATGGCGTGCGTGGGTCGCTGAGGTGGGCGGTTCGCCTGGACGGGTCCCTTCATGACGCAGTCGACACCCCGTTTGCTGCGCCCTCCGATGTGCTCGTCGACCCAGATGGGAGAGTTTTCGTGGCCGGCTGCGCGCTCGGGGAAGCCGAGTTCATCGGCAAGGGGCCGATGGCGACCCGGCAGCTCTTGGCGTACGTCATCGCGTACAGCCACGCCGGCGACGAGCTATGGCGCAGTCAGATGGTTGGCAAAGGTACGGTGTGTTACGCGAGTCTGTCAGTGCTTCGGGACGGCGCACTCGCGTTCGCGGTGGAGCACAACGGCGAATTCCGAATGGCTGGCCGGAGTGCGAGCCACGATAACCTTGCCGTGCGACATCCGTTTGTCGTTACGTACTGCAGAGACACGCCAGGCTGATGAAGGGTACCGCCCAGATCGGTGTGAAATTGTGCAATAAGGATCCTCGAATAGCACCCTACTCCTAGCATTTTGCACGGAGAGTAGGCGGCCGGCGCCTAGCCCTGGGTCGCCCCAGGGAGTTTCCGGCCGCCCCTCACCGAACCCGGCGTGCGCCTTTCGTTACGCACCGGGCTCTCCATCGATGTTGACGCGAAGCGAGCGAACTCGCGTCGCGCGTGCAGCCTGCGTTGCTTGCTCAGGGGCCAGAGACGGGTCGTCTCCGGATGCCACATACATGGCTTTCCCCTGCGACTCGGCCGCCGCACTCATCGACTGCCTCCCTTCGCCATGTACACGGCTTTCCCGTGCTCGGACTACTACGGAGGCTCCGCCCCCCATCCGAGACGTCGCTGGGCTTGGCAGCTTGCCGGCTACGGCTGCCGGCGCTCGGATTGGGGTTCCCGCGTTCACAGAGGTGACCCTCGGTGCGTTAGGTGGTCAGCTATACCCCTGGCAACTCCGGTCGTCGCCGTTTCGGGGCGAGGCGACAGACGCGCCGGAACGAGTCCGGACGCACCAGACCGCACGAAACAAACAGTCCAGATCGCGCTACCTATCCGCATTGGCGGTTAATTCGTAACCAGCCTGTACGCGGGCCCCGGCCGAAATCGGCCGGGGCCCGCGTACAGGCTGGTTACAACGTTAGCGTACCGTGCGTCACCGGCGGACGGTGCCACGCGAGCGCGCGCGGTGGAAGGCGTAACTCAGGGAGCTGCCCAGATCGATGCGAAATGGGGTCCGAGTAGCAACGGAACGAAAACCAGG
>Ga0224501_10003520_pt1 | contig 12329 bp, 10 predicted proteins | sample SF_Oct11_sed_USG_4_FD_169105 | JGI IMG/M metagenome (GOLD analysis project Ga0224501, IMG submission 169105) | Sediment microbial communities from San Francisco Bay, California, United States - SF_Oct11_sed_USGS_8_1 | ecosystem: Environmental > Aquatic > Marine > Sediment | place: USA... | reverse complement strand
GCCATCCAATAAATCCAGCCTTTGATCCAGGAGCAGAAGCAGGGCCACGATATTGATGATAAATAGGACGGGATATTCACGTCGCAGCAGTTTGGAGTGCACGGCCAGGGGGGCAATCAATACGGTCGCACCCAGGACTAGGGCGATATTGGTAATATTCGAACCGATGGCATTGCCTACGGCAAGCCCGCTGGACCCGTCCCAGGCGGCAATGGCGCTGACCAGCATCTCGGGGGCAGAGGTGCCAAAGCCCACGATGACCATGCCAATGATGATAGGGGCGACCCCCAATAGCTTGGCCAGTCCGGCAGCGCCCAGTACGAATTTGTCGCCCGCCCAGACTAGCAATGCAAACCCGGCGACGACTGCTGCGACTTCTAACAAAATGAAACTCCAATCCCTAGAGAGAAAAATAATTCAGTGCGATACCCGCAAACACGATGGCTCCAAACCAGTTATTATTCAAAAATGCCTTAAAGCACTGTTGACGTTCCCGATTTCGAATCAAGGTTTGTTGGTAGATAGCGAGAGCTGTACCGACCGCCAGACCTGAATAGTAAAAAACGCCTAAGCCCTGGTGTTGGCCCACAACGAACAAGCCAGCAAGGGTGAGCGCTTGTAATAGGCCTATTATGACACGGTCCGCGTCCCCAAAAAGAATGGCGGTCGATTTGACGCCGATTTTGAGATCGTCCTCCCGATCCACCATGGCGTACATGGTGTCATAGGCGACTGTCCACATCAGGCTAATGAAAAACAGGACCCAGGCGATGGGTTCTACGGTTCCAGTCTGGGCGGCAAAGCCCATGGGAATGGACCAGGCAAAGGCGGCACCCAAAACCACTTGGGGTAGATGGGTATAGCGTTTCATAAAGGGGTAGATAGCGGCCAACAAGGCACCGCCGAATGACAGGGCGATGGTGAGCCAGTTCATGGTCAGCACCATGGCGAAGGCGGTCAGGCACAATGTTACAAATAATAGAAGCGCTTCCTTGGGGGGGATCTTACCCTGGGCCAGGGGGCGGTTTTGGGTGCGCTGCACGTGGCCGTCAATATCTCGGTCGGCGTAGTCGTTTATCACACAGCCTGCTGACCTCATTAATAAAACACCGGTTGTGAAAACCACTAATACGGCGATATGGGGGATGCCGTCGGCCGCTAGCCAAAGGGCCCACAAGGTCGGCCAAAGCAATAAGAGAATTCCCACGGGTTTATCCAGCCTCATCAGGAGGGCGTATTGTTTTAGGCGCTCTGATAGTGTGAGTGCGCTGTTGTTAACAGACATGGTCTTTTTCTCGGGCGCTGGATTGTTTCGTTGCGGAAGCGGCTTGCTTCTGCGAAGTTGGGGCGAACATGGCGGGTAAAAATATTTCATTCACCAGCAGTGGCCCACCGCTGAGTTTAAAGACCGAGCGACGCCCCCAAAGTTCGTTTTTTTCTTCGCCCTTTTGAGCGAATCGGTAAAGTCGATGTCGGGACTCAATTTTGGCCACTTCGATGGGGTCTCGACTCAAACACGCTTGAGAAAACAGATAGGCACCGAGTGGTTTGTTTCCCAAGCGGGTTAGCACATTGAGTGGTCCGTAGAGATGGGCCAAAGGGATAACCGTACGTGCGAAGACCCAGGGTTCGCCTTTGCAAATCAGGTGGACGTGTCGGATATAAGCCGGTTGATTGGGGCTGACGCCCAAAACCTGGGCCTCGCTGCGCAACGGACGCGCCCAGTGGCAGGAATCCACTCGCACAGAAAAATCACCTTCGCTCGCTTCAATGAGCCTCGCAGTGAGTGAAGCCTGGTCTACCAGCCACGGGCGAACTCGCTTTGGTGCGCGGCGCAAAAAAAAGCCGGTGGCCTGCTTCCAAAGGGCCTCTTGAGCGCGGTAAGGGTGAAAAACTGCCGACATTTTAACCCGAATATTGCGGTTGGAACGGGGTTTATACACAATATCGCCCCTCAGTGAAAGGGCGAAGCCTTATACATCCCGATATTGTAGCCCTTTGTTCACCCAGCGTCTGATCAAAGGTGCAATGGATTGGGGATGATTGCGGATGAGCTCGTCGGCCAATTTCTGCACCACAGGAATCAGGGCTGCATCTTCAGTGAGATCCACGAGTCTAAAGCGCAAATCACCGGTTTGTTTGGTGCCAAGAAATTCCCCAGGCCCGCGTAGTTCCAGGTCTTTTTCGGCGATCACGAAGCCATCGTTGGTGTTGCGCATCACCGCCAGGCGCTGCTTGCCTGTTTGCGAGAGCTTGCCTTGGTAAAGCAACACACAGCTGCTTTGGGTGTTGCCGCGGCCCACGCGTCCGCGCAATTGATGGAGTTGGGAGAGGCCCAGTCTTTCGGCATTTTCAATAACCATAAGGCTGGCATTGGGCACGTCCACCCCCACTTCGATGACGGTGGTGGCCACCAGTACCTGAATCTCGCCGGCCTTGAAACGCTGCATGACCGCGTCTTTTTCCTGAGCCTTCATGCGTCCGTGCACCAGCCCCACCGAAAAATCCGCAAGTGACTGGCTCAGTAACTCATAGGTGGGATTGGCGGCCTGGGCCTCCAGGAGTTCGGATTCGTCAATGAGGGGGCAGACCCAGTAGACTTGTCTGCCCTCGGCGCAACCTTGTCGGATGCGCTCAATGACTTCATCTCGTCGCTGATGGGGCACGACCACCGTCTCGATAGGTTGGCGACCCTTGGGCATTTCATCGATGATGGACACGTCCAGGTCTGCGTAGAAAGTCATGGCCAGGGTGCGGGGAATCGGTGTGGCGGTCATCACCAATTGATGAGGGGTGAGACCATTTTGTTTTCCTTTATTACGCAAGGACAAGCGCTGGTGTACACCGAAGCGGTGTTGTTCGTCCACAATGACCAGCCCCAGTTTGTTGAACTCCACGGCGTCTTGAAACAGGGCGTGGGTGCCGACGACGAGCGCATCGTCTCCGTTTTCGATGCGTTCAAGTTGTTCTTTTCGCTTTAGGCCTTTCAGGCTACCGGCCAGCCAGCCGGTTCGTATGTCCATGGGCTGCAGCCAGTTACGAAAATTACTCAGGTGCTGCTCGGCCAAGAGCTCGGTGGGTGCCATCACGGCCACCTGGTACCCGGCTTCTATGGCCTGCAGGGCAGCCGCTGCCGCGACCAGGGTTTTACCGCTGCCCACGTCTCCTTGAACGAGCCGTAGCATGGGCACGCCACTGTCCAGGTCTACCTGGATTTCCTTTATAACTCTTTGTTGTGCTTGGGTTAATTCAAAGGGCAAGGCACTGCGTAGGCGTTTTTGCAGCAGACCTGCGGCGATCAGCACGGGTGCGGGATTTTTGCGGGCACGGGCACGCAGGCGCTTCAAGACCAGGTGATGAGCAAGCAATTCCTCCAACTGCAGTCGCCTTTGGGCTGGGTGTTGGCGTTGTTGTAATAGCCTTTGATCCATGGAGACAGAAGGTTGATGCAGGGTGAGTAAGGCTTGCGCAAGACTGGGCCAGTTGCGGGCAATGAGTAGGCGCTGAGGAATGAATTCTTCCACGGCTTCGTGTCGTTGAAGTTCATTGAGTGCACTTTGAATCAGATTACGGAGTTGTCGTTGGCTCATGCCCTTGATGGTGGGATAGACGGCAGTGAGGGTTTGCGTAGGCACGAAGGGATTCCCTTCGCAGGCCAGGTACTCAGGGTGGATCATTTCCAGCCGGTCGCCTACGCGACGCACCTCGCCGTAACAACGGATGCGGAGTCCGTCTTTCAATCCCTCTTGCTGCGATTTACTAAAGTGGAAAAAGCGTAGCCACAGGTGGCCCGAGCCATCAGAAAGGTACACCAGCAGACTGCGTCGGCGTCCAAACTGGAGCTGAGTGTATTGGATCTCGCCTTCCACAATGGCCTCGTCCCCCATCCTCAAGGTGCCCAGTTTGCGAATTCGGCTACGGTCCTGGTAGCGACTGGGTAGATGCAGTAGCAAGTCCAAAACAGATTCGATACCCATTTTGGCCAGGGTCTGCTGACTACGTGGGCCCACCCCGCGTAAATCAGACACGGGGCGTTCGGCCAGCGATTTTTCAAGGTCGGTACTAAGCATGGTGGCTGGCATTTTAAAGTGTTTATGCAAAGCGGGCGACAATAAGGAAGGGAGTCATTGCCGAAATTGCTTGAAATGGGCAAAACCTTGCCGCAGAAAATTTAATTAGTCATTAAAAACAGCCAATTACATGCGTGGCATGATTGCTGAACAAGTCACGGAAAGACTAGAGACACACTATGGACAGATACCATTCTAAATTCGATGTCGCCACCCTTGTGGGCCTGATCTTTGGCGTGATCGTGGTGACTGCCGCCATGACGGCCATGGCAGGGGTTGGTACCTATTGGAATCTGCCGGGCTTGCTCATTGTTTGTGGTGGCACCCTGGCGGCGGTGCTCATCAAGTTTCCCATGCGAACCAGTTTAAAGGCCTTTTCAGACGGGCTGTTTACTTCGTTTCGCGATAGAACTGAACACCCTCACAATCTGATTCGAACGGCAACACACTTGGCGACGGTGATGCGTACCAAAGGCCCTCTGGCGCTGGAAATGGTGATGGTTAAAAACCCGTTTTACAAGCGTGGCGCGCAACTCATGGCAGACGGACACGGTTTGCCTTTCCTGCTCAAGACCCTGAACACCGAGATGAACCTCTCATTGGAGCGCACCCAAATGAGTGAGCGTGTCTACCGCGCGATCGGCGACTCGGCACCGGGTTTCGGCATGATCGGCACCCTGGTGGGACTGGTGCAGATGCTTGCCCACATGGAAGATCCGACCCAGATCGGGTTGGGCATGGCGGTCGCTCTGTTGACCACGCTGTATGGGGCGATTATCGCCAATCTGTTTGCCAATCCCATTGCCGACAAGTTGCAGATGCGTGCACATCGAGAATACCGCAACAATTCATTGATTCTTGATAGTTTCGTACAGATTTTCGAGAAACAGAGTCCGCGTGTGATCGAAGACATGCTGGAACCTTACCTATCTGTGGTGCCACCTAGCCCTGAGGAAAAGGCCGGCCGTTTCTACAAACGTAGACGTGCAAGACACAGGCATGACCATGAGCCTAGTTAATCCCGCCTTTAGCAATGCGACGCGCAATAACGTTAACCGCTCTACTTGGATCACGTTTGCGGACTTAATGGCCTTGCTGCTCACGTTTTTCATTGTGATTCTCGCCGCCTCGAACCTGGATACCGACAAGTTCGATGCAATCACCGACTCCATGGAAAAGGTCTTTGGTGTGGATGAAAAGGTGTCAGACAAGATTGTGGAACTAAATCCGGTTCCGGAACACAATCCTGAACCTGTCGCACAGGAAGTGATTGCACCCATTGTAACGCAGCGTTCAGTGATGGACATACTCAAGGAAGAATTGGCCCTGGAAGTAAAACAGCAAAGGCTGGATATTGAAAAGATTGAAGACAAGGTGATTATCCGTTTCCCTGAAACAGCCACCTTTGATTCAGCCAGCGAAAATCTAAAACCGGGCCTGCAGGAAGTGATAGCCAAGGTCAGTACCGTGTTACAAAACACATCGGGCGAAATACAGGTATCGGGGCATGCCGATGGGGTCCCTATTAATACCTTTCGCTTTCGCTCTAACTGGGAACTTTCTTCAGCGCGCGCGGTAAGCGTGGTGCATGCCCTGCTAAAAGATGAAGATCTGGATAGTACCCGTTTTGTGGCGCAAGGTTTTGGCGATTCCAGACCTATCAGCGACAATACCACTGAGAAAAATCGTCACAAGAATCGTCGAGTCGAAATCGCCATTACTGATCAAGAGGTACTGGTGCCCCGTAAAATTGAACGTGATGAAGTCTCAAAGCCCGAGCAGGTCCCTACATCTGAGAACCGTGCCTCTTCCAGTACTCGTCCTTGAGTTTTTTCACCAAGCCAGCCAGTAAGAGCAGGCCAATCAAATTGGGTATGGCCATCAAAATATTGGTGGTATCCGCGATATTCCATACCAGATTTAACGGAACCGCGGCCCCTACGACGACAAGCAGGGTATAGACGAGTCTATACAGCGTGACGGATTGCTCACCAAAAAGGAATGTGGCGGAGCGATCACCATAGTACGACCAGGCGATGATGGTTGAGAAGGCGAAAAGTGAAAGCCCTATACCCACTACCCAGGCTCCAGCGGTTCCCAGTTCCTGACTAAAGGCGTAAGCCGTGAGGGATGCGCCCATGACCCCCTCCGGTTTGGTCTCCCACGCGCCGGTAACAATAATAACCAGCCCTGTCATGGTGCAAATAATAAGGGTGTCGATGAAGGGTTCCAACATGGCGACCAGTCCTTCTCTAACCGGCTCATCCGTTTTGGCGGCAGCATGGGCCATGGGTGAAGAGCCCAGCCCGGCTTCATTGGAAAACAGCCCTCGGGCCACGCCCCAGCGAATGGCTTCCCCTACCGCCGCACCACCTACCGCCCAGGGATTGAGGGCATAGTTGATCACGGTGCCCAAGGCTGCCGGGATTTCACTGATGTGATTAATCAAAACAAACAGGGCGGCAGAGATGTAAAAGATAGCCATGAACGGAACGATCGTTGAGGCGACGACCGCGATGCGTTTTATCCCGCCCAATATGACCAGACCTACGCCGATGGCCATGATGACACCAATGATCCAGCCCTCTCCTTTAATTTCTGGCCAAATAAAACTAAGTCCGTCCACCACCGAATTGGCCTGCACCATATTGCCAATCCCAAAAGACGCAATCAGCGCAAAGAGGGCGAAGGCGCTGGCGGTGCGCTTCATTTTGAGCCCATGAAACAAGGTGTACATGGGGCCGCCAGAAACGCGGCCATCGGCCGAGATATGACGAAAATTCAGCGCAAGGGTGCATTCGGTGAATTTGGTGGCCATGCCGAAAAAGGCCGTTACCCACATCCAGAACAGGGCACCGGGGCCCCCCAGGGAAATGGCCGTGGCCACGCCGGCGATATTTCCGGTGCCGACCGTGGCGGAAAGTGCCGTGGAGAGGGCTTGAAAGTGGGTGACTTCACCTGGATCTCCCGGCTTGGCATATTTTCCGCGCACCAGGTTCACGCTGTGCTTAAAGCCGCGAAACTGTATTAGCCCCATGCGAATAGTGAGGTAGAGTCCTGTGCCAAGGAGAACAGCAAGGGTAATCTTGCTGCCCCAAAGGGCACCGGCAATTTCGCCGCTAAGGCTGGTGAGAAAATCCATTTTTTACCTCACTTTTGTCACACTATTGGTCTGGTTTTTGAAGCATTTGCATTACAAAGTTTAGCGTTTTCTCAGCAAAAGATAAGGCCTTTTTTGGGTTGGGCGATCTAAAGTTCGTTTTCAAGTCTCCGCTATCTAAAGAATGCCAAAGGTGAATTTGTAAAGGATGACTATCATGAATGCCGTTTTAGTAATCAAGGACGAAACAGCCAGAGGAGAGCAGATCAATACTGTACGTTTGAGCCTGGTGTCGGAAAGGCTCAGTGTTAAGGAGTTGATTTCACGTAGAGTTCAGCAAGAGGTTGAACAATTTAACCTGAAGCGGCCCGTCTGTTTTAAGGCACTTGTTAAACCCAAAGATGCCGAAGAAACCACACAGGGATTTCGCTTAGCCGTGCATCATGATCTGGATTGGGAGATTCAAGTAGAAACAGCTATCGAGGCTTTCAAGCAAAAGTGTTTTTTCATTATGGTTAATGGAAAGGAACTCAGTGATCTGGATGATGAAGTGGTGATTACAGACACCACGGAAATAAGTTTTATCAGGTTGATGCCCATTGTCGGTGGTTAAAAGGTCAGGTCTTGAAATTCATTCGCATAATAAGTGTAGCTGTTTTAATTGGATTGTGTATTGCTACGCTAGGCGATAGTTTTACCGCTACCAACTTCCTTCCAATTTTTGTGATTTCTACACTTTCTGCATTTCTTGGCCTGCTCATTAAAAATATAGGCAATTCAGATTCAGCTAGTTCGCAAGTCAAAGATCTCGAGGTTTTCAAATTACTTGACCTAAATCCCAATGCAGTGATCCTATTAGAAGCCGATGCAGTGTCTGGTTGGCAGAATCCACGAATTGCTTACATTAACAAAGAATCGAGTCGTATATTAGGTTATTCAAAAAAGGAACTTATTTCCAAATCCCTTATTGATTTTGTCGATGGTGATAATTTTGTAGATAAAGAAATTGTTGATGCCTTGCTGGCCAATGAAAAAGTTACTTCAAGGGTGTTCAAATTTCAATGTAAGGACGGCAGTGATATTTCCCTTGTTTTAAATATGAAATATTTCTCAGGCTCGGAAGGTTCAACATTGAAAGTGCTGCTGATCGCTGAAGATGTTATTGGTAAAAAAAATGCGGAACGAGTGTTGTGGGATCTTTCCAGACGTTTGCACTTGATGTATCAGTCTACGCTTGCGGCAAATTCAGCTCAGGACTCAGGGGCTGTGCTACATTCTTTTTTGGTAGACCTGTGTGGATTTTATGATTGGAAATTTGCTCGCGCATATTTCGTGAAAAACGGTGGCTTAGACGGTCTTCAGGGGAAGCCCGTTGTATATTATCGCAGTATTAATAATGAAGATTTTGCTAAACAACTGAGTCAGTTAACTGGCGGGCAGAAATCTATTCATCAACTTCTACAAGAAGTGATTGAATCTAAAGAGGCAATTATAGTTTCAGATATTAGGAAGCGCGACTTTCTTCATTTAAAAGACGAAGAACTCTTGGGGGAGATGGGTCTGAAATCAGTTTGCGCTTACCCTGTAACGTGCGAAGGAAACATAATCGCAATTGCTGAAATTTTTAACGATGAAGAAATTGTAATTGATAGTGTAAACCACTATGTGATTGAACAGATTTGTGAGCATATTGGGCAGATCGTTGTGCGTAGAGAGGCTGAGCTAGAGCTGCTTTTAAGCAGGAAGCGGGTGGAGGCAGCTCAAAGTGTAGCAAATATTGTGTCTTGGGACTGGGATCTCAGAACTAATATTCTGGAACTATCTGAGGGGAGCGAAAAAATATTTGGCTTTCACGAAAAAAATCTTCAATTTTCAGTGGATGATTTTATTGGTGATGTTCATCCACTTGATAGGGAGCCGGTGCTGAAGGTGTTGGAAAATGTCTTGGCCGGCGAGCAAGTAGATTTTGTTGAATTCCGTTTTGTTTCGGAGTCTGGTGAGGAGCGAGTGTTATCGGGTTGTGGTGAAACGGCCCAATTTGAAGAAGGCGTGCCTATTCGGCTCATTGGAATTATTCAAGACGTAACCGAACGCGTAAAGGTTGATCGTGCAAAGCGGGAATTTATATCTACGGTGAGTCATGAGTTGAGAACTCCCATTACCTCTATCAAGGGATCGCTAGGGTTATTGTTGGGGGGGGTTATGGGTGAGTTAAATCCCGAAATGGAAAAAATGGTTTCCATTGCCAATCGAAATTCAGAGCGATTGTTAACTTTGATTAATGATATTCTCGATTTAGAAAAACTTGAAGCCGGAGATATGAGCTTTGATTTTAGGAAAATATCGGTCAATGAATTTATAGAAGAATCGGTTTCGGTCAATGAATCTTATGCCAAAGAAAGGTCTGTCAGTTTGACTTTTAGAAAGTTAGAACAGGATGTTTCAGTGCGAGGGGATTATAATCGCTTGTTGCAGGTTATGGCGAACTTAATTTCAAATGCCGCAAAATTTTCTCCCAAGGGTAGTGATGTGGAAATTAGTGCAGTAGAGTTTGGTCACTATGTTCGAATCAGTGTATCCGATGAGGGGCGTGGAATACCTGCTTCCATGAAAGAGACAATATTCGATAAGTTTACTCAAGTCGATTCGTCAGACAGCCGGAAAGTGGGAGGAACAGGTCTGGGCTTGAGTATTGTTAAGTTTATCGTAGAAAAACATGGTGGATCAATTGATTATACCGCTAGAGAAAAGAGGGGAACGACCTTCTATTTCGAGTTAGACAAATGGGAGAACAGTAGTCAACAAGATTATCTTGGGCAGGTTCAAACCCTATATCCAGCTTACTCTCGAGTGAAGGGTGCCAAATAAATTCTTGTTATATCGCTATGACTCGATAGAAAAGACACGCGCAAGTTTACCCTCCAGTTTCCACTTGATATTGCAGTGCTGCAGTCGCATCCCATATTCTCTATCACTTCCTGTTTGATAGGCAGGTATGGGGTTGAGCGAAATAAGTTGCTCAATCAAACGACGCATTTCCATTCCATTTTGCAATGAAGCAAGTATTTGTTCTGCGTCAGCAGAAAATTCAACTTTACATTGACTTGTCGGGCGCTCGTTTGCAAATGCCGAATTGGCATCATGGATCGCATCGGCATAGTGTATATAGGGCTTTATGTCTAAGATGGGAGTGCCGTCCACCAGATCCAGTCCCCTTACATGCAGTTCAGTGAGTGCGTTACTGAATTTGACGCTTTCCAGTTCTACGCAAGAGATACCAATGGGATTAGGGCGAAATCCTGATCGAGTGGAAAAAACTCCGACTTTTTTATTTCCGCCCAGGCGAGGGGGTCTGACTACGGGTTTCCAATCTTGATTCTGATTACGATCAAATATAAACAGAAGCCAGATGTGAGAAAACATTTCCAAGCCTTTCCAGGCCTCTGGCATGCTGAATTCAGGATGAATGGCAACAACACCTGTGGCAGCGGACACCAAACCCGGCTGCCTGGGCACGCCGAATTTTTCGGGAAAGCAGGTTCGTGCAACACCGATTTCTGTCAGACTGAATGTTTGGCTCATTGTGCTGAGAAATTAAATGAGCCCGTCTACTGATCGGATATCGCCCAGGTATTGGCGCGTCAACACTTTACTTTCTTCCACTGCGGGTTGGTCAAAAGGATTGATGCCCATCAGTTCAGCGACGACCACTGTTTCCATTTCTAAGAGAATAATCAATTCACCCAAGGCATAGGCATCACGTTCGGTTAAGGCCAGGGTACGGTTCGGTCGGCCTCGTCTACTCAATGTGGTGCGTGTGGCCTTAAGTTCGGAGACAAACAATTCCCCAATGGTGTGACCCGCCAGGGGTTTAATAGCGGGTATGTTTTGAAAACGCATGGGAACGCGTCTTCCCTGAAAACGAAAGCTGGGGTCAGAAAGAAAAGTGACCAGCTTGTCGTCTGGTCCTTCCAGTAGTAATTGTAGTTGCGAGTGTTGATCGGTAACGCCGTGCGCTTCCGTAGGAGTGAGTCCACGATTTCTGCCACTGGCATCTACCTTACCCAGGCTTTCCGCCCACAGTTGACGAAACCAGTTCACCACAAAGCGTAGATTGTCTGCATAGGGCATTACTACACTGATGGTGCGACCTTTTTCAGAATGGAGGTATTGGGCTGCTCCCGAGTGGAAGGCTGGATTTTTCAAGATATCGTTTTGGGTGCATTGTTCTACCATGGATCTGGCACCCTCCATTACGCCATCGATATCCACGCCCCCCACATAGGCAGGAAGCAGGCCCACCACGGAAAGCACCGAGTAACGACCGCCTATGGCTGGATGCTCGATAACTTCGATTTTCAGTTCATCAGCCAGAAGGTATAGTGCGCCGTCTTTATTTTCCGTAACCACCAGGACATGTTCAGGCACACGCTCTCCCCCAAGCTGATGCTCCATCACCGGTAGCACTGTGAGAAACTGGCTAAGTGTTTCAGCGGTGTTGCCCGATTTGGAAATAACAAGGAGCATGGTCTCGCGCCAGTCCACGCTGTCCAGTTCTACTAATGTAGAGGGGTCGACGTTGTCATAAAAACGCACGCTGTTTAGCGGTTGATCATCACCCAGGGTGCGAACCAACATTTCGCCACCCAGTGAGGAGCCACCTATGCCGAAGACGATGGTCTCTTTGAAGTTACTGGCGATCCATTGGCCTTTTTTCTTGATGTCGACAATATTTGTGGTAGTCGGCAAATTTAAAAAACTGGTCTCCTTGTTGTGGACCCAGTTTTTAATTTGTATACGTAGCTTATCCAAACGAGGGGACAAGGCGGTAATATCCTGATCGGAAATGCCGCCATTGCCGATTTCATCTCTAAACAGATTTCGGGTGTCTATGGAAAGACGAGAAATGTGATCCACGCATTACTCCTTCGCTACTGGTTTCAAAACGAGTCCCGCAAGTGGCGGAATAGTTAGATTGATGGAACAGGGACGCCCCATCCACGCCTGTGGTTCTGCTGCGATGTTTGTCCCATTTCCTTGATTGCTGCCGCCATAGAAAGTGGAATCAGAATTCAAAAGCTCACGATACGTTGCGTTTTCTGGCACACCGATACGGTAATTATATCTTACTTCGGGCGTGAAATTGAGAATGACGATGA
>Ga0224501_10003519_pt1 | contig 12329 bp, 8 predicted proteins | sample SF_Oct11_sed_USG_4_FD_169105 | JGI IMG/M metagenome (GOLD analysis project Ga0224501, IMG submission 169105) | Sediment microbial communities from San Francisco Bay, California, United States - SF_Oct11_sed_USGS_8_1 | ecosystem: Environmental > Aquatic > Marine > Sediment | place: USA... | reverse complement strand
ATCGCAGGGAGGGTAGTGGGAGGGCAAGGGGATGGGGGAAGGGTCAAGCGAACCTTCCATGCTGTCTGCCAGCTCTGCTGCGCCGCTTTCTGGGCCCCGCCTCTCGCTATTTCCTGTTGAGTTGGAGAGCTGGTCTCCTCCCGATCATCAGCGACTAGTTCGAGGAAACTTTTCAGAGCCGCCAACGAGACTTCGGCGCTTCGACCCAGCGCCGCTTGCTCCACGTAATGTAGGATAAATGCCCAGGCTCGCGAGAAATCCTCTACAATTCCAACAGCAAGCATAAACAATACGACGAGTCACGATATCACTCTGATAGCGCACCATGATAATACATCGTGACAGTAAAACAATCGGGTAGCTCGGGGTAACAATCCGGTAGCCGGTATTACTAATTCAGATATCAGGCGTAACAATGCGGCAGCGCGCATGAACAAAGCGGCAGCAGACGATGAATGAGTGCTTTAAAGACGACCGATCTCCCATGGGGGTGGCGATTGAAACAAAACAGTAGTCCCAGTTAACCAGCAGACGGATCTTGCAGGAAACGTCTGCAAATTCAATAAGTGCTAAAAATAGGATGACTACCAGTGGGACAGTTATGATGTCATTATGATACAGACCAGGTATCAATGCTAATACTTCATTCATGATATGCGTATCATTCCCATTACGAAAAGCTAATTTTCAGTTTTATTGGATTGAATGACCCCAGACTAAATCCATTTAGTTTTTTTTCTAATGTTTAGCTTCATACTGAAAAATAGGGTGCCCTGATATAGTGTAGGCTGTTCGCCAGATAGCCAGCATACCTAGCATAGAGCGGCTCTATAAAATTAAGGTTCAAAAGGGCAGAGTCTTACAACTGGTTCTTGACTCCAGAGACAAAAATGAATCAATTAGCTTTTTATGCCACAAGAAATAGCCAGAAAGTTCCTGATTGACCCCTTGGCCTAAAGCTTTACCCCTGATGTAAGAGTTCTTCTATATTGAGGTCCTACTACAGGGTAAAACATCACCCGCTGGTCAAGATGTCAGAGAGAAATGAGATGATCGCACGCACTCATTTCCAATGAGAATCCGCCAACCACGAGAAAAGGCCAATAGGATCTGGGGTTAGAGTTGACCCGACCAATAGAATTGTGCATTTGCACCCACCGAGTCGTTCCAGTTGAGCCTTGCGGACGCTGAAAACACGGCTCACTCCAGCCATGATTAACACCTGAGTTTCACTCCACTGTTTGCGAGCCGTGTCGCGCGAGTGATGCATAAGGATGTTAGCCTCGGGTCCGCTGCGTTCCCGCTCCGCCGGTGCCGCCTCCAGATTTCTCTTCACATTATCCAGAAGGGGATAGAGCACCTGCAAACACCGGGCTGAGGTCATCAGGTGATATGTGATAAGGTTATAACAAAGGGAAAATTAGGTGGACGGTATTGCAACATGAGGTGGAACAACTTCACAACACATAAGCTGGACAACTTTGTGACAGCAATTCTTTTTGTTCTCCGTAGATCAGGTCAATCCATAAGCATGTTATGATCATCATGATATTGAAGGCATTTTTATCTGAGGGGTGCCACTGTTTCAGCTGCGGTCCTAGCCTTTGGTCCTCTCAGACCTGTGTACTAGGCAGCACGTGTGATACCCCAGAGATAATTCCTTTAAATACTCCGCCACGGTCTGGAATTGAATTCGCACTGATTTCTGGGAAGCATGCGCTGCAAGACTGAGTGGAGAGATCTGGGAGGTTGGGGGATCAGTCAACAAAATGGTACTATTTTTTCACACGTCACCCATGAAAAGAGAGAAGTGGATCTTTGACAACTAACAAAATGAGATCCGGAATAATAGACAACAGATGCAGAGGGGGAAAATTACCCAGAAATGTTTTTTTCTTTTTTTTCTCTTTCAGCCATTTTCTGTCTGTCCATGGTTGAACTTCGGCCTTCCTCCTCGATGTCCACAAGTTGTGTGGTGCCATTGAGGGGAGATTGAGCCATTTTCCGCCACGCTGGCTCCGGACAGGTTGGCATAGTGTGATCAGGCAGGGAAAAATCCCTTGAAATACTCCGCCGCAACTGGGAATTGAATCCGGGCCACAGGAAGGACAGACAGTGAGACTCATTCATTTTCTCACTTAGCTATCGTCTCTAGATTTTGATTCTTTTTGACTTATTTTTTTATGGTAATTTCATCCAAATGAATTACCTTTTATTCTATTATCTGGGGAGATTATACATTATATTATATATATACTATGATTGTCGCTCCACAGAAATACTATCCACTATAGCTCACAAGCACACAATCGCTCATACCTTCCAGAGAAGGGACTGCCAGCTGCTCTGCTGAAGGAGCTCCCCGTGCGCTGCTATGGTAGAGAAGAGAGTCTGGCCGGCGCTCTTCCGTACCGCCGGTCTCAGGTCGATACAGAGTTCACCAAACTTGGAATAGAGACATAGCCAAAGACCATCGCTGGAATTGAGAACTGGGTCCTTTTCAGCCACCACCTCCGCGGCGATCTTAGCTCGGTGCTGATAGAAATAGTCCGAGATGTTCCACTGTAAATATAAGCACAGAGTCAAGGGTTACAGTTCATAAAACCCGATGATGTTTCAGGTTTAGCTGTGAGACAGGGAGTAAAGCTTTCTTTATATGACATCACAACGAAATCACTGTTTGTTCTACTTGGGCTCTGGGCCATCATAACCTCCTAACCCTGAGGCTTGTTAGAGCGGCAGAAACTGGGAATTATGTGATGATCTCATTTTCGTAGTGGGAGCTTAGCATGGGTAGGACTTGAACCCAGGATCTTTCAGCATTCTAGCCACTGAGCTATCCCCCTATCTATATCAAGTTTCATTGCGTATCTCTAATCAAAATCTCAATGAACACGCGGCAGTGCATTAACCCTGTCTGATGGGTCACTACCTGGACTTAGCATTGTCTGAATCTGGGAATCTTAAAAAGCGCGGATGAGCATTTCATGTTTGAAAGTTTAAAAGTATCTTTTCCTACATCGTAATAGCAGCTGCAGATCAATCTTCTTTTTAATCTCCTGCCAGAAATAGTGCTGAAATTATCCTGCTGACTGGTTTAACCAAGCGTTTCCGAGATAAGCCATTAAGAGACTTTCTGTTTGGACCAGCTTGTTCGATTGTGAAGGTCATTCCGTGAGTCAGCCATAACGCCGCCATCAAAATCCGACCATTCGAAAGAAGCCGTACCGGGAGTTGGCTTCGCGGTCTTCAATCCTATAGGACCATAAGCCCGAGTTGCTAAATGCGGCAGTGATTATTCCTATTTGTCCTCAGGCGTAGAGTGCTATTGGGAGGGGCCGGTTAACCGGATCAAATCGATCTAATAATTATATTAACAGAGATTAACTATGCAATGTACGGGATTTGACATGAGTACATGACCTTGAAACCATTTGTCATTTAGGTAGTAAAGGGTGAAGGGGGGGGTGGAGTGGTCGCTTAGTTAATTTAATTTGATCTCGTTTTGTTTTTTACTCGGGAACGCTGCTGCCATCCTCACTGCTTTTATAGTCAGAGGCGAGCGTCCGAGGTGCCTCTATAGACGCCCGATCCCGGATCATTTGCAACATAAATGGTGTCGAAGCTGTGTTTCCGGAAGCTGTGTGTCCGGAAACTGAAACTATTTTTGATCATAATTTCAAAAGAAACTTGATTCACTCTTGAATTCTTTCACTGCAAGTTGCCTCTATTCTCCGCGCAACTTTGTGCTGTTTTTTCGGACGTCAGAGGGAGCATCCGAGGCAATCAGCCGAGGCTTTTATAGGCACATTAAGAAGTTGGAAATTTTGAGAGGAGCTTGTTGTCACAGCGGGTTGTTGTTGTTGTTGTCACAGCGGGTGCTCAGAGTGACTAGGACTTAGGGGTTTAGGAACAGCGACTTGTGGTTTTTATCTCTAGAGCGAACTCAGGGCCCCACACATAACACTATTTGCTTTGTCAAATGTCGGCACACCGTTCCAAGCATGAGCTCTCTGGGTGATACACCTGGGGAAAGGTTGAGTGTTAGACTAAAATCTGCACTACTCATGCCTGGAGATAAAAACGAAAGGATCCAGCCAATCCCTGGGCAGTATGGAGCCCATCGCTAGCCTCGGGCAATTCAAACCCAAAAATAGCCAGCCATAGGAATCCGGCAGATGCAGTTCGTTAAATCTCACGATGATACAATCGATTCTCACTAGCTTCATTTGAAACGTAGTTTTACGTATCCACCGCAGCATTTTGGGTACATTCATACTCTTATTCCGGACATGGGTACCCAACTGCTTAAAAAAGATCTTCCGGTGTGACCTCCGCAGAACTAAGAAGAGGCCATTCTTGTCTTTGAGGTTTTTACTATCTTATCCAGCCATCCCCTTCCTACATGCAGGAGCTGGGAGGAGCTTACATTCATAGCAATGAACTACACATGACCAGTAGCAGAACCGCGGACTTTACAATCTTGGGTCCAAGGCTGTAGCTTCTGAGCCTTCCCATAGTGCTCTATCCACTGAGCTATCCCACTATCCCATAGTGCTCTAGCTATCTAGCTATCCCGCCTGATTCAACTCTCTAACTGCAAGACCATTTTTGAGGGCTTGCACTTGAGCTTGAATCGAGAATCTCTATCGATATTGATATTTTATTTCTCGAGTCGAGCGCTTCAGCCACTGGGCTCGTCCAGCATTGTGTCAGTAGGTCATTGACTCACCAGTAAGCCAATGGCTGTTAGGCTGATATTCAGTTCGAGTTGCTGCAGGCCAAACTTGGCGGCCGTCTGCACGCACACGTTCAGACAATGCGTGGTGATGAGTGGCAGGAAGTCGGTAACGACGAGCTGCATGCTCTGAAATGCCGTCCTAATTATTGCCTCCCTACAAATAACAGACATACATTACTGTCAGCGCCCCTGGTCTGCCTCGTATAGGGGCTTAGATTCATACCTGGTCACACTGCGAGTGGGAATATTATACAGCGGGTGGTGGGGGGGTGGGTGGGTGATATAAACCAGAGGTAACAATTTTATCTCCGAATAATGAGCTAATCTACCCCCCAGAACATGGAATCAAACCGATGTTGACTGCCATTCTTTAAGACTCTGCGTCTCAGCATAGCAATGTTGACCAATGGTGAACGTAATCTTGGAGACTCCACTCTCCAACTTAACAATGGTGTACAGTTATAGTAGGTTGGATGACGAGAATGTACATATACCTACTCCAGAATTTTTTTTCAAAGGACTGCGCTGCTTCAAACCAATCACAATTCTGGTGAATTTGGTTATATATTGGGACGGGAGGTCAGCCTAAGCAATGCGATGTTTAAGATAAAATTTCACGATGGCTTATGAAGTTAAAAGTGTCATCAGTCGCAGTGAGAGCAAAGACATTTAAAGTTAATCACACACGACATGAGGCGTTTTCGAAATGCCTCTCCTCACGAGAGTCTAATTGCATGTTCCAAAGAATATTATACGCCCTACAGGCAGCCGTAGTAGCAAAACTAGAGACAGGGATAGAGAGAGAGTCGTGTAGTGTTGAGTGTTAGTGAGAACATCGGCAGCACATACCCTCCGGAGTCAGCACCATCCCCTATCACTTCCAACACAGCTGGCCAGCCTGCCCTGAGATCATCACCACCATTTTGTAGCAGCTGCAGGGCGCATTCGAGCTGCCTCTGTCTTATATCCATATGACTGATATTGCTCAGCTCCTTTAGGGGAGCCAACAGCATAGCCTGCAACCGCTGAAAATAAAGGTGACCAAAGGTCATGAATGAGATGTAACATTTCCAGAGCATGTTCGCTTCAGGCTATTATTTAGTGAGGAACGTATGGGAAATGACCGCGTGACCGCTGCTTGGCCTAGTGGTGCCAGGAATCATAAGGCCGTACACTTAATCGTATAATCGTATAACCTAAATAAGACTATAGAGATCATAAAAAACTACATACCGTGTTCTCGTGTAGGGGAGGCTGGAATGGGTGACGTAATGCGGCTAGTACCAGTGTAGTAATGGCCTCCACTCCACATGCTCTCATGGCAATGTGTGGATGGTTACACACCTGGAACAAACAACAGATAAAAGTTATGCAATCGCCAGCGCATATTCCTAGATCTACATGTAGAAACCCCAACATGATTTTAGTTTTTTGTATTATCCTGGATTTTGAGATGGATTATCTACTAGACTTCGTTTCTGGCACCTACTTTTGTTTGAGTAGATAGAATCCCTGATTTCTATAGACCTCAATATGAAAAAGACCTACGATCTCATTTAAGTTATGAAATCACGTTTTACTGCTTTATAATGCAGGCCTGACCCTTATAGGCCAATGGTGGCCATGATGACATCACCATGTTACAAATTAGACCACTTTGGTAGCTGGCGAGGAAGACCTAAATTTAAAAAAACTTAGAAAAATACATTGAAAAATGGTTTACAATTATCAATGCATTGACGGCATTTGGGGCAGTTTCACAGTTACTTTTCATCATACGATTGCGCTGGTATTGTGAGTCCTGAATGGCAACATGACGTGTCCAAAGTGTCATCAATGCTGGGATGAGTTATGTTCTATTACTGATAATTCTCCTCACATTATCCCACGTTTCCCCTAATTACCCTATGCAAAAGGCTTTAACCCGAGATCTTATTAACTGTAGCTAATTTCACAGTTAGTCATTGCCGTGTATATACATGTAATTGTTTAAACATTACCACTAGAAATTGTGCAGAGTGAACTTCCTTTCCCACTATTGGTCTACTGACCACATCCTGTGCATAAATCTGCTGGTATGATTATGATAAGACACAGAGCAGGCATCAACTTCATACTAACCTCAGATTACTACATGTACTCATGACATCTCAACTGATTGTTCAAGGTGCGCACATCGCCACTGCGACTATTGGTTGCTGATATTACTATAGATCTGTATACTATTGATTCATATAGGTAGGTTAAACGCTGGTAACAGAACAGATAGTCAGGGGCAGCTTATAGGAGCTGCATGCATTAATGTCATGGATCAACTGAACATCACTTTATATGGCGTCGAGAACTCTTCGAACTTTACTCCAACGGATAGTATACTAACTGAGCGAAATGGCGTAAGGGAGTTTCACGATGCTTATAAACAGATTCACGGCTACTTGGCCACCACTATATGCATTCTAGGGGTGCTACTAAATATTATAAATATCTACATTCTAACGAGAAAAAGTATGCGATCATCAGCTACCAACGTTCTGCTCTGCAGTCTGGCGGTCGCCGATCTTCTAACCGAACTTCTCTACCTCCCATTCGCTTTGTATTTCTTCATTGTCCGTCGGGATATCCCGGTGACTGGCCATCCCGATGGTTGGGTATATTTTGCCAGTATTAGCTTGGGAGGTCAGAATATCTCACATACGGCTGCTATGTGGATAACAGTGGCTATCGCTACCTTCAGATATATCTACGTGTGCCAACATACTAAAGCTCACAAGCTGTGTTCGCTCAAGAGAGCGTATCTAACTATAGCGTTGGTAGGGCTCGAATCATGCCTGGCCTGTATGCCATCTTTAATATGCTTCACCGTCACGGATATGCCACATCCCTCCGCTAACACCACCATCAAGTGGATAGGCACGGCGACAATTTGTGAGAATAATGACGGCCTTCTGCAGAAGATAACCATGTTGGTGTTCGGTGGGATTATAAAATGCAGTGCGTGCATTACCCTCGTATGTTTCACTGTGCGACTACTCTACTCCATGCGAGAGGTAAGATACGAAGATCATTTTATTCCATTTTATTATCGATGCGATTGGTTCCCGATCCCGACATTAAATAAAGGACGCCTTCCGATAGAGTTACCTTCTCTATGGGGAACACCGGTGCAAACGGAAAGTCTCCTAATCACCAATGACATAGAGAAACGAATCCTTTGTGTCATTTGTACTGACACAATCCAGGAAACACTGACCCTCAGCAGGTCAATTTTTGGGTCACTCCGGACAGCTGTTCTGTCACAGAGGCAAGAAGAATCCATAGCGGCAGAGGCAAACGAGTAGGATGTATAATTCCACATTTTTAAAGTTGAAACTCCAGACCTTGGCTCAATGTGATATCCACTAAGCCACCACTTTAGCCGCTAGACTCATACTTCTATAAGCTGAGCCTAGCGCTTCTGCTATTAACATGATTCAGATCAACCCGTCTGGTTCACAAAATTCAAAATATATTAATGATTAATGCACAGGTGTCCAAAGGGACTGAAGTTTGCTGTCTCCTAACTAGAGGGATGCCATTAAAATAATGAGTCAGGTGTCCATGAACTTCGCCATCAGTAACGGATATACCGGGAGTCTGGGACTAAATGCATTGTAGCAGGTAGTGAGAAAAAACATTACACCACACAATCATATCAGTGACAGCTATCTATATATATATATATGTTATAGTAGGAGCTCCGCATAATGGCAAGGCTACGTTAGATTGAGGCCAAAATGAAACCCCATTTAGTAAATTCAGTCAAGCGCCACTCAAAGGCTCATTGGGCTGTGATAAAAGGGGCGTTGAGCTTTCTTAAGATGGTCATGTTAAAGGAACTGCAGTAATGCGTAGAGCCGCAGAGACCACTCCAATAGCTAACATCCTGTGATTAGATTTGCTTCTTTATTCGAGAGGAAATTAATGCCAGTTGTTTTCACAGTAAATGCATGCAATGGCGTTAAAAAGAAAATCTAAATGCTGTTCAATAAGTGATTATAAGTGCATCTTATAATGGTTGTGCGAACAGATGCTAGTATTCACACACAAACCCATTCAGTTCACGAAAAATTCTTGATTTAACACATGACTAAGCCCAATCTCTACACATTTTTTTTGGATTCCTGAGGCGTCTCAAAGGGCCCCTTCTAGAGATCCACCTAATAATAATACTAAACGGCTCATACCAAATCCATACAGGCCGACCTGTTCTATAGAGAAGCTATGCACTGATTGAGTTTAAGTTGGCTAAGCTTGCTAATCAGACTTGGTATTGATGAGACTGGGGACCCACTGTTGTTTTAAGAGTGTAGTCAATATTGTGTTATCCTCAGTTACTACAGTATGCATGGTTACATCACGTATCATTTCTAATTATCGCCTTAACCCATAGATCGGTGACACGTATTCCGTTCTCTTAATGTACTCAAAGCACCGAGAACGCTTCCTGACATACTCAAATTGTAGGTAGCCTGTAGCGAAGTGCTTAAATACTGTAAACTTGTCTCAATGAACATTGGCTCTTAGTTTGCGTTAACGTACTCAAAATCTCAAAAACTCGTACTAATAGACGTATCCAAAGTGCGGAGGGGGTACCTAGACGTGGTGAACTTGTCTCTATGTACACTGGTTTTGCATGACATTTTTTTAGTGATGAGAGGTTCCCTCGGTCGGTTGGGTGTTGCTATCAGGTTTCTGTTTATTCTAAGAGGCATGATAACCTGGCTCATGACAGACCTATAATCCCACCTGTTTTTAATTTATATAGGCTAAAAAGAGGCATGATAACCTGACTTGTTATAAAACCCTTATCCCGCCTGCTTTTATTTTATATAGACTACAGAGAGGCGTGATAACCTGACTTGTTATAAAGCCCTAATCCCGTCCGCTTTTAATTTATATAGGCTAAGAAGAGGCACGATAACCTAACTGGAAACTCGCGATCGAGCGAGCACACGCGCAGTACCATCATGCTGATTACAGTCGTCATGTGCTTCGTGATCACCGAGTTCCCCCAGGGTATTCTCGTTCTGATCTGCTTCAGTGACAGCTGGTACTTTGATAACGTCTATATACTTCTCGGGGACTTTCTCGATGTTATAGTGCTACTCAACTCCTCCGTCAACTTCATTCTATACGCCTCCATGAGCGCTCACTTTCGTCACACATTTCGCACTAAAGTGTGGAATCCAGTAGCAAAAAGACTGAAATGTCACAAATCGGCGACATCTATTCAGCAATCGCTACCCACGCCTGCGGCACAGCCGTTACTGAGAAGTAAGAGGCATTCTTATTTTACTGCTGTGGCTGAATTAAATGGATCATAGTTATAAAACCACTTCTCCAAATATTGTTTACCTTGACTAGTTGCCCGCAGAGGATGCTGAGGTATTCCACAGAAGGCAGGTTTTTCACGACCAGTCATTGTCATGGGGAGGTGGGATGACCCTGATACGGTTTCCATCGCCTTTCTCAGGTTCCCGGTTGGGATGAATCAACCTAAGCCATTCGGCCATTTTCTTTCGAAATTGAGAGGTGATCTTGACCTTCACCCATTGGTTGGGACCTCCCATTATTTATACCACGGTGATTCCAAGCCACCGAGCTATTTGAAGCAAGAGGCTTGTTTGCTGAAGGTCCATAACGAGGGAAAAGATCCAACAGCACAAGGATACGAATTCACAACCCTTAAATAAGTTGTAATTGCACGCCTTCACTGACACGAGCTACCCTGGTTCCTTGCCCATTGTCGACCAAGAAAGGCCATACACGTAGTGATCACTCCGTCTGCGTCCCGCATGCTGTCCTTATCCTGTCCCATCATTGTTGTATACACTACATGTTATCACCCTGTGATAAGATGGGCATGCACACCTGCACCTCCGCCTGCAGCCAGTTTCCTCTTCTTGCAGGTAAGTCATTGTTAAGACCGAGTAGTGTGGAGGAGTACTCTATGAACGTTACTGAGCTAACGGATGCATACAGTCTGTAACCGTCGCCCCCGCCCCTATCAGGGATCGCTGTTCAGATCATTTTCATACCAATTATACCTATTTCAGTTTCACACATATAGATATCAACTTGTTTCTGACCTTATCTTGTTACACATATAACGGCCATTCTCGAAACTCCGACAATGGCCACGACGATGATAGGGATATTGAGAACACACCCGGCATTCTACTAACTGTGGCCCATGCGTTATGTAACAATTAATCCGCCACCAGTGAAATTTCAAGTTTGATCGGGTATTCTTCATCTCGGACTATCAACACACTTGTAGACTAAAATGACTATATAAAACTGTTACCATTTATTTGCAACTAAAGCCATCCTCATAGTTTCAAGAATAGGCTTCATAGACTTCTTTCTGTCCTTATGAATCTTGATCAATCTCACTTCGTACTAGCATCGTGCACTCAACTCGTTGAACGAGTGTCACAGTCTTTACGTCGGATAAATTTTTTCTAGTTATTGTCTAACGAGTGATAAAGTCGTCCGGTTGTGAATACCAGTATCTGTGTATGTCTACGTATGGTTCACGTACTATTAAAGACTTTGCGATGTATTTTTCACTAAACCAGCGTAAGGTTTCTCACCCTTCCCACAAATTAAACAGATACATTATCACCCTAAGTTAACGAAGGGGTTTAGGTCTACTAGGGTCTGAATTGCAATGAATGCAGAAGCCTCACAGTTCCATTTGCTGACGTGGTGAGTCTGACAACTTGGCGCAAGTTACTGGTGTCTGTAGAGCGACCTAAACCTACTTTAACCATAACCAATTATTGAGCCAGCTAGGCCCGAAAAAGTTGAAAGGCAGAGTTAAATCCCAAAGTGTACTAGTCGAGAGGATAACTCTATGACTAAATATCCCACCATGAGTTTGATTCATGGGGATCGGTAGCAACATCTTGACTTACCTCAAGTAGATGGGCAGTGAGAGGTTTCCACAGGACTGCCACTCTATGCAGATTCACCAATCCCGTTTCTAGGAGTTTGGCGACGGCGAATAACGATGGCTCGCGGTTATTATACGCGAGCTCCATAGACTCAGCAGAGAGCTTGCAGAGTGCGCCAATCAGATGGTGCACAGCCACATCATCCAGGTACCTGGTGGTATGAGATAGAGGATAATAAAATTACCATCTTTTACACGAATAGCTTCATTTTTGTCATGGTAATTGTGAAGCTGCCGGTTTAGATACTAGTCTTTTTGGCCAATTATGGCTTAGCACAGGGGACCACAAGCGAGTCAGTGCAACGATCCACCTCATAGTGAGGGTATTTTTTGTTTTGATTTAGGATCAGGATGTGAGGGGCTCAAACTCACAACGGGAGCCCACCACTAGGTTTCGAACCCAGGTTCTCCAGACTGCGAGCCCAGCATTCTACCACTGAACTATCTCGCTTCCCCGTATAGCATCAATAGGCCACCGGCTAGTTTTTGTTGTGCCTCACAGAGAAAGTTACTCTATGAGCGGGCCTCCTTTATTTTATATTACGGTTTAAATTGATGAGAGCCAAAGGACATGGTGACAACAGCCAATGT
>Ga0224501_10003518_pt1 | contig 12329 bp, 6 predicted proteins | sample SF_Oct11_sed_USG_4_FD_169105 | JGI IMG/M metagenome (GOLD analysis project Ga0224501, IMG submission 169105) | Sediment microbial communities from San Francisco Bay, California, United States - SF_Oct11_sed_USGS_8_1 | ecosystem: Environmental > Aquatic > Marine > Sediment | place: USA... | reverse complement strand
AGGCGATATTCAAATTTGCATGTAGTCCCCAGTCTCAATCAACGGAGACAAATGCTTTTTTCTGACAAATTGTGAGAATTCCGTGATATGTGGATGTATATACATTTATATAAAGGCTGTCAAATTTGCTCAACCATGGGTAGTTAGACTACAGTTGATCTAGACTGTCCACCAGTCGATAGCTATGCTTAATGTTCTTTCATCCTATTTAGGTTATTAATGTATTTTCTACAGAACTAGTAGTAGTGTGGGGCTTAAATAAAATACTCGACAACCCATATTTATCTGATTCAGTCAGTCTGTGTGGGGTCTGGGTATTATTATTATAAATGGTTTTCCCTGGCCGAGTGCTGTCCAGATGGGTTATAGCGTACCCATAGAAACTTACCTTGTATAAGATATTAACCATAAGAGAATGATTAGTTTGGACAGGTATAATCGGTTATAGCCTCTGGTTTGACTGCAGACTAAACTCTACACAGATTGATGTGTATCTGATCAGATTGATATAATGCTGATAGTATCTACTGTCTGGGTACTTACTCTCCTACACTTCAGTAAAGGTAAGTACAATAATGAACCACAGAAACTCAATTCGTTACCTCACCTTTTTTCTGTTCTGGCGCTTAGTCATTCTATTTAGCTGGCCTAAGTTTCAGGCTTATTGGAACGATGTGAGCTAGGATTAATGTGGGGAGGGGAGTCCATCATGTGCGGGATTCAAAACCAAACTCTTACGGGTACAAGTCCAGTGCTCTACCATTGACTTAACTCTGCTATTCCGAGGAGGAAAATTAAATAGTTAAATCCACAATTTAAGAATATTCTCTTTAAAAGATATTTATGGGTATTCTTTGAATTGAAATTCTCATGTTCACCAATAACTTATACAGTCTGGATCGATTGATTACAAGGTGAACGCCCCTCTGATTTAACATACTACAGATGACTCAGAAAAGATATGAAATATTAACTAAACAAAAACTCAAGCCAACTGTGTGACTGACTTTCCAGCAGTACTTCTGCTGGCCAGTTGACATTTTTATTTTTTTCGGGGGGGGGGATTGTAATCTATATTAACGTAGTGAATCCATGGTCGTTTGAGTAAGATTTTACAGAAAACAGCCTTTATCATAGAATGAACAAAGTTTTTAATTAGTGTACAAGACATTATTTTTGTGATTCACAATAAGGACACCTATATTGAATATTTTGAGGCAAATACGTATAGGCAGAATGCACAGAGTTTCACCCGCACAGGCTGGGATTTCAAAGCTACAGCCTAGAGGCGAAACCAATAGGAACGCTCATATCGCTCTTATTCATTTCCAGGAGTGTAGGGACACTCGCACTTACTTCATCTCAGAATTTGTTATTAAATCACCCGCTGCGTTGGCAGCCGTAAATTTCCCCCAGGTTTTGCTGCGAGCACCAACCACTTTCTGACATATCTCGGTATATACAGGTTCTGATGATGAAGTCAGGCTAATCAATGACCTGTTGGCGAATTACCAAGCTTATGCTAGACCAACTCCTGTTGACTCCCTGCCACTGAAAGTAGAATTCCAAGTCACGCTAAGAAATATAATCGATGTGGTAAGTTAGGGATAAAAACATTAGGTTCTAGGTGCCTTGGTTCTACATTTCGCCGACACTTTTGTATAAATGACTATTGAAGAAGAGTTGATGCGCATGCTTCTGTTTGGTTGAGATTATACAGGAGCTTTTATTTTCTTCTTGTTCTTCTCATGTATGGCAGCGCTGCCGGGTTAGATGTTGTTTTTCACCAGTTACGGCTCAGCACGGAGCACCACATGTGGGTCAGTATCATCGCTCCAGGTTGGGGGTCAGTTGCCATTAGTCACTTTACACTTCACTCGCCGAAACTTGGCTACTCTTATCGAGAATTGGGAGGTGGATCTTGAACAACCATGGAATGATTTTGACTCTAATTATCCACTGATTGGGACCTCCTTTTTTTTACCGTGGCAATTTGGAGTGAGGGGCCTGCTAAAGAAAGAACCTGAATGGGTAAATGGGGTAAAGGTGTGCCAGCTCGTGCAGGTTATGTTTGGATTTAATATCAGCAAATCCGTAACCTTCGGGGAGCATGCGTGGGAAGGCACTAATTAGGAGACCCGACTCACCTATGACAGACCTAGCAAGCTGATAGGATTGAAAAAACAATGCTCAAGAAACGCGTAGAGACAAACGGACGGGCGTTTGGATCTAGACCTAGGAAACGCATGCCGATCAATCCTTCAGCGTACACCTTCTTAGCTGGCAGGCAAACGTAGCCTACCAGACATCTGGGTGAACTGGCAGGCAAACATAACCTACCAGACGTCTGGGTGAACTGACAGGCAAGCATAGCCTACCAGACGTCTGGGTGAATGGCAGGCAAACATAGCCTACCAGACGTATGGGTGAACTGACAGGCAAACATAGCCTACCAGACGTCTGGGTAAAGGAAGAGGGAGATAGCGGGATGGACAATAGCTCAAGATCGAGAGGTCAGGCATTCAAGCCCTACTCATTCTGGGCACCCACTGTGAGAATGAGCTTCTCACATAGTTCATAGCTTCTAATGCTCCGATAAGCATCAGGCTTAGGAGGTCTGCTTAATAGGACAGCCAAGTGGAAAAGTAAAACAGATACAACCAGAGGTAATCGGTTCGGTAACATTACCATCTATGCTGTAGATGCAATGAGCACCACTGCCCAGTTAATTGGAAACTGAAGGAGACCGTTTAAGAGATCTGCATGCATGCCATTATTTCTATTTTTACAGGAAGAAAAGAATCAGATGATTTTAACAAATCTATGGCTGGGTTTTGTAAGTTTACCTTATGTTCTTAGATCACAGATTGGAGGGTGGCGTGGTGTGTGGGGGGAGTGGTAGCACCCTAAATCTATCACAGATTGGAGGGTAGCGTGGTGTGTGGGGGGAGTGGTAGCACCCTAAATCTGTCACAGAGATCATTTACAACCTATAGCTGGGTCCACTAGTTTAGTTTGTAGGAAGGTGCTGTGGCTTAGTGGCTTAGTGGCTTAGTGGCTTAGTGGCTTAGTGGCTTAGTGGCTTAGTGGCTTAGTGGCTTAGTGGCTTAGTGGCTTAGTGGCTTAGTGGCTTAGTGGCTTAGTGGGCTCGCCACTTGTGCTGAAAGTCCTGGGTTCAAAACACAGCTCGTGGAAAGAGATTTTTCAAAAACTCTCTATTCACCCAGCAGTAAATGGGCACCTGACTCCCAAGCTGGGGAAGGTAAAGGCGGTGAGGAAGGGGAGTGGGACTCCACCTCAGCGACACCGTAGGCATGTACAAGTTGGCTCCCTAGCAATCATTTCCCCTCATGGCTATTATGGCCTATGGGAACAACCTTTGCCTTAGTAGTTGGTTAGTTTAACCAAACCTATAAACATATAACATTTCAATCAATCTGTAGTATTGGAAAGATTACAAACTCGCATGGGAGCCAGCCAAATATGGAAACATTACAGATATTCGACTGCCAGCTAAAGAACTGTGGAAACCGGATATTCTCATGTACAACAGGCAGGTGCAAACTCTACTTCAACCAAACCTAGAAGCCGCATGATGGAGTAACTTCTCCTCTCCGTGACAAAATGGCTTATAGGAGCTCACCCATTTTATACCCTGTGTTACTCGTGTGAACGGTGATAATTTTGTCCCTTCCAGTTTTAACTTCCTTTCAGATCTTTGATCTCCGCAGCGCCTCATTTTATTTTTAGTTATCACTTTCATAGACATAGACATATGACAGTAGTTGTAGCCGGGTGACCTGACTCCTCGACGTGTGGTGGGCGGTGGGACGAGTGAGGTGGATAACTACTTCTTGCTTGCGCAACCACTCGCTAGGATATTGTGGATACGTTTACTTTATGGGAGTTATCTCATCTTGCAGCGCGGATCCGTCCTTCGACCCCACATGGCCAGTTAACATGGTGATACTCTCTGATGGCACGGTGTCACAAACTCCTCCAGGCATCTTCACGAGCACCTGCCCAATCGACATCAAATGGTTTCCGTTTGATGAACAAGAATGCAAAATGCAATTCGGATCGTGGACTTATGATGGCACAAAAATCGACCTGCAACTCTTGGATGGTCTCTCGGCTGGTAGTTTGGATGGCTACTCTACTAATGGGGAGTGGGATCTGTTAGGTAAGTGTAAATAGATGTGTTTGTTGCTATCTTCTCACTTCTCCGCAATTTACTCTTTAAATAAACATTGCATATTCTAATTTACCAGTCTTCCGGCTTGCTTGACAGTGGTAGGTGCAGGAAACTAAGTGAGGAGGTCAGTTTCGTATTGGCAGACCAACATTATTAGTGTCATAAAACCCAGTGTCTAACAGTTGTGTGCCAAGCGACTTAATTACTTAGCAATCCTGCTATGCGCTGTGAGCAAAATTGCAATGATTGAATGATGCGCGGTGAATTTCTCAGAGGATGACTTTTCGACAGCTATTCACACTATCTGCCATATACCTAGTTGTTGTAAATTCATGGTTGGACACTGATTTGAAGTTTTGTTTACTTTTTGATAAGGTTTATCCTGCCTAACAAAGAGAGAGGGCAACTCCTAAAAATATCGTAAAACTGTACCCAGGTGACTTTGTTTTTGGCATGTGGCGGATCTCGGGCGAATGACACAGTCTTCAACCGCTAATGGCTATAAAACTACGTAATCATGCAGTGGGCGTACGAGAAGAGAGGGGATAAATCCAAAATCCAAAATATTTATATTTTAGGTATTCCGGGTGAACGCAATGTGATTCTATATGAATGCTGCCCGGATAACCCCTTCATTGATCTTACCTTCTACGTTCAGCTTAAGCGGAGAACGCTATATTACATTGTGAATATTGTGGCTCCATGTTTGATGCTGGCTGGGCTTACCTTGGTGACATTCACCATTCCACCAGATGCTGGAGAAAAGATATCCTTCGGTGAGTATTGTATTAGAGCCCTCAGTAGGGCCGTATAACACACTGCTGGGTTCGGTGACCCAGCTCACGGGGAGGACCCTTCGATTCATTTGCCCGTCTGAGTGTGCCTATCTATTGCCTTCGGTTGTATTGTTCAGTTAAGATAATACAGATGGTTCATGGTACTCACATTTTATTGATGCTGGATAGTTATAATGCAATAATACAATTGTAAATAGGTCTCTTCAAAAAGGGGCAGATGTATACCGCGTATTTATACTAAATGACCGTGTGACTGGCTGGGCTGAGCCCGGTCTCTGATTGGCCGAGTCATTCTGGGGTGTTATAGCCGGGATACCTCATAGACACAGTACTTGTTATGTGTCTATGCGACATCCACACTTCACCAAACACTGACCACAGAAACCATAACTGTATTTAAAAAGCCATGGACAGATAACTGGAGTTGAAGAGAAGGTTCAGTTTGATTATCTAGATTCTACTCTAAATGAGATCTGACCATCTTGTTTATGGATCCCTTAACCAATGGCTTCAAGATCGTCCTTGGCTTGCCTCATGGGCTTGGCACTGCAATTCTGAATAGCTGGCAATGCTTATCATCTCAACTTAGATTGGCAAATAGCTACAAGCGAGTCCAAGATTGGCCAAATCACATTCAGCTTCATTCGCCCTTTTGGCGTAAGCCAAAGAAACTGTCAGTTCTTAGACCAGCGACACATGTCACTGGTTAAACTCTCTTTGTTCAATTTTCGCCAACATGTTGGAGACAACTGTGAATGATGTCACACATGCCCAGCAATGGCCTCATTAGATTAAATCATCACTGCAGCCATGTTTGAGTCTCACTTTCGAATGGACGTCACAAAACAGATCCAAACATGGGTGATAGACTTAGCTGACCAAGATGTTTAATATGCATGAAGTAAACTGCGATTGGCTCAAGAGAGCAAGCTAGGGTGGAAGAGCTGTGATGAAAGTGAATAATATTTGGTGAACCACGCTATTTATAGTGCGTGGCTAATTGGTATATGTTACCCTATGTTCCATATTACACTTTCCTATTTATATCATGTAGGTGTGACGATTCTGCTGTCCCTAACTGTGTTCTTATTGATGGTAGCGGAAGCTTTACCTGCCTCTTCAGATGCTGTGCCTCTCATTGGTCAGTTGCCTTATCTTTATTCCTATTAGTCAATTATCTTACCAGTATATTCTTATTAATCAGTTGATTTATCTTTACTTTTACTGGTCAATTGTTTTAATGTTTTCGTGTTATCACCATAGACAATGATGCACACGTTTGTATGTACATTTACATGAGGGTAATCGCTATCTTACATTCCATGCCGGATATTCAGGTCATTTGTGAATCAATGCTCGACCTCTAAGGTGACCCGAGTTTTTGAAAAGAGGAAAGAACTGAGCCAGAAAGTCAGGTCGCTTAACAACTCAGTTTTCACTCGAGTTGTGTCCTCCTGCTCACTGCTAATGCTATAAATCCTCTTGTGATGATTGTAATTGAACAAACTGATACATGATGCTTTGTTTTGTAGCTGTGTATTTCTCCACTGTTATGTTTCTGAATGCTGCCTCAGTCATCTTCACAGTTATAGTACTCAATTATCATCACCGCAGTTCAGACACACACGACATGCCAAAATGGGTAAGATAAGATCAGTGGCATGACTGAGTGGACCTCTCCCCAGGCCGGGTAATACATAAACAAAGGTCTCCGGTCGGGTCTCTGATAGAGTGAAGCTGGCTCGGGTCATGACCAGCTTTCACTCTGTCAACTCTGTCCATACAGGCTTGTGTCTTGAGTCAAAATCCTTAGATACTGGGTCATGCCACTTTGGGCAGGGTTCCAGCACAGGTCTCTGACTCATGAGGTCCGTCAAACATATTCAAATGAATAAAATAAAATGAAAATGGGAGGTATTGATTCATTTGGGACATCAACGTTATTTCAAACAACCAACAAATAATGACCTCTTAAATACGAAATTATTCTTATATATAAAAGCTAGTATCACCAGTGAATTTAAAATGCGAACCATTATGAATTGTTTACAGGTAAAGAAAGTACTATGTGAATGGCTCGCTTGGATTCTCATGATGGAACGGCCAGGGTATGACTTTGAAGAGATAATCTGCAGCTCGATTCAAGTGAGTTCTACAGATCTCCGGAGAGGATCAACTAGAGATAGCAAACGGTCACAGCAGAAGAGTTTGCTAATGGATGAGGAAGCTGAAATGACACCCCGGAATGAAGGATTCAAAGCTTACAGACAGGACTCTAAAGTCTCAAGGGTGAGGGCTTTATTGTAACACCTTCCTAGAATAAGGGCTCTAGCATAACACGTTACTTACTTTGGTTATACATCAAATTATTAATTTCTGTATATGTTATTGAGTCTGCTCTCTGATTAACAGCAAGGCGCAGATAGAAAGCAAATCCGGGTAGGATACTTTTCTGTCACCACTTTTAACTTTCTAAGATTCTAAAATCCCATGGCTTACTATTCACAAGCGGTGCACATTAGTGAGTCTATTCACTAGCCATGCGCTCACATATCATATAATCCCTATATAATAAGTTTATAAAATTCTAAAATCCCATGGCTTACTGTTCACAAGTGGTATGCATTAATAAGTCTACTCGCTAGCCACGACCGGTCACATACCATCTAATCCCTATATAATAAGTTTCAGATCGTGTCATTAAAGACTGTATAGACAGTGATAGAGCTCTTGATTTGACTATTATCAGACCCCTTGGCCTAAAAATATTTCAATTTGAATCGCAGATTATAGTCCTTCTTTTTCATATGAAGCTAGATCATTTCACCAGCCATTCTAATTTATAGAAGCTGGATTCTCGGCAAAATAGTAGTCCAACCAGACATGAGCTTCGATCTATTCTAAAAGAGTTACGTTTCATCACCAGCAAGCTGAAAAGCCAGGAAGAGGATGACTCGGTGACTAATGACTGGAAGTTTGCAGCGGCTGTCGTGGATAGATTCCTGTTATGGTTTTTCGCTCTAGCCACTGGACTGTGTTCCGTAATGATTCTTTTGGCTGCCCCTACGCTATCTTCGGCTAGCCGGGCTCAACCAGTCGTAGGCCAGGAAGGAATCATAATTGACCCAGATAACTCCTCTATAAGAGTCACAATGGATTGGGTCTTATGTATTTGCTTGGCCTTGGTTACTAAAATATTCTGACCTTGACTTGTGAAGTGCTCAAAATTGATGCTGATTGTTTCTTTTGGAACTATTATATTTGTTTTGCTGTGAACCAGTATTATATTAAAATACCATGTAATTGAGTACAGCTTAAAGCTCCAGTCTAGATCGTGTTTAGAAATGCCGATTGGATAATGAGCACAAATCGCGCGGGGCTTAGTGGAGATACTTGCATTGCGTGAGGCCTGCGAGTGGGTTGTACAAGGCGTCCTCGAAACCTAGAGTGGTATGGGACTTGCGGTTCTTGAAAATAGCATGCTGCCAATTCTATCAGTCAGCGAGAAATTCGGTATGCTTGATGCGCAGGGGAGTGTCAACCTATTGGGGCGGAACGACAGATCAGGGGGAGTTGTTCTGAACTTCGCTTCATGAAACAACACCTGGTCAATGTTTATCAGCTGATGTTCTGAGTATCGAGGAGTAAGCAGATACCACTGTATGCATTTCTATCACGTAAGCTGTCACTGCGAAGCCTTATAGATAGAATTAAAAGCGGGTTGTCATCAGGATTTAAGTGTTGCAAAGTAATGTTGTAGAGATAATAGAAGTGGTTAATGTACTCAGGACTGGACACGCAAAACAAAACAGGAGAAACAATGGAGTGAGTTGAGAGCGAGAGGAGTCGTTAACATTTAGATTCTGTGAAGTTACTGAAGTGTTCGCTGACCCAATCCACTTAAACGTAGTCGCTTCCCAGACGCATCAAAGGTATTATTTTTGTGTTGGATGCAGAGCTTTAACAAATAACCTCATATATAATTCATCCACCAAACCTACAAAGTTACCGTTCGATCCCGTCATTAAAACTGGCATCCAGCTACAGGCGTAGAAAGAAGATTTTAGAACCACAGGGGGCTTTTATTGGAGTGAGAAGTGATAGCGGCAGAGATAGAAGTGGTGCTTAGCGAGTAATTCATTTGGCTTTGAGCCAGGTGACCCGGGTTCAATTCCGATTCTTCGTGCGTTCTCCCTCAAGATATTCGAAGCGCAAAAGTACGCACTTGTCTTGTGCAAGATAGCTGGCAGTTCGCACACGTAATATATCAATGTGTTGTCCTTTGTCTTACAAAGAATGTTACACCCGCCTTTGCTTACGAGGAAGCGCCTTGCCATATTTTAATATGAGATTTTAGCGAAAGCCGACTCTTAAGATAAGATAATTTTGTTTTGCATAGATAGCATCACTCAACCAATGGCTTGTTACAGCACAGTTCCTGATTCTCCCCATAGAGTACCACTTCTATGCGTGGACCTCATTTATCTACCGTCATGATCCGAATTCGGCGAGGGAGAAATCGCAAAAGGCCGCACAAACTTTCAATTGAATCCGAGTCACCTTATCCAAAGCTGAATGCACTACACACTAAAGCCACCATTTCCCCCCAAGATGTCACCATCAGATAGAGCCGACCCTTATTTTTTAAACAGCCAACCCGGGTTGTAACATTATCAGGTTTTACAGCTCTAAGATAGTTGCTGTAGCTTCTTGGATGCCACGGAATTATATTGATCTGTTTGCTCAACGTTAGATACACTTCCTCCTTCTATCCTGTCATGATTATAATGAATCTGATACAATGACCGATATTAAGAGTAACCACTTGTCTTTGGCTGTCCTAGCGGCTGACATGTAGCGAAGAGTTGTTAGGGACTGTTTGGCTGTATACTACACCTCATCAATCAGTAGGCTTTGTATAGAATGAATGGTGCTATGGCTTATTCATTTCTCTTGCTTTTGATTGGAATCAAAGGTGAGTTTAACCTGGCATATCATATCAGTTTATTGTATTTCTGTGGATGCTCTAAGTTACCAACTGTTAATTTAGTTATGATCGGTGGCTAAACTGTAGAATTTGAGGGGACAGATTGCTATAAACTGAGCATTAAGAAGTGGTGAAAATGGAGATTGAACGCCCGCTGAAAACATGCTGTAGTAGGGGAAGGTGGATCATCGAGCTAGCTTTCAAATATTAATTTGAGGCTTCGTCTTCCATCATCCCCCAGATTGGCTACAACCAGTTTGGAAACGGCTTATTTTCTGAAACATGTTATTCAGATGCATACAGATTTCATATAACAATTGGTTCAGGCACTCAGTGTACAAGAACAACCCATCAAGATTTAATGGAAGCATTTTGCCAACAGTTTGCTCTCATCACATTGTGGCCAGTATACCAATTTCGGTGCAGGAGTACTGATTTGGGTGCAGGAGTACTGATTTGGGTGTCTGGTGCATATCGGCTGCTCGAGGTCGATCTATCCAATGCATTCTCTTCTCCTCTGTCTTGCACAAAACAGCTCCATTCCAGAATGAATAGAAAACAGACAAAATCTCAGTAAAAACAAAGAGTTTTTTTAGATTTAAATTGTGAGTAGTTTAGCCACTTTGTCCTTCACAAGCAATCCAAAAACATTATTAACTTCAAGCGAAGTCCATTTGGCCACTTAAATTATAGCACCTCATTTAAACATAATCTAGTAATATAGGGAATTTACATTGGGCATTGGCAGACCCCAAACAAAAGTAAAGGGCCTATCACACGATGGCCGTCATGTCACAGACCTCTGTTGGTCGGTCGGTCTCCCCTAGCTAAAGCCGTGATTTGCAGGAGGAAGGTGATTTTGGTTGTTTACCAGGAGTCTTGGCACTGCGTGTCTCTGTAGTTGCAGGTATATCTGCCGGTGTATATGAGAGAAATCTAATGACTAAGCTAGAAAATGAGCTCTCCGGGTTTAACACGTTCGAGAGACCAGTGGAGGACGAGCAACAGCCACTTAAAGTAGAGTTCGGACTCACCCTTCAACAGATTATAGACGTGGTAAGCTTGTAGTTGCTGTGGTTCAGTTGTCTGCCTGTGTTGACCCAGCAGTATGGGTACCCGACTCTCTTCAGAGCTATAGGGGAGGTAAAGGCGGCCAGAAAGAGGAGTGAATGACGCCGTGGGTTGCCGGTTGCCTCTCTACAGCCACCTCCCCGCATGGCAATTGACAAAAGAAAATGCAATGAAACAGATTTGGATTTTAATCCATGGCTATATTAGATTCTGTGGCTGCGCTTGGTCACTGCTTCAGGTGTAAGCTCTCCACATATCTCCACGCTCCAAGACAAGTCTGGGCTAAGACTATTCAATGATGAACCAGTGTTCGAGTAGAACAAGACAGAATGGTTGTTGTGTCCAGTAAGAGAGTAAGGACAAAGTTTGCTTTTACATAATGCCGTGACTAAAGTTCCATCAGTCCAAATTGTGAAAAATTTCAGTTTTTATAAGACGATCTCACAATTTTCCTTCAAAATTAATTGCTTGTTTTTGCATTGATTTCAATTCAAATTAATCACATAATCTGAACAAAGGGCAGAGGCCTGTAGTTATGTGTTAAACACAATATAAGTGAACAGATGGAGTTAGCAAACTCTGCTCTTGAGTCCGAGTCGCAGTTATTGACCCGTTGAGACAACCCAAGGTCAGTATAGTACGCACACTGGCGTAGACAGTCTCAAATCAATGGAAATTGGGTTCTTTCTTACCCCTTGGCAAAATTCTTGATTTGCGTAGTGTTGACGCATGAGAACTAATGTACATCTGATCGAATAAAAAGAGCCAAATCAAATTTGATACGCCCTGCGAGTCGATCATTAGCACGTTTTGGGACGTGGATTTCGTTAGTCTACTAGCCGTGATAGGGTATGAAAAGACTTCAATTCTCTTGACCGTATCGTCACTACCACACTTACTCCTCTCGTGTGTTCTTATTTTTACTGTTTACTCTTGTATGCTGGTAACTGTCAATTCCCAATCATTATGATTAGCGAATTCTATCAGCTGGTAAAGGTGTCAGATTTAACTAGGACAAATAAGTTTTCATCTTATTGTTTTTGTGATTTGGGATAAAAAGTAAAGGGTGGTCCTCATTAGATGGTCATGTGGGGGAAGTGGCTGTTAGAGAGCCAACTTGTTCCTGGCGATGGTGTAACTGAGGTGGGGACGCTACTTCTCTTCCTCACCGCCTGCACCTTTCCCTGCTCTGAGGAGAGGCAGATACCCATTCCCTGCTCTGAGGAGAGGCAGATACCCATTCCCTGCTCTGAGGAGAGGCAGATACCCATTCCCTGCT
>Ga0224501_10003517_pt1 | contig 12329 bp, 4 predicted proteins | sample SF_Oct11_sed_USG_4_FD_169105 | JGI IMG/M metagenome (GOLD analysis project Ga0224501, IMG submission 169105) | Sediment microbial communities from San Francisco Bay, California, United States - SF_Oct11_sed_USGS_8_1 | ecosystem: Environmental > Aquatic > Marine > Sediment | place: USA... | reverse complement strand
AATAGGACTAGGTTGCAAACATACTGCTGGCCTGTTTACGCAATAAGAGCACTTGTTTTGCTATTAGTAACGAACACAAACTAAGACTGATGGACCGTTTTCGAAAAAGGTGAGTAAATTCACTCGGTCACCGAGTTAGTATCACTCACTTTGATTGCGAGATAGATTGAGAGTTAGGAATAAGCTAAACTCGGTGAATTCATAGGTATTTGTTTTTGTTTTTGGGCCCATTTCTTGCTCATACTTCAATCCCAGTAGTCAGAAGTGTGACAAAGTTGTAGAAGTTGGGCTTTGGCTACCAATCGCGCAGGCGCGCATATGTAATAACGCGGACCCGCTGTGATGTCTTTTGCGACAATTTACGTCACGCGGGAAAATTTCAACTGAATGAAAGTTGATTTGAGAATTCCGAGATTTAACCGTATTTTTTACTAAATCCCCTGCTCAGTATGAATTTTTATTCGCCTCAGGTAGGTTTTGACACACACTGATTCTGATAAGCCAAAAAAATTTGCCTCGGCATCCAACCTTTAACACTGAACTATCCATGACTCACTTATGGGAAACCAGCCAGACATACATACGTCACCAAGCGAAACACAAAGGTTTTAACCATGCTCATGGTTTTTATGAGGTGGTAGGTTTACAAACAGATATTTTACTAACTGTGTCTGTTTTTTAGTTGGTGCCGCAAAAGTCTGCAGGTATCATTCCAAAGCATGCTGGCAGTCTTTCCTCATCTAAAAATCAATCATGTATGGATTAATGTGTGTTACAAGTCAGGAGCTGAAGACTGAGATTAATGAGATAATGACCTTCTTTCGAACCCTGATGTTACTGTATGGTAGGCTCTAGATGCAACAATTGACCAACTTTTTCACCCAGCAATTCCCAGATTGCAGCATTAGAGGCCTTTTCGCTTGCACCGACATGACCCATTGTGAGGGATACACTATGGATGGGCATCCTACATTAATGTTCTGATCCGAATCCGACGACTGTGAAACTGAAACTGGAATTGAACCAGGGACAATTGATTCTAAGCCTAGTGCGCTTCCCACAAAGCCACAGCTTCACCCACGACTGGGAATGACTGACGACCGAAGAGTGAAATAAATGACCCAGTGAATTAGTCACTATGCGTATGACTATGAGCATGACTATGAGTATGACTAGTAGTAGTATTAAATTAATGTTGATGGGGGAAGCCATCTAACTTCTAAGTCTAAGTAACTCCAGCTAAGTCAACTCAGAAAACTTAGTCTCAGTCTGATTTTAAAGCTAACACAAACGGATGGTGTTACACTTACAGTCACCCTAAAGCCTTCACTACAGGTAACAGGAGATGAAAAAACCTACTACTGAACTGAGTTAGTACTTACTAGTTACTTACTAGTCAGTGAATCAGTGATAGTGATCAAAAACTAGTAACTCACTAATTCAGTGATTGAATTAAATTTAAAACTAAAAAGTAAAAGCCAACGCAACTGAACACAGAACAGTGAACTGTTTTACTTTTACTTTTTTAGTTTTACTTTTAGTTTTAGTTTTACTTTTACTTTAGTCAATTAGTGTTTATTCAATTACTGACTTACCCAACCCAGTCACTCTCTAGTCTCTTACCGAACCGAGTGTGGCTCAGTCAGTGAGTGAAGTTACGTCTGCGATTGACTGACTTTGTCAGTAACCTGGCCAACCGAGTCACTTACTTATGCACAGTTACAGTCGGCGATTCACACTCGCCGACTTACTAAGTCTAAACTAGTACTACTCCCTTGCGCGGAAAAAATCGCATTTCTGGTCTCCTTTTCATAAGCGTTGGATGGAAATCAGCCAATCAAGTCCGACCGAATATGGCGGACTGGTCACGTGACGCCATCTAAGCTGCGTGAAAGTGGCTTGCAAAAAGTCTTTAGTAAAACCCCTCTCCGCTTTTTCGGTCATCACTTGTAAAATAAGCCCCGACCAGCACACATATTTTGGTGATGTGGTAGTTTGGGTTCTATTCTACAGGATGACCATCATACTGTTTTTAGTGGACACCAGTGCGTCCATGAATCAAAGGACTTCTTTAGGGACAACTTTGATGGACGTCACGAAAAACTCCATCGAAACGTTCCAGAAGGTATTTCGTCGTATAAATTCTTTTAACGCCTGATCATCATTTGACCTTTTAATAGTATGTTTTTGGCCCGTCACATGATCACAAACTATTTTTCCAGATTCGGGCTAAGAATCCTAACAGCAAATATGATCGACTGATGTTACTGACGTACGACGAGCCTCCAGGAAATATCAAGGTCAGCTTTTTCGTTTGGAGTTGTCCGCTCCTTCTTATGGTACTCGTCCAAATTTGGTTTGGGTGTAATGCTCTGATACTGTGATGGCCTTGTCTGCCGGTCCTAACAGTTGTATGTCCAGCAGTAATGTTATTGAACATTGCTAATTGAGTGTTTGTTTTATGCGAACACACTCAAATATTCTGGCCAAACAACATCAGTGACCATATATATCTTCTGTTACAGGCTGGTTGGAAAGAAAACCATCTTCAGTTTGCAACTGAACTAAAGAATCTAGCTGCTCATGGTGTGACTGACATGGGTCCCGCATTGAAATACTCATTTGATATGCTAAATATGAATAGAAATCAGAGCGGCATCGACACATACGGCCAGGTAATAAACACTATCTGCTGTTCCATATTAATCGCAGGGCTGATATTGTGTGGAGAATTGGTGTGCAAATATGAATCAGAAATCTCATTTGTGTATATTTCTGGAATTCTTTCTACCGCAACCACACTCAGTGATGTGAAGACTTGTCACCTTTGCATTTGAATACCTCTATTAACTCTATTAACGTCAGTCACGTAGCTCAATGGGACAGCTCACTGTCTGTCCTCCCTGTAGGCCGGATTCAATTTCCGACCATAGTGGAGTATTTCAAGGGATTGTTCTCTGGTTGATTGCTTGTGCTGCCTTGTTCGGGGAGTACCAAAGAGCGGAGTGGCGCCCCCTTGGAAAGAAGACCTTCAGTCTCATGAAGACCATAAGATGCCTACTGATCAGCATGGTCTAACCCAAAAACAAACAAAAGCAGAAAGCCCTATTAAATGGAGTTGCATGCGTATTTTGTAGGGTCGCTGTCCATTCTATAATGAGCCAGCTTTAATCATCTGTTTTACTGACGGACAGTCCATGATGACTAGCGCTGGCTTGCAGAAGCAGGTAGGAAAACTAGCTGGTCATATTAATGGTTAAGTGGATGTTTTATAGTTCAATCCCAGCGTATGGCCATTGCGCTTAACAACTACCAGTAGAGTATGTGCCTTGTGCAGGTCATCATAAGCTAGCAAATGTTAAAGATGTCTCAACACAGGCTAACAACTTGAACCTTAGGTTAACAGGTCCTGTGCATGTGCAATCTCTTCACTAACCGAAATAAACCGAATTGACCGCGAAGCTGCTGCGCCCCAAACTTTTCTTTTATCAATCACTGGATTAGCTTATCAATCACTGGATTAGCTTATCAATCACTGGATTAGCTTATCAATCACTGGATTAGCTTATCAATCACTGGATTAGCTTATCAATCACTGGATTAGCTTATCAATCACTGGATTAGCTATGCAAACTCATCCTGACATGGTGTTCTGGAAAAACAACCCGTTCTGAACTGTATTGATATTGTTATATGATTTCTAGCTTACCCTGCCGATGGCTAATGGCTTAGTGGGTAGTGAACTCACCAAGGAGCCCTTTCGCTGGGACCAGCGAGTGTTTGGAATTGTGCTGAAGTTGGCAGCAGTTGAGCTGCCGGAAACCACTGAGACAACCTTTATACCATCCGCGGATACGAGCCCGCTTGACTCCATGTGCGAAGTAACAGGAGGTAGGAACCAGGAGAAGGGCATCCAATTGATCTCAGACCCGGCATGGTGACTGTTCAGTTGGCCATCTGTTTTTTCAAATTTCTTAACCTTGAGGTCTAGTGTCAGAGTGTTCGACTGTCAGTTGTAAGGAGCTGCACCGGGGGCCCGTCGTAAGCATTGGTCAAATGATGTCAGACCTAGCGCTCTAGCCACTGAGCTATCTCTAGTTTAGGAACCTCGACCCTACCTGGAAGTATGGGAACCTTGACCCTACCTGGAAGTATGATGAAATACTCAGGCTTAATTATTGTTGCCTTTCTTCCATGCGTAAGCTTAACTGCTCCGGTGTTTCCCGTAACTCTGCATAACTCGGTATCTTCTGAATTGCCTACAGGCCGATCATATGCTGTGTCCACAGCTCGACAGCTGCAGCAGACCCTCGACTCTCTTGCCCAGAAGACAGCGATGCACGGAGTTGTCGTTAACTTTGATTATGTGGAATCTCCTTTAGCCATTTCAGGTAAAACGAGAGTGATAAGAAGACATTGTGGATAGCGTACTGGGCCTTGGACTAAAGGTCCCTGGTTTGATTCCCAGCTTAAGCAAAACCGTCATCTTTTGTAACACCCTTGTCGGTTTTGGATTCCGATTTAAATTAAAGGAGGTCCACCCGTAGGTTTACCTTATCTGTGGAAAACAAGACACAAACTCTCCCAAAGATGTACCCCTGGAAATGCTGAGTCAAATAGACTCAATAGGCCAGTTACATATCACTGAGTGGGCCAATCTTTGCACCACTACTGACAGCTGTTTCGTCATGGAGACACAAAATTATTGTTGGTGGAGAACTAATTTGTCTATATTAAAGGGATAATTGCAAGTACACGTCCAAAGTTGGGGCATTACTAAGTTATGATATTACTCCCTTCGCTGTGCCGATCGGTGTACCCTCGTACTGTGTACAAACATTCAAATGAAAAGCGCTCTTTGTGAATTAAATACATCAAAAACAAATGATAGAGGAATGAGTGGGGTTTATCTCTGTTTATCTAAGACATAGCTACCTTTAGAAAGACAAAACAGAAATTGCCAAATGCATTTCGGTGATTAATAAACCGGAAATGGCCCAGGGCCATTGCGAACATTTCCAGTCACTAGTGCAGTGATAAAAATGTTAGTCTGGGTCGTATTAGGTTTGTACATCTTCAGTCATAGATATTCGAAGTTCAGACCTGGCAATTGAAACAAATTTACTCGGACAGATGTGATACCGAACCACAGATCTTTGACTTCCAGATGAAGCTATTGCAACAGTACTGCGAAGTTATAGAATCACACTTGTTTATGAGTGGCTAGGCAACCACATACTTCCGTTTTTAGCATATTTCGGTGATTCAGAAAGCTGTCGACTTAAATAAGCGTCTTATGTCTCGCAAAAGTACTGAAGTGTGGTAAATATACTAAAAAGTATTTCTGTTAAAAAGCTTTTAAAGGGAGGGAATATCAACAAAGATATTGACAAAACAACAAATGCACCCGTTCACTAACAACGGGAGGCAGAGCCACGACTCCCGTCACACCAAATTTTCTCATTGCTAGCGTGCAGGCGGGGCCAATGTCACATGGGACATCTTGCTCTTGATTTCAATCGGTGAAAGCATGACTGTGGCATACCTACACTGAGAAATTGGTGTCTGACCAAGGGATGGTGATTCAACTAGGCAGATGCAGTTATCCCTTTAAGCAATGGGTGAACTCGTTGAGCGCAGTTCTCCCCTATTTTCTCGTGGTCAGAACAAGATGCTGTACAGTTTCTAGTGTTGATATAGTAAGTCCGTCTTTGCAATGTGAGGTATGTGAATAACTCGGTACCCCTGAATGAAAATTCATGAAACCTCTATTGATCACCACTTTATGGGTTTATGACACCCGTAGAATTTCTTACTGTGAGTCTGATATCGCACAAGCCTATTCTATGTTTAATCAAGACAGTTTTTGCTTCTAGACACATCCGCCCGACCAACCACTCCTACTCAGAACAGTGCCTGGAAGACCACAAAACGTATGATCTTTGTAAAGAGTTCGGCTCAGCGAGGACACTCGGTGGGCCATTGGCCTATCCCCGAGTCATTTTGGCCGGACTCCAAGGCCAAATCACTGGTGAGTGATCTGGTTTAGAGTAGTTTACTGTAATAGACACGTTGACCGATGATGATGGCGTAGACTGTCGAGGATATGTTTATTATATCATTGTCATAGTTGGTGTCATGGGATTTTACTCGGTAGTTTCTGGTTAGTTGCTTCAGGAGGTTAATGATCTGTCAACTCAAACCATAAGAAAGGAGAGATGGATCTTCAACTACCATACACTTGATTCTTCTCCACTGGTTGGACCCAGAGTCACTATTGCCAAATAGAGCGACTGATGAATTTCAAGACGAAAATTTACCTTCAGTCACCTATCATAGGTTGAATACCTGACACGTCGGTGTGCCACTTTCTATTCAGTCGTTCACTGTCTGTTTGCAGCCAGCTCGAGACGCTCAGCCTGTTGTCAAGTTTACTGCCCCCGTGGCGCCCCCTGCAGCTCATCAAATGAATAACCTACCCGTGGATGTGTATGAACTGGAGCCTAGTCCTCTCACCCAGTATATTCTCAAGACATCAGGCAGAAACAACCTCTGTTATCAGGTATGAAACCTGGAAAATGCCCTGCAATTTCAGTTTCTAAACACCTTGTTAGCATTATAGCGGGATAGCTCAATGGTAGAGCACTCGGCTGAGAACCTGTGATCCAATCTTGGTTGCGACGCTCTCTTGTCATAGTGCGAGCTGCTCACAAAAATCCTGGTGAAAAAACAAGTATCTACTCCAGTATCTACTCCAGTATCCTAACGACGGAAGGGGTCCTAAGAGAACAAAAACCACCATGAAAAGTTCTAATCGGAAGCTTGTTTCCCTTTATACGATAGAATACGCTCATGGTCTCGGTCTCCCTGTTTCACCGCGTCACTTTGGGTTGTAGACATTTATAGCTCAGAGCTCTATCTACAATGAACAACCTTTTGGTTTTCTGCAAGCCAATGCCACAAGCCAGAAAGTGTTTCTACACGTCATGCCATACAATTACCCAGTCCTACTCAATCTGTTAGGTAAGTGGTGGCTGTATTTACTTGATCATAACACTGTATAGGGAAGGCACTGTGTCTTATAAATAAGAATACATGCCACTGACGGTGCTGAAGGTCCTGGGTTCAGGACTTCCTGTGCATGGGATTTTTACCAAAAGACGGCATCGGTACGAGTTAGCTCTCTAACAGTCATTTACCCGCGCAACCATTGGCTAGGGGATAACCTCTACCCTTTTAGTGCTGTATGGTTTTTTTCTCGGTTACAGTTAGCCAAAAACCGGTGAAATCCCCAAATTGTTCAAACCTGGACTTTTGACCTCTTGTAATACGGAATATGTATGTTGAGCAACTCTTGCCTAAATTTCCGCATCTGAAACCAGCACTTGCGTGTTGTGTGTGCGGACAGTAGATAAGACTAGGAAGTTGTCTTCTCCATTTTTTTAATTGGCCCGCGTGCTGCGTGTGGTTTTAGATGATTTGCAAAAATCTGGAATGAAGATGTCATCAAAATGGAAGGCAGAGTTGGATAATTATCTCAGGGTCATGCCCGGTTACTATGCATCGGTAAGTCTGGGCTGTCGGGAATATTTTCTGGACAAAGCCATCTACTTACGCCTCATTCTGGTTCAGAAACCAAATGCCTAACGGCTAACAATATCTGCTGCTCGTTTTTGGCTAAACATTTAGAGGGATTAGCTCATAGAGTTATCCTAACAGTGATAGGGAGGATATCTCTAAGGGGGCAATCTTCGATTTGTGGTAGATAACTGTGTTTGTAAGCTATTGGTTTACTTTTCAGCCTCAATAGGCAGACAGAGAAACCTTTCGCCACTCTTCTAATACCTGTTCTTGTTTGTTTAGTATTTGCGACGAGCGCTCGGTAGGATGGGAATTCACAATGTAGTATCGGAAGCCCTGGATAGCTGCCTCAGTTTTGCTGTGGTCAGCCATCTTAAGCAAGTTCGCATCAAAGCTAAGGCGGAGTATGACGCCCTGGTGGCGTCCGTAGGACAGGCCACACCCACTACAGAGTTCATCAAGGTCACAAACCAGTGAGTAACAGGCAGATCTGAATGGTGCGCAGCCGGACAGTGCTGTTCCCTGGCCAAGGTGCTGCTAGAGGTAAAACCATAATCCAAAGCTTGCTAGGTTCCACTGCTGATGGGGATTTCTCTTGGTAAAGGCCTTTAGTAAGTCGCTCACTCAAATTCGCAAATGTGACCTCGGATCACCATGCTATAGATAATTAAGGTCTTAACCAGTGGATAGGAGTCAATATCTGTCAACAGCTGGTTAAAGATCTATCTATGCCTTCTCGCGAGAGTGGTCAGCTTCTCGACAGGTGACGTGTAGAAAATTGCTTACGTTGACTGATGACCAGCTTTCCCGGAACCTGCAGAAGGCAGCTCGAATGAAGTAATACACTCGGTCGCTTGTTTGCAGCGGAAGCTCATCCGTGTTGGCACGGAAAGACTTTAATGAAATCCTGCAGTACAGTAAAGGCGATTACGCCAGTCTAGCCTCTCTACAGAAAGAGATGGAGAAATATGAAAGCTTTCCCATATCCGTGCCACGACCCAATGCTGGCCAGCTAAAAACCTACAACTACAAGTAAGTACAAAAAGGCATGATAACATATCAGAACCGAATGATTACAACCAGCCCTTAGAAGAAGCATTTAGGGGGGGAGTCAATAGCCTGACTCATGAACGTCACCCAATACTCCATGAACTGTGAAAGCCTTGTGAGAGAACATAGGTGCTACCAAATTGTCACAGTCCCTAAATAATACATGAAGAATATGAAGCTAGGGATCTTCTCCTGCCGGCAGGTCCCATCGATGATCGCCAAGGTTATGGGACTAGAATAAGGTATGAACGGAACCCAATGCAATCCCATGATAATTTCAAACTAACTTCCTTGGTGATTCAGTATATCTGACCTCGTATTTTCAGGAACCCATATGATATAGCTAGGGGTGAGCTTCTATCCCAGATAGCGAAGCTGCGAGCGTGTCTACTGCAGCCTACAGGGGTTGGTGGCTCGTTGCTTAAAGACGAGCACCTGCACAACGTGCCGGTTGGTCGTATGGGTAACTATCACGAGTACTTGAGCAAGGCAACACAACCACTGAGAAAGATAGATACCACCCCGGAGAGAGTGCACACATTTGGAAACCCATTCAAAGTGAACAAGGTGAGCCCCAGAAAATCTTTAATATTTGCCATTAACTTCATATAAGTTTATGAAACCAATCGCGTATCAGTTGGTGAAGCAATAGTGGAGTTATCCGTGCATGCTTTCTCTAAGCCTACTCTCTCTCTCTCCTTCCAGAACTTGATGATAGATGAGGCGGATGAAGCTATGCCCGGTATGATGGCAAACAGTCCAAAACGTAACAAGCGTGAGGCGGGCGAGGCACTGTCGAGTCCCGCTCGGAAAAAGCGCAAACCTGGTCCGCTGTCACCGCATATAAGTCTGAGTAACCGACCATCAACGCCGACACTGAGTGACATCAGCGACTCGGAAATGAGTGACACAGAATCTGTCTGCTCTAACGGCGATGACGATGAGCTGATCAGCATCGCTAAGAATCACCAAACCACCCCAAAGGTGAGGCAACTATTGGGTGTCTAGTATCACGCGCATGCTGAGGTGAAAAACCCTACCTGGAACGGGTATGGAGTGATTATTCTTATTGCAGCCGGAAGTGAATGGGACCCCTATCACCAATGGTGTCTCATCGCCCGAGCGACCACCAATAACCTCACCCTTCTCTGCCAAAGTTGTGCAACGAGAAGAACAGAGCCAGGGTACAAATGGAATCTCACAACGCAATCGTCAACTTCGTGATGCTCTAGTAAAATGCAGTAAAAAGCCTGGAAAAAGTAAGCAGCACTCATCAACCCCAAATATGCTTATATGGCGTTGTCGCTTCATAATACCTCTCTTTTGAGTCCAAACTATCTGCATTTCCGCTTACAAGCAAAATTAGTTACCAAAGATTTTCGTAGATTTTCTCTATTCAGTGTGATGCATACATAACATTGGTTTAGTCGTCGCAGTGTTGCCTTGATTTGGCTGGTTCTGTTTGTAGATTATGATGGACTGTTTGAACAGTTGAAGGATTTACGCGGTTCTTCTTCAGAAAAGGCATGCGTTCTAGATCGAATAATCTATGAAGCTTCTAGATTCAAACGTACAAAGCTAGCGCAGCTACTGATAGACTATAAAAATACTCTAGGGCATACGAGTCCGAGCGATGATGAACAGTCCGACACGGCCTTGACATTAACAAATGGACCTAGCAGACACACATAGCCCCGGCCACCATGTACAGTGTAAATTAGTAAATTATACAACTCGTAGCTGTCAGTATGACCAGGAAAACAGTCCGTCCTGCTCTCGATCCAGTCTGTTGTAGATTTTCATATTTGGTGCTGATAACTTGATCTGGGGTTAAAAGTTATACTCTTTTTGATATAGGACAACTCATGACCCAGGTGAATGCAGGGTCGGGATCCATAGATGTGTATAGTAGACAATTATGTCCTGTACAGCTGTATAGTCCTGAACTGATGTTTTACTGCCACTATCACTGTATGTCTCTGTGATCAGAACACAAGATCAAATCATCCTGTCCGTTATTGTTGGCGGCTTTCTCTTATCTACATCTCTTGTGCATACTGTATAGTATGATTATTATAAGCAACACATGAACCAGGAAATCACCTTATCAAGGTGGCAAAGCATTGGGTCAACGGGTACCCTGTTGGAGAAAAGTTAGCCCTGAGCATAGACACCTTCCACTAGACCCTTGCCAAACCTTGTAGCATCACTAGAAACTGTACCATATGGTCTCTTGAGACTGATGGATGCTACTATGAGTGGCTTCTAACTTGAAAGCCATGCTGGCATCCGTAATTGGGCACAGCCAGTCACGTCTCCCCATACTCAAGCACCAAGATGGTGGGTTATGCTAATGATTGGTTGGTGATTGAAATCGGAATACGTAAAAAACCAACTGAACCTGTTGATTGTACCAGTTCTCTATTTGCATCGGGTCTCTCGTTTTTTCTAAAGAATCTTTATAAACAGCAACTGCCCCTGTTAAACATGCTGATGGTTTTTGTTTCAGGGAACTATTGTTCGGGAAAGTTTCCGCAACGGAAGTACTATCCCATATGTAGCCATTCTAGGTTATTCGAAGACCATACTCAATCTACAAGATGTAGGAATGCCATTAATTCTCTGAAGATGGATGATAAGCACCAAATATGTTGGGGCCGCGGGGCTCAGTGACGAGATTTGCGCCGTTGCATATGTTGGAATTTCCCTGCAAAGGTGTTGTGGAAGGCAGATTAAGCTGTTGTATTTTGATGGTAAAACAGGGAGATCTATATAGGTACGAATTGTGACAGTGTGGCACTTGAGGTTACTAGAAACCAGTTCCATCAGGCAGTGAGGGACCTGGCATGCTCAACGCATGTAAGGCCAATGCAACCTGTTCGAAATTGTCCCGCAATGCCTGACTCATGATTTCCAGTGTATGAGTTGTGTAAGGCTAGTACTGTATGCATGATCTAATGTCTGTAATAAAACAGGTGTGTTGATAGTAGTTTTTATTCAGTATTAGGTAGGAACAGTGTAACTGTGTTCTGTGTCTTTTGGTAGCTGTTCGAGTAATGATTCTTCCTGGCTCACGACATCTTGCATTGATAACAAGACTGCTTCTCCACAGTCAGCTATATTATCTATGATACTCTGATAGTCCCATTGCTGTCGTACCAGCGACAATTTTAGGTCAAATCGTCCATACCGAATGCGCCGTATGCCCGTACAGTGAGCTCCTGATCGCAGCTCAAGCCCAATATTGTGAATTATTCTTCCTAGAAAAGCTTCACTCTCATTTATGACGTGAACCTCTGCAAAGGTTGAATAGAAGGTTTTACTATCAGGAGACCTTGCGCATGAGAAAACAACTTCGCAACGACTACCATTACCAGGGCTCTAGGGTCACGTGATACGAAAAGCCGTCTGCGTTGTAGTGAGTCATTAAAATCGAGAAAGGCGCTCGTTCGTTTCTCGTTGGTTGTTGACTTCTAATTAATCCCATCTGTTGCAGATTTCAACAGTTCCAATAGATCATGTATGATGTTTAGCATCTCATCTGTTATCTTAACTTCTTTATGGCACAAGAACACCACTGAATTAACTGTCAATTAGAGCTTAGTACGAGGCTTATGATGACTCGTTCATGTTTCAAGCGGGGTAAACCAACTCCATTTCCATTACTAAACCGTTCCGGTAACCCAAATCCCGTAACC
>Ga0224501_10003515_pt1 | contig 12330 bp, 15 predicted proteins | sample SF_Oct11_sed_USG_4_FD_169105 | JGI IMG/M metagenome (GOLD analysis project Ga0224501, IMG submission 169105) | Sediment microbial communities from San Francisco Bay, California, United States - SF_Oct11_sed_USGS_8_1 | ecosystem: Environmental > Aquatic > Marine > Sediment | place: USA... | reverse complement strand
CCATTGATATAAAGATATGGCTTTAAAATCAGTCCGAAGTACAGATTGACCCTGCCGACTTTCCCGTAGAGTTGTGACATCATCAAAATGTCAACGAAATGTTGTTAGCTCTCCAACATAAAAAAAACGAAAATGCGTGACCGGATTGTAGCGGTTCTTGTTTAGTTTACAGCTCTTGTAACATCGCAGTTGTGTTTGCTTGCCCTGGAGATCAATGATAACCCATTCATATCAATCAATGGTGGAAACGGACAGGAATTCACAGACACGAAGTGACAGGCAGGAAGTTTTGGTGATTTACCTGGAGAGCTAGGATATCATCGACATTGTAGGACGGATGGGAGATTGGAGGAATGAGGTCATCATCCTCATCTTCATCAACGTATTCAGAGTCCTCCACCTCAGACATACACTACAGGAGAATGGGGGCAAGGTGATAACACGACAGCATCCAGTGGGGTCAACACCAAACAGCCGAATGCTTGGAAACTATTCCATTTAAAACCCCCTTCAAATCAATTGTTTTTCTATTGTTGTCATTGTTGTCTAGATGTCGTTTTGAATGCTGTCCTAGGATTTTCTCTTTGGATTATGACTCCCAGTGTTCTGATAGGAATGAGTGCTTGAGGTACTGTACAACTGGAATCATTGCTGGTCCATTTTGAGAAGAGCACCTGCACTGGAGATACTCGTTATAGTACATCTCACTCAGCGCTTGACACCATTCATGGTACGCCTCGCTGGTGGATTGATACCAGATGCTCCTGCACATTCTCACTCACCAGTAGCCTGGCCATGGGGTAGTCATGTGGGTTAGCTCTGTGTGCTCTGTTGTCTGTTGCTGTGGCGCCCTCTTCCTTCATGGGAACCCAGTCACTCGTGTCCCAGTGATAGCCTAAAAGAAAATGGCGGTTATATGGAGGAAGTTCTTAATGTTGAGGCCATTAACTGAGTAGAATATAGACTGATCATCTAATAGGATGCTGAGTACCCTACAAGTTCAGGGGTTCCCCCGCCAAGGACGTTTGATAGTCAGTATCCACAGGGACTCCAAACCATACTTAAATTAGTTGTAGATAATTTAGTTATGAGATTTATGCGAGGGCCCAGACAGGTGGAGAACCCAAGTCTATGGATAAGGTACCGTTGCTTTGGGTTATAATCAGCGCGGACAAAAGATAAATATTACATTAAATATATACCGAGCCTGCTCTGAAAAAAAGATGGAGTAGCCCCGATGGAAACCGAGAGAAACACATGCCAAACTAACGGAAACTAGCCGGCTAGTACTAGCAAGCGCTACTAAATCATGCAATACATGCAGCTGAGGGAGTCACACTACACTGTCAGTGAGTCAAGTTACGCAAACGTCATCAGAATACATATATGATGCAGCAACATGTGGCAGCATTGAGATGGTTTCAGAGTCTTCCGCTGCTGGATTGTGCATACACAAGGTGTGGCTGCCAGCTGGTATCGTTGAAGCTCTGTTGAGTCTATAGTAAATGACTCTGCTAGGTAATGAAGCTGAATTCTGTGAGCTCTCTGTGAGAGAGAGAGTTGGAGTGAGTCGTTGTTAGGCATGTGGACGGCACAGTGGTTGTTTAGTAGCGCGAGCCGAGTATCTTGTTTTCATGATGAAGAGTTAGTACAGAAAATAATTGCAAACTGAATGCCTAAATGTACAGATATGCTTTCACTCCAACCAATTAGAGTATTACACAAAGCCATCAACATAGTAAGGACGGGACATACAAGGAGCCAACCAAAACTCAGGTTTAAATCCTGCCACGGGCTCTGTTTCTGGCTGATGTCTGCCAGCACAGAGGGTAATCTCTAGTCAGAAGGTCAGGGAATTTCTGGAGGATTCCGGAAGGGGTTGCAGGATTAACACCGTGGTGGAATTAGTAATCGGTTCACTCCGAGTGTCAGTAACAACTAAAGGTTTTCTTGCCTCCTAATACACGAGGACAGTTATGCTATAGCAATCAAAAAGAGCGAGCAGACGACTGATTGCTTTGAGCCGCATCAACAGAGTCACGCTGTTAACAGATGGTCAACTCAGAGCAATCACATGCTGTCTGACCCGACTGCAGCCGGGAACATACGGTTACCTTTCGGGGAATAGAGACCACAGCGGGGAGCCGGTGGCACCCCGGGAGGATGGGAATGTTTACTGCGCTGAGAGGCTAGACTGACTACAAAGTAACAAGTGACGAGTGTGGTCAGCTACCTGACTAGTAAGCTACCTCCCTCACTAGGAGAGTCACGCTTTGAGTGAGCGGTGCATCTTGTGAACTCTAGTACTATGTTCTAAGTAAGTCAACTGCAGATCTCTTGGGTGCACTGAAAGCGTGCCGAAAAGCGATGGCATCAAGGAAAAACCCTACTTTTTTCGCATGCAAGTCTGGCTACTAAGAAGAGAAATAGAAACTCTACTCCCATTAAAATCATTGTCGATTGAATGGGCCATGTGTTAGTCTGGGCTGATACGGGTATTTGGTTTTTCTCACTCGTTATTTACAATATGAACGCCACACACTAGTCACATGACTCAATGACAGAGAGGCAGGAGAGAAAAGGGCTTTATTGACCAGACACTTTAATTTGCTGAAGGGATGGACTAGTATAGCTAGTGACTTCTGAGCTAACAGGAAGTGGATTCAATTTATACCTTCATCTTCCTGGGGTAGACTGGCGAAGCTGCCATTGTTGACCGAAGCCGGTTTGGAGCCACCTTTAGACCCTCCAGCCTTTGAGCCTCCGGTCTTGGAACCCGTTTTAGAGCTGACTCGGCTGGGCATGTGAGTGCTCATCCCTGGAATTCCCGATCGGGAACCATTGTCAGTGCCGTCTGCAAAGCGGTAAGCGACACGTCATGAAATGTCAAATTTTTGCATCGCTATGGGTCCAGGATCTCGTTCTGTGCAACATTTCAAACCAAAAGACTAGATCTCTACCCTCTACCCTCTTCAATATGGCGTGAAGCCTTTGATGACAGAGCTGCACTGGGCTCCGATTGAAACAGGATGGCGTTAAGACTAGTCCCAACAGGATGGTAAGACCTATCTGGGATTGAGATGCACCGATAACTGCAATGCTACAAATTTCAATGAAGTCGGCCATCTTGGCAATGTCACTCACCACGATTAGATGCGGCATCATCACCGCCGGTTGGGTAGATGTTAAACTCCCAGGTCGGTTTGCGAATAGAATCTGTGTAGGAGCTCATGGGTATTTTGCTGGCCGAGAAGGTTGACTGCGGGATCCGGGATGGCGGCTTGAACTCCTGCAGAACGTAAAATGTTAAGGTCAAGGTTAGTGATAGAGACTCTGCACAGCCGAGTTAGTGAGTGTAAACTCAGACAAGTGACAAGCCCAGAACAATCATTGCCTAGTCAACCACAACAGACAGCCAGACGCAGTGTCAGGCAGACCTACCTTTGTGAAGACATTCATCTGGGGCAAACGATCCAAACCGTCGGCAGCGGAACCGTAATCATTGGCAAGTTCGTAAGTTGTAGGCCGACAGACTCCTGGTCCGTCATTCACACTGGGAAAATGAGAAAAAGCATCGGTGGAAATTATTCATGATGCCACAACGATTCAAACTGACGTCCCTTTGGTTCTTCAATTTCATGAAGAATGTCTATCCAAAAGTTTGCCACTAGAAATGATAACACAATCTCTTAACCCTTCTTGCAGGTTGCCCCAAAGTACACAAACGAGTACACAACCACGGGGTGTTTCCTGTGAGCATAAACCTAAGATGGCCGCTTTCCCATCCGGCCCGCCCTGCGGTTAAAAAGTACGCTCACACAACCGATACAACTGCGCCAAGGGCCATCCCGCACATTGAACTAATAACGAAGCTGGCGAAACTGATATAAAGCCCAGCGTTACAACATCACACAGAGCGCCACGCACGCGACGCTATGCCAGACTATGGACAGTCAAAGCAGTACTTGAAATTTGGTAGTTTTTGCACCATAAATTTCAGCTGACTTCTGGCGAGCGTGGCACATCGTGTGAACGAGTAGCTCACAGTGCTAGGGATTACCTTCCAGAAGCTTCCGTCAAACTAACAAAGCAAAAAATGACACCCACGTAGAAATAACGAAATAACAAAGGCAGGCTGGTATCTACTAAGAGCACGACGGCAAGGAACAAACAGTTGCTCAGACAGAAACTACACTGGCCTGGCAGCGAAAGATTAAAGATGCCCGGTCTAGTTTCACTACTACAGCCTGTGGCTTTTGCTAAAAAGGTAGGATAATTAAGGACTGGAGAAATGATTCATCGCACACGATGGAGTGTTTTTTAGTGGGGGAACAAGCTTTAATGCTTGGGTGCAGTGGGGCTGGGAAGGACATGGGTTGGTTTTGGATGATGGAAGTCACGGCTTACTGCCGTCTAGTTACCTTGGAGTGTAGCTGGCTGGTCGTGGTGGCACGCTCGGTGGCTGCGGGCTCGGCGCCCGATGATACAAATCCTGGGACTCCTGATTGCTGCTTCCTCGGGGGTAGAGGTCACCGGCGCTATCAAAGCTTTTACTGCGAGCGGCATGCAGGTTTGCCTTCTGAGGACCTCTCTGATGCTGGCGTACGCAGCGGGCAACCACCACAATGATAATCGTCAACAAAAGCAGACCGACTATGGCGGCTACAAAAACAGGGTCAGGGTCACACTCTGGGCTCACATCAGTCTAACGTGGTGTAGACCTAATTTTATTGGGTAACCAGCTCCTCAGAGATGTGACTGCAATTTCTTATGCTTGAAAACTGTGATCATGGAAGAGGAGAGCGCTTTCCATTGTTCCCTCCATGCAGTTATCGGTCAGCTATGAGGCAAAAAGCCATGCAAGCCGAGACAGTTATGGCCTTGTCGTAATATTTGCTGTCGCAACTGTGACTCAAGCGTTGGAGTCAGTGTCAACCCCGGGTGCTCATCCGAGTTACTCACAGACGATGTAGACAACCTCCATTGAGCTCAGTCCTCCAGGCAGCAGGGCCCCACGTCCACGACGACAAGTAGGGCCGCTGACTCCGTCTGGACACTGACAGACGTAAGGAGCTGTTGGGTCATCAGTACTGAGACAGGTGGCGCCCTCTCCACATGGCATGGTCAGGCAGAGATCCTCCTGAAACGCCAAGAGCCAACAGTGAGTGCCTGGGTGACTGACTATTATTGTATGACAAGTCAGTGCTCAAGCATCCGAGAAACGTACAATATGAGAGAAGGTGGGAACAAACATTCAATGATTTGTCACCATAATACACTGGCTGCACTATCCCCAGGAACAGTTTACCATACACGATTCAATAAATTTTAAAAGGCCTTGCAAGGGCACACGTTGATGTAATTTAGGAATTCGTCAGATACAGACAGCCTGAGCCACTCCAAGCACATCTGTGATATACTTGTTGCGTCAACACTATACATTATGAGTAAAATTGTTCTCATATAACCTGTTTTAGGTTCCTGAGCAGCGAATCAAATCAGACCAATTGCAGTTTGCTGATAGGTCGGTTAGATCATATCGGCATCAATGACTTACCAGAGCACAGGTAGGTCCTCGCTTGCCACGTGGGCACAGACACATGAAGCTGCCATCTGTGTTAATACAAGTGGAGCCAGCAGAGCAGGGATTACCCAGAGCGCACTCATCCAAGTCAGTTTCACAGCGCGAACCGTCATAACCTAAACCTGAATAGAAGCAGGAGGATTAGATAATGATGAAAAGAGAAAGGAGCAAAAATTTAATGTTTCGGGAAAGATGGCACAGGGACTAATGAGAGCAAAGAGGGTCTGGTTTGTTTAGTGAGAAAAGTTAGAGGGGCAACGTTACGCTAACAAAATATGACATTAGCATGAGGGCAATACACGAACTCATCCAAACGAGACTAAGGTCAGCGAAGCATGGTCAGATCTATGAAGTCAACTCCCCCACTGGTAAAAATCGATTAGACCAGACCTTCTCAAGAAGACCGGGTCAACATGAGCTTGTCTACTGAAGACTACGCAATTCCCATTTATAAGGGGTCTGTGTTTTCCTTATAGGGAAGAGGTGCTGTATGTCCTCACCTTGGCAAGCGCAGTGTACACCTGTCACCGTCTCTTTACATGAGCCGCCGTTCAGACACGGGTTTAGACTGCACTCGCCATAGAAAGCTTCATGACAGTCGAATAGGACATGGTGATAGAGGGCGCCACTGGCCACAGAATTAGAGTCGGCATACGGAAGCAGAACACGGTCGATGTGGATGTCCTTAATACAACCCTTGAAACCGGCCTGAAGAACGTCTATAATAACAGCAAGTCAGTATCAGCAGAAGAGGAAACCACCCCCAACGAAGCGGACCGACTACCTAACTGAATCTGATTGATTGTTGCTGAACTTTTTATACTAGAAAGCGAGCCGCCGTTAGAGCGTTTGGTATTCTTTAAAGGACGATTTACTCAGTTTAGACACTCATGAGAATTGGTTTCGGAAATAGTCTCAATCATGAGAGGTGGGAAGGAAAGCAATCGAGTTTAGTCCACAGCCAGGATGCAGACCAGCCCGATATAGCCACATCTAGTATTCAGCTGTTACTTACCACTGCCAGATTGGAAGGATTTCACGATGGCACCAAAGTAGACATTCTGGTCCCGGAGGTTTATGACTTCTGTACCACGTCTGCTTTCCGTATTTGCTGAGAACGTTGAGTCAAGGATCAGCTTCGCGATGTTTCCTGTGAAAAAGCAAAAAAGATTCTATTAAGTTGACATTGAAGTAGCTTGAGGTTTGTGGTGGAAAGAATTTTAACTATTGACTGAGTGTCTTCAATCATGACATAGCAGGCTGGAGCTAGTGAAGTCAACCTTATTCTACAGGGTATGTTATAGTGAACGATACCTGTGTACGACCACTGCTTGATCTTACTCAGGACTTGATCATGGGGTACGTACTCGGGTTTAGGCAAAGGGTGTAGCGTAGACTGGGACTTACCATTTCTCTCCAGGTTGACGTGATGCCATTTACCATCATTCACTCTCGGAGTGATTCTCAGTGTAGCTGGACCCGAACCGCACTCAAACATATACTGCAAATAGAAACACTGCATCAGTGGACATCCAAGATGGACTTACAACGCCGCAAACCTAAACAACTGTCGTTTCACAAGAACCCCTATTTGTCAGGAAGATGTGCTCAATTGTGATTGATATCGTTAGCTTATGTATCAAAATAAGCCCAGATACCATCACTTTAGTTTGATCTGATCAATCTTATAGCAACCATTGGATAACACCACATTAAGTGCTGATTGGAGTTGCCCGCTCCCATTACTCATCAGATGCTAGAATTATCCCCCTTGTATGTTACCTGCAGACGACCATTAACAATCTCTAGTGTGCTGTAGTCGCGATCTCCTCTCGCATCCATCAGCACCGCATCCGCCTGCTTTGTACGGAATGACAGCTGAAGCTGGAGTCTCTTACCGATATCATTAGTCAGTGTCCAGCGAGCGTAGCTGTTACCTGGTAATGACAGCAGAACAATCACAAGACCGCAGTCAATGAGAGAGTAGTGACAAGATACGCCAAAACCTCCCTTCATACACAGGTTGCCCAAACAATGAATTCTTTTTATTAGGGTTCGTTTAGAAGAGTTGCGCAAAGAATTTCAAGCATTTCATTTCCGTAATAACTCTTGGGAGATTTTTGAGTTTCAGCTGATTTCAAGCAGAAACATCAACAACCCGCCGTCAGACTGTGCAATTTCATGTCCGGGCATAACTAGGGTGGCCAGAATGGACAGCGCAAAGATACGAACAGAAAAAAACAGCTAATGAGTAGCGAAACTGATGGCTTATGTAAATCAGCTGCCCGTCCAATATGGCCACATACCATTAAACGCTAGTGGTGAGCCATCTCGTAGGTCACAGTTGGCGCCGAATGTACCAGCCGGACATTGGCAGGAGAATGAATTGGGAGTCGCCCCTCTAACACAGACCTGGAAAATGAAAGTTTGGATAAAATAACGGCTTATCTCACCTGACAGCCCTAAACTTGTTCTCATTTCGATAGTTTGTGGGGTGAAATGTGAAATCTGATGATCTTCGGTGGAAAGTTTAGTGGGGTTGAGTCAGACCACGCCATCCAAAGACCAACTTATGATATGTACCATGTTAATTCATATCTAGTGTGTCAGACTCTCCAACTAGAAGACTTCCTCGGCATTATGTTTGTGACAGAAGAACGTCACTTGGTAGGTACCTGGTTTGCGCAGGGATTGTTAAGACATGGATTCACACATGACTGTGCCATGCAGACGCATCTGTCCGTTGCCTTGACCTTTAGTGAGACAAAGCTCTGAGCGGGAGCGTGGAGCTGCTCACGCTCTGGTGTCACCTCATAACTCAGCTCGCATCGCTCATCCGCTCCACAAACCGTGGTGGGGGAACACTCAAAGTCATCGACGGGGAGTGAAATCTCCAGACCTACAAGGAAGGATTAATAGAATTGACGGTGAATGTTGGAACAACAGACTCACAACGTTCCTTCTACATTGAATTGAAAAGACTAACAAATCACAAGGTGGAACACATGAGTAGAGCCACTCTGAAATTGTCACAGAACCTTTCATCAGCATCGCATACTGTGATCCTGTCACACAGTCCCCCAGGCAGTATGGCACTCTCTCACACAGTCACCCTTACAGCCAGGTACATCCCCAGACAGCTCCTGAGATAATCTGGCAGGCAGCTCTATAATCTCTTACCTCCCATTATTGACTCTATTGTGTCTTTGTTTTCCCTAATCAGTGAGGCCAGTCTCTCCTTCGCCATCAGCTCGCCGTCTCGGGCATCCGCTGACACAAGCACCAGAGCTCCACGCGATGTCTGGCGACGTCGTCGACGAGCCGGATCAGCGCTCACTGCCACCAGGTGGACCCGACTGCAAGAACAAGAGGTTGTAGGTCATCCTGGTGATATGAATCATGCTAACTACCATTGACACCTTTGGGGATCGTTTGACCAAGCATTAAGCGATAAAGTTCCAGAATAGTACTCTACCAATACTGAAGCGATCTGTGAGAGAAGTTACCATACATTAACACATTGGGTCATTGTCAATTGAACTCCGTGTATCTCCCAATGACAGTCACGGTCACAATGAAGTGACTGTGATTTACCTGATATCTATGCCAGCTGTCGCAGTCAGCGCTCGCTCGAAGCTTCGTCGGTGTAAGCTGACGAAGTCAGCAGCTGTGATCTGATCTATTCTTACTGCGACTGACTCATCCATCATTTCCTCGGACACGCCCACCACGCGGACCTAACAATGGTCATGGTGAGGCTAGGTGAAGGTCACAGCAGTAGCAGCGTTATCACTTTGATTAACTTTTTGGTTGTCCGACCCGGGCACTTAGCTGCACTAGTTAAGACTGATATTTGTTTATTGGAGCAATAGGACCTAGATATTACGTGATGAACTCATTCTCCCAGTGGGTGCTAAGGATGACCAGGATTTAAAACCCAGCATCTTTCGACATTGAAACAAGTTCTTCGGCCATTGATCAAGCTATCCTGTCATCCCTTATCATTCACGCTCTTAATGCTTGATTTATTGATAATACAGTAAATCAGGAGGCAGATGCACATGTGCATATGATAACCTCTAAAAACACTTCATGGACTGGGATACCTACCTCTATGATGCCGTATCCAGTGAATCTCCCATCGGTAGCACTGACGTTTAGCATGTAGACACCCTCGTCAAGTTTGAACGCTGAGATTGCCCCGGTTTGCTGGTCAATACTAAAGTATTTTAGGTGTTTCTGGGAAGCGAGGGTGTACGTTAACATGTCCTGATCGGCGTCGCGAGCGGTCACATGACCAATAATTCCGGCCGGGAAAATATCCTCATACATCACGATGGAGAAGTTTCTCGGGGTGTTCACCTGAAACAATAGGAGCTAAATTGGGAAATCATAATCTAAAATTTGTGTTTGTCAACGACTCGTTGATTGCAGAATCACAAAACAGAATGTTCTTCCCAGAGAAATCCCCTTCTATAAGCTGCCGGAGGACCTGCCTACCTGCTTACCAACCCATCACAATCTTACTAGCTTCATCGAATACCGGAAACAGCTCAAATTAACTGACAGCTGGACAGGGCAGCGGCTGAGATTTGGTGGGAATACGAAAAAAATTCAGAAGAGGGGCATCAAAAGGGTGGAAGAAGGCATTGGGGTAAGTGTTACCTTCGGTGGGTGAAGTGTAGCCTCATGAACACGGACGCTGACGTGCGTGACAGCGGATAATGGAGGCACGCCGCTGTCATCTACTGATATCTAGAACACAGAGGGGGAAAGCACTTACAGTTAGTAATAAGGTCGAATATCGATTTTATTTTAACGTCTACTTGAGAGCTTGGTGCTTGGAGTACATCCATTGGGGGCCCATCATGACCCACCGAACTCAAGCTGTCATGGTGGTGAGGCCAGCGGTCTAATGAGCTATCTGGTCAATCAGCAGGGAATGAAGAGAGGGGAATAGCGACTGTATTCTTACCCTCAGTTGGTACTCATTCTGAACTTTCATGTTGAAGATGCCTTTAGCCAGGAGCTGTCCTTCGTCACTCACAGTAAACTTGCCCTCATCATTACCGGAAAGGATCTGATACCTGAACGGTCCATTGTTAGGTGGCAAGTCGTCATCAGTGACAAGCAGAGTGAGAGGACTGAAGCTCACTACTTCACCATCCTATGCGAGAGAGGTGGGTTAGTCTCACGCATCTCAATGCGAAGTGGTAGCCAGTCAATAGATTCAGAACAATATTTTTTCTCAGTGCAATTCATTGGGAGGAAGGGAAGGTGATTACCACACCATGTGATCTGATTGGGAGTGCAAGGGTACATGCACTCACATAGTGGTGAGGTGAAGCGCAGCTACAATCCATGAACCGGGTATGGACGACTTAGCGATTAGGAGTTTAGCTGAATGGCACAAAGAAGCAGGAGTATCAAAAGAAAATTATTATCGCCGCAGATCTCGCAGGATATTAAAGCGAGCAATCGAGTTAACCAGTTTCGACTAGCGAATCACGGAGGCTGGCTTAGCTCAGAACGCGTTCATATTATAGGGATGTGACCGTGCGGTGATAGTCTTTCATGTCTATCAGTACAGAAGGACATATGTGCAGGAAATGACCTGCCCCATAAAAACCTCAATAAATGGAAACGCTTCTGAGCTAGGCCCCACCTACTGCTTGAAGCATACTTGTGGGTTAGCCGACGGTTCGGAATTATTCCCTCTTGGTGTAAGATGGAAGGTAGTGTTACGATAGAGCGTGCCTTCTGGGTATACCTGCAGACAGAGGGGGCTGCATATCACCACTGCACAGCACACGTCACACGTCTAGTGGATAACTCATAAAATCTTCTCATCCGAGACTCCCGAATTAGGTGTCCAGTCGGTCTTGGTTATTTAAAATTAGCCAACTTTACAGGAATATCAGCTCTTAAAACCGAGAATCAATTCTTTTGATTGTGTTGAAGCCGGGAAATACTGAGTTGGCATTGGTTAATGGTCGGCGAAAAGTTTACTGCTCAAGTAATAAATGCTTAAAATATCAAAATCTGTTAAAGGTAAACAAAATCTCACACAACCCACACATAGAGAGAAGAAGGCTTCCCAGTTAACCAATCTCATCAGCCAATCCCAACCACCGATTGACATCCAGAACCAATCAGCACCCATATGCCGAGTCATATTATCCAATCTGCGCTGGTATACCAATCTCATTGTCAAATAGGGAGTGAGCGAATTATGACCTCAACCACAGAGTTGATCACCCCGGTTACCCTAGCGAATTAGTAGCAGACGCCAGCGACTGACTAGCAAGCACTGGTCAGTAGTCAGTATTACTCAGCGATACCTGAACTTGAGCCGTGTAGTTTGATCGCGCAAATCGCGGGGCGTTGTCATTAATGTCAAGGACGTTGATGTTGATTGTGACACTGCTGCTCATTGGAGGAGAGCCGGAATCTGTGGCTGTCACCGTCAGCTGGTAACTGTCAATCTGCGAATGGAGAGCGTGAAGGGGTTAGTAGAGTCTACTAGGAAATCACGGTCAGTCACTTACGACCTAAATCAACAAGGATATTTATGTTTCGGAGACTGATACTGATGAACTACAAATCTTCCAATGAAACAAAGAGAAGGAGAATGGCGATTCGCGAAGAACTATGCCAACATTACACCACTCCGACTGATTAAAAGAGTCAAATTTGAGGCGGATGAATAATTCTGTTGATTTCAACCCCTGTCTCACCGCTTCCCT
>Ga0224501_10003514_pt1 | contig 12331 bp, 27 predicted proteins | sample SF_Oct11_sed_USG_4_FD_169105 | JGI IMG/M metagenome (GOLD analysis project Ga0224501, IMG submission 169105) | Sediment microbial communities from San Francisco Bay, California, United States - SF_Oct11_sed_USGS_8_1 | ecosystem: Environmental > Aquatic > Marine > Sediment | place: USA... | reverse complement strand
CACAACAAAAAACCCGCTACCATTTCTGATAGCGGGCTGGAGAAATAAAAAAATAATAAAAAAAAGTTTATGCGGCTGTTCTTAATCGTCGCCGATTAGGATTATAACTAAACGCGGAAGCGTCGGCTTGTTGATCAAAATAAAAAGAACCTGCCCATTCTTCCTGATCATTTAAAAAATCGTCGAAAGGTAAATAAATATTATGTTCTAGTTCAAGATAAAAATCTTTTTCAATGGCCCGATCAAAAACTAGTGTCACATAATTAACAGCATTAGCTGTAAATCCTGGAGAGGTAGGCGTTCGAGCGAGAAAAGAAAAATTCGCGCTCTGCAAAGCGGTAGCGCCAACAGACAAACCGAGTGTTTCCTTGTCGTCATCACCATAGGCGTTAGCTGTAGAACCGTCGAATGTTAAGCCTATAGTATGAATACCATCACCAACACCGGCGGCGTTATTCCACCAGCCAAGTCCGTTATCAGTACCGTGCAGCATTATAGCTGGCCAAGTTGTTGAGTTTTGTCGCCTAATGTAAAAACTAGCGCCCGAAGCTGCACTAGCTTTCGCACAAATACAACCTGTTCCACCAGTCGCATTAAATTTAAAAACAGTAATAACGGAAAAAGGTTGTGAGCCTATCGTGCTAAAATCAACATTGCCAAATTTTTCGGAACCGGTATCAACACAATCACCGCTTGTAGTTGTTGACGAGTCTTGTGAATGTCCTAGTTGGTTAGGGTTGTCTTTATTGACTGAGTAATTTGTGCCGACGATATTACCAACGGAGCTATCGACAATATTTTGAATAGCAAATTTAGTATCGTTTACCCAAGCACCAACAAGCCCGTTATTTGTGTCTTTTAATTGTGTGACTAAGTAATCGTGTAAAGTGTAAATCATTTTATGAGTATGTTGTCGCGGCGCTAGCGGCTGAACCGTAAGTGCATTCCACGGTTACTGCCTGCCCTGTATGGCCTGAGAAAGTTACCTGCACAGCATAAAAAGCTTTGGGAATTACCAAAGTGAAAGGGTGTGTTGCCAATGCCGTGGTGGTGCAAACCTTGGTTGTAAGCTCTCGAAAACTCGCAGCAGAATGTGTTTTTATTTCAATCAAAATTTCGCAAGGCAATGTCGGACCAGTGGCGCCGTTAGTCACCAAACAATTGATAACAGTATTAAGCCTTGAAAAAATTATCTGTGATCCCGAAGCGCTACCGGCGGCGGCTACTGATTGACTAGCAACAACGTTTCCACCTGATTGTGAAATTGTTGTTGACGATGATGTTATATGTGACATTTAATTTAACTCCATACCGAACGATCAAAAAAATCAAACGCATGATTGAAAGTTTTTTCATACTTTTCCTGCGCTGAAATCATGGTATCGTTATACCTGCTCTCAAGGTCTAACAGAATTTCGTCGTTAGTAACATTGCTCGCATAGCTAGCCGTTTGTATATTTTCAATCAATTCACCATTTTTTAGTGAGAGCTGATTACCAGCATTTAGCTTTGTGCTACCTTTTACAACTTGTTTAAAAGGGACACGATTATTATCAACAGCAGAAGCATAGACAATTAAAGGGTCGAAATAAAAAGCAACTTGCACTTTTTTTACTTTTCCGTTATCACTAACACTAACAATTTCAATCATAAAAATTAATCTCCCAAAGTTATCAAAGCCCTCGACGCTGTAGCACCGTTTTGTTTTATTACCAACGAATCGCCCACGATATTATACAACGTTAAAATATTACCAGAAGCAAAAGAAGCGATAACAACGCTAAACAATTCGACGTCTATTGTACCAGCAACACAAAAAATTTGAAGTCTTTTACAATTGGGGTTGGTGTGTGTGAATATAGTTGTCCCGTCACCACTACCAGGATTGCTTAAAAATGTTGCGCTCATATAATCCTAACCCCTAGTTTAAAACCCCAAAAAACATACCCAGAAGAATATCCAATAAAAGTTTGATTTCCGTTTATGCCACGATCTAATTTAAAAATAAGATAATTATCAGCGTTTTTTGTCAGTTGAGAGTCAGACAGTAAAAATGTTTTGTCGTTGTTTGAGAAATTTATTTCTTCGCTTTCACCAGCACTCAAGTAAGTATTATAATTACTTTCCGAAACTAGCGAACCATGAGCGCCCAATTGGGAATTATCATTTTCAAATAACAATTTTTTATCAGGATAAGTTAAAACATTGTTAGAATCGGTCTGATAAAACGTGGTATTAACCGCGCTCGTTGTCCAACTACCTAACGAAACCGATTTAGTAATTATAAGCCCGCTATTTGGGTGGTCTGAAAAAACGTCGACGCTGTCCAAGTATATCTGCTTATCAATAAACAAGTCAGTGTTTATTTTTAGCGCCACTCTATCAATTGGCGACACTGTTTTGAAAACTACTTTATAACTCTTTGACGGGCTATAAGGCTGCAACATGGTAATGATTCCCTTCAAAGATAATCTGCCTAAAACCAGACGCCTTTAGCACTTTGACTATTTCGTCGTGACTGCGTCCCCAACTATCTTTTATATCAAACGCCATCCCCAACATATGACGACTCATTTTAGCTCCACCAACGCTTTTATTTTTCCATGGAGTACGAAATCCGCTAGTGATAATAAAACCGTTTTCCATTAGTTTTTCGCGCAAAACAAAATGAAAGATAACCAAAGACAAAAAAATCATCGACGATAAAATAGGGATAGAATTACTCATCTTTATGATGACCATTAATGTGCAAATCTAATCTGTTATGCAACAGTTTAACGTCCTCGCTAAAATCTTTTTCCAATTTTTCTATCGATTTTTCAAACTTGGAAATAGTTTGTTTTATAGTTTTTAAGCTGGCAGCTATGTAAATAGATGTCACGGCTATTATTGTGCTAGCCATAGAATCAAAAACGTTGCTTAACATTTCATAAGTCGTCACGCTTTAAAGCTCCAGAATTTTAACATTGGAATTTGCCGCACTACCTAGTATGTGTAGCGCCTCGCTACCCGGCTCCTCAAACGCAATTTCGGTACCGGCGGCTAGCTGGAAAGAGTTATCGACGGTTGCATTAGTACCCCACTCATAATAGATAACATTTGCCGATTGGTTTTGGATTAGCAAATAAGACCTTGAGGGATTGTAGGGTACCGCTTCCGCATTAGTCGTTTGGGCGATAAAAAGAGAAGGCCGGGATTGTTTCGGTAAAGGCTTGCCGTTCCCAGGGTCTCTTGTCGCATAAGTCCCCATTGTTTTTTTAATATATCTAACCTTACTAACGTCGCTACCCATTTTTTAATACTCCCGTGACTATTTTGATTTTGGCAAATTTTAAAATCATCATAACAACACCCAAAATAAAAACAGCGATCAATGAAGCAAAAATTGTTCTATAAAAAATTTTGCTTGTGGTGTTGCTTATAACGTCGAATGTTTTTTTAACTCTAGTACTTGGCCGCTTATTGTCTTTAACCACAAAATTTGTTACCTCACTAGTCGCGATTTCAGAAACTTGTGAGCTATGCGAATCATCTCCATAAATAATATTTTGACTCGTTGTCTCCAGGGTATCGCTAACAATCTCTTTAGCTCCCCCAAAAATATTTGAAAAAAACGACGATTCCCCCGCATACGGATTATAATTTTTTGAATCGTTTTGCATAATAGTACACCGCTGTAAGTCCCCATAATGCGAAAAACGTCGATAAATAAACTATCCCGCTTTCACCTGCAAATGCTGCACAACTATTGGCACCACCAGCAACACCAACAGCGCTAGACTTTGCAAAGCTACCCAAACCAGACCGAGAATTTGCGGGTGTGGTAAGTTGTGGGCTGGTAGTTTCGCCATACATCAATTCGATTGAGTTAGCATTCTGCGCAGGGCGTACGCCTTGTGCTTGTTTATTAACAGATAACGATCTTGCGCGAGTGATCGAAGCCGTTGTTTTGTTATAAACATCTTTTGCTTTTACCGCTTGCTGCATAGCTGGGTAAGCGTCTAAACGTTCTTTTGCTTTATCGACTTTATCGACAACCGCTTTAGATTTGCCGAACAAATTAGAAATAAAACCCTTGCCCTTGGCCGCACCACTAGCACCGGTTGCTGCCGCACTTGTTGCGCTAGACGCTTTAACAGCGGCAACAATGGCAGGACCATAAACAACGGCGGCACCGATGGCAGCAACGGCCACAATACTCGTTCGAGGATTTTCTTTTATAAATCGACCGGCGTCGTTTATTTTAGCTTCGGTTGCGTGGGCAACGGCACTAACATTTTTACTTAGCGCCTTACCCGCACTAGTCTTAGTCAACGTTCGTGTGACAGTTTGTCGTGCAGCAACGGCCTTCTTTTTAATTTTGCTAAAAAAACCCATTAGCGTTTGCTCGCAAAAATAGAACCACCAAAAAAAGCAACAACAGCAAGGGCGACTAGCCCATGTTTCCAATATTTGTTAACATAAAACATTAATTCCTGCTTTTTAGTTTCAGCAATAATTTCCTTTCCCGCCTCAGTGCCTCGAAACTTTTCAGCAACACGCTCGTTGGCAATGTCTTTGTTGCCGGTAGATCGCAAGGCTATTTGCGAAAAAACTTCTTTGCTGCTTTTGCTTTCGCCGCTAACAGTTTTTAAAATGTTGTCGCGTGTGTTGTTGCGGAATTTTAACCAGCGTCTTTTAAAACTCATAATAATTTTTCCTTTTTTAAAAAAGTCGAGTCCGTTACCAAAAAACAAACTATGATAACGGACTCTTTCGCGGGTTGTTAGTTAAGTGCTCGTATACACTCTACAGCAAGACTTACCTGGTCATTGGCTGCGACAGTTCCGTTTGTCCATTCATATCGAAGTTTTGATTTGTCGCCTGTGTAAATAGATGAAACAATCGAACCATCTTCAACAAAATCGTGACATTCAAAACCGGCATTTTCTGCCTCAAGTCCGTAACGTAATTTGTTGTCAGCGGAAACCATTGAATGAACACGCTCTTTCATCAGATAACCGATGTTATCCTTGATAGACACGATGTCGAGAATAGCGTCATCATTATCGCCACTAAACGCCAATCCAGCAGTTGCGCTAGAAGCGCTATGAGTATAAACGCGCTTGATGTTTAAGTCGTCTGCACGTTCGATATCGACATATGTCTGCGTGTTGGGGTCACTCGGTTGCATCTTGATATAAGATATGTAAGCCTGTGGCTGGACATTTAAAGGTAACGCCGTCGCGCTTTGAACAACTTCGACATTTAATTGAATGCTCGAAAGCAAGGCTGAGCCGATAGTTGTATAAAGCTCATTAGTGCCTCCCATGTCACACTCGACAGTTACCGCGTTATATCGTGCAGTATCTAAAATAGTGTCCATCGGATTAATCATAGATTCGTCGACGAAGTAAATTGGGATATTTACTTTGTATGTACCAGCTGCGTTAGCGATTGCATCCTTGACAGGGGCAGTACCGTTTTTAAGTTGCGCAATGCGATATAATGCGCGACCGGGTAAATCACAAATCGTTTCGCCATTGCTCGTGCGTATGCGGATATTTTTAATGGCTTTTAATTCGCCCTCAACTTCTGAAGTCGTCGCCGTGCCAGTAGTCGTATAAATAAATTGCAATAACATTGCATACCAACCACGGCCCATAGGAAAAGTTTTACCGATGACGTTGTTAGTATCAGCGTTTAGCGTATAAAGTCGCTCAAAAGTTTCGCGTTCAATTTGTCGCATTATTGATTTACCCCGTTTTCGGCTTCGACGGCGAGTTGTTCGTCTTCGATAACGAACGTAGCTTTTTGTCCAGCGATTTCACATTCACGCATACATTGGAATTTTTTAGCTACGAGTACACCCACATCATCATGGCTCATGATATTTTTGCGAATGTTTTTATCACCGCTACTAATTTTGGTAAGTAACATTTTAAACGGAACCGGTTAGACGTTTGACGAATGGCACACGATTAACAACAGCTAAACCGATAACTGTGCTAATCACAGCGCTAAGGCCGAATGCTACCCAACCTGCTATTGATTTTGGCATAATAATTTTCCTTTTCGATTAATAGAATTTAACAATTAGATAGCGCAGATTAATAGGCTTGGGCTATCAATAAGGAATTAATAGCCCAATGAGGGGAAAAAGTCAATTAATATTGATAATTAGGTGATAATTATGCCCAATTTAGACCTTAATTGGTGTTTTATCGTATATCTGCTTATTTTGTCGTTATTAAAATCGAGACACTCAAAACGATCTAATTCTGGTATTTGTTTTGCTGCGTCACCATAAAATTCGTTTAGCCAGTCAAGATCGTTTTTTTCTGTTTGATTAAATGATACAACTCGCGTCGCTTGTGATCTAATATATGCCGGTATTGATTTTGCCCTTTGCGCACAAAAAACTAATGAGCATCTTTTATGTCTGCCCATATAAACCGGTTCGCGTAACCACTCAGGTATACCGGCTTGTGGCGACGGTAACCAGGTCGCACATTCTTCGAAGTGAATTAAAACACTGTCTTGCTGGCGCTCGCCGCCGTGCATAAATCCTACCCTCGTCAAATACTCGACAAATTCGGGATTATATACACCTACGCGTGTTTTTTTAGGTTTACCGTCATAATCGAGTCCGATGTTTATTAATTCCTGTTCGTCCTCGATCCAATTAATATTTTCAAATTTTCGCGTAGGGTCAAATAAAAATAGGCGTCTTTGATTTTTACAATAAAGACGCCCCCACAACGTTTTCCCCATTCCACGACGTCCTATCAACACAATAACGTCAGCGTCTAACATATTAAAATTCCGGCTCTCGCTTTTTTTCAGCTAAATAAGTTAAGCCGCGAGTACCGTAGCAACCAAATATGCTAACAGCAAACATGATTAGAGATACCCATTTAGGATCGGCAGTCGCGACAAAATTTTGAGCGACTTGTGAAGCACTAGCTGCCATAGCACTAGTTTCGTCTTTTGGTAAATCCCAAATTTTGTTGCCAGTGGTCGCAAGCAGTATGTTTGCCGGTGCTTTTACAACAGTTTCCATTTGTTTCGGCGACATCATAGCCGCAATAATGTCGACACTTTCACTTTTAAGTTGTTGTCGTATAGCTTCTTTTTCTGCCTCAGACTTGCGTCCCCGTTTTTTTCCAGCTTTGCCAGTGTCGAGTTTATTTTGCACAGCTTCTGAAAGTTTCGCTTTTGCATCAGATAGAGGGGTATTACTCTCAACAAGCCCACTATCTGCCATCGTAGTTTTTTCAAACGTTGTATGATTATCATTTGTCATTTATACTTGATCCGTGTTAGTTAATCAGACTGTTTAAAAATGTTTGCTAGTTTAAATCCTTTTGACAATTCGTCGATGATACCGGTTTTGTCGGTTTTTTGTTCGCTCGCTCGTTGCTCGATTAAATCGTTTAATGCAACGGCAACAACGGTCAAAGTACCGCCATATTCGGGGTCACTGCGAATTTTATTGGCTAATTCTTCGTCGATAGTAATTTCTGTTTTTTTGTCGTCTGGTGATTCTGACATTTTTAAATATCTCCATTTGTTTAAATTAATAATTTATTAATAGGTTAAGACTATTAATAAATAGACTATGATCGGGATAATTATGGCAAATAAAAAACAAATTGTAAAATTGGAATACATTAATAAGCATAAATTAGTTCAAAAATACTTTAAAACGGGCATACGAAAAAATAGGGCCAATTTTAGTCCGAAAGAAAAGGCAAAGGTCACTCGCTTATTTAATCAAATTAAGCATCTACTACCCGCTAAAATCGAACGTAAAAACCCTCGAACCGGAAAAAAGGAAACCAAGGTAAAAGATACTCACACATTTGTTTTAAATAGTGACCCTAAATTAATTAAAAAAATGAAAAAGGCCGGTTTAAAAACGACTAATATAGGCTATTTTTTGCCTAACACGTTGGACAATAAAACTGGTAAGAAAATCAAAGGGATAAGCACCAGAGTGCTTGCTAGCGGGATTATATCAAGGCAAGGGCGCGACCGTGCCGAATATATTTACTTTTTTACAGACAACGAGCGAAAACAATTAACAAAAATCGGGGGCGATTATATACAAGTTATTTATAAAAAAATATTAGTAGAAAACTCGACAATTAGGAAAATGGCGAGTTTTAGAAATCCGAATTTGAAATTGTATTACGGTAATTATTCCGGCCACGGTGATTACGACGACTTGAAAGCGCTTGGAAGATATATCGATAATATGTCAGCGGAAAAACGAAAATTTATTACGGGGCTGAAAATTATTTTTATTAAATGAGGAATTAAAAATGGCTAGAAAAAAACAATTGGTTGGTACTTTGGACACTGAAACCGATCCATTTTTATATGGGAGAGTTCCAGAACCATTTGCCGTTGGAATCTATTTTGAAACAGGTGAATATAAAGATTTTTGGGGGGACTGGTGCATCGAAGATAGTGTCGAGTATTTGAGACAATTACCACCAACAAAATTATATACCCACAACGGCGGTAAATTCGATTTCTTTTTTTATTTGTCTTATGCCGACGCTAAAATACAAGTAATAAAAAACCGAATTGTTAAAATTAAAATTGGTAATTGCACAATAATCGATAGCTATGCCTGTATTCCGGTGCCGTTGGGTGCTTACCAAAAAACTAAAATTGATTATAAAAAATTTGAACGAGACCAGCGCGACAAGCCGCGCAACAAGCGAAACATCCAACGATATTTATTTGATGACTGTAAATATTTATTCGAGCTTGTTACGGGATTTAAGTCGATTGTGGGCGTTGATCGTTTAACCGTTGGCGGCACGGCATTCGCCATACTTAAAAAAATGGGCTATCCGATACCCGATTCACGAATGCCGACATATAACGATTTGGAATATGACACAAAACTACGGCCCTATTTTTTTGGTGGTAGGTGTGAGACTCACAGAGTTGGTGTATTTGATACTAATTTTACTTACATTGATATAAATAGTGCATACCCCGACGTTATGTGCAACGTCGAACACGCGATTAATTTAAAAAAATCAACTAGCGGAACAAGTGCACGTGTAATGGAATTACACTCGTTATGCCATGTTAGAGCGATAAGTCACGGTGTGTTGCCTTTGAGAACTAAAAAAGGATTATTTTTTCCATCATCAAATACGCCCGGAAATTTTTATTGTACAGGACACGAAATAATTGCCGGGTTGAAAACGGGCAGGTTGGAAATATTGGAGTATTACGACGTGACAACAAGTCACGACACTATAAATTTTAAAGAGTATGTCGAAAAATACTACAATTTAAAAAATAACGCTAAAAAATGTCGTGAACAAATAGCAGAGCTTACTTATAAAACGTTGTTAAATGCCGGATTTGGTAAATGGGCAAGTGACCCCCGTGATTATAAAAATTATGAGTTAGGGGAGTGGGACAAAAAACCAGACGACTATCACAAATGGGAACCTGTTTGTGACTGGGGGAGTATAACTATTTGGGAACATGATTTACCAGTGCATGAAGATATGGGGGGCTTTTTTGACGTCGCAGTCGGTGCAAGTATTACTGGCGCGGTGAGAGCTAATTTATTTACTGCGATGACAAAATGTGAGGGACTTTTTTATAACGACACTGATTCGATAATAGCCGAAAAAGTTGGTAAAGGACTAAAAATGGGAGACAAGTTGGGTCAATGGTCAATCGAAGGCAAAGGGGATAAAATAGCAGTGGCGGGGAAAAAATTATATGCTGTTAGATTGTTTAAAAATGGGAAAAATAAAAAAGACGGCTACGAGTGGAAAACAGCTAGTAAAGGTGTAAACCTTGAATATGACGAAATTGTTGACATTGCTGGGGGAAAAGATATAATCAATACATCGGACGTTTTCGGTTTTTCGATTAAAAACGAAAAAGGCGTGTCAAGTCCGTATTCTCAAAAAACTTATCGCGGAACATTTCAAGAGAGAAAAGTTACTCGCACAAAATTGGAGGCTACACAATGAAATTTAAAACCAAAAATCGTATTACAAAAACCGTCTTATCACTAAAGGGTGAGGGAGTCGAGTTTTTCATACGTCCGCTGGGGCTTATGTATGAAGGTAAAAAAATGAGCACAAACGGGGAGGAAGGTAAGGCTTGTACTTTAATGACAGTAATAGATTTATTAACTGTAGACCCCTTCTGCCAAGTGGTACTGCCAAAGGTGCTTCGTAGCGAGTTGGAAAATTCTTTCCCAGATGGTGAATATGTCGGTCGCGATTTTCGCATTAAAAAAGGCGATAAAGTCGACAAAGGTACGGACAGGTCTTATTATCGCTATGAAATCGAAGAAATCAAAATCGAAGATAAAAAACACTTGCAAACGGTCAACGATATTTACGAGCAAACTTTGCTGGCAGCGCGTGAAGATGAAAAGGAAGCCGTTGTTGACAAAGTAGCGGAATAATATCATAATCGTGTTTGTCAATTCCTCATTATTGACTAACACAAAAAGCCACAAGCCGCTACACTCTCCCAGGGTTAGCGGCTTTTTTATTGGAGAAAAAATTAAATGAAAAAAGGAAAACATAGCCATATTTTCGATTTAGAATTTAAGTGTGGCCACTTTGAAAAAGCCACTGTTTTTTATTCACCAGGCGAATTACAAGATAAATTGCGTAACGCTAAATCAGTGGCTAAAAAATATTGTAAATGCTCTAGTTGCGCGCGTGTAACCCTTGTTAGTCAAAAATTTTTGGAGGCAATTTTATTATGATTTTATTTTATTTGTATGTTGTTTTGTGTGTTAGTTTCATGCCGGTTACTATTGAGTTGGCGAAAATGTACCATAGCGATCTTGGCCGCATGACCTCTTTACATATAGGATATGCGGTGGTAATGATTGCAATTGTTTTTATATCTTTCCCGTTCATATTTGCATACTACCAAACAAAATCGGTTTTGCGAGGTAGAAAATAATGGACAGTAAAAAAAATATACGGGGTTCGTTTGATGACAACAGTTGTACCGACTGTTATTTTGAAAAACAAGGACATTGTTTGAAATACCCGCCTAGATACGATGATGGTCTTACCCGCTATCCATTGGTGGTATCGCTTCGGGCGTGTTACGAATTCCAACCAAAAGCGGTAGCAGATGAAAAGGAAACTAAATATGTCGATTAAAAAACAAATAAAAATGCGGTTGTTTGAGTGTAACGAGGAAATAATAGACACAGTTTATAAAAAACTTCAATCGCGTGAAATTCATCCTTCGGGATTTTTTGATAGTGCCGGAAGATTTGTAGCAGAAAATTCTGACATCGTAACAGTAAGAAGACCGTCAAGGCGTTGGCCTTTTTCACATATGATTCATTGTCGAACAAAAAAATATGTTCGTAGAGTGTGTGAAAAATTTCAGTGCGAGACTTTGGACGAATTAATCAGACACGTTTAATTTTTGGGAGATTAAAATGCTTTTGCACAATTGGATAGATATATTATTTGCTACAGCTTTTATAATCATAGGCGTGTTAGGTGTTTTTTTCGGTGTTCAGGATACTAATATCAAAATAGCATTTGGCGCCGTTTTTATACTAGGTGTAATTATGGCAGCATCTTTAATCTACGTATATTTTGATTCGATGGATAACGAACAAGCATATGACGCTTTACTTAGGGACAAATCGATTCAACTATCGTATATCACACGCGACGGCAACGTCTTGGTCGATATGCCTATGGAATACGCGATTTATAGATCAACGCTTAAGGCTAATACACCAACGGTCGCTGAAATACGTCAAGCAGTCGATGTTTTATTAAATGTTTTGGATATTGATAACGATGGCAGCGCTGAAAGATTAAACGTTAGTGTGGTTAAATGGGGAGTCTAGTCAAAATGTTTAATGACAAGGGTTTGGATATTTTTTTCATAGGCGTGTTTTTAGTTGTTGGTGGTTTGGGTGTTTTCGGAATCTTGGAAACTGAAAAAACTTTTCTAGCATATGCGATGTTCGTAATCGGCATTGTTTGGGGGAGTGTTTTCGTTGAAAAAATATATAGCGATAAGAGGAGAGATAGTAAATGGAAAAGCTAGAATATAAATCGTTGATAATAGTTTATACCGTTCTAATTCAAGCATTGGTGAAATTCAAATACGACACAGATTATTGTTTTGATAACGATGAGGAAGAATTGCTTTCTAAACAAATAGCCTACAAAATGCGGGCCGAGTTCGGAAAAGAAAGAAATAGATTAAAAAAAGAAATTAATTCTCATATTTAAAATTTTAAATTATAACAAGCCCGCTATCAGAAATGGTAGCGGGTTTTTTTATGGGCGCGGGTACATATGCC
>Ga0224501_10003513_pt1 | contig 12332 bp, 7 predicted proteins | sample SF_Oct11_sed_USG_4_FD_169105 | JGI IMG/M metagenome (GOLD analysis project Ga0224501, IMG submission 169105) | Sediment microbial communities from San Francisco Bay, California, United States - SF_Oct11_sed_USGS_8_1 | ecosystem: Environmental > Aquatic > Marine > Sediment | place: USA... | reverse complement strand
AAAGGTGAATACTTTTTATTCATTTTTAATTGCTTTATTGCCATTTGATGGGGCGCTTCAGAGCCCAATTGATGCAATGGCTGCTTTCTCTGTTGAACGCAGCCTAACTCGCATGGTTTGCATCTCGTGTTACTCCGAACTTGCATTCCAAATGAAAAATCCATTTACCATACTTACCAGGAGAGCAGCACGCGTCTTTACTACACTCATCATCTCTAGGCCTGATTAACCACCTTGGATAGGTAGGACAATCCAGGTACTTGGCGTCAATTTTCTGTAAATGTGTACATCAGCATGTATGTCACAGGAGGGGCATTATGCCTGGTACGAGTTTGGCGATGTGGCTGGTTGTACAAATGAGCATCTGTCATAAGATTATAGAAACCCCTCATATAAAAATCAGTGGAAAATTTTAATTCGGATGAGAAATCTATATGGAGGTCTGATGCAGATAACAGTTCAGCTACTTCTCCCTGGACCTGGAGTCACAAATCGAAATCATATGTCGTGATAACTATTTCTGTAATGGCGCATAGTTATTATTAGTTAATATACAGTTTTATCTAGGTAGCTATTATTATGTTCTTTACTCAGTTGGCAGACAATAGTAGCATCAATGATATTATTTATTAGCACTCTTTAGCCTCCCATCAACTCCTACATTATCTTACCTCATCATAATTAGGAACCTTGCCCTTGCTTCTTGCATCATCAGAACCACCTCCTGCCTCGCCCTCACCGGTTGTCATCTCTTCAGTGAACGCACAAACCGCAATGGCAGCAAATAGCACTATGATAAAGATAAAGTTTACGATGGATAACTCAGTCCCACTATAGTAATTGGAGTGCATATGGGTAGAATTGTGACCCTAGTCCCTAAGCTAGGCCATTATACAGCACCACAAAGAATGGCCTGCTTAACGCTATAACAGTGTACAAAATTATTAGCGAAATTCATTGTTTGGGAAACAATCAAATGAGGCTACTTGTCGGCAGTTATCTGGATGATTGATGGCACCATTTTCTCATCACATGTTGTTGGTCTGAGTGTTTATGAAAATTACTGCCAAACATATACATTATATATGCAATTCGCGTTTTACATTGTACATTCTTTCACGATCCAAGCCACTTTACTTACCTTCATTCTCGGTCTTCTGGCTAGAAATGCCAAAGGGATCGCTATTTATACTCCTCTGAATGGCCACCTCACCAGTGATAGAGGTCACAGTAAACTGCAGCCTGTGCTAACAGGCTCCTGAGGGATGTGTGAGAATTTGGATGTTAGCTGTACATACTGGCTTATGTATGGCATGTTCGAGAAGTGCACCATCATACCAAGGCAGTTCAGGTTCTGGGCCAAATTATACCTCAGAAATAGTCAGCATACCATGATGGAGGATATAGTGTATGATGAGTTGCCATGGATTAGTAAGGACTGAATATTGAATTGAAACCAGATAGCTTTTCGAAGTCTTTGCATGCGTTTGGTAGATCAAAGTAATGCGTCGCGGTAAGTGCCCCTAAAATTACTGTGAACCCTGTCTTGTAGATCGGAGTAATGGTCGGAGCTATTCATTAAATCTATTCAAAATCGATCCTACTGTGATCAAGAGCACAGGGTAATGCAAAAACTGAATATTTTCAATGTTTTATTGCCTATTGATGCGATGGATAAATACAATACTTTAGAGCCCAACCAAACTGAGCCTTTGACCCACTCATCATCTCCTGCAAGTCATAGAACTAAAATGGTTAGGAGAGAAGTCACAGATCGATTCACTGTAAATGTCTAAGTAATGTAGACATGTGTTAGGCCCTTATTTATTACTGGACAATTAACTCATCAGTGGGAAGATAATTAAAAAAGGGTTAACTGACTTCAGTTGGTATGTGGCAAGTGTTTTGGCTGTTGACAAATATAAAAGTTTGTCTAATCAACTCAAAAATAAAGCCAGATTGTTTATCTCCATCCAGGGCTCTTGTCTAGAAATGATGGCTGAACCTCTATTTATACTGCCTGGTACCAGTGGACCAATAACTGATTTCATAATATAATTTAATAAATAATCTAGAACAAAAGTTGTACTTGGTCAAGCATCTCACTGAAACTAGCTTGTTAAGAAAGACTATTGACCAATATATTTTAGGAAATGATTTGGAAAATAAAATAATCCATATTTTTTGTTATTTATTATTTAACTTTCTTAAACATACAGCGTAAAATACAACCGCATTTAGTGAACATACCATTACCATATGTAGTCATTTCATTTTAGTTGTTGTTGGTTTGCCATACAACCTCCCATGGATCTTGTATTATTGGAATTGTTTCTGGTGCGATGGGTAGAGTCACATAGAAATTAAAATAAGCATTATCATCCGCAGCTGCTCTTACTGGTTTCTGAGTAACCACTAGCTTGTAATTACCAGTCTTAGTGTCTAGCAAAGAGGCTAGGTAGAAATCTACAAAATAATTCTGTTTTGCTCTGCTCTGTTCTGCCGAGTTGCTTAAAGGGGTTATGATATGGGCAAAAGTGATTTCACATGTTTTCAGATTCTAAAGCCTACCATGAACAAATGGGCCCAATGCCCAGTTCAAATGGAAGCTTAAATATAGCCCTATCCAATGCGCATACTTAGAGCCATCGGCAATGTTCTTTTCAGACCGTCGACGAACCAGAATTGGCCTCGAGATAGGAAATTAACACAGAGCTGTTGGTGTTTGCATTGATTTCTCAGCTTACGCGCTGATGCATGTTTGGAAAATCCTCTTGCAGGTGCACACTAGACTTGTAGTTACACAAATCTATATAGAGAAAATGTTCAACAAAAATATAGAAATAGGGTTTCAGAGTGCAGTTTTTCACCTCTGTCAGCGAGCGTTAGTGCCTTTATTGCGAAATGATTGAGGCCCAAACGCAACGGTCCCTATTTAGAGTTAGGGAAAACCAGCAAAGCACCTCTGATAACTTATAAAGACCACCCGCCATTGCTGCAATAAATGCGGAGTTGCCTCCCTTTACCGTTTACCATCGAGCGTGTCATAACCCCTTTAATACTTCTGATTGGATTAATAGCGCTATTCACACAAAACTTTACCCTCAACTATCATTATATTTTTTTATAAAAAATATAATAATAAATATTATTATTATTTTTATTATGATTATTGTAATTATTATAGTTTATTTATATTATTGTTATTTCTATTATCACTATTATTGTTATCTGTATTAATATTATTATTATTAGTAGTATTATATTATAATCATTATAGTTTATTAATATTATTGCTATTTCTATTATAACTATTATTATTATCTGTATTATTATTATTGATATTAAAATTTTTATCGCTTTTATTATTTTTATGTTATTATCGTTAGAATGATAACGTAAGGTCTATCACAGAAATTGTCACTTGCTGCACCAATATTCCACCAACCACAAAAATGTGACATTTTCATGCACACCATTCAGATAGCATTGTGATCTGAGGCTGAGTCTGAGGCTTGTTGGAGCAGTAGCAGCATTTTCAACGACTGAGCTATCCCGCTATCTCTAATTTGGATGGTCCACTTGTTAGCCATATAGACTGAAATCGTGCGAACACAAAAATTGGTGTTTACAACTAAATAAAAAGTGAAAGTCCAATGCGTTAGTCTGTCCAAATAAACATGACAGCAAGTTAACATATTTTTCTCGCTAGTGGGCAATGAGCAATGAACGTTAGCTTGTTCTAACTTTATATAAGTTCTAATACCCATACATGTAATTAGTTACCTCGATCCATGACCAAATTAAACTGCACAGTTTCATCACTATTTGTGTTTACAGTGAAGAATCTGTTGTCTGGGAATTGCTGGTCCTGACTGTTGGGACTGAACAGCTTGGAATCAGTCCAATCATTGTGTTTGCGTTGATAATCCTACACACACAAAGCACAGATAAACATATTTAGTAGATATGGCTTAAAAAATACCCACTATACTATTCTTTTGTTCAGTTCTTAACATTTTTAAGATATGAATCAATCAAACATTTTATAAAAAATGTTTCCAACACAGCTTCATTCCTGTTTCACAAGATCTAAAATCTAGAAGTCCGGGTGAAACGGCATGCATTCATATCCATAGAAACGCACCTACGTCACTCAACCTGACTCTATTTGGGAGTTGCTCTCCTTTGGCCGATCAACTGATCAACATCATTTATATCAAGGGGGTGCGGATGGATATTCCTTCTGTCGTATATACAGACCGAAAACCTTTAGCCAGACTCAATCATCCACATAAAATATGGAGCAGTTCACAGTTACAATGAGGCTAACAAGGTGGATACTCTTATTGAGTTCTGACTCAGAAAGGAACAGTTTCATTGGTGTCGCCCTAAATCCAAGAAAAAAGAAGACCGCTCCGAAAATTGAAAGCGGTTTGATGTAGTCAGATGTCCTAGCCATGTCCATGTGGCCGCTAGTGGGGGGACGAGAGGGATAGCATAGACTGTTTCGTTCCTCACGCCCCACTACCCACCACATACCGTACGTAAATCCAGGTAACCTGGCTCGGTCTGATGTGGAGTGGTTTGCTCTTTAGCATAAAGGAAAGACAACTCGAGATATAATTGTAGCAATTTCTGCATAGTTGATTTGTGAAGTCAGAATCGACTCAGTTTGTTTGACCTTGAGAATGGCCATTGCTTCATATAATCACTACAGATAGACATTCGTGCACTAGCACGCTCACCACTAATTGAATAGCGAATGCATTTCTAACCTCCAATTTACATGTCTTACTAGTCTACTAACCTCAAGAGTGACTGTGGCGTAATCATAGCTGGTACCATCTGACCTGGTCCATTGACCCGAGAACTGAAGCTGGTTGGCCACTGCAGGTGCACTGAGGTAGTTTGCTGTATTTGGAATTCTCATTGTTACAGCATCTTTGGTGTTGTAGCCAATATCGCCGACAGTTGATCTGTTTGATATTGAGTCAAACATTACAAACCGAAGGATCTGCCAATCTGCAAGAGTTCCAACCATGACAAAAAATAAAAGAAGGCTTGAATAGACAGTATACAGCAGGTGTTTGGATACAAAATTTTCTGGTTTTCAAATTAAATACCGACATTCTACTATACCAAGATCCTTAACTCGACATTGGTAGTTTAAATCACTTGGATGGCACTCTACATTGAAATTTAACAATGCAACTCATTTTATATTTGGTTTGACTTAGAAGGTAGCTTAGGATAGATGATGCTCCGCCATTGACTGATAATCTGAATGCTCATAACGCTGAAAACCGTTGATCTATCATTTTTTATATAGCATGATAATACCACGCGAAATATATGATAGCAATGGAGAGCAAACCTACCTAAGGCTTGGGCTTCGAATTCGCTAAAGGTCAACTTATTTTGTCCTTTGCTTACCAGATACTGTTTAGCACCTAGAAAGTATAAACAATTTAGAAAACATTGAGTTTCAGCTCCGTGACATTCAGGCAATTAAGAAGACCATATACCGATACTTTATCGCAAAGACCTACAGGCTTCATCTTTTACCCATGTAGAAACCCAGGCGAGGTGGTCCTACACAGCCATACAGTAGAAGATAACTCTATACCATAAACTTGACAATCGTTTTATTATTGGATACAGGTGCCCTTTCTCCGTGTTGAAATTTGTAAACTCAGCTGAATGCAAACCACAGTATCTAAGTCACTAAGGAAATACCACCAATGATCAACCACTGTGAGTAGACTAAAGCACTAGTTGAGACATTATTGAACATGTCTTACTTGCTTTTCGAATATCAAGTTGATGTGTTATTGAACCACCTAGTCGTTTCCCAACAGAAGCTGCGTGGATCTTAAATTTATTTGCGCCCAGCCCAATTGTACCAGAGCTTGTCAAAGAACTGAAACCTGTCATAAAAAAAACGATGTACTAGTTATCAATAAATGTGACTTGTTTCAGATGCTGTTCACACCAGACCTGTCAACAACACTCATTTTGCACCTTTTGCCACACTTCTCTGAGAAACTTAAATATTCTGCTGATGTAATTTAGCATGATGTCCCTAATGTTGTTGCCCGGCGTTGGTCATTATTCGAACTATACCATTGCAAGCTGGGCACCTGCTGATTCAATGCAATGCACGATAAATCTATGCACTATTGCCATAGAGTTAACCTTCCATAAGAATAACTCCATGATCATTGCAGTGGTAGCTGTCATACTTATCTTTGCTCCTTTAAGTATCAGAAACCAATGGAGAGTCTTACCCCTAAAATTGTAGGTATTCAAGTGATTGTATGAGTGGAAAGTGTTGCAGAATTATCAGTGTCAGGGGTCCTTTCAGATCTTCAGAATTATGTATAAATATAATTCCAAAATATAGCACAAAAATGTTTTTATTATCAACAATTTATAAGAAAATAGAAACTTGTAAGTGTATCTGAAAGATTGAATAAAAATGCATACGTGGAAGATAGAATGACATGGCCATTATCTGTCATGTTCTTAAAGGGGTTATGACATGGGCAAAAGTGACTTCACTTGTTTGTAGATTCTGAAGCCTACCATGAACAAATGGGCCCAATACCCAGTTCAAATGAAAGCTTATATATAGCCCTATCCAATGCGCATACTTAGAGCCCTCAACGATGTACTGTTCAGGTCGTCGACGCACCAGAATTGGCCTCGAGATAGGAAATTAACACAGAGCTGTTGGTACTTGCATTGATTTCTCGGCTTTTGCGCCGATGTTTGACAAATGCGTTTGCATGTGTATACTAGACTTGTAGTTGCACAAGTCTGAATAGAGAAACGGTGCAACAAAAATATAGAAATAGGGTTTCAAAATGCACCTCTGTCAATGAGCATTAGTGCCATTATTGTGCGATTATAGAGGCCCAAATGCACCGGCCTCTATTTAGGGCAAGGGAAAACCGGCAAAGCACTTCTTATAACTTAGGTTGTTTTCAATCTTACGTTCAAATTTAAGTTCTACTTGATGTTATTAGGGTGAAGATCACTAGGTTACTAAGTTTTAGTAATTAGATGCCATTTTATCTCTATTTGGGCCATTTGGGCCATAGTTACTCGAGTGGCCGATATTCGGTTTGTGAAAAAAGACCACTCGCTATTGCTGTGATGAATGCGGAGTTGCTTCCCTTTACGAATGGGGAACACACCTCTGAAAGTGCGTCTACCATCAACCGTGTCATAACCCCTTTAAGAGACCGTCCAGTATTAAGGATGACCTGATGAACAATGAAGGAGAATCCGTCATTCGTGGCGTCACTTCAGAGAGAGGGAGACTAAAGTCCAAAAGAACGTCGACAATTGACCATGTCATAACCCCTTTAAATAAACTCGGCTGGATTGGGACAGGGTGTACTGACCAAAATCGTTTTGTATATTTTTACATATTTTTATGTGAGCTCCCATGCAATCATGCTTGTATGCGCAAAGTTCATTCAGACATACCATTCATCGACTGGTGCAGGACTGCTCAACCCTTTCAGGACTAGGCCCACTTGTGGAAAATTTGCTAATAACTGGGACCACATACGAACTGTCTCACAGAATCGGTTTTTGTATTATAGCAATCTAGGAGATGTTTGTGTTTTGTGCACGCATTCTATAATCAGATCTGTTAACAGTAGAGATTTTTGCAGTGGGCCACAGGGTTTTATAGTGTTTTGCGATATTTTCAAATGGCTGGGCTACTTTAAGTTGCTGCTGGGGCTACCCCAGGACTAGTATATAATCATGTGACATATAAAACATTATTACATCGTTACATCATTAATATGAAAAATTGATGGGCAATCAGTCTGCACAGTGTCACTGGTCTGTAGTAAAAGCCTAACTCGTGGACAGACTCCACTGAGTTCAGATGTTATCGAAACGGAACAGAATTCATAGGACTCGCCCTAAATTTTATGGAAAGGATAGACAACTCCATCAATTGTATGCACGCTAAATCATAGTTGTGCACCTTTTAGCAACAAGGTGAGTAACTGGTAACAATTGTTGCAATTACTGCGCCGTTCTCATCTATTTATGTCATCAGAACATGGAATATTTCCTGCATCAGAGGGAATCAGTTTGCTCGACCTCGAAAGATTGTCGATTGCCTATCCATATGCATACCAGTGTATGAAATGGTGAGGAGCTGAACTTACGATTGTATGAACAGCTGAGATTCTCCAAGTGCAGTGTATTCAACGATAGGCAGAATTAGCCAATAATACTGCATACCATAGGCGACCAGAGAAGACGTTTGACCATTCAAATGGTAACCATTCTCTAAAACACAGAAAACTTGATAACTTGCACTACAACGTCTCTAGAATAAAGCAATCACGTGGGGTAGAAGGATCGCTCAGTGGTGGAGCGCTGTTTTTCGTATGAACTCCTCACTTTAATTCCACCTCAAAATAAAACAAACCTCACTCTAAAGTGAACCATTTATATTGACCCTCTTGTGATGTTCCATGCTAAGCCATAACTGGGGAAAAAATTAACACGACAGGTTCGCCATAGCAAGAAATATGCCACACGTATAAATAAGGGAAGCAGGATAATATACGATTTAGCACAGCGATTTAAATAAAATCGCTGTTTCCCTTTTAGTTGAATGTGTCATTTTGAGGCTCCAATACGTTCTACAGTATGTCTTCTTGTACCGCAATGAAGTACAGAGGGCTATACCACCGTGTAAATGAAGTACAGAGGGCTATACCACCGTGTAAATGAAGTACAGAGGGCTATGCCACCGTGTAAATGAAGTACAGAGGGCTATACCACCGTGTAAATGAAGTACAGAGGGCTATACAGGGCTATAGAGGGCTATACCACCGTGTAAATGAAATTGACACTTTATTGTACAAATTTTCCTCACTCACACTGAATGACCCGCGACTGTATTCAAGGGTCTTTCGAGACTTGAGGCTAAGCTGTACTCACCCCATGCATCAATCAAACCGTATTCAATAAAACTGAAGTCAGCAATGTGTACTCTTGCGTCGGTGACAGCTGACACCACAGAGTCATCATCCTGTGAGTAAAGGAGAAAAAGAAGAGGCACGGCTAGAGAATCTAAAGATCTTACAGGAGAACTAGCAAACACCAACTGTATATAGAGATGCAGACTCCATGGTATATTTGTTACAAACAACTGACACCAGGTTCTAACTCCAACTCCAAAGTGTTTTACATGCGCTTTAGGTCTGTTTATATCTTGACCCTTTTCTACACTTTTTAAAACAACTTAAAAAATCAAACCCAATAATTTATTTGATTTGTCTATTTTATGGACGGTGTACTTCATACAGTGCATATTTGATTTGAAAGATTTGCAAGAAAACCGATAACAGATTGAAATTGTTTACCTCAGGGTTGACAGACAGTCCAGCACGTTTGATCCAATGGGTACAGGAGCTGCCAACTGGTGAACAGGTGCCCGGATAGTCTTCTCTGTTCCTAAGTGACATGAAGTCACTGGTTGACAAGGGATCATTCCGATAAAAGCAGACATCATACTCATCTACATACAAAAGTTTGATAGAGTTAAATTTGTTTCGTATGACCCTTCATGGCAGGGTTCCCAGCTTAGAGACTTTGTAATCGAAAAGCTTGGTTGTCTTAGTTTTAGTTCAAGGATTTATGTTAGGAGTTCCCACTTACAACGGGAGCTCACCGTGATCGACCAATGATTGAAATCAGGGTCTTGCGCTTTCCGACCCAGCGCTCTTACCGCTGAGCTATCCCGCTATATCCTATGTTTTATGAGTTGTTAATCACTACATCCATTCATTGTGTCACTGTACAACAAAGAAATTAATGTAAATGTATATGTGTAGACTTAACAAAACCTGCAAAAATAACCCCCATCATCCGCGTTATAACACTTGGAATCAACAAGCCCGTGGAACGCAGTACAGTGGGCACCCAGCCGATATCAGGGTGTACACTGTACCAGTATATGTATGAGACAATGTATTGTATTGTGAGAGTTTGAATTGAGAGAACTTTTAAGATTGAGAGATATTGTACGGTATTTGGTGACAAATAAATACTGTAAGTAAACGGAACCCTAAGGTCTCCTGGCATAAACAAGTGAGCAGATACCAAGAATATTTCAGTTGTTATAGCGTGCATGAGGAATAGCAAGGCTCATGTGTGGCATAGGCATACATTCTAGATATTTTATGTCTATGGTTGTGCTTACGTGAGTCATCGAGCATTGTCACAGGTTGAGTCTCAAAATGTGGGTCAGATGTGAAAGGTGGCCACACGAATGTCAGGTAGAAGTATGGGTTTGTATACAGATCTATTACCCTGAAGGTAAAGCATGGTCCATGATCTAGCCCATCTACAAAACAGAGATGGCAATGAATGATCCGCAGTTAGGGTGTACACTTTACCCTCACACCACACAACCTGTGGAGATTGAGAAGGAAACCCTATAAGTCCAGCCATGGACAGACAATGGCTGACATCAGTTCCTATAGGGAGATGGCTATTCAGTCCCAAATCTCAGGCCTCCTACAGTCTCTAAAGATGTAGACCCTATTGCTTCGGTTGCGTTGAACAGAAAAAAAGAGGAAATAACTCCCCACTTATCGTGACAGTCTGAAAAATCATCAAATGATATATGTCATATAGATAAACATCTCATTACTCTTTGAAAAAATTACATAACTCACTATTTACCAGGAAGTGATCCATGATTCGTCAGCTCTTTAGCCAATGGAATTTGGATATTACGGAATTCTAATGATGGGTTTCTTCGCAGATCAATCATATGAATTACACGCTTATGATCAAGTTGCACACAGCAGAACGTTCCACTGGTACCAGTAACCCTACTATAACTATTTTTCACCTGAGCACTGTCAAGCGCTTACATATGCCTAGTAATCCTCTAATTTAACGAAAACATAAGAAGGTCGCAGTAAAGTCGTTACCAAGCATCAATGATCCAATCGCAAAGTGCCATTTAATCAAGGATGTAATTTGTCACTTTCAAAACATGCGTTGTCTAGTTTGTTATTTTTGTTCTTGTAAAATGTCCTTATTGTTTTGGTGAACCTGACGGCTTCGATGTCAAAGCTTAGTCTGAAGCACAACGAGGGTCGGTACCAAAGCTTTACCTTATAGTATGAGGCTTGTTTTTGTTTTGAGCTAGGATTAATGCGAACAGTTCACGCTCACAATGGAGGGAGGTGGCATAACCAGCTTTCGAGTTCATGTTCTCATGGTTTGCAATTTGCGAGCCCAGTGCTCTACCACTGAGCTATCCCACTATCCTGGTTGTCATTATAGACCCGCATAAGATTGATCATAGCCTGTGCACAGTTTTTTTTTTATTCCTGGCCTGGCTAATTGGCTTACATTATACAAAAGAAGCACCATCATCCTCATACGTAATAGTTATGTAGATTAGCTATCCCGCGATTGTCCATCTACCCATGTTCATGGACAAACTTGATGAATATTTCTATTGATCACGTATGTACCAAGGAAAGACAAACGACAATTCCTCAATAGGTAAACTGGCAGTTTATAGTGCCCTCTCCTGTGTCACATTCGGATAGCAGCACTAAAAAAGAGCCCTACCCATAAAGAACCATCCAACTCTATGGGGGCGAACAATGGATCATCCTAAACACAAGCCGTTGGCTTAGTGATGCCATCCATGTAAAACAAGGTGATTTTATCTCAGCTTGACCTTGATACACCTACATAGGACGGAGCAAAACTGCTTACCACTTGATCCAAAGATAATAATCCAAAGAAGAAGGAGGGGAACCTGCTGCTGCATGCTCAGGCGGTGCCATCTAGCTGAAACGCGGAAACAGAAAGCTATGCCAATTTGCAACTGTCAACACACATTGGTGGAGCTAATAATTATAGCCTGGCTCGGACAGATTATGAAATTCCGAGAGTCAGTCAGTGTGTAATACTAGATCGTAGCTAATAATTACTGTTTGATAAAATTTTCCTGGGTTATTGGGGGAACATGAGCAATACACTCATTATTGACTAATGCTGCCCTGAAATTCTGCTTAGTCAGCAATGAGAGTAGAATTTTAGAGGATAACTCTCTGGGAATGAGTCATTATTATGGACATATCTAGACTATGCACTTAGGCTTTATCTCTTTATGAGCTACTTCAGCTGCATGTCTCACCCCCTTCCTCTCCATTTCTTCCCCCTTCCGCCCCCTTCCGCCCCTTTCCGCCCCCTTTCCGCCCCTTTCCGCCCCTTTCCGTCCCCTTTCTGCCCCCTTTTCGCCCCTTTTTCGCCCCTTT
>Ga0224501_10003512_pt1 | contig 12332 bp, 11 predicted proteins | sample SF_Oct11_sed_USG_4_FD_169105 | JGI IMG/M metagenome (GOLD analysis project Ga0224501, IMG submission 169105) | Sediment microbial communities from San Francisco Bay, California, United States - SF_Oct11_sed_USGS_8_1 | ecosystem: Environmental > Aquatic > Marine > Sediment | place: USA... | reverse complement strand
TCTCCGACAAGTTACACCTATGTGGGTGCAGGGCAGGGTAACTATACGATGACACCGCTGCAGCAGGTTGCTGCCGGGCTGGGTGACTACATCAAGTTCCCGGTCACTCACTATGTGCCCTCGGCGGTAGCGGGGTCGGGTGACTGGACGCCCGTGCCTGAGACTCCGACAAGTTACACCTATGTGGGTGCAGGGCAGGGTAACTATACGATGACACCGTTGGTCTACTACGGTGCCGGACTGGGTGACCACATTAAATATCCGTTTACCCGCTATATGCTCTCGGCCATACCGGGTAAGGGTGACTGGACGCCCGTGCCGGAGTCTCCGACGAGTTACATCCATGTGGGTGCAGGACAGGGTAACTATACGATGACACCGTTGGTCTACTACGGTGCCGGGCTGGGTGACCACATTAAATATCCGTTTACCCGCTATGTGCCCTCGGCCACACCGGGTACGGGTGACTGGACGCCTGTGCCTGAGACTCCGACGAGTTACATCTATGTGGGTGCCGGGGAGGGTAACTATACGATGACACCGCTGCAGCAGGTTGCTGCCGGGCTGGGTGACCACATCAAATATCCGTTTACCCGCTATGTGCCCTCGGCCACACCGGGTACGGGTGACTGGACGCCCGTACCTGAGACTCCGACGAGCTATACCTATGTGGGTGCCGGGGAGGGTAACTATACGATGACACCGCTGCAGCAGGTTTCTGCAGGACTGGGTGATCACATCAAGTTCCCGGTGACCCACTATGTGCCCACGACAACGCCGGGTACGGGAGACTGGACGCCGACGATTCCCACGAGCTATTCGTATCATGCGGGTGTTGGTAACTACACCATGGCACCCAATCAGTATGTGAATGATAATAACGGTGATCAGAAGCTGATTTGGAACTACTTTGACCTGGTGACTCTGGGGGCGAGTATGACGGGTGCAGGCAGCTTCACCGGCACGATTGACGGTACCTGCACCTTTAGTAGCGTACCTGTTATCCCGGATAAAACGCTCTACTCCGGAGGTCAATATCAGGGGGGATCAGCCCCGGGCTGGTACAACTTCAGTTGTACAACCAATAAGGATGTGCAGCACAATGAGACCTGGTCTGGGAGTATAGCTGTTACTACGGGTACGCCGTGGAATCACTGTCCGTTGCCTGGCTTCAGTAATAGCTACGTGGGCATATTGCCCCAGACCACGCTGAGTGATGCCTTTAGTGCCGTAGACGATCCGGCGATCTGTATAGAGTACACAAATGCTACAAAGGTACCGAGTCCTGCAACACCCTGGTAAACGACAAGGGCGGGAGTGATTCCCGCCCTTTTATTCTGCTAAAGTGTGGCCCCTGACAATCAGTTAATAAATCTGTGGGGTTATGGCAGACGTTCATATTATTGGTGGTGGCCTTATCGGTATGCTTTGCGCACGATTTCTGGCGCAGGCAGGCGTCAATGTCGCAATCTACGAGAGGGGGGAGTTGGGGCGTGAGTCCTCCTGGGCCGGTGGTGGTATTCTCTCTCCGCTCTACCCGTGGCGCTACAGTGATGCGGTGACCGAGCTGGCACGCTGGGGGCAGTCTCGCTATGAGGAAGTAGCCGCCGAGCTAAGGCGTGAGAGTGGCATCGACCCTGAGTACCGGCGCACAGGTTTATTACTGCTCGACATTGATGAGACTGAGCGGCAACGCGCCGAGGTGTGGGCAGGACGCTTTGACTACCACCTTGAATATCTCGACCGCAAAGCTATCTTGAAGCTGCAACCCAATTTGGGTGAAATCTCCTCACAAGCGATCTGGATGCCAGAGGTGGCGCAACTGCGCAATCCACGCCTGTTGAAGGCGTTACGGATTTCGCTTGAGCGACTCGGTGTGGCGATCCATGAGCAGACCCCGGTGCGTGAGATCCTCCATTACAAGGGCGTTATTACCGGACTGAGCACCGAGCAGGGGCAGGTGCCTGCCAGCCGGGTGGTAGTGGCCGGTGGTGCCTGGAGCGCTGAGATCCTGAAGGGGCTGGGGATTCAGATCGAGGTGGCGCCTGTTCGAGGCCAGATGTTGCTGTTTCGTGCCGAACCGGGGTTATTAGAGCATACGGTGCTGAGCGGCAATCACTACCTGATCCCAAGGGCCGATGGCCGTATTCTTGCCGGGTCCACCCTGGAGCATGTTGGATTTGATCGACAGATAACCGATGAAGGGCGCGATGAGCTCTACGACTTTGCCACCAGATTACTCCCACCATTGGAGGAGTGTGAGGTGGAAATGCAGTGGTCTGGTTTGCGGCCCGGTAGCCCCGACGGAATTCCGTGCATTGGAGCAAGCGGTTCTCTCTCTGGTCTCTATATCAATGCGGGTCACTTTCGAAATGGGGTGGTGATCGGGCTGGCCTCGGCCAGACTTCTGGCTGATCAGATCCTTGGCAATCCGCCGATTCTTGATGAGAGCCAATTTCGATGTAATTGATCTAGCTCCTTTACATGGTATGGTTACCTATCTATACTCTTTCTAATCTGTACATTAAATTTATTGCAGGAAGCATTGTGGACAAGCACGAAATCATTAAGTTGCTGAAAAGTCAGCAGATTAATCCAACCAGACAGCGGGTGGATATTGCCCAGTTGTTGTTTGAGCGGCCACGCCATCTGTGTGCCGATCAGGTTATGAATGAGCTGAGCGACAGGGGACTTGGTAAAGCCTCCAAGGCCACGGTCTATAACACCCTCAATCTGTTTAGTGAGCAGGGTCTGGTACGAGAGCTGTGCATCGATTCAGGTAAGGTCTACTATGACTCAAACACGGCTGAGCATCACCACATCTACAACGTAGATACCGGTGAGCTGTGGGATATTGAGGCGAGAAGATGTCCTTCTGAAATGGTGCCTAACTTGCCAGCGGGAACCACCAGCGTTGGTGTCGATGTAATCTACCGCGTAAAACCACAAAACTCATATAAGTAATCTGCTACCTCTGTTGTTCAACAGAGGTCAGTTCTCTATAATCCCACCGCAATCCATCATCCACCAGGCCGGTGTAGCTCAGTTGGTAGAGCAACTGATTCGTAATCAGTAGGCCGGAGGTTCGACTCCTCTCATCGGCACCATTATATGGTTTTCATCCCCTGTTCCCCAAGAATTTGGAAGAACACACTTTCCAATGAGGTTGCGGGTTGGATATTTATAATGTGACCACCCTGCTGATTCAGTCGATCCAACCATGCAGGCATTTCGGATTGTGAGATATCTTGCTCGTACTCTCCTTCGCGTAATGTCCGTGCAACATTATCTGGTTGCTGCGTAGCGTGAAAACGAACAATAAAACGATCAGAATGCTCTGTGACCAATTCGCGAGGAGAACGGGTTGTCACTAATTTGCCATGATTAATAAAACCAAAGCGATCAGCAATACGCTCAACATCATGCAGTACATGCGATGTAAAAAATATAGCACCTCCACTCTGCTTGTAGTCCTGCAATATGTTTACAACATCTTTCCGCCCAACAGGGTCTAAACCTGACAAAGGCTCATCAAGTACTAATAAACGAGGTTCAACAACCATAGCATGTGCTAGTGCAACACGTTGCACATTACCTTTGGAGAGCAAGCGAATTTTTCTATTGGCGTTCTGTGCAATCGAAAATTGTTCCAACCAGTACATACAGTGCTTATTTTCATCTGTCCGACGGATACCGTACATACGTAGCGCCATTTTAAGTATTTCAAGGGGAGTGAATTGTTCATAAATAGATGGAGACTCAGGTACATATGCGATGCCGCGGCGTGAGGACGCATCGTGCGCATCGTTACCATAGATAGATATATTACCCTTATAGTCTGATATAACATCTAGCATTACTTTTATTGTGGTTGATTTTCCAGCACCGTTTGGCCCGACAAAGCCAAAAACTTCCCTTTCGCTAACACTGAAAGAAATGTTGTTCAGAGCATCAATTTGTGCCCCGTTTTTAGTAAAAGATTTGCTGACAGAGCTGAATTCAAGGGCCAATGACACACTATTTCTCCATACCTTTTATCCTGAGAGTTCTGAATTCAAAACGACCATTAATAAAACTGTAACCCAATTTGAGTGGGTCATTGGGGATTTTCTGAAGATAGCCAGTGTCTATTAGCTCTTCAGTAGTTTTAAGTAATCGACCAGTTTCGGTTTCAAAACGTTGTTGTGCATTTCTTAAGGTGATCAATCCAAGTAGTCGGGTAACGCGTTTATCCAATAGCTCTCTCAGATTGGGATCAGTGGCATTATCTCTCTCATTTGTTAAATAGGCCAATGCCATTTGGTCATCATTAATACTGCCAGTTTTGATCATGATTGCTGTTTTAGTCAAAGATGCATGGTTGTCAGCAGAGCGTTGGGCAGCCAGATTGAGATATTTTACTGCTACATCACTGTTCCGATTAAAATAATACTGATTAAATGCATAGAAAAATGGCGGAATCCAGTCCCAGTGTCGACATTCACCTGCAAGATGTAATATTTCATTCGCTTTATCCGCAGAACCACCCCATGTAAGAAACGCAGTAGAAAAATAGTAGTTGTCTTCGTGGCATGGATTTAGTTGAGCCACAAGTGAGTGTGTGCGATAGAGGTAGCTGCTTCCATTTCCATCTTCAATAGTAGATGCAGTGGTAGCAAGTCGCATAGTTTCAATATTTGCGGCTAAAAAATGGTCGCCGCCATACATTAAAAGCTGAATTGGTGCACTGATAACGACACGATCTGACGGTGGAGTATCAATTACGATAGTGGTTGATAAGTGAACCGCTTTGCCAAAGTAAATAAATAGTACAGCACCAATAATTGAGATTGCTAACCATTGAATTGATTTAATCATGCGATTAATTGAACTGTTTCTTGTGTAGAATTGCGAGTGCAAGTCCGATGAAAAATAGTCCGTATGCAAGAGAACTAATGGCAATGAAAGGCCAGTTATCAGGAATGAAATTTATGGAGTTATATAGTGCAGTCATTCTGACATCAAGGGCGCCTAGATCAGGGAGTATATATCCAAGAAATCCCAGAGAGTCATGGTATAGCTGTTGTTTTGCGACCAGGGCGTGTTTCTGTTCTAAAAGTGCGATAATTGTGGAATATGACCGGGCCACGATTAAAAATCCGAATGAACCGATAAGTATAAAACTTGGAGTGGTGGCGATCAGACTCAGAAATGCTGAAACTGCAATAATAGTTGATAAATCTATTGCAATAAATATAAGTGTAATGATGTAGTGTGTGCCCAGTGACACGGGTGTGGCTTGGTGATAATTCTGTCCAATTATTGTAACTAGAATGGCGATGGCAACGGCCATGACAACCAGGCCAGCCATTGTGCAAGTAAAAATAGCAAGTAGGCGCCCTAAGAAAAAATGATGTCTTGGGCGGGGATAGGTCATAGAAGCCAATATATATCGCCTGTCAAACTCCCGCGTAAAGAGTTCTTGTACCAGGAGTACGATTAATAACGGCAATAGTAAACGAGTGGCTGAAATGCCGATATCGAGAGCAACAGTAGCTGGCTGCCGCCCACTAAACTGTGCTGCGATCAGAACGACGGTGACTAAAACCAGAAGTAGCCAGAAGCCTATAGTTAAAAAGCGTGCCCGATAGGCAATATTCAAGGCTATTTTATAATCTGAAATAATCTGCATTATTAACTAATATTACATTCATCGAGTTAACGGCTACGTCGAGTAGTATAGCAAATTTCTGGCAGTTTATTCGAACGGGAGATGGCTAGTATTGTGCTTGTCTAAGGACAAAGGCGATGTTACGGGCGTCCGATTTGGCTACATTGTCGCTCGCATTTTGACGATAATTGCTAAATGCTGGTATTGCCACTGAAGCTAGTAAGCCTATGATGGCCACTACTATCATTAACTCCATTAGGGTAAAACCTCGCATACTACTCAGCATACATCCCCCTGTCGATCATCTTACTCTGTACTTTCTTTGCCTCTAAACAAACCGGGCGCATTAACGCGCCCGATTCTTAGCGTAATCTTCAGCTGAAAATAATCAGTTGAAGTGAGCCAGACCACCAACTGTGGCTGCAGTGCAATTGCCGCCCAGATCGGTTGTACCGACGGAACCACCGGTGCTGCTGGCGATAAAGCCGCGGTAGTCGGCAATTTCAAAGGTCTCGCCAGTGGCGCCAGTACAAGCTGGGTTGTTGTACACAGAGGCGCCGGTTCCCGGATCAGTGCCAACGACCTGACAGGGAAGGGAAGTGGCCTTGCGGCTACCGGCTTTGTGGCAGGTAGCAACCTTGATTTCGTTGTCAATTTCGATGCACTGATAGGCACCAAAAACGTTGCTGGAGAGGTTCAGAGTGACGGTCTCACCCAGCAGGGTGCAGTCGGTGTTGGTGATAGGGGCGCCACTGGTGACAGCGGTGCCTGCAGCCATGGCGGCGGCAGAGGCCATAAACGCTACGGCAAAGAGAAATGCACGGGTAATCATTTTCATGGTATGTCTCCTAAAAGGTATTCAGGTTATTACAGCTGCGCAGCAGTCATAACACTCATGGCGTTCTTGGCATCAGCCTGAGCGGTGGAGTCGTTCGCCTTGGCGCGGTACTCATTGAACTGCGGAATGGCGACGGCGGCCAGGATACCGATGATCGCAACAACGATCATGAGTTCGATGAGGGTGAAACCCTTTTGCATCTTTTTCATCTTTGTCTCTCCTATCAATTACAGAGTGTGGGGTAAATCATTATTCACTTTGGCACTGACGCCATAGGTGATGCGAGTTATGTATGCAGGGGGCGTGCCAACTATTCTTTATAGAGGAAGGGGGGAGTTGTGTGCGTGCATTCACAAAAAACGCTCTGCTGAAGGAACTTTTTGTGACGCTTTGTGCGGGGGGGTGACAAATTTCGTCAGTGATTGACCTTGTGCGTCACATTTGTCGGATGGGGAGTCGGGGGGGCTTATTCAATTCCCAACTTCTGCAGCCGGTAGCGCAGGGAACGAAATGAGATCCCCAGAGCCTTTGCTGCTGCGGTCTTGTTGTGGGCTGACTCCTCAAGGGCCCTCTCGATCAGTTGGCGCTCAATTCTCTCAAGGTGCTCCTCAAGGTTCCCCTCCAGGGAACTGGAACGGTATTGGGACGGAGGTTGCGGAGACGATGTCGGTTGACTGGCCGGGAGTTGTAAAGCGGCCTCGTCAATAAGCGTCCCCTCGCTCAGCGTGAGGGCACGCTCAAGGGTGTTTTCCAGTTCGCGTACGTTGCCGTTAAAGGGGTGGTGTTGCAGGGCGAGAAGGGCCTCCGCCTCGAGGTGGGGGGGGGAAATACCCATCTCTGTGGCCAGACGCTTCATGATCTCCCCTGCCAGCAGGGGGATATCTTCGGGACGCTCTCGCAGGCTGGGTAGACGCAGTTCTATGACGTTGATACGAAAGAAGAGGTCTTCACGAAAGTGGCCGCTGGCAACGAGCTTTGCCAGATCCTTGTGGGTGGCGCTGAGGATTCGCACATCTACGTGTTTTTCCTGTTGCGCGCCGACCGGGCGAACTGCCTTCTCCTGTATGGCGCGCAACAGCTTGACCTGCATATCGAGTGGCAGGTCCGCCACCTCATCAAGAAACAGAGTGCCACCGTTGGCGGCCTGAAATAGTCCCTCCTTGTCACTGTTGGCGCCAGTAAAGCTCCCCCTTTTGTGACCGAAGAACTCGCTCTCCATCAACTCAGAGGGAATTGCCCCGCAGTTGACGGCGATAAAGGGCATCTCTGCACGAGGCCCCTGGGCGTGAATCAGTCTGGCCACCAGCTCCTTGCCGGTGCCTGACTCGCCACTGATGTAGACGGGGGCCTGACTGCGGGCCAGCTTTGTGATCATCTGGCGGATCGATTCGATCGCTGCAGAGTGCCCCAGCAGTTGCAATTCGCTGCTGCTGTTGGATGATGGGATGGGGTTACCGCGCAGTCGCAACGCACTATGGACCAGCTCACGTAGTGCCTGTAGCTCTACCGGTTTGTTGAGAAAGTCGAAGGCACCCGCCTTGAGGGCCTCAATGGCGGTATCCATATTGCCGTGGGCGGTGATCATCGCCACCGGCAGCTCTGAATGAGATTGCTGGATGTGGCGGATCAGGTCGATACCATTGCCATCAGGAAGGCGCATATCGGTGAGGCAGAGGTCGAAAGCAGTTGATTGCAGCAACTCTTTTGCTTCGCGGAGGGTTTCTGCCTCGCGGGAGTTGATCGCCATGCGAGAGAGGGTGAGTGAGAGTAGCTCCCGAATATCGGGTTCATCATCGACGATCAGGGCAAGAGGCTGTTGGATGTGGGTGTCAGACATAGCGTTACTCTATCGTTCTACGCTGTTTGGGGAAGTGTAGACGAAAACGACTAGGATGCTCTTCATTCGGCTCATAGCGAAGTTTTCCCTGATTGCAACTGGCAAGCTCCTGGGCGATATAGAGTCCCAGTCCTGTACCGCCGGGTTCGGTGGTATAGAAGGGCTCAAAGATGTGGCTGCGCGCCTCTTCACTAATGCCCGGTCCATGGTCGATGATATCAATATACCCCCACTCCTTATCCTGGCTGCCCGCCACAATCTCTACTCTGGGATTGCTGGCGGATGAGGCGTGGCGTAAACCGTTTTGCGTGAGATTGGTGAGGATCTGGCGCAGGTGGTTGGGGTCAAAAAAGATGCTGCTCTCCGGCGTGTTCATGCGACATTGTAGTGCCTCTGCTGGAACCCCATGTCCCTGCAGAAACTCGGTACAGAAGTTCTCCAGCCAGACTGAGAGGTGAAAGAGTTCGCCGTGTGATTGATCACGGCGCCCCAGTTTAAGCACATCCTCAATAATGGTATTGATGCGCTGTGTGTGGCTTTTGATGATGGCGAGAAGGCGCTGATCGGCCACTGCCAGCTCTGGTGCCTCCGCCAGCAGGTCGGCGGCGTGACTCACCGCGCCAAGGGGGTTGCGGATCTCATGGGCGATACTGGCGGTAAGTCGACCCAGTGAGGCGAGCTTCAGCTGTTGCGCCTGCTGGGCAGTCGCACTGGCATCCTCAAGAAAGATTAGCGTGCCGGCGGAGTGATTATCACCAATGTACTGGAACTGCGGCAGTAACTCGCAGTCGTGTTGCGGGCTTAGCGTGGTTCCGGATGAAAGTTTTCCCTGTAGCCATTGCTTGTGCAACTGATCAAGTTCTGGGTTATATAGCTCCAGCATTGAGTGGGTAGGTACCATCGGACTGCTCAGTAGTCGCCAGGCGGCGCTATTAATCAACTCAACCCGACTATTTTTATTCACTGCAATGACACCAGTACGCATCTGCTGAATGGTGTAGTCGGCCAGTTGCGCCATGTTGGCCAGGTCGATGCTGCGCTGTGCAGCCAGTGCCTCACTCTCTCTCGCCCGGCGTGCCAGGATGTGGGCGATGATGGCGGTAGTAAAGAGGGCGATGCCAAGGATGCCTGCCTGCGTGTAGTTGATGCTGGCCCCGCTCAGGGTGATGAAGGCGAGAGTCTCTTCGCCTAGAATCATTAAAGAGGCAAGGGCAGCGAAGAGCAGAGGCTCGCGTCCGGCTGAGAGCATACTGGCAAAGGCGACGGTGACCACCAGCAGCATCCCCATCCCACTTGCGACACCACCGCTGCTGTAGAGCAGTGCCGTAATGAAGACAATATCGGCCAGGACGTGGATATTACGTTGCCAACTAAAACTCGGTTTGCGTTTGGCGATAAAGACCATCGCCAGCAGGCTGAAAATCAGATAGGAGAGGCTGGCCAGATAGAAGAGTTTTGGCAGCATCATCCCCAGAGGCGGGGGAAAGGCGCCGTCATTTAACTGATAGATAAGAATAAACAGCGAGGAGAGGGTAAAACGGTAGAGATTGAACAGGTGCAGTGGTCGCCAGGTGCTCTCTACCCCAATGCTCATTGGGGGGGCACTGCGGCTAAAGAGTCGACTCAGTGCGGTATTGGTGCTCATTAATTATCCCGCTTCCAGTTATCTGTGGCACGTTGGTGCTCAATACAGCAGAAGTATCTGCCGTTTTTCTCCACGGCGTCCCTGTATGGGATGTGCAGATCGCACCGCTCACAGCGTACCATCTTCTCTTGTGCAGGCTCCTGGCTCTGGCTAGCCGATGAGCGCCTCACTTTACTCAACAGGTTGAGGATCAGGCGGTAGAGTAGCCAGAAGAGGAGGGCCAGGGCGATCAGACGTATCAGGGTCATCTATCATCAATATCTTGGTTGTGTAGGCCCATTGTATCGGCATGGGAGGAGGGCGCAAACAAGGCTTTTGCACCGACGCCCTATATGTCCCACAATATGCGCCGTTTTTGTCATTTTGTAGAGGCACAGGGGAAATCGATGAATCTCCACGAATATCAGGCGAAGGGGGTCTTTGCCGAGTACGGGATCCCGGTTCCGCAGGGTCGGGTGGCAGCTAGCGTGACCGAGGCGGAGCATGCGGCGCAGGCGCTGGGCGGTGAGCGTTGGGTGGTCAAGGCGCAGGTACACGCCGGGGGCCGCGGTAAGGCGGGTGGTGTGAAGCTGGTCAGCTCGATGGCTGAGCTCAAGTCCGAGGCGGACCGCCTGCTGGGCTCCCGTCTGGTGACCCACCAGAGTGGTGCCGATGGGCAGCCGATCAATGAGGTGTTGATCGAGGGTGTCAGCGATATCGCCCGTGAGCTCTACCTCAGTGTGGTGGTAGACCGTGGCTGTCGCCGCGTCGTCTTCATGGCCTCTACCGAGGGGGGGATGGATATCGAGGAGGTGGCTGCCAGGACCCCGGAGAAGATCGTCACCGTCGCGGTTGATCCTGTCGTTGGGCTGTCGGCCTACCAGACCCGTCAGGTCGCCTTTGCCCTGGGCCTTGAAGGTACCCAGGTACGCGAGCTGGGCGCAATCATGATGTCACTCTACAAACTTTTTACCGAGCGCGACGCATCAATGCTGGAGATCAACCCGCTGGTGGTGACCAGCGAGGGGCACCTGATGGCCCTGGACGCCAAGGTCAATCTGGATGAGAGCGCCCTCTATCGCCAGCCGGAGATGGCCAAGCTGCGTGACGCCAGCCAGGAGGATGAGGCGGAGCATCGCGCCAGGCAGCACGACCTCAATTATGTGAAGCTCGATGGCAATATCGGCTGTATGGTCAACGGTGCCGGCCTTGCCATGGCCACCATGGACCTGATCAAGCTGACCGGCGGTGACCCGGCCAACTTCCTCGACGTGGGCGGCGGCACCACCGCGGCCAAGGTGGCCGAGGCGTTCAAGCTGATCCTCTCCGATGAGAAGGTGAAGGCGATCCTGGTCAATATCTTCGGCGGCATCGTGCGTTGTGACCTTATCGCAGAGGGGATCATCGCGGCGGTGAAGGAGGTCGATGCCAAGGTGCCGGTGGTGGTGCGCCTGGAGGGGACCAATGTGGAGCAGGGGCGCAGGATGCTGGCCGAGAGCGGGCTGGCGATCCAGGCGACCGACCAACTGACCGAGGCGGCCAGGATGGTGGTTGCTGCAGCCGGAGGAGCGAAATAATGGCTATCCTGATCGATAGAGACACCAAAGTCATCTGCCAGGGCTTCACCGGCAAGCAGGGCACCTTCCACTCCGAGCAGGCGATTGCCTACGGCACCAGAATGGTCGGTGGCGTCACCCCCGGTAAGGGCGGTACTACCCACCTCGACCTGCCGGTATTCAATACCGTGCACGATGCGGTCGCCGAGACCGGCGCCGACGCCACCATGATCTACGTACCGGCCCCGTTTGCGGCCGATGCGATCCTTGAGGCGGCCGATGCCGGTATCGAGACCATCGTCTGTATCACCGAGGGTATTCCGGTGATGGACATGCTGCGCGTCAAGCACGCCCTGCAGAGCTGTGACAACGGCCCGCGCCTGGTCGGCCCCAACTGTCCCGGCGTGATCTCCCCCGGTGAGTGCAAGATCGGCATCATGCCCGGCGCGATCCACCAGAAGGGCAAGATCGGTATCGTTTCACGTTCCGGTACCCTCACCTACGAGGCGGTACACCAGACCACTCAGGCCGGTCTGGGCCAGTCGACCTGTGTCGGTATCGGTGGTGACCCGATCCACGGTCTCAGTTTCATCGACTGCCTCGCCCTGTTCGAGCGCGACCCGCAGACCGAGGGGATCATCATGGTGGGTGAGATCGGCGGTACCGCCGAGGAGGAGGCCGCCGAGTTTATCGCCAAACACGTCAGCAAGCCGGTGGTCTCCTACATCGCCGGTGTCACCGCACCCCCCGGCAAGCGAATGGGCCACGCCGGCGCCATCATCGCCGGTGGCAAGGGAACCGCTGATGAGAAGTTTGCCGCGTTGGAG
>Ga0224501_10003511_pt1 | contig 12334 bp, 18 predicted proteins | sample SF_Oct11_sed_USG_4_FD_169105 | JGI IMG/M metagenome (GOLD analysis project Ga0224501, IMG submission 169105) | Sediment microbial communities from San Francisco Bay, California, United States - SF_Oct11_sed_USGS_8_1 | ecosystem: Environmental > Aquatic > Marine > Sediment | place: USA... | reverse complement strand
AACAGGCCGAGCCACCGCCCTCGAGGTCCATCGCGAGAACAATTTAGGCGCGAGCGCATCCTTCTTCACGGACAGTATATCACTTATTTTTCCCTGTCGTTAGCAAGCTACCCGATTATAGTAAATCCGATGTAGTAGGATCTCATCTCCTCTAGGTCTGTGTGGTAGATATCCTTCCTAAGCCTGTACTCTCCTGCCTGAAACCCGTCTAGGTTTATGACCTGCCTGTATGATTCGCCCGGGCGGAGCACACGTGACGCTGCGGTATACGCCTCGTCCGGGTCCAGGACAGGCACATAGACACATGAGTCGTCCACTTTCCTAGAGATACTGTTCTCGACATCGACCAGAATTGTTGATCTCCATATGTTCCTGACAGTCAGTACGGCCCTTCCATCGATCCCATACTCCTCCTTGTCCAGAGTTAACACTCTGTTCTGCCCCCATTTTCGTGTCAGGACGTAGAACAGCGATGTGAAGATGATCGTTATCAGAAATAATATCATCAGCAGACGGATACGGTATACTCTAGACGGACTACTCAAACTGATCCCCTTACGCACGTGCAACTATGTATAGTCGTAGGCTGTGCTTTGAGGCGTTTTTGAGGGTTTCGTCTCTTTTTCAGGGGATATCGGATGCAGTTGTGCGCCCTCGGGGCCATGTGTTCCTTGCAGTAATGGGCGCCGCAAAGCCGGCACCGATAGAGGACTTCGACCTCCTTTCCGCAGAACCCACACCTGCCCTTCTTGAGCTGTTCTTCAGCCAAATACAGGTCTCAATTAGATTTACTTGATATTTAATTTATATTAAAGGAGGTATGAGCATGTACCTATATTCGCAAGGGACACAGAGCCTTACTATGAGCTAAACATCGAACGCTACGAGCTCGGCAAGACTGGGAAGATCCTGTTCAACCACCCTCAGGGAACCCATGACGACCGCTTCTGGGCCGTCGCCCTCGCCGTCTACGCCGCGGAACAGGCCCCACCACCGCCCTCGAGGCCAATAGCAAGGGTGATATGAACCATATGAAAGAGATTTAAAATTGTTTGAGAGTTAAACATAATTGATATAAAAATGAGTACTGTCTGGAAAGGCTTCTCGGTGGTGTTATTCGCAGCAGTTCTTGTCTTGTCGGTGGTGTACTCTATGCAATACAATGAGCTGAGGAGGGTCGAAAGTGAACTCGAGGAACAACGACAGGAACTCGATAGGATAACCTTGGAACATAGCCAGCTGGCTGAGCTCGTCGACCTGTGCATGCCGCCGTCGACGTATCCGTTCCCTTACGGGGTGGCAATAAGGTCAGGCTGCCGCCTGCAATTCTACAGGGGCGGCGAGGAATGGTACATGCACGAGGGCCCATCTGCGGCCATGTTCTACAACTGGCTAGAGAACTCGACACTCAAACTGGATCTCACGATACAATACCCCAAGCCCGGGCTATACGCGCCCCTCACCCTCCAGACAGGAAACGCCTTCCTGAACGATTCGGCAACAGTCTGCGAGAAGTTTGACGGCTATTCTATGTGTCACGCGCCCATTTCCTGGGAGGAGAACACCACCGAGACGGGAAGGTACACGGTCCGCCTCCCTGACAAGGGGTGGTATACAATCAGTCTCTCTGGCAAGATAAGGATGCAGCGCCCCGGAGGCGGCATCTCACACAGCCTGATAGGGGTTCAATGGGTAAATGGAACATGGAACGTGATAGAAGGAGTCTACATATGGATGAACTTCAGAATCAGCTACGAGGACAGGATTGTCCCATTTGCGTTGAACGAAGATTTCGTGCGATAACTCCGCAGGGATTATCAAATGGCATTGTTGCACGTTATAGGAACACGACGACCGCTTCTGGGCCGTCGCCCTCGCCGTCTACGCAGTGGAGCAGGCCCCGCCGCCCTCGAGCATCCCTATCGCCAGGACAATTTGAAAGTTGCGAAACCAATGCAAGCAAGCACGTGGAGATTCCTGACTTCAAATCGCTTTAGCTACAACATTCATTAAAGTATCTTCAGTAACTGGCTCGCGAGTTTCTAGGTTACCGTAAGCCCCAATCACCTTCCATCCCGAACGGTATAGAAGTGAAGACAACTCTTCCACTCCATACATATGCAACTGATAGGTGAGCGAATCAATAAATTTCAGATTGTCCCCTTCCTTGGAATAATACCTCATCGTCGATTGGAATATGGGCGTATCGAATGTGGCTTTAGTTAGTATGACTGCGTCTTCTTTTTCAAAGTACATATTTGATTTAAAATTATGAGTTAGATGGTTTATGTGATCTAGTTCCCCAATGATCAAAACTCCGCCTTTCCTCGTTATTCTTCGGGCTTTTCTGAAAATCATCTCATCTGTTTTATCGTCCCAGTACCCTATTGAAGTCGAAAAATTTATCACGCCATCAAATAATCTCTCGGTTCCTGCAACATCATCAATGTCCCTCATATCGCCAAGTTCAAAAGTTACCCTTGAGCTAACGTCATATTCCTCGGATTTCCGCTTCGCATCTTCTAGATACAATGGAGATATGTCAATTCCAACTACTTCATACCCTTGTTTCGCCAGCCAGATGGTTAATCGACCATTTCCGCAACAGAGATCGAGAATCTTACCCGATTCGATCTCGTTTTCCAAAAAAAGATTCGCAATGCTCGTTGATGCGGATTCAGCTCGAGACCATCTTGCGTTTATCGATCTGAGGAAAAAACGTTTCCAATGATCTTTCTTTACATACATTTCCTCTGTCCAATGGTCTTGACTCAATCTGCATCCCTTTCTAATTGATTAAGCAGAATGGTTCTAAGCACAATAATTTTTTGATCATGCGCACGTTAGAAACGCTCGCATTGGAAATTATTGTTTGAGGTCCGATCTTGAGCCTCGCCCTCGCCGTCTACGCCGCAGAACAAGCCCCACCACCGCCCAGCAGGCCAATAGCCCGAACGCTCTAAAATCACAATACTCCATCGTGGTAAATGTATTCGATTATAACTGTTCTAAAATGTAGTATTTTATTTTAAAGTGACATTATATCAATCTGGAAAGATTTGAGGCCGAAACGATCCTAGAGCACGGTGAGCTCACAGATGGAATGATACATCATGAAACTGACGGGAAGGAACGTAATCGCCGTCTTCTTCATCCTCTTAACGGTCCTGACGCTGTACCGGACGAAGCCCTGGTTCACCAGCCTTGAGGGGGGGCTATCATTAGGGTACTTCCCCCTGGAGCAGATAACTGACCCATACGGTGGCTGGGCAATAACTTCATCGGACGGGCCCAGCTTCGGCCGCGCTTACACCATTGGGGTCACAAAGCCGAACGGTGAGGTTAAGATCATTTACCTGGCCAACCCGGCGGGCCAGGTCTTCGGTAACAGCAGTAGACCGGCCGGAAGAATCCTCCAAGGCTGTGAAGTCGGGGACGCCATACGGATAAGAGGCATAACATACTCAACTATAGGGCCCTCACTGTCAGGCTCAAAGATAACCAGAGGTAACAGGATAATCATGCTCCAATCCGTCGAGAAACTGAACTCGACTTGGGAGGTCATCCAAATTGGCAGACGCTTCCTCGACGAAAGGGGCTACGCGACCGGAAGTATCCTGTCCTCAAGGCTTGAGGAGAGGGAGCCTAACTTCTATTGGAATTATGCTTTGAAATTCGATAGGCCAGACATTCAGGGTATTAGATCTTGTTGGGTAATTAGGTTCGAGCAGGCAGAGAGGCCGGGGCATTGGTTTGAAGTTTGGTTAGATGCAGCTGAATATATCGTAATTGGAGGAATGTCATGCAAATGAATAGATGCAGACCAGCGGAGGGAATAAGCGATGAAGCTTAAGGATGAAGTGAAGTTCAGGTTCGTTCTTCTAATAGTCGGTTTAGTTATCATAGCTTTCACACAAATCATGATCAACACAATTCCTCCGTCAACGGTATTTGTGACCCCTTCTCCTTATTCTCCCCTGTGGCTGCCCCTCAAATACAAACAATGGTTGGGGCCGTTTGGGCTCGTTCGCATTCAGGAAGCGGGATTAATTGCATTAGCGGCCGGTGTGACCCTTTTGATTCGTCCATTTGTGTTCAACCATGAGCAGTTGACGTACGACCGCGAGAGGGGTCGGTGGAGGGAACGATGTGATAATTCTAGACAAGATATCAAAGGGTTGCAGTATGATAACTAGTAGGGCTGGTTCTCCAATAGATAATGTAATCCTTCTCATAGGGCTAGCATTAATGATTAGTGGCACATATTTCCTTTTTTCAAGAACCGAGAAAAAAAGAATGAAAACGTACATCGTGATTTTCTCCATCATTGCTGGGATTCTACTTATGTGGGCTGGTCATAACATGATTGTGCTCAGGTACATCGGGAGATGGATAAGTTGATGGACAGGAAGATATTCCACCTTACCTTGCTCTACATTCTCTCCATTCTCATAGCGGCTGCTGTGTGGATGTTTCAAGAAGGGAAAGCCATAGTCGCGTTACGCCTGCTCTTCATTGCTGGGACTCTTTCAGCCGTTCTTTCAATCGATTTTACTGTTCGTTTGTTGCAGAACGAGGGAAGGAGTTGAGAATGTGAAGATCAACCGAAAGGTCTTTGTCCCCGTCTCTCTAGCTGGGGTGGCCGATGGTGCCATTGGTGGCTTCGAGATGTTTCTTCCATTATTGCTTATCCAACATAGTCTTGCACTCTCACAGATAAGACTCTACACGATCATACTGAGCATAACGACGGAGATGTTGATCCCCGCAGCTTTATTCGTCTGTCTGTACCACGCAGGCAAAGGGTTGGACATGGCGAGAGACTACGTGGATCTGGGTTTCACTGTCCTCATCGGTTATGCGGTGACATATTTCGTCGGATTCGTTTCATGCGCTCTCATCAACCTCATCAGCAATATGGAAATGCTTCAGATACTCGTGACGGCCCTGACAATGGGATTGACCAAACTATCCCGCTTCTTCTTGGGTTTCTCAGCCCTCTCCCTTTCCTACTTCAGAAGGTCAGTATGAGGGTGTCGGTGTCTAATGATGTCGAAGAATAAGCTTGTCGGCGTCCTGTTGGTGTACATCCTTCTCTGCTCAGCCATAGTAACCTGTCAGGGCGCATTGGTAGAGATGGACATCTCGGATCTCTGGTGCGACGCAGATGTCGTGCTCATCGGAGACGTGTTGAACGTTACGACCCATCAGGGAGACAAAGGGACCATCTACAGGAAGGTCCTCGTGGAGGTGGAGAAGTACAACAAGAACCCGCTCAACCTGTCCCGTGTCGATGTCCACGTCCTGGGAGGGGTGATAGGCGACATAGTGAGCTGGGTGGAGGACCAGCCGGAGTTCATGGTGGGTGAGACGGTACTGGTCTTCCTCCTCCATCACCCGGAGGAACACCCCAACTATCCGGCAGAGGGATATCACGTGGTCAACGGGCCACATGGCAAGTTCACCGTCGCCGACGGGGTCGCCACGAACATCGCCGGTGAGACGCTGGAGCTGACGGATTCCTTTGGCCTGCCGGCCATATTCGTTGCCTCGAAACTCTGCATACATCAGTGGGGCGAATTTGCTGAGAACGTCAACATCACCTTCATAGTGACCAACGTTGGGGAGGCGGCGGGATATTTCAACGCCTCTTTCTTCTATCAAGATCCCGCCTTGGAAGGAGCTGGGGCCGGGGGATATAACATCATTGATGTTTACCTTGAGGCAGGTGAATCTTGGACGGTATCGGCATCTGATGTTTTCGTTGCGGAACTTCCAGGGGTATATGAGGTCGAGGCCGACACCGAGCTGCGCAGAAAAGACTACAGAAACCCCCTCAAAATGAACTTTGAAGTGCTCGAACCCAAACCCAATGAGGCAGTCACTGTCGACCTGCCCCTTTTGGGTTTGGAAGTCCTGCCTGAGGTTTTATTGCTGGCAATATTAGCAGGCGTCTCGTTAATCATCATTATCGGGTTGTTATGCAAGAGGAGAGCAATCGCAGCTGATGGGTGAGGTGAGTTGAATAAGAAAGGAGCTGGCGTAGCACTTATCGTGGCATCGTTAATCGTATTCGGTACCATGTCGGCAGCGACAGGTTTTGGATGGGGGATTCACGTTAGATTCTATTTCGGCTTGCTTCCCTTCGAAGAGTCTAAGTCAGCATCGGTGGAGGCATATGACCTAGAGGGAAAGTATATCATCCGGCCTATTTCAGATCGCTATCAGTTGAAGTTCATGAATTTTATCGCCTTAGTGACAAAAGGGGAGAAAGAAGAGGTCATTCTAGAAGGAGAAGATGAAGATCCTGAGGGACTACATGATTCAGAAGCTGATGTTTGCTCCTTGATGAACCGTACAGAACCTCATTTTAGCATGGGGTGGGTGAACACCACCAAGATCAGAATTTTTGAGACCGAGTACGATGTCTGGTATCTACAGATGTGGGTTAGAAATGAAGCCCTTTACTTGAATGTCCTATATCAAGGCGAAGAACATGTTGTTGAAAAGCTATTCCTCATCGATGATCCAGACCTTACCACTGAGGCACATGAACTCATGGTAGAGGCTTGGTCCGAGATCTGAAATCGGTGAGATTAAATTGCAGTTGAAGAGTGCGTAGACGTATCCTCTTCAACTATTCCCAGGGCACCCAAGACGACCAGTTCTGGACCCTAGCCATTATTATCTTCTGTAAAGCGTCGAATAACAGATTTGATACCATTTTTCAATACGACGTTTATATAGCTAGACACAATAACTTACAGTATAAAGTGATGATATAAACCTGATGAGCATAGAAGGTTACACATTTCACGCACGTAAGCGAGTGTTCTAATTTTTGAAGCGCTTAGCATATGTCAGAATAGTATTTCCTGTGCTTTGGGTAGAATTTATCTGGTAAACGCGTGAAGGTGTTGACTTCAGCGACCTCTTTTGAGTTTACTTTTGGTTTCCCAGAGATTAAATCTGCAACTAACGCAGCACCATAATGGATACTATGCTTATCTCCATCAAGAAATACAAAATGATTCCCAATATGATGCACTCCCTTGATTTTAACCTCACAGTCTATTTCTTCTCGTGCTTCTCTAATCCCAGTCTCTTCAAGAGATTCACCTGGTTCCATTTTACCACAAACAAAAAACCAATACTCAGAATCCAAATCCAAGCGTTCAGAGCTATGTCTTATGAGCACTAGTTTATCATCTCTATCTCTGATTATCACGCAAGCCCCTAGCGTTGGTTCTAAAGTAGGATTAAAATTTGCTGGTATTTTCTCTTCTTTATCGATGATGTCACAAGAACCGTATTTCTCTATTAATAATTTAACCTCAAGAGGGAGCATACCTATCAAACATTAAATTTTCTTGACGGTTATATCTTTCGCGCACGCGCATCTGTAATGCTGTGTATATTCTGATGTCCGTGATCGAGAAATCCGTTGAGTTGTTCGGCTAGGCTTCTAGGATCGCGCGCATGGGGAAGGTTTCTTCTCCCAAAGTTACCATAGCTAAGAGTCTTCATAAAGAAGCCTTGACAAAGATGGTCAAGTGTTCTAAAACCTAGTATTATATTCATTTCAGTCTGACTTAATGGTGAAGAGTTGAGGATAGTTGAGGGTGAGGGAGCAAGCCACCATACTGATATTGACATTAATAATTGTGTCAGGGCTCGTGTTTCTATCACAGAGAAACCGTTTCATCGAGCTTGAGCAAAGATACCTCAGTTTATCCGAGAAATATGATTCACAGACATTAGAGCTAGAACGCCTTCAATCCACCCTAGAAGAGGTCGAGGAGACTCTAAAGCAGTATAACATAACCCTCACATCCCTGGAAACCGACCCGATAGTAAAGGCCGCGAACATGATAATATCCCAAGTTGGAGTTGAATATTTTAACCAGTATTTTCACGACCCCTCGGTCCAGACATCAAAGTGGAACCCCAACGTAACCATAGTCACGTACAAATACCGTATACAAGTCGGGAACTACACGACGGAGTGGAACGTACCCTTCTACTTTTACCCAAACCTCACTTATCACTATTGCATACCCACCGAAAATAACCTGCAGCCATTCACAGTCACGGCTGAAGAAGCGAAAAAACTGGCTGTCGATGAAGGGTTGCCTGACGGTCCATACGAGTTGGAGGCATACATCCAGTATGTTGGTCCAGGTGATGTGTTTCCTTTAACTGGTGACGAGGAAAAGTATGTCTGGGGGATCGTATCATGGGAAGACCCGCCTTGGGCTAATCCTAGGAAAAGGCAGTCGGCTCATGTTGATCCAATTACCAGTGAAGTTTACGTAATTAGTCATGGAGGTAGAACTGTCCAGGAGGAGCATGTGGACACTCCAGAGGAAGCGCTCTCGTATGGTGTTGAAGGGTATGTCAAGCTGCATTATTCTGAGTTGCCTCAAAGGATTAATCTTACCAGTGCAGAGGACGTTACATTCTCTATTCAGGTATCATTCATTTCCTATGTGGAGGGTCTGAATGAGGTTAAGGTTACGATTGATCCACATTATAATGATACATTATGGGCTCACGGCCGTTTACGGGAGACGCTGAGAAATTATCTCAGCTACGAGCCGAGTGGAGTCTTTGTCCTTAAAGTTGGGGAAACATTGAATATAACCTGCACACTCCATTTACCGACTATGGAGCAGGATCTGTCCTTTAACAAGTATTCTCTCCATAGTTTAGGGATTGGTACAGAAAATATTCTAATTGTATATGATCTCGATGTATGATGAGTGTGTCACATTGCAAGGCTATTTTTAATCACCTCTAATCCTCAATAGAATCAGCATCTGAGTGGTTTTCAAGAGAAAGATGTTAGAATAGTGAGTTGATTTTCTTCTATTTTCTGTTAACGAAATGTAAAATAGACGCCAGTTAGATTCATCTAGCGTATTGATAGTTAAAAAGGGAAAGAAACGTAAATCAAGACACCCTTTCGCATTCACTACGCTTTTACAGGATTCTTACTTCCCTCGTACAAACATTCCGAGACCGTGGTTCAAGGATTTCAGAGAGCATCCACATCTATTCGATGGGAAAAAGATCAAGTATCCATTTCGTTCGAAGCGATTAAAGAAGTGTTCCCAATATTGATACAAGGACATTGAATATTAATGGGCGCGGGCCCGCCTCTGCGCATTATCATGTCGTTCTCGATAGTCCAAAGAGGCTGTCACATTGCTCCTGCAGTTGGGGCATGAGTAATCAGGCGGAATGGGCTTGAACTCGGCGCCACACGCACTGCATCTCCACATCATATCCGGGTCCTTCTCATCCTCAATTTTACGTTCTACCAAATCTACATATCATTCGCTCGGTAATTTGAATGGAAAGTACATGTCAAATCACTCCCTCCGCTGGTCCTTCTTTTTCCTCCTAATAAAATCCATACACTTTGAACACATAATATCAGGACTCGGGTCCTCTATTCTTTCCCAGTTTCCCCTAGAGTGTAAGTACCTTCTCCTGCAGAAGGAATAATATTTCTTAAACGATATACGGGGCACACGCTCACTAGTAAAAAGGAAGCAATGCGCTTTAGCATTCGCACCATCCAGACCACTACGATACCATCCATACTTCCCTCTTTTGAATTTCCTCGATGCATAAAATCCATCTATGAGAAATATGCTTATTCCAATAACAATAAGAACCAATGCCCACCATTCAATCATCTCACTCTCTCCGCTGGTCTTTCCCGGCTTCGCGGACCCGATCCCTTATCCTGTCGAAGGCGGGGCAGGAACCGCCCGGTCCGCCCCATGTAGGCGCGGTACTTGTCGCCGAAGCGCTCGAGCATCATCTTCTCCTCGTGGACTACAATCCAGTTGAGCGAGGCCACGATGGCGATGGAGAACAGAAGGTTGAGCGTGTACGAGGTCACCAGACCCATGCTGAAGGCGAAGACGCAGAACACGAGGTACATCGGGTTACGGATCCTGCTGAACGGTCCGCTGGTGATCAGCTCGTGGTCATCCTTTAACTCCAACCGGTCCAGGTAGAACATGCCCATGGTGCGGTGGATCCAGATTAGGAAGGGCAGGCAGACGATCCCGACGAGAACACCGGCCCAGCGGACCCACGCGGGCAATGCGAGCTTGGACCACCTCATCCAGGACGGCGAGACCATGTAGAGGGCAATGGAGGTCCCGTACCCGAGGACGGAGACTCCGATGGCCACGAGGGCTACTCCTCCGACTTTCTCTTCCTCCTCCGGTCGTTCCTGTTCCGGGCGCTCCCTTACGGTGGGTCGACTCCTGTAGTAGACCCTGATGGTGGCGAACACCGCGTAGAGGAGAACGAAAAGGATCAGAAAGGTACGATCTTCCGACATAAAAACCGTTGAAAGCCTCCTTGTCTCCATTAGGTCCCTAGCCCTCCCCATTGCCGTACTCATATGCTTTGAGTAATACTCTTTTCATCTCACTCTCTCCATTGGTCCTTTTCATTTGCGTGACGTTTTCTGATAGTCCAGATACAGAGGTACATGAATGTCAGCAATGTCATAAGATCAAACACAAGCCTAGGCTGGGGTATCCTTAAAATACCGTATCCATAACAAATGCCGATGACCAAGCCTAGGATGAGCAATGCTACCGCCAACCTGGCCTTGTTCATGGCCACGCTACATCACTCCCTCCGCTGGTCCTTCTAATCCTCCCCTCGAAGTTGGACCTTGAACTTTATTGTATGAGTATACTCCCACGCTATCGTCCCCGCATTGTTGAAGAAGTAATACGTTCTGAAGTAGGTCGTTCTGAGAGTCCTCTTGTTGTCACTGAAATGATTTGGAAAATCTGCCCTTGTAGGCCTCATCATCGTGTACACCGTTGGTCCTCCACAAAATTCTCTAAATTTCTCAAAATCCTCTAGCGAGTAAACGGGTACGACTTGAGGAGGAAATTCAATTACATCCGTAACCGCATCCCCACCAAAGTGCCTAAGCTCAAAGGTCATGAATTTAAAGACGCTTTCTCTATCCGCGATACTATAGAGGTTCAACACCCTCGTGCGCACAGAGGTGGAATAGAGTAGCCAAGCTGTCGAAAGAACGAGGATGGTTATAATTAAACCCCTTTTCTTACTCAACTTCCTCGACTTCATCTCACTCCCTCCACTGGTCCTTCTTCCCTCTTTTGCTTTCGCTTACTCCATCATGTATAGACAATAGCAGAGACAACACCAACGACACCACCGACTATGGCACCTTCTATACCAAACTTCATTTTCTCATCTCCTTCGCGTTTTCTCGCGTATGAATAATATTATGGTGAAGATTGTCACCAAGGGGCCGACAACGTTTTGAGGCAGGACTCCGATCCACAACAGATCGCCATAGACATGCATCGGCCAGAGGGGAACTGTCAGTAGAGCCGAGAGCAGTGGGGTGAAAGTAACCTCCTTTCCAATGTATCGAATAAATATCTCGGCGGTTATCCAAAATGTGATCCCACCGGTAGTGTAGGCCGTGACTCCTATCTTCACGGCTTTTCCGAGATCTCCTAGAAAGGCCATTGAATCCCTAACTATCCTTGTATTACTGCATCATGGGATGGGGCACATCACCGCTTAAGCCTTACTTGAAAGTATACGCGTGCACCAGTATACGAACGACGACCGCTTCTGGGCCGTCGCCCTCGCCGTCTATGCAGCGGAACAAGCCCCACCACCACCGTCGAGGCCCATCGCCTTAGCTATCGATTCTAGTTCTCGCCCGCTCGACAGATTACCGAAGATTTTGATGAAGGTGTTAGCATATACGGCCTTCATTACCTGCGACGGTTGCTGGCTCGCAAGCATTATGAAACAAGAACCAGTCACGTATCAATCGCGTTCCAAGTGAACCCAATGCATAATCATTTCAGATAGGTCTACCTTTCAATCCCTCTCCTTCTGACATGAATATTCTCCTCAGGCTCCATACCCAGAGCACTCCTGATCAGACTCTTTTAGTAAGTGGAACGCTTGACCAGACCCCTCCTCCTCTCGACCTCCTCGATGACATCATCGCTCAGGGAGACGCTGATCTGGCTCTTACGCCTCATATAATAGTACAATAGGAAACCCTCGAAAATATCTCCTTTTCCCGATTTAAACCCATTATCCACCCCATTTCCACCACAGAACCTCAAAAATAATCCAAAAAGGATTAAAGAAAGGCGTGAAGGCCAAAACACTGATATAAATCAACTCAACACAAACGCAAAAACTCGTAAACCCCCAAACGGACCCCAAAGCATCCGAAACGCCGCCGGAATTCCTTGTAAGTGGCCACCACTTACCAAGCAATCCAATCGAAGGAAAA
>Ga0224501_10003508_pt1 | contig 12336 bp, 8 predicted proteins | sample SF_Oct11_sed_USG_4_FD_169105 | JGI IMG/M metagenome (GOLD analysis project Ga0224501, IMG submission 169105) | Sediment microbial communities from San Francisco Bay, California, United States - SF_Oct11_sed_USGS_8_1 | ecosystem: Environmental > Aquatic > Marine > Sediment | place: USA... | reverse complement strand
ACAAAAAATTTGGGATGGGATCCATTGGTCGGGTAAAACAAACAGAAATGAAACTATAAATTTACTACACACCTTCCTTATCCTGGATCTTGGCTTTGACATTTTCAATAGTGTCAGAGGATTCCACCTCAAGGGTGATGGTCTTGCCCGTAAGGGTCTTCACAAAGATCTGCATGGTGCTTCCCACGTGTTAACTAAAATGGGAATGAAATTGGTAAAGACAGGACAATGTATGCATGCTCAAAAACTAAATTAGATGAAAAGCCAATCAGCAATTCACAGACGTTATCGCCACTGACGAATACGTGCTTCAGTCAGTCATCTTTCAACTTCTAACTTAAGACTAAGTGAGTCAATCACAGACTCAGTCAGTCAGTGACTCGCTGCGACTGGTACTACTCGAATCACGACTCTTGAGCACAGTCCATATCCTTGGCTAGATGACATCTTTATTTGGTCACCGCCACCTATTCATCCGTTTGTGTAGTTTGGTGTAAAATGAGCGTGAGAGTGAGAGCGAGACATGGCCAATGATTGACTAACTCTGAGTCTGACTCTGAGCTCCTGCGCGACAGCCCTTTCAATGGTTTGTTTCTCAGTTATACCAGACCCTAGGTGAATGGTAGGCATAGCTACGTGTAGTTCATAATCATCGCCAACCGAACACGTATAAGCGGACACCTGAGGTTCATCGTTGTCTGGTAAGATGCGTTATATTCGCAAAAAGAAGTAGAAAAATATACCGTCTCGAAACTTACCAGATCGGAAAAGGAAACGGATAGGCGCGTGGAGCAAAATCCACGATTTTGAGAGAAGACAATTCGAAAATAACTCACTCGCCCTGGAATCCCCAAAAGTTCATAGGATTTAGCATCGTTTGCGCATGCCTGAAAACGCAGGAAACCTCTGTTGATGTGGCACAACTTTGATGGCATTTGAGTGAGAATGGGGTATCCAAAGATTTTCATCTGCTTGCTTTTCTGCTGCTCTGCAGTAACCGGACTGTATTTCCACATCAAGGAAACTGATAAGAAATGTTTCATTGAAGAGATCCCGAATCAAACTATGGTTATAGGTGAGCAATTGTTTTCGGTGCAGAAGTAGGTAACTTACATTTACAAGTTACTTAACTAACTTCTAAGACTTAAGTTAAGAGTTAAGTTAATTATTAGTAAATTACCAAGTTTAAGTTAAGTTACTTACCTAGTTACTACTACTTAGTTAGTAAAGTAAGCAAGTAAGTAACTTGTAAGTTAGTTAGAAATTACTAACTAAGTTAGTTAGTTCTTAGTATAGTAATATAGTTACTAACTAACTAAGTTAGTTAGTTAGTTAGGTACTGTTAATAACTACTTCTTTAGAACTAGAACTAGAAGGTTAGTAATTAGTTACTAAGTTAGATTATTTAGTAACATATTAACTAACTTCTAAGTTAGTAGTAACTAATTTCTGAAGTTTAGTTACTACTACTAGTTGTTGAATTAATGTAGTTTTTCACTCACTCCATTACATCTCAGTCTCCGTAACTTAGAAATAGAGTTATACTTAGACTTAGAGACAGTTTTAGTATTTAATTACCAAGTATTAAATGAGATAGGACCAAATATTACCTACTCTACACTCTCCTACAGAACAGACAGAGAACTACACTAAAGTATACACAATGAACAGAACCGAGTGTTACTCTGCACTCACTAGTCACTGACTAAAACCAAGAGTCAGTTAGTCACTCACTAGTAGTAGTGCAGTAGCACTAGTACTAGTACTAGTAGTAGGATTTACTAGTATTGGTTATTCAGTAAAGGTTAATAACAGTACCAGTAGTCGTAGAGTAGCTGAGGGCCTGTAGGCGTGGCACTTGAAGTAGGCTGAGTGGTACACACAGTGACTAGCTCCGACTATCAGTCACCTAGTCAGTCACATTTTGAACTCGGTTATATTTTCACAGTACCAATGACTCAGTGAGTACTGTATGACTCAGTGTAAATGTGACTGTCACGCAATCACAGGTTGATCAGGGTTTCTGCCTTGCTCTGTTTGGTCAATTCACTCACTGAAGCCTTAGTTGATTCCTCTAAACTGTGAAGAGTTGTGGTTTAATTAGCTATTCCTCTTCTACGACTATTGATAACAAGACTGACTTAGTTATTTAATAACTTACTCAACTTAACTTCTTGTGCGTAAAAAATACTACAACTTTTTCTTTGGAGGAGAGCCGCTTAATGAGTACTTGCAGGACAATACAAAGTTGAGGTGTTTGATGAAAAAAGAAAACTATTCGTGCCAACTCTGCAGGGCCTTGGCATGCTTGTTGAGATCAGGGATCCACAGGATAAACAGATCTTGAACAGGGTGTGTACCTACAACCAGTAATAGGACACATCGCTAACCTAACCGTGACTAACCGTGCTATTACATTGTGTGTTTAGGCAAATACAAGATCCAAGAGTTTGATGAAGGCCACCAAGATTTTTATGACCAGCCTGCCTGGGGGTTCGGCATGAAAGTGGAAGTGACCGATCCCTATCAGAAAACAGTTTTATCCCGGGTAAACGCCCTCCTCTTTGCAACAAAAACAAAAATAATTTTTCTTACTGTCATATACTCGTGCAGCGCACATGTTGGGTACTCTTGATTCAAAGGACTTTATTTAAGTCCTGTGAATGTGAAAGGCAAATCTTCATTTTACTGTTCTTTGAATTAGGAGTTGGATTGGACTGGTGTGATTATAACAATAAGATTGCTCTGATCTGCTGAGTTCATATGTCCTCAATGTGGATTTTGATCTAAGAGATTTTCAAGCTTTTCTGTGCTCCACATTGCTTTGGAAATACATGTAGCACATGTATCATGTTATGTGGTGAAGATGTCCTTTCACTGTCTATAATGTTTTGCTTCCATGTTTTAAATAAGGTGATGGGTTCCCCGCCCCGAATTGATTAGTAGAGATCTAGCGCAGGAGAGGGCAACTTCGTGTTGACTACGGTTACAAGAATTCAGTTAGCTTAGCGGTTTTGTAATGGGAGTCAGAAGTTGTTTTACCTCGCTTAAAACATGACCGAGCCATCATAAAGGCTCGTCCTAAGCTCTATATGACAGTTAATCCAGAGATTTTCTTGAGCAATAAACACATTTGGATGATAGATGAGAAGATAGTTTAGGTCTTCTGGTAATAATTGTTATAGATGTATGCGGCTGAAGGGCAGTTTACTTTCACATCTCACACTGATGGAGAGCACCAGATCTGCCTGCATTCTAACTCCACCGCCTGGTTCGGAGGTGGTCAACTGGTAATTATCTCCCCATTACCACGTGAGCGGGATTCGTATCCCGAATTTAAATAAAGGAGGCCCATGCGTAAAGTTAGCTTCTCTATGGGGTATGCGGGTGCAAGCTGAAAGTCTCCTGTTGATACACCCTGAAAATGTGGGTCATAGGCACAGTAGGCCCATTTCTGCATATCCCTGACACTGGTCAGGATATGTCAGAAAATGTAATTCTGACCAAACATAGCACCATCAACGACACTCTAAGTGTATTCTCTATTAATTTATATCCACTCCCTATGTGGAATCCTCAAGTTGATTGAACAAATTAAAGTCTATCTTTCAAGAAGTATGCTATTTCCCATCATATAAGGCCAAATAAGTGTGTCCATAATTTTAGCCTGGGTTTTTCCCTGAGCTCTAGGGGTTACCCTGGCGCAGTTGTAATCCACATCATTATTAGTTTGGTATAATATCTGCTTCCTGCCATTATTAAGGACCTGACAATCTTTTGGTTCAATGGATTTAACCAACACACTATTCCTCATTAGTAAACTCTATTATCAAATATATTATGTCTGATGACTGATGTACTTCAATGCTACATGATCGGCTTCTGTCGTATAATTCAATGAGCTCAACTCCCTTTTTTCAGAGGGTTCACTTAGACATACAGATTGGTGATCACGCCGTGGATTACGGTGATGCGTCTGGTAAGGAGAAGGTATCCGAGCTGGAACTCAGAGTGAGACAACTCCTGGAGCAGGCTGCCCAGATCCAAAAGGAGCAAAATTATCAACGGGTCAGTAACCTCGGGCGGCAGCCTGTCTGGACAGCAATAAAGTGACTGTAATGCAGCGCAGCTGCATGAAAATCGTACTTAGTTGTACTGTACCACTTGTTATCTGCAATTATCCGTATTTATTTCGGGCACCAACTTATATGATGTTTGATTGTATTTTAGTATCGAGAGGAGCGATTTAGGAAGACCAGTGAGAGCACTAACCAGCGTGTGCTGTACTGGTCTCTCGCCCAGACCGCTGTGCTCACACTCACTGGATTTTGGCAGATGAGACATCTTAAGGGATTCTTTGAGGCCAAGAAACTCGTCTAAATCGCATTCCAGCAACTATCTAAGCTCAGTCAAAAACTACATACAGTGTCACTTACTGGTAGTTTAGTTTTAGTTTATTGAGACTACTAGCCGCACTCCTGGTTATATTTCGGCTACACGTGTGTAAGCCCATTAAGTGTTCCACATAGAAAGGACTGCCATAGGATCCTGGATGTGATGATGGCTGGGACGCAGCGCAAGACTGGTTCTTTGCTAGTGATCTTGGCTGATTTCATGGTGCTGTATGAAAGATCTGATAGTGAGATCTCTACTTCACAATGTCTTAATCTCTAACCAAGTCAAAGTCAGTATTTTCTGTATGAGTTTATCGGATTGTATGTTTACTGAATACAAACTTATGCACCATCACATAATGTATCTGTTCTACGTGCATGAGATATGCATCTTATCAGCCTTATACTTATATCTACCCAGGTGACCTGGCTCTTCGGCAGGGTTGGGAGTAGTTACTTGAAAAAGTGAATAATTATTCGATATTCCTTACTTTGGTAAAAAGATTCCTTGTATTAGTTACTTTAAAATAAAAGTAAGGAATAATTTTTATTTATTGTGTGAGAAGCCATGTGCGGGGGAACCTTTCGAAAGTGAACAAAATATGAGTTTGGTGTACTGTAATATATGATATTATTCTAATAAATGTGACCTTCAAATAATATTATGGTAGAACTTTTTCAGCAAAGTTTAAAAAAATGTAACCCTGAACACCTTTTACGTGGTGGGATCATTTTTAATGAGATTCTCTTGGCTGAAGATGAATTTTAAAGCACCGAGGCGCTCTATACTGGAAGATATAAGACAACAAATCCTTTTTAGTCAAATCATGACTGGGTTCTAAGCGATAAACTTGTTATATTTCAATCCTGAACTGGTGTGGTCGATTACTGCCACAACCATGATGTCATAATGAGTGGTATGTAGAATGTCAAGCTCGGGGCATATTTCTATCAGGACTTTTCTTCACTTATTCACCTATTTGGACTTTTTTTGTTGGCTGAGGGAGTTCACTCCAATGAGCACAGCGAGTAATATGTGTGGTAAACCTGCTATGAGGGATAAGTTATTTAGATAACTTGCCATTTTCATAAATTGTAATTGGCCTCTCAAAAGTGACCCATAACTGAAGTTCCAATAAAAAACATCAATAGATGTCCCACTTGTACCATTAAAAAACCGTGCCAGCTTGACCCTGGGTGTTATTTTTCCCTCTGGCGGCCAAAAACATGGCTAAAACCGATTAAGCCAGGTGACCTGGCTCTTTCAGCGGGCAGTGGGGGCAGGCGAAGCAATAGTCTTCTGCTTTACTTGTCCCATCGAAAGAAGGAGGGGAGACCCTCCTTCTTCTATGCTCTGCCCACTACCTCCGGCTGAAGAGCTAGGTCATTTAAGTAAAACCAATCATACATATAGATTAGAGTTGTCTTCTCCGGTATTGTAGCGGTCCGTTTGTACGGACTATTCGTTAGAGCCCCAAGGGATTTCAAATGATCAGAAGACGTACATCTGCGAAGCTGCGAGTATTACCATGAGCGTGCCATGTGGCAGTTTTGAGTGAATGCCGGGTCGGTAAGCAATTCTTTCATCTACATCGGTGGCGGTTATAAGATGGACGGGGCTAATGGTACCGACGAGGATTCAAAGAAAGGTAGACGATTCCAAGTACAGCGAGTGAGATATCAGAGCACCGGTGAAGATCAACTTCAAGATGATCATGAAGATCAGGATCCCTCGCCTTCATCCGAGTCTCCGCCTGTGAATGACTCTGGTCCAACTAATGGAGAGGTTAATCCAGAACAGGTGGAATTAGAGGCTGCAGGGGACGCGCAGTCCCAACGTGACAGGCATCCCAGCAGTACTAACACATCACTGAATTTTAATGATGCAGCTAGTCCTAGATCAAGTCTGAACTCGGAGTCATTTAGAAACAATAAAGACACAAGAAATCTAAAAACTTTTGGTAAGAACACACATGAGAGGATTCCTCATCTAGACTTCTATAGACGAACAACATCAGTAGATCCTGACAGTCAATATAAACGCCCAACATTGGAGGAGCTTCATGAGGAAAAGGTATTGAGAACTATTGCCAGTCTTGGCCACAGACAGAGCAATAACATAATTTTGATGGCTGAGAGTGAGTAGTGAGTTGTGTACGTATATAGCACAATAGTTATAGTGCAATGTATATGACTTAAGATAATAATGGTAATTTTCTCAACTTGTATGAATCAGTGTTTTGCTCCATACTTTATCGCAGTTCTGAAGCCGCTTTTAAATCTTATTGGGTGGCACACGCTGAACCTGAAGTGAAGTAACGGCAAAGCTATGACTTGATCACTGCGTAATATCACTGAGATAAACATTTGTGCACTATAACCATAGCCTGAAGTATCAGTTCCTCAGGGGTTCCTAGTGAATAGTAGTATACTTATCATGAAAATAATCAGGCTGTGTGTGCTACGCACGCACGGTGATGGATTAATTAGTGCTACATTAATGCTAAACCTCACGCTGGCTTTGTGCTGTTAGTGGCGACTATTCAGTGGGATGCAGCCCTCAGCTAGAATATTACACTTTGTTTATTGTCTGATAATGTTCTTAATTAGAATATGCCTGTCTTGAGTCTTGTGTCAGATGCCCACATTTCCTTCTCCGATAGGAAGCTGAAGATGGGCCAAATCGTGGTGCAGAATCCATGCCATTGATCGACCCTGATGATGAAGTGGTTACGCTGCCAAAACCAACCACTGCCAAGTTTGGATGGATCATGGGAGTGTTGGTGAGATATAGAATGCCTTTACGCGGCATTTGAAACGATGCAAACTACGGGTTTACTGTGAATTGTGCAAAACCCGTACAGCTGATACCTCAGCCCCCTATCATGATCGATATCTTCTGGGAGACTGCAAGAGTCACCCACCACGTACATGCCCAAAGTGTGTAACTGAAAGTGGCTGTAATTATAGTGGGAATAAGTTTTATAGAATATGTTAAGATGCCTTTTTACTCCATCTGGCGTCCGATGGACCTCGAACCGGACGGTTGAGACGAATGTCTGACCAATCCAGAAATGGAGTGAAAAGGCCTTGTCTGATCGGCCTCCGACACTCAAGCATCTGTCTCCCAGAGACAAAACGAGTCCGATCTGCCTCGGATGTCCGAATCATCAACCGATTAAATTATCTTCCACTGATTTCCTAGCAACATTCACACATTTACGGTCTCATAGTAGGATCGTTGGAAAGGAAATGTATTTGATTTTGCAACAATATTCACTCGACTAACAGCGCGAAGTTGCACTGGAAAGAGAAGCAGCCTGTAGTGAAAGTTAGGTAGCGGATTGACTTCTAAAATTATGAGCAAAGAAAATGGTTGCCATTTCCGCAAACACGGACGGCTTCGGCACCATTGATTGGCTCCAATGAAATCTGGGATCGCGCGTTCGATGGATTCATTTGGAGTGAAAAGGGGTCCTCGGATCCAAGGTCCGGCACCAAATCAGACGCAGACTTGACACAGATAGAGCGAAAAGGCGCCTTTACATCCCTAAATATTAACCCTGGTCATCAACACCGCAGGCTTCATTGTGTCATAAGCCCACTGCCTGCTGTACCTGATATTGATTCCAGCGTAATGTCAATGTAAATTGATTTCCACGGAGTGTGGTGCAAAAGGTAGCAGCAAGCGCATCACTTCTCTGTCCCGGAATGCACCCAAACAATCATATAGGTTGAATAGGCTTAGATGCTGAACTAATGATGACAAAAGGTTGACCTTATGGCTAATCTAGGTGGTCCAATACTCGGTCACTTATTTGACTACCAACTGTCAGTTCATTTCCACTCCACTGCACCACTGATAGTAGATATACCCAAGGACCATCTGTGATAGGATACATATGATCTGATCGGACACCATCCAGTAGACACCCGGACGGCAGGGATCTATGTCGCACCGGATTGAATGCACCACAAATTCTTGACTGTCATGTCTGATTTGCATGATCCATCTCGGCTTTGGTTATCAAAGTTGATGTAAAATACCCACGCAATTATTCAACTACACTGAGATGCCGTTTTACTTTGGAACGAGCAGTTTATGGGATAGTTTCCGTATCTTTTTTGCTAGAGGTGTTTTGTTTTGACATTTCATTGTGAGGAAAGTATGCATCAGCCAGGATGTGCTGAAAGTTACATGAGGTGCATTTGAGTGGTCGGGTTTTTACATCTGAAACGCGGTTTCGGACACGTTCTCAGTTCCACTGCTCGAAAGTGCATCTGAAAACTGCGTTTTCACAAACCGTCTACCTGCGTCTGAAGTTGAATTCTGATCGCACAAACTGAATTCCATGCCTGAAAGTGGGCGTGCCAGTTTATACAGTGTCAAGGTTATCAAAATGTCCAGGCTAGCTAACGATCACTTACTTATTCGGTATGCCATGGCAGCGTTAGTCACTATTTTTATTCTTCATTCCATAACGGTGACAAGAGTAATGGCAATGAATCACCTCCACTATCTGTACCAATGGAGAAGTGACAAGGGGGGGGGTAACCGTGTACCGATATGTTGTATTTTTTATAGGTGAGATGTCTGCTAAATATCTGGGGTGTAATGTTGTTTCTGCGACTATCGTGGGTGGTGGGCCAGGCTGGTATTGGTTATGGCTCCTTGATCATTCTCCTGTCCATGGTAGTGACGATAATCACCTCTCTCTCCATGTCTGCCATCTGTACGAATGGCGAAGTGAAAGGCGGTAAGTACTGCGCACGCTAGACCATCTCCCCTACTCTCTTACATAACTGCCGGCCATTGCCACGCTTCAGAGTCACACACGCTGTGCTAACAATCTGTTGGCTGCATGATGTTATGCTGCCCAATCGGTTAGTCGCGCTTCTGAAAGACAGTGATCCCTTAATTTAAACCCAGCACCGAATCCGGTGAAATTGAGGAAGAATTATATCACCCAGTAGTAGATTCCTTCCAGTACTGGGTTGGCTGTCTGTTTTCATAGGTTGTCTTTTAAAACCAGAATTATATCGTAATTAAAAGAAAAATATATTTGGTCCTATTCTCTGAATTCAGCAAATTTTCTACCACCAAAAATTCACCATTATTAACGTGAAATGCCGCCAAAACCCAGAGACTGGACACATGACACCAGACCCATTTAGCTTCCTTAGGTGTTTATAAAAGGGCTTACCTAACCCCTTAACCTCTGTTCTAGCACTATACAAGCCGCGGTCTTTATTTTACCTGACAATGGCATTATTTTTTATCGTCTTGATCTAACATTCTTCGATGGTTACCCTCTTACCGTATAGACTGCGTGACATTTTGGGAGGGGTTGTACTGTCTTTTCATGGATGCAGTATACTACCATGACGTTGGATTACACAAGGACAATATTTTGTAGGGTAGAACACAAGTTATTAAATAACTTTATTAACTACGTATAATCTTACAGGTAGCAAGCAGTCAGAACTAACAACTACAGTGTAACAAGAAGTTTTTTGAGTCCGCATATCATGCTGTGGTTCAATATTGAAACTAAAAGGCGCCCAAAGATAATGTCTCTATTTTCTAGTCTTTACAATGCAAATAATGCGTGAATGTCAACTGAGAGAAAGGTGGCAACACTCTAACAACATCATGGCTCAATCATGTGACATTGCATTTGCCGCATGTTCATGCTTAGTACTTTTTAGGACTAGTTTATTGTGATTTCACCTACCATGACTACAACAGAGGGATTTTTAGATGCAGTATTAAAATAGCCATTTCCTGTTGCCAGCCATGTTTGACTGACCACTCTTTGGTCACCTGTGATTACACTCACTGCTTTGCGTTTCTCAGGTTTTGTGTATTTAACAAACAAGTCGCTGTCACCGCCAGCCTCCATGATGGCTGATTCATCCAGAGGAACCGGCATTGCCTCATTATATGTTATTTTCCCAAGCCAGTCCTAGGAAATGAGCCAATGACATTATCCCATCATCATACAGAATAGAGTAGGGTCGTTTAAGTTTACTCATCGACAATAGCATCATGATAAAGAATAAGTCATGGCTGCATGTCTACCCAGTGACCCTCTTTGTCGCTGTTCCTCAGCCTGAGATGCCCTGTCACATAGGTGGAGAAGTGTATTCAAACCATGCCTAGCAATTCCACTGTTAAGACCCTGTCCAGGGCATGCCCTATCATACTATTTTACAGAACATACCCCGCCCAATAGGATGCTGGACTATTCCTTATATGGTACATGTTGTGACAAGGTAGATCGCACATGTAGGTCATTGTAGAATTGCGTTGTATCACACCGGCTTAGAGTGGTCTACTGCATTGGCATGTTTCTCACAGTGTTTGATCACTGATCTAATCCAACCAGCTTTGGTCGGCTTGAACTGGATTTTGAGAATTGCATCAAGACCAGTGGCACTCATCTCATCATTAATCTTTATTTTATTGCAAAGCGTCTGGCAAAGGTGCATTACTGGTACATGAGCTGCTCTGCATCCTTTTCAGATGGTGGAAATTGTGTTATCCTCCCCTAGGAAGGATAACTAACTTTTTTTTCAGTCGGCCTCAACTTTTATACCTTTGCTAGCATATAGCAGTGATATCACCCAATCACAATACAGGGCATCCAGTACAGCAGCTTTGTCCTGCATTGTCTTAACTGACCATTGTTTGGCTAGTCTTCATTTTCTTTGAGGCTCTCGCCGCATGCGGTAGGGTATCAGAGTGAGCATTGAATCTAACGGCACTATAACACACAGGTGGTTGTTTTCATTCTCAGGTCACAAGCAACAATCATATATTATTCAAATTTTTTCCACACATTCTCCCAAACATATTTGATGTTATCATATGAGTGTTAGACACAATCACAACAGCTGTAGAGAAGGTTGGCCCTGCCTTCAGGCTTTACTAGGAGACAACTTCTGAACGGCGAGGAACTTCTTAACATACCCATGATATTTCATGCCCCAGATGAAGTGAGCTTCGACTAAGAAATGTCTCCGTTTATTGCTTTCAGAGAAATGCATATGTTAGTAGACTGGCCCAAATGTGATCCAGATGTGTGATGGGCAAACAACCTCCTGGTACACTATTCATCCATATAGATTAATCCTCCCGGAGTTAGGGGAGAATAACTCTATGCGCTCACCTCATAGACGCTTATTAACTCATGAGCGTATAATACACAGCAGGACGGAGGGGGAGAGGTTTTAGGTATTATAAGCGCAGAACTACCTTGGCTCTGTGAAACCTCTTGCTATTGAGTTAACACAACACGTTCCTGACTGCTGTAGCTTGTAAATAATGGCCTTGGCTTTACTGTGCCTCTAATGGTCGGCTCAAACCAGGAACATTCTTTGTCAGCGGTCAAATAACGTCTTAAGGGGCTAATCGTTCTCATTCTTCCCACCTAATGACGTAGCTCAGCATGTTATCGTTGTTGCTAATCGTGTGATCGCTGTTGATTATTCGCGTGATGGCAACCACCTAAAAGAAATATGGCGACCTGGCTGGACCTGCAATAGTCTCAAAAGAACGCTCTTGCTAGCCGCCTTTGAAGAATGATCGAGTTTACAAAGAACTTTCTGGTTTGAACCGACCATAACTTTGAGCACTGATTGCTTTCTTCACAGGTGGTGCTTACTATATGATATCACGCAGTTTGGGTCCGGAGTTTGGTGGTGCGATTGGAATTATCTTCTCATTGGCCAACACCATAGCCGTGGCAATGTATGTAGTAGGTTTCGCAGAGACTGTGCGAGATCTTCTCAAGGTAAGCCCTGCTAGAGCCACTTAGCAGAGCCTCTAAAAGCCACTGTATGATTCATGTCGTTGGGTTCTGTTTAGCTGCTTGGATTACTCCGAAACTGACCAGGCGCTTGTGATGGAACCCACGGTATACTTATGCATTGTGCTGAG
>Ga0224501_10003507_pt1 | contig 12341 bp, 13 predicted proteins | sample SF_Oct11_sed_USG_4_FD_169105 | JGI IMG/M metagenome (GOLD analysis project Ga0224501, IMG submission 169105) | Sediment microbial communities from San Francisco Bay, California, United States - SF_Oct11_sed_USGS_8_1 | ecosystem: Environmental > Aquatic > Marine > Sediment | place: USA... | reverse complement strand
ATCGAGCCCAGTTTACCGCGCTGGATGCCCTGATAGGTCAGTTAAATACCACCAGTAATTTCTTACAGCAACAACTGGATGCATTACCGGAAATTCAGGTCAGGAATAATAAATAATGTTAAAGAATTATATGTCACAGACGATACAGCTAATAGATGCCATTGGTTAATTATCTTTGCTATAACTAACTCATGGCTGAAGACAAAGACAACGATCAAAGGAACAATGCTATGCATACTTCAGCAGCTTTAAACCAGTATAAAAAAATGGGTGCGCATGTTGCTGCCGAAACGGCTGACCCACACCAGTTAATTCAGATGTTACTGGACGGAGCTGTTGAGCGAATTAATGCAGCAAAATACCATGTGCAAAATAAAGACATCAGGCAGAAAGGTGAAATGATCAGTAAAGCCATTTCAATTCTTGATGGTTTAAAAGTATCACTTGATATGGAAAAGGGTGGTGAGATTGCTGCAAACCTGGAAGCACTGTATGACTACATGCAGCGCCAGTTATTGATTGCAAATGTCGAAAACAAAATTGAAAACCTGGATGAAGTCATTTCATTACTGAATGAAATTCGTATGAGCTGGGGGCAGATTCCCCAGGATGTTCGTAATAACTACAAACCTCAGGCATGATCCCCTGGACACTCATCGACAACAGCACTGGCAGGCCATACTGGATAAAACCCGGCAAATGTATGAGCTGGCCCGTAATGAGCAGTGGCAGCGGCTAACGGATATGGAAGCCGAGCGGCATGAAATGATCGAATCATTTTTTAGCATTGCCCTGAGTCCGGATGAGGCTGTGGTTATTGCCGATGGAATTCGCCAGATATTACACAGTGATAGAAACCTGAATGATATGGCTGTCGAGTTTAAATCACAGGCGATTAAACAGCTGTCAGGCCTGGCTAATGCCCGCAATGCTATCCAGGCGTATGATAATTGCAGTACATCAGATCGTTGATCCCTAAAGTTTATTTAAAATATTCAAAATATTCTCTAACCCATTGAAAACATATGGAAGTCTTAAAGACGGTTTTTTGACATTGGTGCGATTTACTGCTTTACTTCACTGTATTCCAGTTTAAAAGTTGAATATTAAATGTCTGAAAATAACCCGTACCTGCCAGTACTACTGGTCGAAGACGATCATAAAACCTTTAGTGAAATTAAGTCTCTCATGGGGTTTATTGGCTATGAAGCAGTGTATACCCCGGATACCAGCAGTCTTAAGGCCGCACTGGAAAATGGTCGGTATACTGCAATGCTACTGGGGGAGTTTCATGGTTCAGCTTCCCAGCGCGAGGTACTGGAACTGGTAAGTGAAACAGGCCTGGATTTACAGATCATATTATTAAATCAGGCCAGGGAAAACCTGGATAAATACCAGCAGATTTATCCAGGTGTAGCAGCGCATCTCGATATGCCGCTCAAGTATGAACCGGTCATTGAGGCGTTGAATCGAGCCTGCGATGCCGCATCAAAAGATATTTCACAGGACTCAGCCAGTTACAGAAAAATTATTGCCAGTGTGCCCAAGCTCGGGGGTAGTAGCCCGGCTATTCAATATGTGCGTACCATGATTGAACAGGTTGCGAAGACCGACGCCAGCGTGCTGATTCTTGGCGAATCAGGAACAGGTAAGGAAGTCGTGGCGAGAAATATTCACGCCCTGTCCAATCGCTGCAAACAGAATTTTGTGCCGGTAAACTGTGGTGCTATTCCTGGCGATTTACTCGAAAGCGAACTGTTTGGACATGAGAAAGGTGCTTTTACCGGTGCCATCACAACACGCCAGGGGCGTTTTGAGCTGGCAGAGAGAGGCACACTGTTTCTGGATGAAATTGGTGACATGAGTTTACCCATGCAGGTGAAACTGTTACGCGTATTACAGGAACGTACTTTTGAGCGTGTTGGCAGTAACAAAAGTATGACGGCTGATGTGCGTATCCTGGCAGCGACTCATCGTAACCTGGAACACAATATCCGCGATGGAAAGTTTCGTGAAGACCTGTTCTACCGATTGAATGTATTTCCCATTGAATTACCCGCCTTGCGAGAGCGCCTGGATGATGTGCCGTTTTTATTACAGGACCAGATTGAAAAAATGGAACAGGACAATCGAGGTTCAGTACGCTTAACCGCTTCAGCCGTTGAAGCATTGTGTGAATATAAATGGCCGGGTAATGTAAGAGAACTGGCAAACCTGGTCGAACGGCTATCAATCCTGTTTCCCCAGGGTGTGGTTGATGTTAAAAATTTACCCGCAAAATATTTACCTACATCCATTCGGCCGCGTAGAGAATCATTTAATCCATCCCTGTTTTTTGGGGCGAGTGAAGAATCAGCAGACAATGCTGAAACAGAAGTAGATAATCGTTTCACTAACGATATGCACGGTAGTGACACAGTTGTTATGGATACAACAGCCGTTCAAATCACAGAAGATGGACTTGATCTGAAAGAGCACCTGGCACAGCTGGAAATTAATCTCATCAGGCAGGCACTGGATAGTACAGGTGGTGTTGTCGCCCATGCGGCCAAGTTATTAAAAATGCGCCGTACTACACTGGTAGAAAAGCTGAAGAAGTATGATATTAAATCATGATTAACGCCATGAGTTGATATATTGAAGATATTTACCAGTTACCAAAAAACTTCCAGGCTGACATAGTCCCAGCAGCTAGTTGATGAATATTTTTTAGTTTTACTTTCTCTATTTTCATAAACTTTAATGAATCTAATAACCCGGTTAATTAAACTTCGGGTCGCATGATTTATTACTAGTCCAAATTTAATCAGGTAATTATGTCAGTGTGGTAGTGGCAGGTTCTGTCTTTCAAATCGAGAGTCAGTCAGGCTTGAGCCATTCTGTGGTCAAAGCCAGATTTTTGACTGACAATCACCTGTTGTAAATCATAAGTTACTGAAATTTATAAAAAAACAATTCTGGCACAGTTAATGCTCATATCTTTGTAACACTAATCAGGTGACACAAAGACGTCATGAATTTAACTGTGAACAGGTTAGAGCCAGAATTTTATCTACAGCTTGTCGAGGTGCCTCCATCGACAGTTGCTGATGTTCAGTCGCTTTCCCCGCCGTTACAGCATGCCCATCGGGATGATTTGCTGATTCAGCAGATCATTGGGCATGGCTGTTTTTTTTCATTAAGTCAGTCACCAGATAAAAGTAAGCAGCATTTAACGGGTTGTCAGCTTCTGACCACCACAATTGATAAGAAATGGCCTGGAGTACTAGATGACTAATGTTGATGTATTGATCGTTGAAGATGATCCCGATTTACGTGAGACGCTGTCAGATATTTTGCAGATTGCAGGTTACTCGATCTTAACGGCAGAAAATGGCCGTGATGCACTGGATCGTTTGTCAGTTTATAACTTTCGTTTAATTTTGACCGATGTTCAAATGTATCCCATGGATGGTATGGAGTTATTAAAAAGAGTTCGCAAACAAAATCAGTTTATCCCCGTTATTGTTATGACAGCTTATGGAACGATAGAAAAAGCAGTAGATGCAATGCGTTTTGGTGCGTCAGATTACCTGGTCAAGCCATTTGAAGGTGATGCATTGATAGAAGTCGTACAACGTTTTCTTCCTGATATAAGCGATGATGTTGATACAAACTGTAAGTTAATTGTTAATGAAGAATCTATGCAGTCATTAAAGGCCCTGGTTTCACGGGTCGCAAAAACAGATGCAACAGTTCTTTTATGTGGTGAAAGTGGTGTCGGTAAAGAAGTGTTTGCACGTTATATTCATAATGAATCCAGTCGAGTAGACGAGTCATTTGTGGCGATTAACTGTGCGGCCATTCCAGAAAATATGCTTGAGTCGATTTTGTTCGGTTATGAAAAAGGTTCTTTTACCGGTGCACACCAGGCAAGCGCAGGTAAATTTGAACAGGCACAGAATGGCACCCTGTTACTGGATGAAATTTCAGAAATGGATATTGGTTTGCAGGCAAAATTACTGCGTGTACTCCAGGAGAAAGAAGTTGAACGACTGGGTGGTCGTAAAACGATATCATTGAATGTGCGAGTTATTGCAACGACAAACAAAAATTTACGTGAAGAAGTGGCGGCAGGTCGATTTAGAGAAGATCTGTTTTATCGTCTAAGTGTTTTCCCGGTATTGATACCTGCTTTACGAGATCGTATTTCAGATATTGTTCCGATTGCGGAAAACTTGCTGGAAAAACATACCAGGTCAACACAACTCAAAATTGAATTAACACGTGAGGCTCAACAGAAATTAATACGACATCAATGGAGTGGTAATGTACGTGAGCTGGATAATGTTATGCAGCGGGCGGTAATTTTAAAAGAAGGTAATCAGATTACAGAAGAACACATACATTTTGAAACAACTGAAATGTTTAATAAAAATAATAATTCAGTGTCAGAAGATGAGTCTCAGGACTCAGTGCTGGTGAGTGATTTAAAAGATCGAGAGCAGAAATTAATTCTTGAGGCGTTACGAGTAGGTAATGGTAGTAGAAAATATGCGGCAGAACGTCTGGGTATCAGCCCGCGTACCTTGCGCTATAAGCTGGCTCGTATGCGGGATGTGGGTATTGCAGTTTAATACTGTGAATTGTCTGGGTGAGAGGTAAATACTATGTCAAGTATGAATGTTCAACAATTGCTGGCGCAGATGCGTGTTATGGAAGCACAGGCATCGATGAAACCAGCTGCAATGACTGGACTTGAATCTGGTGTATCTGAAACAGGTTTTTCTGATGCGCTTAAAAATTCCATTGAATCTGTTAATGAAGCTTCAAAAGTTTCTTCCAGGTTAGCCGAAGCATTTGAAAAAGGTAATCCTGATATCAGTGTGGCCGAGTTAATGATTAACATGGAAAAAGCCAGTGTGTCTTTTCAGGCTATGACCCAGGTGCGTAATCGATTACTGTCGGCTTACCAGGATATTATGAATATGCCGGTTTAAGGTGTGGGATTAAATAGCATTAGCTGCGTAATATATATAATGCAAAAGTGTGTGAGGGTTAAGTAAAATGGCAGTTTCAGTATCATATGGTTTTTCTTCTCTGCCTATTCAGAAACAGGTGGGTTTGCTGGTCGGGCTGGCGATAACAGGCGCATTAATTGCCTGGTTATCATTATGGATCTGGAAACCGGATTACACATCACTCTATAGCGGCCTGGAAGCAAGGGATGCAACTGAAGTTGTTGCTGCACTACAGGCAGCCGCCATACCTTATAAACTAGACCAGTCAACAGGCGCTGTGATGGTACCACCAAACAGGGTACATGAAGCCCGATTAAAGCTGGCAGCTCAGGGTTTGCCGAAAGGCACGGGTATTGGTGTTGAAAGTTTGCAGGAAGAACAGAGTTTCGGTACTTCACAGTTTGTTGAAAGTGCACGTTATCATCATGCCATTGAAACTGAGCTGGCACGTACTATCGGCACTATGCGTAATGTGAAATCTGCCAGGGTACATCTTGCTATTCCAAAACGATCAGTCTTTGTCAGGCAGAGTTCTGGTGAAAGGGCCAGTGCGTCAGTTGCATTAACACTTTATGGTGGTCGCACCATTGATCAGGGGCAGGTGAATGCAATAACACACATGGTGGCAGCCAGTGTCTCCCGGTTAGCAGTCGAAAATGTAACCGTGGTTGATCAGAACGGTAATTTATTATCGACAGGAGATGGCGAAGGCCAGGTTGCTATGACGGCCAAGCAGTATGAGTACCGCCGTCAACTGGAAATGGATTATGCCAGGCGCATAGAGCGATTACTTGAGCCTATTGTAGGTATTGGAAAAGTTCGTTCAACGGTGAATGCTGATATTGATTTTTCTGAAGAAGAAAGCACGGAAGAAACCTATAACCCTCAGCAGCAGTCATTACGTAGTGAACAGTCACGAGAAATCACCAGTTTTATACCAGGAGGTATAGATGGTGTTCCTGGCGCATTAAGTAACCAGCCACCTGAATCAGGTCAGCTTGTACCAGGTAAAGGTGATGTTGAAACCCTGTCGGAGAATGACCAGAAAAAATTAAACAGTAGTAAAAATGCTGTGCGTAATTATGAGCTGGATCGTACTATCAGGCATAAGCGTCAGGGAGCAGGCGACATTAAACGTTTGACCGTGGGCGTTCTGGTTGATGATAAAATGAAAGGCACACAGCGAACACCGCTGACGGATGAAGAACTTAACCGTATAACAACTCTGGTTAAACAGGCCATTGGCTTTAACGAGGAACGTAAAGACCAGGTAAATGTTATTAACGCATCATTTGCGGATGTTGAAGCCATAGAAGATTTACCGGAAGAAAGCCTGTTAGATCAGTCATGGATTCGAAATCTGGGTAAGCAATTGCTGGCAGGTATTATAATCCTGGTATTGATCTTTGTTGTGTTAAAACCAACAGTGAAAAATTTATCCAGCTACCAGCCACCTGCCACACCGGCACTGCCTGCAGGTTCCGGTGAGTCTGGTGTAGCTAACCGCGGTGTAGTTGGCCAGTTGGAACACAACAAGGAAGGTATGCAGATACCAACGGGGCAGGATGATAATGTCGCATTTGCCAAGGCTATGGTCGATCATGATCCTGGACGTGTTGCAAATGTTGTTAAAGAATGGGTGGCGAACGAAACATAATGAGTTTACCTGCAGAAAAAAAATCAGAATTTCTTTCCGGCGTACAACGAGCGGCTTTATTGTTGTTATCCCTTGGTTCTGACAAGGCGGCAGCAATTCTTAAACACTTATCACCTAAAGAAGTTCAGGTTATCGGTGTGGCAATGGCTGAAATGCAGCATGTATCCAAACAGCAGATGGATATGGTGATGGATGATTTTGTTGCTGGTGTTCATAATCAGACCAGTATGGGCATAGGATCTGATGATTATATTCGTGACATGATGGTTAATGCACTGGGCGAAGAAAAAGCCAAAAATATGATTGACCGTATTTTAATGGGTACGGGTAACAAGGGGCTTGAGGCTTTAAAATGGATGGATCCCCGCGCAGTAGCTGAAATAATTCGTCTGGAACATCCACAAATTATTGCTATCGTTTTATCCTATATGGATCCAGATCAGTCTGCAGAGGTGGTGAAGTTTTTGCCTGAACGCGCCCGACCGGATATTATGATGCGCGTGGCAGCGCTGGATGGAATTCCCCCATCTGCATTAAGAGAATTAGATGGCATTATGGAAAAACAGTTTTCCGGTTCGTCATCCAGTGTAGCCCAGTCATCGATGGGTGGTGTAAAGGCTGCGGCTAATATTCTGAATTTTATGGATTCATCTGATGAATCAGCCATCCTGGATACCATTGGAGAATATGATTCAGAAATGTCTGACAGTATTCGCGATATGATGTTTGTCTTTGATAACCTGATCGAAGTGGATGATCGTGGTATCCAGGTAATCCTGCGTGAAATTTCAACTGAAACTCTCACCCTGGCATTAAAAGCTGCGGATGCCGGGATTAAAGAAAAAATATTTAAGAATATGTCCAAGCGTGCTTCACAAATGCTGCAGGAAGATCTTGAAGTTCGTGGGCCTGTTCGCCTTGCTGATGCAGAGATGGCGCAGAAAGAAATTCTTGCAACTGCCAGACGTCTTGCGGACGATGGCGATATTTCACTGGGTGGTGGTGGTGAAGAATTTGTTTAACCAGTATTTATACCTGTTAAAAAATATAAAATACAAATGTTTATCCGGAACAGGTAATCAGTTAGTTACTTCCAGTGGTGTAAAAAATGTCTAATAGCGATGATGCTCAGGTAAAACACTGGGTGATGCCTGAAGTCACCGGCCATATCGCCGGTGGTAAATACCCGGTTACAGGTCCACAAACAGTAGAGGATATTGAAGCATTACAGAAGCAGGCATGGGAAGAAGGGCGTAAGGAAGGTTATGATGCCGGTATGGATCAGATTAAGCAGAAGGGTGAGCAATTGCTTGGTATGTTTCGGTTTATGCAGCAGCCGCTGGATGAACTGGATGAAACGGTTGTTGCCCAGTTAACAGAAATGACCTTAACCGTTATACGTTTGTTATTAAAAAAAGAATGTACAATTGATGCTGAACATATTCAGGGTGTTATTCAACAGGCACTAGAATATCTACCAGTAAAATCAAGGGAAATAGCTGTACGTTTGAATCCTGCCGATATTGAATTGTTGCAGGCGGGTGGAGTTGATCTTGATAAAGAGCAGGCAAGTTATATCGCCGATGCATCTGTGACCCAGGGAGGTTGCCGAGTCGAGTCTGATCAGTCGCAAATTGATGCCACCCTGGAAACACGTATCCAGCAAATAGTGGATCAGTTAACCGAGCAACGTCCGCAATATGATGAAGAATCCTAATCAACGCTGGTCAGAAAGTCTCAGGCAGAAATTACAGCTAGTCAAAGAACCGGAGCCGATTGTTGAGGGTCGTTTAACTCGCATGGTGGGTTTAACACTGGAAGCAATTGGTTGCCAGGCTGCAGTTGGTACCAGTTGCGATATTGTCGCGCCCGGTGATCATCACATTGAAGCAGAGGTCGTTGGCTTTTCAGGTGAAAAAACATATTTAATGGCCATGGGTGATAGTCGTGGCCTGGTTCCTAATGCCCGTGTTATTCCTGGTGGGCATGCAAGTGAAGTAAAAATTTCTGATGCTTTTCTTGGTCGTGTTATTGATGGTCGAGGTCGTCCTCTTGATGGCAAAGGTCCCTTGATTGCTGAAACGACAATGCCGCTTGCAGGCCAGGTAATTAATCCATTATTAAGGCAACCCATAAATCAACCACTTGATGTGGGTGTTAGGGCAATAAATTCTATGTTAAGTGTAGGGCGTGGACAACGTATGGGTCTGTTTGCTGGTACGGGTGTCGGTAAAAGTGTCCTGCTTGGAATGATGACGCGCTTTACGAATGCTGATGTTACGGTTGTCGGATTAATTGGCGAACGCGGTCGTGAAGTTAAAGAATTCGTGCAGGATATTTTAGGCCCCAGGGGATTACAGAAAGCCGTTGTTGTTGCTGCACCAGCTGATGCACCACCATTAATCAGAATTCATGGTGCCATGCTGGCAACAACGATTGCTGAATATTTCCGCGACCAGGGGAAACAGGTTTTGTTATTGATGGATTCATTAAGTCGTTTCGCCCAGGCGCAACGAGAAATTGGACTCTCAATTTCTGAACCTCCTGCAACCAAAGGTTATCCACCATCAGTATTTGCACGTATACCACAGCTTGTGGAGCGAGCAGGTAATAGCAGTACAGGGAATGGTTCTATAACTGCATTTTATACAGTACTGACTGAAGGTGATGATACAAATGATCCGATTGCAGATGCTGCACGAGGTATCCTTGATGGACATATCGTGTTATCTCGTCAACTGGCAGAACAGGGGCATTATCCTGCTATTGATATAGAAGCATCCGTAAGCCGAGTTATGCCAATGATTGTAAGTGCAGAGCAATTACAGGCAAGTCATCGCATCAGGCGGCTCTACTCAAATTATGAGCAGAACCGTGACTTGATTAATGTGGGTGCTTATCAATCAGGTACCAGTGGTGAGATTGATGAAGCAATTGCTATGCAACCAGGCATTGCTCAGTTTATGCAGCAGGGCATGAATGAAGCAGTTGATCTGAGTGCGAGTCAGCAACAACTGAAACAGTTAGCATCTAAAACTGAAATACAGGCAGGTGTGAATGTATCAGGCTGATTTAATATTATCTGGTAAGGTAAATGAAGCAGTCACGTTCAAAACGTATGCAGCCTGTTGCGGATCATGCCGGACAGAGAGAACAGAAAGCAGTCAGTGCTTTTGTCGAGGCATTAGACTCGCTTAAAACTATTGAAGATCAATTACAGCAGTTGCTTGGGTATCGTGAGGAATATAAACAGCAATTGTCCAGTCAGCAGCAAAATACAATGTCAATGAGAAGGGTTCGTGATTACCAGCAGTTTATAGATAACCTTAGTTCTACTATAGAAAATGCATATCGTGAGCTTGAGGAAAAACAGAGAATTTGTGAGGAAAAAAAGAAGATATGGATTGCTACACGATCACGTAGCCAGGCATTGAATTCAATAATTGCTAAGTACCAGTTGCAGGAGATTGCATTCAGAGAATTATTAGAACAGAAGGAGCAGGATGATTATGCACAACGGATTGTGCGGAATAAAAAATAAATAAGTCTGGCCTGTATATTGCAAATAGATACCTGAGTAGATAAACAGGTATAGAGCAATGGATATAAATCAGCTTAAAGTTTCTCAGCCAAATCAGGCATCAGCACCAAATAATAGCGATACCAATTCCCATAATAAATCAGATGCTAATGCATTTGACAGGCATTTAAGCAGTAGCATTAAAAGATCGGAATCATCTGCTGTAAGTAAAAAATCAGAAAATAACTCAATAAATCAGCCGCCTGTGAATGAAGGTGAAGAAGATTGTACTTGTATTACAATGGATGAAATTAATCATAATGCTAATGATTATATGGAATATGACCAGGCTGAATTATTAACAGAAGAAGAATTACTGGCTGATTTATTAAGGGAAAATAACGTTGATACTGATGGTCAAATTATTAGTACAGTTGAAGATGCGGATCAAGATTTGCCGTTAAACGGCAAAGATTTGCCTTTTACTGACCGGTTGAATCAGTCGGTAATGTCGGTAGTTGATGATGTGGATGCCAGAAATTTGCAATCATCTATGATTGCTAATATGTCTGTAGAGACTGAAGAAAAATCGGTAATTAATCAGGGTAATGACAGGAGAGGAATAACAGGAATGGAAGAAGATAGACGTTTGGTAATGAAAACTGTTTCATCTGTTGACATGTCAGAGTTTGAAGAAGTCGGTCCTGATAAATTAGCTAAAAATAGTATGGCGATAGACAGGGAGATACTTTCGATACAGGAAAAACAGATTTTTAAATCAGTTGATCTCCCTGCATCAGGTGATGATATTTTTCCAAAATTGTCAGTTTCATCATCAATCAGGAGTTTGGTTAGAAGTGCGGATTCTATAGCAGGTATGACAACATTAACGGCATCGGTGCTTGCGCCAGGTTCTATTGTCGGTGATCCTGCATTGAGTCCATCCGCACAGTTATTTAAAGGTTCAATTCCGGTTCCTGTAAATACGCCTCAATGGTCGCAGGCTTTATCAGATCATGTTTCAATGATGATGAAAGGCGGGTTCCAAACTGCAGAGATGAAATTAAATCCAGCTAGTCTTGGTCCTGTTGAAATAAAAATGTCTATTACTGATGATCAGGCAAAGATTCAGTTTATATCGGCACATGCGCAGGTAAGAGAGGCGATTGATCAGTCGCTTCCTAAATTGAGAGAGATGTTTGAGCAGCAGGGAATTGATCTGGTTGACGTTGATATTTCACAGTATTCAGAATCAGACGATGATAAAGAGCGTAATTCTAAACCAGATGATCCTGTATCTGAGAAAGACATCGATAATAATGGTGTTGATCAATCCGCGATGAATAAAGTGATTTCTAACAGCCCAAGTTCAATGATAAATATTTATGCGTAGAGTCATTAGGTGACAAAGTTATGTGGATATAACTTTTGGTAAATAAGCTAATAATATAAGTATAAAAACTGTGGGTTAGGTTTGTGCTAGTTAATCAATTATTTTTTACGTGTAAATTTTTTCAAAGAATAATCTCGTTACAGAAATTCAAAAAAACCAGTAGTTAAGTAATGCTATTTAAAAACAATTTAATTATTGTTTTTAAATGAAATAAATTTATTAAATAAAATAATTACTATGTCGATAACTTAATTGATGGTGTATCAGTATGTTTTGGTCTATAAAAATTAATGCAGTGATATTTAATTTGTTAAGGGGAGAGAAATGCCAACAATACTTGCGGTAGATGATTCATCATCAATGCGGCAGATGGTTACATTTACATTAAAAGGCGCAGGGTTTGATGTTGTCGAAGCTGTTGATGGTCAGGATGCACTTGATAAAGCAAAAAGCAGGTCCTTCGATCTTGTAGTTACCGATGTAAACATGCCGGTGATGGATGGTATTACATTGATAAGAAATCTTCGACAGGAAGCGAATTATAAATTTACGCCATTATTAATGCTGACGACTGAATCTGCTGCTGATAAAAAAGCTGAAGGGAAAGCAGCAGGTGCAACAGGCTGGATTGTTAAGCCATTTAATCCTGAGCAACTAATTAACACAATAAAAAAGGTGCTGGGTTAATTAACCCGTATAAGCCGGAGGATATTAATGAGTGTCGATCTTGAACAGTTTCATCAGGTTTTTTTCGAGGAAAGTTTCGAAGGA
>Ga0224501_10003505_pt1 | contig 12342 bp, 12 predicted proteins | sample SF_Oct11_sed_USG_4_FD_169105 | JGI IMG/M metagenome (GOLD analysis project Ga0224501, IMG submission 169105) | Sediment microbial communities from San Francisco Bay, California, United States - SF_Oct11_sed_USGS_8_1 | ecosystem: Environmental > Aquatic > Marine > Sediment | place: USA... | reverse complement strand
AAAGTATTAGTAGTAAAAAAAATTATGAGGGTGGGGGTGTGGGTGTTTATGGTGAACCATAAAAAATATTGCAAATAACTTGATAACAACAATGCTAGCCAGTTCTGTGACTCTGTTATGCAAGTGTGGAGAGAAGAAAGGAGGGAAGGGAGTAAATACGTACCCTTTCCCCACTATACTGAATCCCTCCTCTGTGGAAGAGGGCGGTGTAGATGGGTTAGACTCTTCAAGTAACATTGGTGGTGGGGCGAACGCTGCTCCGCTGTCTACAATTGAAGGTAAAAGAGTAGAGTATACATACAGTGGTAGCCATCCACTGTTCGATATGCAGGTCATCAGCAAGAAATCATGGATTAGGTGTATTTCAGGCATACTCCCCATAACCCAGGCCAAGACCTTGACACTGCCCATGCACATCTGGCCTACCGAGTCCGTTGCCGCCTGATGGAGTCTATATGAAGAGCATTCTGCCAACAAGACTCTATCATCATTATACCAACGAGTTCACAGAGCAAAGTCCCCATGGACTATACACATAATCATAGTATTGTGTCAATAACGGTCAATCCAGCAAAGGGTCTCCTTTCACCAGCACAACACTGTGTTATAATGTCATCCGACAGAAATCATATTGTGCTAACATTACAACTGCCTTCAAAACTTGTTCATTCAGTTGTTGATCAATTTTTAGAGAACATTGATGTATTGACATCAATACTAAGCGGAAAAAGTTTGGAGGGTGCTGACGCCAGTGCCTCTAAAAATTGACACCTGTGGTTATGTAAAACAACAGACAACACACCAAATTCTGTCAAGATTTTCTCAGCAATTGTGACGTTCTAGTGTTTCCACTAAAGACAATCTTGGCCTGTTTCTAGCAAACCCACATTGATGAAACTCAAATAATGAAAAGATTATCTTTCTAGTATTTTTCTAGGATACCGAGTCAAACACCTAATTCTAAGAACTCATCTCGTACAGTCTACAAACAACCAAGCAATCTATGTAGCTACTTTGTAATACCTGGTTTCCTGTCTGGTTCACCCTCGCTGTCCGAGTCTGAACCATACAGAGCTAGACGTTTGGTGCTTTCTGTTTCCTTAGGAGGCTCATTGTAGAGAGCTGTGGGAGGTTTGAAGGAGGCGGCTATCCTCTCTAACTTCTCCCTTCTCTCCTCTTCACGGCGTCTAAAAGAGGAAAAAACTCATAAACCGACAACCAATGCATGGAAGAACAACCCCGAATGGCGAACCAGCTAAATGACCAACTGGCACACTATGTAAGGGAGAGCAACTCCAAAAAATGATGTAAGTCCAGGAGCGCAAATTTATTACCAGATATTTCGTCCATTCTCGCGTGACGAAGGCAATTCTTTCATTTCCCTCATATATTTTTTGACCCAATCAAAACTCGGATAACTCAGGGTTTGTACTCGAGACAATGTTGATGGCAGTAAAGCAGCGAAAAGAAAAAGTCCTGATCCTAGGTTTAGTACACATGAAGAAACTCCCGCTCACCTCATTCTCTCCTCAGTTTCCCTTCTCTTCTCCTCGACACGGTCAGCTTCTCTTAGTTTCTCTAGACGTTTAGAGAAGTCTTTATATTCATTAGGAAATGCTGGATCATACTCCGAGCTCATACCGCTGAATGGACTGTCATTATGATACGTTGCCACGCCAAACTGTGCAAACGATTTAGGCGGTGGGCCCGCCTCCATCTGACAAAGAAAAGAATGGTTCATTATTTGGCTAATGATAATCCCAAGCCACCATGTATTATTCATTAACCCTGTGATTATTTATTTTATGTGGATAGCATCACTCGTTTCCAGAATGGTTTATGGTTTGTCCAATAGAGAAAGACGATCCGTGGACAGGCCTCTCTGTTTAACATCTGAAACCGACTAGGGTAAAATAACAAGGTGGAGCCAGAGCCTTAAAAGAGTAGTTCTGTGTCTCCAAGGCAGAACACAGCAGGAGTGGTACAAACAGTGGTCTACTGAGTCTATTTGACTTAGCGTGACCAAATGTGACAAGGGGATTTTCTGCCTACACAGATGTGCCCCATACAAAAGGTAACTCTATGGGTGTCCAAAAATGGGAATTAAACCTATTTGATTCTAAGCCAGGCGCACTATGCACTTACCCTCTGGCCTAACCTCTTGACTACCACTGACCTTGCCAGTTATGTGGTTAAACCTAATCTCTCCATCATCAGCTGATGGTCCGATATCACGGCCGCCAGTAGATCCGGGGAAACCCCCATACGCTGCCGCGACTAGACTGCTGCCTACAGAGTGTCTCTCTGATCTGTCTCCACTGCCTCTATTCAAATCCACCACTGGAGCTAGCGAACCTCCTCCTCTTCTCTATAACGCGTTAAGTACAGCTCAATGGGGTGACAATATAGACAATGTTGTAAAGATTTGGGAATTTAGACACCACGTAGTACCATTGTATCGAACCCAGTGTTGGGTCTAGGCATTGGACCTGTTTGACCCACCTTCGAAAATGACGGATTGAGCGACTTGGAATTCCTCTGAGGTCTTGAGTGTAATAATCTGTGACCTACAGACCACCCGGCTACAAAATACAGAACTGAAGGAGAATCAATGGGCGCTGTAATTTACCAATCATAAATCTGCTAATTAGACCAGCAGTTTGTTTTCCCAGGCATGATTCAGTCTCTCGAGTCAAAAATATGTACTACGACAGGAATAGGCAATTACCAACTACTCATGTCAGATATTTGATTTTCTACACATGGTTTAGCTCTCTGAGTTGAAGACCTCATCCAGAGTGATTACCTCTCTACCAATAGCAAATTTTGAGTCAACTATAATGAAAACTCCTGGTCAAACTGAATATTAGACAAGTGCTGTCACAATAAATGTGACATTCTGAACAAAAGGTGAAAACATTTACACTGAGCGCTGGTTAAATATTAAAAAAATCATAATAAAAAACTTTATTCAGTTTTATCAATCACCAATCTTCACGAGTTTCGCTTACACGAGTCCGCCTTATTACCACCGAGCTCCTTCTGATCAAGCCCAATGTCATCATACAGTGACATCTACAACACAGAGTAACTGTCTGACAACAGACTGTTTTTCCTTTTTTTATTTCTCCGAGATTGATATTGCCTATAAAACATCTTTGCTGCGGTAAATTTTTAATAGTCATTACACTTTTTGCTGCAAATAGCATGGCTGCAACACTAAATTGGGCAAACTTCTGATGACCAATAGTGAATGAAGATCAACAATCAGACAGGTCCTTCATTGAACCAGTAAACCCATGCAGTAATTGAGTAAACTGATAGGATATTAATGGTCGAATTTCTATCATCTATGGAACAAGTACTACCAGTACCAGCAATCCATTTCAACTTAGACTTAAGAGTCTTTGGGTTACTCCGACTTCGAGTTAGAAAATAGAGATTGTGAGACTGAGAATATAAATAATATGATTAACTCATTTAGACTTATTCAGTAAGTTAGTAAATTGAATTAGGTTCCGTATAGCCAATAGAGATCAGATGAGGTAGACAGAGTGTATTTTCGAGCATTAACTTCAAGTTTAACTGAGTCTGACTTGAGAGTCTGACTGAGCGGCGGCTGAGTCTATGAGTATGAGTGACTCACACTCGGAAAATGAAACTCATACTCACACTCAAACTGACAGTCAGGGTCAACCACCATAGTGACAGTGTCACACTCACAGTGACTTGTAATGTAATTAAAACTAATTTTACAAAAAAACGCGCATTCAGATTCACTCAAGACAATCATTGGATTGATTTGATCGAATCAATCAAATTCAATCACTGCCGTGTCGCTCACAGTTACAGTGACTGTGAGTGACTAAGTTGACAGTATAGTAGTTGGGTTAGTAGTAATGGCGAATTTACTTGCAGCTGATGGTTTTTTCTACCTTTATCACTATTCTGAAACAACGTGGACGGCGGTTGGTGTAACGAAAGTTATTATTTCTACAACTAGTGCAAGAAGAATTTTTAGCCGTTGCTTCTTACACAGCCTTAGGGCTGTGTCTCGACAAACCTAGTTCCGTGCCTTCGGAGTTGAAAAGGTTTCATTCAGTACCATTATCCAGGCAGTAACGGAAATGGTGTTCAATTCTTTGCATCTCGCCGCAGCTCGTCGGGGCTTGAGTTTCTTGTGTTAGCTCGTGACCTTTCTCGATCTAAATAAACAAGGCTGAAGTTTTGTCGCAGTCACGGTACCCTTGCTTCATATTGCAGTGATGTCACTGTCGAAGTTTCACTTTGCCATACCCAATAGACCTGCTGACGCAGCAAAATGGGCCGTTATAGCAGGTTCTGTTTTTCTAACCGGCTATTGGGTGTTCAATTCGATCAAGACGGCGTGGTTCTCTCCTTTGCTTCAGGTAAACAACCCACTCGTGACTCGACTCTCAGTCACTGACTGACTGTGTCAGTCAGCTAGTGCTACAAACTTCCTTCAGTACATAACATATTGAATAATCGTGATAATCATGATAAGGAATATCAATAATTGATATTCCTTATCATGATCAGGTCCAAATCCAACCATTTTTTAAATGCACACGCTTGGTATAACGTAATCCACCCCCTTTTGTAGTTTAAAGTTAAACAGCTGAAAGCTTAATAATGTTCTTCACTGGCTGTGGTTGATTACGGTCTATCAGTCTATGGCACGTTCATTCCGTTCAGTTGAGTTGATTGTCAGGTCACTGGTCAAGTCCAAAAAGCTTCCAAATTGAAGAGACGATGGATGATAATGTAACTTGTATCCATTCTCCTCATGGTGCATGATGTTCACTGTAGAGTAAAGGTCCCTTAACCAATGGCCGTTTGGGAAGAGCCAACTCGTATCGTCAACCGTATAACTGAGATGGGGTGTGCAAAATCCGTCGCACAGCAGCCTTGATCCTGGGATTTTCAGCCGCAGCAGCGATCGCCCTAATCATTCAGTGACAATGCCTTCCACAGACTAAAGAGTAGATAATGCTATTTGAATGGTGAGCACTGTGGTGCACACAAATAAAATGCCCAGCGTCATTTCGTTTGCGGACGAACCAATGGGGTACTTTTCTTTTAAACCAAATGACAGTAGCAAGCGCTGATGCGAGCTGTCTTTTACTACCTGTCAGTTATCAATTCATCTATTAGCCGCTGTATTACAAGCTCACAGTTTTGCTTAGACTACCAAAGATAACTAATTTCTGTGTTTAGGTTCCAGGCCTTCCTTATGGGCCATTATATGGCAATATTAAAGAAGCAATGATCGGTGAAGCCATGGATTCCTCCGTTAGGTAAGCCCAGTGATGTAGTTCATGGTTAAGTTCTAGCATGCAGAATGCTATTGCCTTTTGCAGGAAATTTTAAATCGGAAGTATTTTGCACCACCGGTCAGCCATTGTGGACAATGAGCTGCATCACAGTTTTTGCTATTCATTCCCACCCGCGAAGCTCGTTATCACTAAGACGGATAGCTACCTTTGGTCCCTCCGGCTGGTTGGCCCGATCTAATGGATACTCAGCTCACTCGAATACTGTCATTCATAATACATTCTATCACATCAAACTGCATACACCATTTTTCTCTACATTAAAGATTCCCCTTTTCCTTCTTGTAAAGAGTAGCTGAGTTTTCGGCGGCGAGTGATGCGTAAACAAATGGCTTAGGTTGACTTACCCCCAGACTCTCAGGACCATCTATGCCGTCTTTAGCGCGCGCTTCACACTGAGTCAGTGGGTACACTGGTAGAGTGAAATTTGCTCTGGGTATATGCGGCTTACACTATGGAATCCCTGCCCAGCCTGATAGCTTCATTGCGGTCTTGGTCGCACTCCAACTGACACAAATTATATTATTGTCAGTTGTTGTATATTCTAATGATGATTTCGTTTTACATAGATAGCATCACTAATACCAGGATCAGACAGGCGTATGTGGTCAGGCAAAACTGAAGCCTAAAAGTCCGGATACACTTATGATAACAATGCTGCGTGGCTTCAGACGGGCGGCGACGCATTTTGTTGAAGGAGGGTCTGGCAAAGCCATGGAAAGTCAGATTTGCCAGACCGCATACGCCGGTCTTATCCTGGTATACGCCGCTGACTGTTTCCTTGATGATCCATGACACACCCCATAGAGTTGTTTGCGGAGTTGCATACTCCCTACAGGACCGGAATTTCAGCGATTCCACCTACTAACATATAAAAACTCGCTAGGTGACTCGTTCGCTCACCCAGTGAAAATGATGCCAAATATAAATATTACCAGCGCTTCAGTGCACAATATGGGTGCAAATATATGAATATGTCTGGTATATTAGTTCATAAGAACAGTGACTCCCTACAGACTCCAGCAGCCTCACTTGATTGAACTGGAAAGAGAAAAACGTGTCTGAGTTTCCGCAGGTTTATACGAAATTTCTTCAAAGTTTTCATACGATTGTATGGAAATTCGCCCGCATCTGCATGCCATTTTTGGTTCACCTATACAGAAACACAACTCCAAAAACTCTCTTTTGTAGATGGGTAAAGAAGTATGGAGGCGTGGTTCGGTTTTACCATTTTTTTGGAAGGGAGAGTTTATTGGTAGCTGATCCAGATGCCATTCGCCATGTTCTAGTCACAAATGGAAAGAATTATCCTCGCAACAGTTCGGGCGTTATCAGAGATACTGTACCGGAGGGTTTGTTTTCACTAGAGGGTGATATTCATTGGACAGAGAGAAAACTACTGAATCCTAGCTTCAATCTCGCTTCTGTGAAAAGTAAGCGCCCAATTATGTTGTGTAAAACGTAGTATATAGTATGTATCACACTATTTTATACTACCAGCCTTGCCAGCATCGCCTATCGCAAGCAGCTACCTCCTCAACGAACGGTGGATGCCATTGGAGGTGTATGGCACGAAAGCACCATTTCGAAGGAAACTACGCAGCCAGCACAAACAGATCGTGACTGCCAAACGTTTAGAAAACGAACAGTCCAAAATGCCCCACAGTGCTTGCGCGGCCTTAGCTTGAGCCCGCGGGCTTTAGACGATTGCTTAGAGTTCTCGGCCTCTACCACAGATGTTGTTCCCAACGGCTGTCATTAGCAACGGTTGTCATGCTGCGTACCTACAACTTCGAACAACCTCCGGTCTTTTCCAATCCAATGCGCCTTTTGTAGTACTCACTACCTTGAACAGATGTTGGCATTATGTTCTAACCGTCGCGTGTGCGGGATTGCACATTTGTGAAAACAGCTCAGAACTAGCCAGGTGACCGGCCTTTGGCATGTGAGCGGGCGAGCAAAACAGTAGAACAGCCAACTGGGTCCATGCAACAATTACAAATTTCTTTATTCTGGCTATTTAGTCTACAACTCCATTGTTTTCTGTCCATTTCAAATCTCTTTTTGTCGAGTCTCCGGGTCTTTCTCCTCCCAAACTCGCGTTTTTCTACAATCCTGTTACCTAAAAGTGCGTGCGCCGGACTGCCCATATGACCGGTTATGTAGTATTATATCATATCACATTAGTATGTTCTATATTTTTCCATTTCATTCTATTTTATATTATACTGTATCGCACTTCATGACATCACATCATACACACAACTGCCTTTCACTATATTATAGGCTGTATGGGCCTCTTTAACTGCAAAGGCACTGAGCTCGTGTCTAAATTCAATCAGCTGCTGGAGGACAATGAGGGTGCTACCATCAATATTCAGAGATATGCCAAAGCCGCTGTGGGTATAAATCTGTGCACTACAAAACATCACGTAGTCATTCATTTATTGATACTAACTGATAATAATAGGCGGCTGTCGGCAAAAGAAATTCCCATTCTGAAACAGGTCTCAGACTTAAATGGTGTGCTAAATGGGATGATCACTCACGGGATAACCAAAGGTTTGATTGACACAATAACAACTTTTCATTGCTTTTCTGGCTTGTATTTTTGCAATTCTTTTGTAGACCATGGATGTGATAGGGCTAACTGCCTTTGACTTTGATTTAAGGGCTATACAAGATCCGGAGAATAACTATGTGGAATCCATTAACATCCTCACATCCTCTGACCGCTTTTCACTGCTCATTCGCCTGCCATTCTATAAGTACCTACCAACACCTGCCAATAAAAAGCTATGGGAGGCTACCAGGATAGTTGATAACTTGTGTTCGCAGATAATCAGACGACGGCGGGCTCAAGCGGACAAAACCGAGGGTGAGTCTGTATCATAGTTTCTGGTCGCTTATCATGTCGGTATGAACAGAATAGCATTGTAGCCCTGTTCTTTATATGGGTTTTTCTGTTTACCAAATTTACCATCATTGCATATGTGGAGTTCCAGACATGGGATTGGCACTGATGAGTGTTGGCTCGTACTAGAATGAATGGTGAGCCAATATCAATTTTGAAAACTGTTCATGTGTAAAGTTGGGCATAATGGTTGAGAAGCCTAAGACGCAGCACCCTACTCACCTTACTTAGTAACGTTGACTGGGTGTATGCTAGAACTGGGTGTATGCTAGAACTGGGTGTATGCTAGAACTGGGTGTATGCTAGAACTGGGTCAGAAACATTATAAAAGAATTTTACTGCCTCCAAATCATCCGTTGTATGGTAGGATTGATTTTAATAAGAATAGGAAACCCTATCAGCTAGGTATGACTTTTAGGCAGGGTTGGAAAAGTTCCTTTTTTTATCGAGTACAGGTACATTGGTTTTTATGTATCGGATACACATACAGGGGATGTGGCAGAAAATGCTAGACTTACCAAGTAAAAAATAAACAAAAATGTCTTTGAGTGAATCTTATGCTAATCATTTGGGCGTTTTTTTCTTTACATTCAGTGTTAAAAGACAAACATTTAGTTTTTGCAACCAATTACGCTAATTAGGATGAACAAAATTAATAAGTTTTACCGTCTTATGCCACTCAATAGCGAGGTCAAGGTCATCTAGTTGACTAGACTCAACTAAACCGGGATGTGGATAAAAGTTCATAGTGTCTTCTTACTAAGTTACCGCCTAGTACTAATAGCTAGCTGTTTTAGTCGGGTACTAACAAACTTCATAACCATCGAGTACTGGTGAGCCAGTTATTGAGAGAATGAGAATATCGAATGCATTCTCATAGCAACTGATGATGATTTCAACGCTGAATTTTTATGAGCTAATCGTTACCATTTTCAATCCACAAAATGGAACGAGTTATGGTAATGAGCACCGTATTACATTCAATATTTCCAACCTAGTAGATCCACTGAGAGATACGACAAATCATTTTTTACTTACTTCATCAATCGTTCTGACAGGCCTTGATTTATTTTATTTTTATTCCCTTTATGTACACACTCTTTTTAGTCAACTCGTGACTGTAGGTTTTAAGTGATTACTCTCTGGTTCTGTAGGCTCAGCCAATATCATGGGTCGCCTAATAGAAGCTAGATACGAAAACAGTGACAAGGGATTGTCAGATAAGGCTATCAGGGACAACATCCTCACATTTATGATTGCTGGTCATGAGGTGGGTGACCTAATGGGTACTCAAACTGCACAACGATATAGCAAGCGCTCACTAGTTTGAACTCCACATGTGATGTTTTTACAAACGGGAGTTGTCCTACCTACTTGGCATACTTCTAGGATGCGATGGCTAGAAAAAACATTGATGACCTCACACTGTTGATCTTAGCGAGAACTACTTGCCGCAGCCAGTTGTAGCCGGCTATGTAACATGACAGAGGGTTTTTTCCCATACCGTTATTGACTCCAGAGTATAGAGCGCTTTTTTGTCTTACGACCTCTCCACCGTTACGATGAAGCTGCCACTTCAAACGCATGTCTTTCACCAATATGTCTTAGCACGGAGTACCACGAGCGGGTCAGTATCAATGCTCCACCTCATATTGCGGTTTTATTAGGATTGGTGTGAGGAGCTCACATTCACAACCGAAGCTCGCTGTGATCTGAGTTTAAACCTAGAATCTTGCAAATGCACGCCCAGTGCTTGACTACTGAGCTCTCTTGCTATCTCCGCAGTGAGGGTGTGTAGAGTTGGATGTCTGACCATGTTGAGATGCCATCAAGATTGCTTTCATTTAAATTTAGCATGCTGTAAGCTCGCCCGTTGATAGTGGCCTAGTTAATTCCTTAGATTTCTTTTTATCCACCTGACCACTGACCGCTATTGTCGTTTTGCAGACAAGCAGCTACACTCTTACCTGGCTGTTATATGAGTTAGCCAGGAATCCTGACATCCAGCAGCGCCTCTACAATGAGGTATCCGAGAATACCGGATCTGTCACTGACGAGGATTTGTCTTCCTATCCATACCTGTCCGCTTGTTTGCAGGAGATACTAAGGTACTGGTAGCCTTATTAAGTGCATTGAGTTAGCTAAGTACTGATTTTCTAGTTTTAAAAAGGACTAGACTGAGCAATGGGATTTCAGCTCACCAAGATTGTCCTTCTAGCTGTATGCCGACATTGTCATATTATGGAGTATTGGGAGAGGCAATAGGTAGCGAGTGTCTTCCACTTTTTGGGTGTCCATAACACTAGTCGTAACCGCCCCTAATGGCCACTCTGTGTATATGGCATGTGTATCTTGGTAACCATGGACCCTGTACCCCAGGTTCGAACCCATGCACCTCCACCAGAAATTTGACAAAAGAAAGTGGAATACCCATTAATGTTTAAAAATTAAGGTTATTTTTTTTACTTTTCAGCATCAATAATATGTTGGTTTCACTTTCAATACCCAGGTTGAGACATGGTGTTCTAACGCAAAAACAAAGTTGGTGAAATTCAAAGTGGTGAAAGTTGTGAAATTTATTTGATACACTGTCTTAAATTGAGTATTGAAAAGGAAAACATATCTTGTGTTATACTGAAAAAACGAGAACTTCATCTCAATTTTTAAACATTGTTGGGGTTATTTCACTTTTTTGTTAAATTTCTGGTGGAAGTACCTGGTATCTAAGGTACTGGGTACATGGTTTCGAGCTTAGGGTACATGGTTTCAATAGTACGGTACATGGTACGAGCACATAGTTTCTCATTATATCCCATGTGTTTGTGGTGTATGGTTATACCAACTGATTATTAACCAGTCACTGACTTGTTTTGACAGATTGTACCCTGCTGCCTCATCCCTGCTTCGCAAGTCTGTCGCTGATGATGTAATTAACGGTTACCCTGTACCAGCTGGTACTGATGTTATTGTGCACCTCGGAGCTATGATGAGGTAAGAGCTTCAAGCCCCGGGTATTGGTAGCCATCAGTGCTCCACCAAACATTTGGCCAGCTTATTTGGCAAAACCTCTCATCCTGAGGATTGTTCTGGAGTGATAGTGATATATATTAGTGACCTTGCGCAGGAGAAAATGACTTCAAAACAAGAACAGTTGGGGTTTGGGTTACCGTAATCGTCCAGTGACGGGAGTTGTTTTGCACTGATTGAAACAGGACCGAGCCATCATAAGCCCCGTACTAAACACCACCTGACAGTTAACTCAGAGGTATTCATGAACAATGAACAAGTTTGTATGAAATGATGAAATGAGCGGGCGATTTATTGGGTTACGTGATGCTAGATCCCACGTAATGGTAGGGAGTCGTTGTTCTCTCAAACGAGAGGTCTGTAATATGCGAGTAGCTCACACTCCCAGCGGGAGCATGACTTCACCAGGGCTTAAACTCCTGATCGAACAATTGAGGTCCAAATACCTTAGCTACCGAGCTATTTCACTATCTCTAGCTCATTATCATAATAGGGGCCTACCGCGACCTGGATTCGAATTCGAGTTCTTATGGTTGCAAGCTAAAAACTCTGAGCTAACCTTCTGTCTTCCAAAGAACCTAATGGCATGTGACTGGTGGAATATAACCATATATCCCACCATATATTCCACCATATATCCCACCATATATTCCACCATATATCCCACCATATATTCCACCATATATCCCAACATATATCCCACCATATATCCCACCATATATCCCACCATATATCCCACCATATATTCCACCATATGTTCCACCATATATCCCACCATATATCCCACCATATATCCCACCGTATATCCCACCGTATATTCCACCATATATCCCACCATATATCCCACCATATATCCCACCATATATCCCACCATATATCCCACCATATATTCCACCATATATCCCACCATGTATCCCACCATATATTCCACCATATATTCCACCATATATCCCACCATATATTCCACCATATATCCCACCATATATCCCACCATATATTCCACCATATATCCCACCATATATCCCACTATATATCCCACCGTATATT
>Ga0224501_10003504_pt1 | contig 12343 bp, 7 predicted proteins | sample SF_Oct11_sed_USG_4_FD_169105 | JGI IMG/M metagenome (GOLD analysis project Ga0224501, IMG submission 169105) | Sediment microbial communities from San Francisco Bay, California, United States - SF_Oct11_sed_USGS_8_1 | ecosystem: Environmental > Aquatic > Marine > Sediment | place: USA... | reverse complement strand
CGTAATTGTTTCATGCCTGATGTTAATGAATTGGCATGAAAAGGTAATAAGGGTAGGTAGAGACAAATAGGTACTTTGCGCTACATTGCCGACATTGACTACTTACTCTTGCCGAGCTAAGATTGGTAGAAATAGAAATGAGTGAAGCTGGAGTGAAAGTCTTGTCAGGTCAACAAGAACCGAAGGGAATACACCGTTTTGGCGTCAGCAGCTCACATAGCGTTAAGTTAGGCACAAAATTTCTCGCATTCTGGGGACTGCTTTGAAGTACAGACCTCTTGGCAGAACAGGCCTTCATGTATCTGAGTTGGGTTTCGGATGCGGAGGCGTAGGCGGGCTTTTTGTCAGGGGTGAGCGGTGCGAGATGTTAAGAACCGTCGAACGTGCTATTGAGCTGGGGGTCAACTATTTCGACACAGCCAGTATTTATGGAGACGGAAAGTCCGAGTCGAGTCTGGGTGCGGTGCTGCGAAAACTGGGGGTGGATGCGCTAGTTGGCACGAAGGTCCGGCTTTCCGCTTCCGACATGGGACGTATCCCAGACGCAGTGATGGAATCGGTGGAAGGGAGCTTGAAACGCTTAAGGCTAGACTGCGTCGATCTCATACAGCTTCACAACCCTATAGGTCTATACAGAGATCCTGAGCGGGGCTACGTAGGGCTGGATGATCTAAAGCCTGTCATGCTAGCTTTCCAGTCCCTACAAGAGCAAGGCAAGGTGAAGTTTTGTGGTATCAACGGTCTTGGGGAGACGGAGGCCTTGCTCCAAGCTGTCGAACTAGCAGGGGCTCAAAGCATTCAGATATGCTACAACTTGATAAATCCAAGCGCAGGATATAAAGTCCCGCGGAGCTTTCCGTTCCAGGACTTCTGCCAGCTCATGCAGAAGGCATCTCGAAACGGACTTGGCGTCATCGCGATACGGGTGCTAGCAGGAGGTGCGCTGAGCGGAACGGACAACCGGCATCCTAACGCAGATGAGAGTGTATCGCCGATAGCGTCTGGTAGGCACTATGCTGAGGATGTAGCCAGGTCTAGGATGTTCCAGTTTCTGGTCGAGCAAGGCTATGTTGACAGCTTGGTCGAGGCTGCCATCCGATTCGTCGTCAGCAACTCAGCCGTTTCTACTGCTTTGGTCGGTTTCTCAAGTCTGGAACAGTTGGATCAGGCTGCTGAATGTGTGGCGAAAGGTCCTCTTCCTTCCAAAGCACTCAACCAGATAGAAGAAGTTTGGCCGCTCTACTCGAAAGCGGATTTTTGAGTCATTATCCAGTGCTTGGTGAGAGTACCTCAAGACCGCTCCGTCAACAAGGCAGAGCTGACGCCATTTCCTGTATACTTAGGAATATCCAAGAGAGTAAGGATGAAGCTCACAGACGCGTGCAACCTCAGCCTCTCGCAACCAAATCTATGTAATAAATTCCTGCTAGGCGCTAGATTGGAGTTACGGCCTCTCTTGGACGCTGTTCTTAGGAATGATTTCGCTCCTAAAAACTATACCCCCCTAGTATATTCTTCCAGAGTTACGGTCTCTCTTGAACCATCAATTTGTGAATGATTTCTACTGTCAAATTCGATACCCCTACCCCCTCTAGGTCGGAGAAGACCCCTCTTTCTAGATCCCATATGCCCCTCTTCTCCTCTTGTGACGCTTTGGTATTGCTTCTGGCGACATTCCCCTACACGCTCGGCCGTTCAGGGTATCTGTCTGTTTGAGTTCTGGCGCCGCAGCGGGCGCGCTAGCTAGGACGTTGGGAACTAGACACCTGAAATTTCAGGCTTCAGCCTAGCGTTGTGCGCTCTTTCAATAGTCTCGGTACTCGAAAAGCCAAACCTCTACTGATCCATTGTCGAAGCGGTGGCATATATCGGCGGCTCCCCATATCTGACGAAGACCAACAGAATCACGACCACAATCAGACCTATCGTCGTGTTCAAGTAGAAAGGAACACCATAACCTGGAACCGCGTAACCACCGATCTGGAAAGTCTCAAACCTATAAACATCGTAGAGATAGGTTGCCATAATCGGACCAATAATGTCTCCTAAATCGAAGAAGGTTCGATACAACCCGAAAAGCCGTCCCCTAATCTCCAGAGGCGCCAAATCCGCACGAAGAGACCGTAAGCCAACCATGTAAATCCTCCACATGAACCCCCTCGCAGTGTAAATAATAGAAGCCGTATTGAAATCCAGGCTCAGAGCGAGAGCGGTGCCAAGAAGCCGAGCAGGGACGCCGCCCAAGGCTATGACGATCTTCCTACCGAACCTATCGGAACCCTTTCCGGAGAGCCAACTTGCACAGATCGCTATGAATCCAGAGAGCGTCATGAGCAGCCCGATCTCTATGGGTTCAGCACCGAAGATGTCGCCAAAAAAGAGAGCCATAATCGGTCGTATGAAGCCTTCTCCAATGCCAGTCACAAAGGCAACAACCAAAAGAACCTTGAACGGCCTCGGTATCTTGAACCTCTTCTTTTCACTATGCTCCTTCTTTTCTGCTGTGGCTATTTTTCTTTCTTTAATTCCTAAGGCTACCAAAAGGGCGGAAAGACCCGCCAAGCCCGCATCCACGAAGTACGGAATCCTATAGCTCTCCAGTTCGCTGAACCCAGAGGAGACAGACAACCACTGGACGGTTCCACCGAAAAGCGGGCCGATGTTCCTCCCAACAGTCGCACAAGCCATAACGAACCCCGTTGCTTCACCGATTCTGTCGCGAGGAGCCAAATCTATCAGCAAAGCCTCAGCCGGGATAACAGCTGCTGCTGTTGCCGCTCCGTTTAAGGCTCTTATGAGGATTAGCCATTCCCATGAGGGGACAAGTCCGGTTAGTGCGCCGAATATGACATCGCCGATTAACCCGATTATCATCAGCCGTTTTCTGCCGAACCTGTCTGAACGTGTGCCTAGATACGGTGAGAGCATTGCAGACATGAACATGAAGCTCGATGTGAAAAGCCCGATTGAAGCAACCGAGGCCCCTAGCGAAACGGCGTAGCGGGGAAAATAGGAGTAAGGTATCCCAAAGGCAATGGTCTCAATCATCTGGTTCAAACCGAGGACAAGTATGCCTCTGGTGTAGGGACTCCGCCGCATGAAACCCACATACAAGAAACTTCCAAGATATAACTTTTGGTTAGCTAGCTAGCTGCCTGGAGCCTATTTTTTTATCGATGCGTAATATGTTAAAAAGAACGAGATTAATCCAGAGACTATTATTACTATAATGCTTATTATCGGAGTCAAGGTTATGCCGCCGATAGGAATCGACGAAGAGCGAGTTAGGAACTCATTTAGCAAAACATAAGCATGTGATATGGCTTCCCAAGCCGTTACCCCTGACAAGAACTTCGATTTCTTTCCGTTTACTCATAATTTTAAACACCTAGCTAGCTTCACTGTTTTTTCGTGGTATAGATTTTGTTTAGGTTTAGTGGTATATAGCTAGCAGGCAAAGATGCGCGCGCGGTCATACGGCTGGGAAGACTATCAGAATAGCTCAAGAGAAGATCATGCTAACGATTGAAGAATAAATGTTTCAAGCCCTCAACGAGAAAGAAGTAACACGCCAGTATTCCAAAGATCAGTCCTAAGAACCACAACGGCGGCTTGACAAACTCAAAAAGCACTCCAAAAGGGGAGTAAACAACAACAAGAGTCATTGCAGCCATCATAACTGAAGTTGCAGCCAGAAGATTGCTGGGTCTTGACTTGAAGAACTTTCTTCTTGTTCTGATAGAAAACGTGACTAATATCTCGGACATCACGGACTCGATGAACCAGCCCGTTCGGAAGAGTTCAGGGCCTGCCTGAAGTAGGTAAATCAAAGATGAAATCGTGACAAAGTCGAAGATGGAGCTTATCAGACCGAAGAACAAGGCGAATTTGGCTATTGAAGCTATGTTCCATCTCTTAGGAGTCCTCAGTCCTTCCTCGTCAAGGTTGTCCGTTGATATCGTGAGAAGCGGCGCGTCAGAGAGCAGATTCGTCAAAAGTATTTGAGAAGGCAAAAGCGGTATAAACGGAAGGAACAAAGATCCCACCGCCAATGTGAACATGTTTCCCAAGTTCGCGCTTATGGTATTCATGATATACTTAGTCATGTTGCCAAAGGCCTTTCTTCCCTCAGCTACTCCGTCGGCAATAACGCTCAAACTCTTTTCTAGCAGGATTATTGAGGCCGCTTCCTTAGCAACTTGAACTCCTGAGTCAACAGATATTCCTGCGTCCGCCGATTTCAGGGCTGGGGCATCGTTCACTCCATCACCGAGAAATCCAGTCACATGGCCATTCTTCTTCAAGGCACCAACTATGGCGTACTTCTGCTCCGGAGTCACACGTCCAAAAACATCATTCCCTTCCACGGCTTGGCGTAACTCGCTCTCCTGCATACTTTCGACATCTACTCCCGTGAGCACTCGCCCTCCAAAATCGATTCCCAACTTATGACAAACATCTGCAGTCACAACGGGATCATCCCCGCTGAGAATTTTCAGCTTTATTCCTAGCGATTTCAATCTAGAGATGGCTGGAGCCGCATCTTCCTTCGGCGGATCGGAGAGAACAAGTAACCCAACAAATGTTAAGTCCCTTTCATCTGCGACTGAGTAATCCGATTTTTCCTCGATTTCCCTACATGCCAATGCTATCAGTCTGTTTCCAGATTGCCTATCCTTTTCAATCAACGAATTTACCTCTACGGATGCCTGCGCTAAAGGCCTAGTTTCAGTTTCATTGCCAACCGCAGTCGACACGTCGAGGATTGCCTCAGGAGCCCCCTTTGAAATCAAAAGTCTATGTTCACCGATTTTGACTACGACGCCCATTCTCCTTCTGTTGAAACCGAATGGAATTTCATGGATGCGCGTAAAAACGTTGAGAATCGCTTCATCGAATCTCTTCTCTCGGGCGCAATCCCAGATTGCAACATCAATGGGGTTGCCAAGTATTCTGTCTCCCTCAACCACCGCCGTATTACAGAGAAGCGCAAACTTGATCAGTTCAAGATCGGAATTACCGTTTGGATCGACGATGTCCTGAACTTTGATCTTGTTTTGGGTCAAGGTTCCAGTCTTATCGGTACAAAGTACGTCGACGTTTCCCATATCTTCTATGGCTTCAAGTCTTTTGACTACGACCCTCTTCTTAACCAATCTAATTGCTCCGGCAGACAATCCGACAGTAATCACCACAGGCAGAGCTTCAGGTATTATGCCCACTGCTAAAGCTAAGGAGAATATGAGCGATTCGAAGACGCCGTGGCCCAGAACTGAGTTAACTAGGAATACGAAGGCTGTTAACACCAAGATCACTTTCACGAGGAAATTCCCAAAACCTGCAATGTTCTTCTGAAAATCAGTCATTGGAGGCAACAAGGAGAGTTTGGACGCTACGTGACCGAAGTATGTCTTTCTTCCAGTGGCAACAACCACTCCTATCCCAGAGCCATTCGTCACCGTCGACCCCATAAGGGCCATATTGGACAGTTGATGTGGAAGTGGGTTGTCAAGCTCTATTGGTGAGCCATTCTTGTCGACCGCCGTTGACTCGCCCGTCAGCACTGATTCATTCGTCTGGAATTCGTCAGCGTCCAACAGTCTGATGTCTGCCGAAACAACATCACCTATCGCTAAGTGAATAACATCTCCAGGCACCAACTTGCTCGTGTCAATCGCAAGCTTCTTTCCACTTCTCACAACCATCGCAGTGTAAGATAGATACTTTCTGAGCTCATCAACGGCTCTCTCCGATTTATGCTCCTGCGCAAAGCCCAACAAAGCATTGGCAAGCATGATAGCAACTATAATAACTGCTTCAGTAATCTCTCCCAAGAAACCAGCTAGTGCTGAAGCAAAGACGAGCACGTAAACCAGAGGATTCCTGAACTGAGACACGAATAAGGTGAATGACGTTCTGCGTCCAGCGGAAGGAATCTCGTTCAGCCCATATTGCTCAAGTCTACGTGCAGCTTCCGCGTCATCAAGTCCCCTTCCTGATGTATCAAGCTCTCTAAGAAGCTCCTCTTTCTGCAATTTCCAGTAGTTGGTTTTCTTGGATTCAGACATAAATACGTACTCAACTTCAGACGTGCTGAGACCAGTAAGGAGGTTGTGTACCTATCCTCTTTAAGATTTTTTCACCATTCATCTTTCTTCTATGAAAATGGGGATTTGCGGGAACTCTTCACTCAAAGGAGGTTCACATTTCCGAGAATTTAAACCGAGTATTTAATCTGATCACCTCGCACCATCACTGAACCGAGATTTTGAACGTCGACCTGACTACGGTACAATGGTAGCCCGGGATAAGATCAAATAGCTAGCTATGAGATGGGGCTACATTGGCAAACTCCCGGTTTCCACATGTTTGTTCCGCTATGCGTATTAGCTAGCTAGCAATGGTGCGGGGGGTGGGATTCGAACCCACGTACCCCTACGGGACGGGATCTTGAGTCCCGCGCATACAGACCCTGCGCGAGGATTGACCTGGCTCTGCTACCCCCGCACCCGTCCCATAAACTAACTGTAACCTTCTATTATCTTTTTTCCAACAGATGTTCTTCACAAATGCAGATCAGTTGACATCTGGACACCGGACTTGACAACGAGGAGAGAGCAGAGGTCTATGAGAAACAATATCGCAAAAGAAAATTCAATGGCGACTTCGATTTTTCTATTCTTCATGTTCAAGGATTGTTTAGACCTACACTAACGGATTCTCGTTCCGATCTCCTCCCCATTTACCGCTGAGATGATGTTCTCGGGTCTGAAACCGTTGACCACAACGGTCTCCATTCTACTCTTTTCGAGGATTCGAACGGCCTCGGGATCAAGTATCTGATGGATCCCGACCCTATGACTCTCTTCTTCAAGCATCCCAGATAGCTCATCAAAACTCAACTCGTCAATCTTTCTTGCATCAGGATGCTTTCTCGGGTCCTTCATGTATATCCCATCTTGGTCTGTAGCCTTAACGATGAGACCGGCGTCGATACTCGAGGCAACCATCGCCGCCACACTATCAGTCGTCATCCCAGGCTTCAAACCCCCCATAAAAGCAATGCCATCATCCTCGAAGATCCTCGTCGCCTCATCTACAGAGGTTGGAACACGCTTCGCTTTCAAGCCCATGAGTTTGATCGCCAAGATCTGGGCGAATATACGGGAAACAGAGATAGCTATCTCATCCTGCTCATCATCGCCTAGACCTGCTTCACGGGCCAGCTCAATGAATTCTCTGGCAACAGACCCACCTCCAACAACGACGATGAATTGATGGCCAAGACCTCTAAGCCTCTCGAGGATCTCGGCGTATCTTCCTATCATCTCGGCGTTTGGCGGCGAAGCTATAACCGAACCGCCAATCCGAATGACAAGCCTCATCAGCGACACCAAGACAGAATCTACGAGAGCCAATATAAAATCTCTTTCCAGATGATTCTGGAACAGCCCTTGAACCTCTTTCCGCAGCATCTGAGAAGATGTCACGGAGTGCGAAGAGGTTTATTATGAACAGGATACATTAAGATATACTATTAATGCTCGCTTCGAGGACTACTGGCGATGATCGAGATCATCTTCCTAGGGACAGGTGGAGGCAGGTTCGCAATGATAACACAGCAGAGAAGAACAGGCGGAATCCGCATACTCTCAGACAACTCAAACATACACCTAGACCCGGGACCTGGCGCCTTGATATACTCACTTGAGGCAGGTCTAGACCCGCAGAAAATCAACGCAATTCTTGTCTCCCACTCACACACCGATCATGTCACCGACGCCCAAGTTCTGATAGAGGCTATGAGCCGAGGGACAAAGAGCAAGCGGGGATTGTTGGCTGCTGCGCACAGCGTCCTTTACGGCAACGAGGTCTGTGGGCAGTCTATCTCGAACTATCATCAGAGTATTCCCGAAAAGGTGATCGACGCTCAAGTTGGCGTGAAGTTCAGCATCGGAGACTTGGAAGTCCGGACCACGAGAGCAGAACATTCCGATCCTGACGCGGTTGGCTTCCGATTGGTAACAGCTGACTATGGAGACTTCGCCTACACATCCGATTCAGAATACTTCGGCGGCATAGAAGACTACTATAAAGGCGTAAGGCTGCTCATTCTATGCGTCTTGAGACCCTACGGAAGGCCTTGGAAGGGACACATGACTACCGAAGATGCCATAAAGATTGCAGAGAAGGTTCGGCCCGAGATGACCATAATAACCCATTTCGGAATGGGAATGATCTTCAAAGCAAGAGGCGAAGCCCAGATCATTGAGACTAAGACAGGCATACCAACGAAGCCTGCGACGGACGGCATGCACATCTATCTAGCTGAAGAGATCCAATTGGGCATACCGAAGAAGCAGAGAGGTTTGGGCGAGTTCTTAGGTCGAAGCGAACACTAGAATCATTCATCTATGAATGTTCCTTCCGCCAGTTCCTGCATTCTGTTCTTTTCTTCGGGCTTGCCGAATCGTAGACTCTCAATCCTATGCATCGCCGTCACGTCTTCGCCAAAGGGCTCAAGTTCCTCGGGTGCGTACACGGTTGCTGGCACGCTCTGACTTAGCGCCACCTTCTTCTCCTTCTTATACCGCCAGACAGCGTTGTTGAATGCTATGAACTTGGATAGCAGTTCTCTCAGTTCGCTCTCCAACTCTGGGTTCTTCTCTGGGAAGGATTGAATGTGAATGCTTTCATCAGAGTACAACTCTAACCAGATAGCTTCCGTTATGAAGGGGCATATCGGAGCCAGAATCTTCAAAATGGTTCGTAAGCACTCGTGAAGCGTATACCAGGCTCCCCGTTGAAGCTTGGCGTCGAATCTGCCCCCACTGTTGTACGCCCTCGACTTCGCAGCCTCGATGCAGTGATCAGCGAAGACGCTCCAAGTGAAGGTCCGTATAGCATTGGCTGGTATGAAAGCGTTCATCTCCTCATACCCCTTCCTGCATTCATCTATCAGATCATTGAGCTCGGATAATATCATCTTGTCCAGTGGCGCCAACTCATAATCATCGAATACCTGGGGAAATGAGGAAACAAATCTAGCGATGTTCCAGAGTTTTGTCAGGAACTTGGAGTTTCCTCTGATCCTGTCAAATGAGCATCGAATGTCGCCTCTGGTAATGTTGCCTTCTAGACCAGACCAGATTCTGAAAGCTTCACTGCCGAACTTGTCGATTATGTCTTGAGGATCGATAGCATTACCGGCGCTCTTGCTCATCTTTCTTCCCTCTTCGTCAACAACGTGCATGTGGATCCAAACATTTTCGAAAGGCGGAGCCTTGAAGAGATGATGAGACTTGAGCAAAGTGAAGTAGAGCCAGTTCCGAACGATCTCCTTCCCTTGAGGCCTGAGGCTGCACGGGAAGTTCCTTTTGAAGAACCCTTTGTTCCACAGATACCCAAGGATGTAGACCTCAGATGTGGCTGAGTCAAACCAAGTGTCGAAGGTTCTCTCCTCTCCCCGGAACTCCGTGCACCCGCACTCTGGACACTTCTCGATCGGCGGCCTCTCCCTCCAAGGCTGGTAGTATCTGCCCGGCTCCGGAACATAGATGTAGCTGCAGCCCTTGCAGTACCATAAGGGCACCTCGGTTCCGTAGTACCTCCTTCTCGAGACAACCCAGTCGATATCGACGGAGTTTATCCAGTCGATCAGTATCTGCTTGTTCTCAGGGGCAAAAAAGGTCATCTGATCAGATATCTTGAGAATGTCATCCTTGAATCGAACCTGTTCAAGGTAGAGCTCTTTCATCGGGACGAACTCAACTGGATTCTTGGATCGCCAGCACAGTGGGCGTCTCTGCTGAATCTCCTCCTGCTTAGTGATTAAGTCTTGGCTGTTGAGATCCTTGATTATGGTTTCCCTTGCCTCGTCGACGGTTAATCCCTTGTACTTCCCGGCGTTCTCATTCATCCTACCAGTTCGATCTATGGCGAAAACAGGCTCAATGTTCAGTTCCCTGAGTATGCGAACGTCACTATAGTCGCCGAAACTACAGACCATCACCAACCCTGACCCGAACTCAGGCTTTGCATAGGGATGGGCGATGATCTCGACAGCATGCCCGTGGATTGGGACGATGGCATGTTTGCCTTCAAGGTGAGGGTACCGGTCGTCATCAGGGTTGAATAGGACGATTCTGCATGAACACAGAAGTTCGGGTCGCGTTGTGGCGATGATAATGTCTTCTCCGGTTTCCTTCACCTTGAACCTAATGTAGTTGAGAGTTGTCTTCTCTTCCTCGTATTCGACTTCTGCATCGGAGATAGTTGTTTGGCAGACTGTGCAGTAGTTCGTTGTCTTCTCGTCCTCGTAGACAAGTCCGTTCTTCCAGAACTCGATGAATGTCTCCTGCGTCAGCCTTCTGTATTCGGGGTCGTCGGTCTCATATCTACCGCCTATCCTATGCTCGCGTTCCCAAGAGTTGCAGCTGAGCCCCAGCCTTTTGAACGTGTCCAGTGATCGGTCTCCACTCTCTGTGAGGATGATCTCGCATTTCTGTATGAACTCTTCTCTTGGAGTTTCATGCATCGAGATGTTGAATGTCTTCTCCGTCTGGACTTCGACTGGTAGACCATTCTTGTCAAGTCCCATTGGAAAGAGGACATTATATCCGGCCATCCTTCTATATCTTGCAAAGACATCCATCCAGACATACGTATATGCTTGACCTATGTGCACAGGGGTATTCACATAGGGCGGCGGCGTATCTATGCTAAAGAGTGGCTTATCGCTCTTCTCATCGAATATATACAGCCCCCCCTCCAGCCACTTCTTGAAGATATGAGTCTCGATCTCTGGCTCCCAACTCTTCTTCTTCAGTCTGGGTCTGAACAGAAATTCGCCTTTAGCCTTCACAGTGTCTCCTCCTCATATTAATATCAGAACAGTTCTTTGCACTGAAGGGGAAGATGTCGTCAACTCTTGAATTGCCTAGAAGAATCTCTGGCCGAGCTAATGTACTTGGCGGTCTCGGTGTTGCATCACGCCCACCTTTCCCCCTCACACGTATCCACTTACCCGAAAGGATATATAAATGTGACCATCGCTCCGAAAATTGTTAAAGGAAGTTTCAACGTTTGATCCTAAGGATTTGTGTCTGCTCTCAAATGGTGACAAAGATTGGGGAGGCCACGCAAACATAGGAAACCTCTGAGTGAAGAGTTCATTCCCATCTCTAAGCCTCTGATCGGGGAAGAAGAGATAAGAGCTGCAGCGGAGGTCCTGAGGTCTGGGATGCTGCGACAAGGCGAGAAGACGGAAGCCTTCGAGCAGTTGTTCTCAAAGCTCGTTGGATCAGAATATGCGTGCGCAACCAGTTCCGGAACGGCCTCACTCCACATTGCCTACATGTCCACTCTCAGAGCGGGTGATGAGGTTATAGTTCCCGACTTCACCTTCTTCTCAACAGCGAGTACTGTCATCTATTCTGGCGGCGTACCGGTCTTCGCCGACGTAGATCCGAGAACCTTCACGATAGACGTTGAGGATGCCAAAGAAAAGATCACGAACAGAACAAAAGCGATCGTCCCTGTTCATCTCTTTGGGAACTCCGCTGACTTAAGACCTATTCTTGAAATAGCTGAAGACAAAGACTTGACAGTAATCTCAGACGCAGCACAAGCACTAGGCACACAGTACGACGGCAAAGACGTGGGCTCATACAGAGATATAGTATGCTACAGCTTCTATCCAACAAAGAATATCACAACATGCGAAGGCGGGATGATAACAACGGATAGAAAGGAGCTCGACAGCAAGTTTAGGCTCATGCGGGAGCATGGGCAAAGCTCTAGATACCTCCACACAACTCTAGGACTAAACTACCGCATGACCGATGTCGAGGCCGCTGTCGGCATGGAGCAGATTAGGAAACTAGGAGTGTTCTTGGGAAAGAGAAAGAGCAACGCCGAGTTCCTAACCGAGAACCTCAGGACGTTCGATGAGATTGAGACGCCCTATGTGAAGCCTAATGTAGTCCACAGCTTCAATCAGTACACAATCAAGCTGGGTTTGGAGCAGCTGAACTGTGGTAGAGACGATTTTGCGAATGTCTTGAAGCTTGAGAACATAGGTTCAGCCGTATACTATCCTACGCCGCTTCACCTCCAACCAATCTTCATGAGCATTCTGCACATGAAGGAGGGAACCTGTCCTGTTTCAGAAGAACTTGCGGGAAGGGTTCTGTCCTTACCAGTTCATCCCTCATTGACACAGACTGACCTAGAGAATATATGCAAGGCCGTGGAGAAAGCGATAGAATCTTACTCAAAGGACTAATTAGAAGTCTGTCAAACATGCTCCGCTCCTTTCTCTGGCTGCAGCTTGCGCGCCCTA
>Ga0224501_10003503_pt1 | contig 12343 bp, 12 predicted proteins | sample SF_Oct11_sed_USG_4_FD_169105 | JGI IMG/M metagenome (GOLD analysis project Ga0224501, IMG submission 169105) | Sediment microbial communities from San Francisco Bay, California, United States - SF_Oct11_sed_USGS_8_1 | ecosystem: Environmental > Aquatic > Marine > Sediment | place: USA... | reverse complement strand
TCGCTTCACCTCATAGTGAGGGGTCAGTATCATCGCTTTACCTCATAGTGAGAGGTCAACAACGACGCTCCACCTCATAGTGAGTGGTCAGTATCAGTGCTCCACCTCATAGTGAGGGGTCAGCATCAACGCTCCACCTCATAGTGAGGGGTCAGCATCAACGCTCCACCTCATAGTGCGGGGTCAGTATCATCGCTTCACCTCATAGTGAGGGGTCAGTATCAACGCTCCACCACATAGTGAGGAGTCAGTATCAATGCTCCACCACATAGCGAGGGGCGAGTATCAATGCTCCACCTCATAGTGAATGGTCAGCGTCAGCGCTCCACCTCATAGTGAGACTTGTTTTTGTTCCGAGCTAGGTTATTGTGAGGAGCTGACAGCGGGAGCCCACCATGACCAGGATTCAAGCCAAAGTTTTCACGATTGAGAGCCCAGACCACTACCAGTGAGCTTTTCCGCTGATCTAGTTAATCTGCAGGAGTGTAGATTAGAGACACATTCGCCATGAAGGTGCGGGCCTAGAAGACTCACCGTCAGCTTCAGTTTCTTTAGCACTTCTTCACACTTACAGAGGTTTTCGTACGTACACTTTCTGCAACCAGTAGTCGCCACTGTTTGAACTAAGATGAGGGTAATCGATGCTAGTGTTAACGAAAATATGATGCTTGCTGTATTTTAGCTTTTTATTCTTTCCGCTCGTGGAGGCTTATATGGAGGCTAGATGCAATAGCTAAAGGTATGTATAGGCATGTGGGCATTGTGTGATGTATCGGGCATATCTTTTTATAGAACTTTACGATTACCTGAATAATTTTCATGGAACCTTTCAGCTTTGATATGATCATAGGTCCCAGTGGGTACTCCTACATGACAACCTACTATGATGCTGAAACTCTTACATCTAATACTATAATACAGAACTATATTAATAAACAATATTGCATTATATGTTTATTAGCATCACATATTTTGGCAGTTGTTTCTTGTCCAGAGCAATAAAACAGGGAATATGCTCATTCATAAGGGAGAAGTGAATCCACAATTCTTGGATCCGCGTCTTGACTAACTTAGCTAACTTGGCACGCACGAAATCCAGTAGAGAGCTGACCAACACTCACCTCGCTTCTGAGGTTGAAGACTGGAGAATGCTGAGCAGACTACCCAGTTTGGACGTCTCAGTCTGACGATTCTCTTTAGTCATTCTCGCTATCATTTTCTTCAGGGGCTCTATGTAGACGCTAAGTTCCTTCAGTTTCTCGGCGTACATGTTATCATCCTCCGAGGCGGACTGTGCGGCGATAACGCTAGCTGGACTGGGCCCAGGCTCTACATGAGACGTTGCTGTAAACAAGAAAGGAAACCGTGCTGTTTTGTGATTATGAAATGATTTATTCCTCATTAATAAGTACAATAAGTGTTAATTATCAAGTGACAAGGAGAAATGAAATAGGGAGCAACTCCAGCAGTCAGTGACTAGTAGTTCGTTGGCTTTCGCAATAGTTTCTCTATGAAATGATTGGTCATTACAAGTGCTGACGGCAGCTATTTTGGCATGTTAGCACTATTTTGTGATAATATCATCGAAGCTAACAAGAATCAAGAGGATCGTCCAGAGCCTTTACAGAATTAAGTCGAGCCGAATGTTAGAATCTTTTGGATGCCTGGAAGGGAATGTTGCTGACTGAAGGGTAGATATATTGCTATATTTTGGCCACAATCAATCCTAAATTGGGTGCAACCAACCTGTGACAGGCACTCTAAGCATCAGCTATAGTAGTCAGGTTACCCAGCTCTTCGGGCGGGCAGGGGAGTGGGCGAGAAGCAGTATAAGAGCCAGGGTCAAGCCGGCACGGTTCTTTGATGGTATGTTCGGGACCTCCTTTGATGTTTTGTACCGGAAATTTACTTATGGGTCATCATGAGTTGACAATTACAGTTTATGAAAATGGGAAGTTTTTTGCTTAATTTATCACTAAACAATGATATTGAAATTATGAAAAAAAGAAAATTAAAAAATTTAGTAAAAAAAATCGATCGGCTGTCACAAAGATTCATAGACCTCCGCTAACTATAGTTTGAGCACTAATGCAGTCGGCATAGAAACGAACAAGCACTCACTGTTGAGTTCATAAACCTCATGTAACTGGTTGAAGTGAGTAGGAGAAAACAGGACATTCCTATGCTTTCTCGTATATGGTATGAAACTTGCCATGCTTAGAATATTCGCGATTTGTTATCCCAACGTATTAATCAAGTCTCTTTGCGGTAACCTTGACATTGGCCTAAACCACTACGCCAACGCCTACTTCCAGTCGTGGAATTCTGTTCACGTGCTTTCAGTCGTAGACAGCATCCGAAAGTGAAAGATGCTTTTTCAAGTCGCACTTTTTGGTCGCGTTCTTGAACAGTTTAGCAGACCGAAATGGATTTTGGTTGCGAATGCACTTAATGAGAAATGGCACTGATTCTCTGGTAAGGTAAAAATAATAGGGCCAAGACACCGAGACCAAACCGAAGACTCGTAAGGTAGGGTTAAAAGGCAAACAAGAGTATGGAGGAAAATGTATTCACACTTACATGTAGAAGGCGCCGGTGTGTTGACATTTATTATCATACTCGGAGACTGCTGCGGTAACCGGGACATCATTGAGCCAGGACTTGGAGTGGGAACGCTTCCAACTGGAGAGTATGCGGCTCGCGGGGTCATCACCTACAGAATGCTGTATCTAAGTTATCCCGAGAGCAGCAAAACGAATAAAAACACGAGAAAGTACAGGATGTAATGCAGTAACACTTAGAAATACAGCCAACCCTGCTCATGGCGTAGCAACCTATCCAGCGGTGATGAAACAACTACCAAGAATTTCCTCTATTATCTTACTAGATCATGAGTTGTAGAAAGTGTACATACATTGGGTATCTGTGGCTGGTTCATATTGGGATCTCCATACTGTCCCATCTGCCCCATCGCTCCTTGCTGCATGCCTGACTGCATTTGTCCCTGTTGCTGCATTTGTCCCTGCTGCGGTATCTGCCCTTGCTGCTGCATATGGCCTTGTATCATCTGTCCCTGTATCATCTGACCCTGTTGCATTTGGCCTTGTTGCATTTGGCCTTGTTGCATTTGGCCTTGTTGCATTTGGCCTTGTTGCATTTGGCCTTGTTGCATCTGGCTTTGTTGCATTTGGCCTTGTTGCAGTTGACCTTGTTGCTGCATTTGACCTTGTTGCTGCATTTGACCTTGTTGCTGCATCTGATTTTGCTGCTGTATTTGCGCTTGGAGGATGCCTTGCTGCATTTGGCCCTGTGGCATCTGCCCTTGGTGTATTTGGCCTTGTTGAATTTGTCCTTGCTGGGGCATCGCGCGGACACCAGGCGCTCGTAGAGCTACACCAGAAATAAAAATATCAGACACAGTCTCACCGGGGGGCCTTCGACGGAACACTTGCCATGTAGCTACATGTGAGTGTCAAACGCACGTCTGCAATACTTGTACATTAACCTCGCCCCATGAGGGACATCAGGCTTATTTGCGTAATTTCGGTCAGTCACACAAGCACATGATCGCAGTCCAAAAACCCGTTTCAACTGCATTGGAGTTGTCCTCTCTCAACCTTAATTTATGGTTAGAGCCGAATGATTGTATGTGATTAATTACCCCAACAAAGCAAATGAATTTCTTTGTGGTAATGCTGACATTGCCTAAATTATCACACTAGTGCCCGCTTTCAGTCGCAAAATTCTGTTCTTGTGATTTCGGTCGCAGCCTTGGAGATGCTTCTTTAAATCGCACTTTTTGGTCGCAGTTTGGAGCAAGTAAGCAAAAACTGTGACTGAAAATAGGTTCAGTCGCTGTAAAACCGATCACGCGAATTGATTTCAGCCGAACAATTATCCAATTACCAATTAAGTTCAAAGAAGAGAATGGGATAGTGAGATAGCTAGAGCTCGTGACTAGAGGTTGCTAGATTACGAGTTCAAGCCGTGGCCATGCTGAGCTACCATCAAGTGTGCATGCCCCTCATGTGGATCCTAGTTCCTAAACAAGCTACGGAATTAGCCAATACACTAAATAGGATCGCGAGTGTATACGCGGAACAATGTGCCATTTACATTTAACTTTGTAACTGCCGAGAAGGGAGTAAGGGACATTGTCAGTGGGATCTTGGTAGTTGAAAATTAGGTTTAGGTTTAGGTTAACATCTTTGCTTGCTCTCAGACGCAACAGGTAGAATTTAAACCCAGGATCTTACAATTACGCCACACACAATTGAGTGATTCTGTGGTGCCTACTGTGGAAATCGCTGTCGTTGTAGATAAAATTTTGTTTCGGGCCATGAAGACTGGTTACCTACAGGTAATTTCCTTAAGATGGTTGATAAGCTTGGAGAGTTTCTGTCTGTATTCATCCTGAAAAAAAGTTCAAATTTATCACAGAAGCAGGAGATTGGAATTTATGTACATTATCAACAGAATGATTAAATAAAAGAGGATGAGCAATACGCACAAATCCTACAATATTTTATCTATGCAATAATAAGAGTTTCCAAAGCCTGAACTGGAGAAGAAACCATATGAAACCATAACACGAGTGTACCTTTCCCATAGTAAAATTGCTCTGCACTAGGAGCAATACAAATGTAAGCAGGAGCAGCCCTGCTCTTCCCCTACTCACATGGCTGCGGCTGTCATTAAACAGCGTGTTTTCATAACTTGTCAGTTTGTTGATATCGATCCCCACACCGTTACTGCGAAGAATATTCTCCCTAAAATCACACCGAGATGGTATTCTTGCGCTCAGGTTATCATGCCGGTTCATTAGCGAATCCAGAAATGCGTATAAACCAACTAGCTAGTCCTGGGGATGATAACCACAAATCAACCAAATCAACCAACTATCTGTACTCCAACCTGCTGATTAACTGAAACTGCCTTCAAGTTCAATTCAATCACCCTAATCAATCAATCACCTAATCAATGAATCTATCGATCATCAACGATTAACATGAGTAAAATGAAGTAAAACTAAAGGACCATACATACTTCATAGACAAAGACTGAGCAGACTAGAGAAACTCGGCCAGTCAGTAAGCTTAAAGAACTCTACTCTAGTGCAGTCATTGTCGCTAAACCCAGTCGCAACCCTGAATCAAACTCAGACTAAGCCTGACTGAGCAGTGACATATGTGGGCTGTGGCATAGTGATAGTCACTGGACTGAGTGACTCACTCAGTCAATGTGAGTCACTGAGTGTCAGCCACTGACTGAGTTAGTCACTTAGTCGTTAGTGACTGACTGAGGAGTGGCGTTCTATTAAATAATCAAATCAATTTCATCATTTGACTGTCATACTCATAGCCTGATTGACTCCTAGTCTGAGTTTGACCCAGTGATTCACGCAGTCAGTGAGTCACACTCACTGAGTCAGTGACCGTGACTGTGAATCTGACTCTGAAAAGTAGACGACTATTCAGTCACTCAGAGTCTGAGTGACTGACTAGTGACTAGTCCGTAGTCGTCTACTCTACTCTAGTGACTAGGTCTAGTCTCTACTAGAGACTAGACCTAGTCACTAGAGTAGACTCTAGTCTAGACTAGTGACTGTCTACTCTCTACATCTAGTCTATAGTTATACTAGTTAATGAGTTACATCAGCTAAGGTGTAACCTACAGTTGACGTATCATGGCCTCTCGCTCTTGTGGTGCACGCCAATCCTTTTGATCAGCCATAGCTAGAGTCAGAAAATGAATCACAGTTTTCACGCACAGTGATGTGAACCAGTGAAGCAGTGGACAGAAAACTCAGAACCCTAAACGGGCTCTGAGAAAACCAGCTTTAGCCTTTTCTGTTTGGTTTGAACCAGTCTATTGGCTAATTGTACAGCCATTGACCAATTAATGTCCCGATTTGATAGCTAATAAGCGGACATTGGATTGAATCGCTGTCAGCTGAGGTTTAGTGGTTACAAAAACATTCAATCGTCTCCGCCGCGCTAGGCATCGGCATTAATATTGGTATGAAGCGTACATTTTATTTGAAACGTCTGTTTCGAATAACGATCCAGCGTGACTTTCGCTGGCTAGTCCGTCCATCACAAGTATTCCCAGAATGAGCTATCGTCGAGTGCCGCAATCTGAGCCAGACTGGGATGATGAGGTGGCTAACGATTCAACCACTCCTCAGCCAAATGGATTTGCTAGCAGCTCAGCGGGAGGTGACGCGTATGCTTCGTCGTGCAGAGGGGGAACGTGGACCAATTCTTCGTTCAGCAATCGCGACGGCTCGTCTTTCAATGAGTACGGAAGACCGGCCGGGCGCGGGCGTGGCCGAGGAAGAGGCAGAAGACGCAATGAAGGCTTTGGAATGGCTGGAAAGTTCAGTGATGGACCTGGTGGTTTTGACAGACACTTTGAATCGGGAAACGCTGGCTTTAATAACCGTAGAACTAACCCAGAAGATAGGGGAGATGAAGAGCAAGAAATCATGACCATTCCTAAGTCTTGTATTGGGAAACTCATTGGTAAATTGCCTGGGGAATGAGCAGTGTGTAGTCTGTAGTAGACACAAGTCAAGACAGTACCCGACCGTTTTGCAATCACGGGAGCCTGTGTTGGCTTTTGAGTGACACTCTTGTTATATGGCAATAATCTTAATAATGCCCTAATAGTAATAGGCTAATGCCTTAGGCTTAAGAGTCAAGTTAATGGGCTTTGCCTTTGGTTTTTTATTTTTTCTTGCAACCAAAAAATATTTTCTACTCCACTACTCCACTACTCTGTAAGTGCAAGTATGATCATGTATGTTATACTGTGGTAAATGCCTGCTCCCCCTGAACTAGTCTAAGACTAATGCAGTTGAGTTCTCTGGTTGCTGTAGGTCGAGGGGGCAGCCGAAAACGAGAACTGGAGGAACAATCCGGGGCATTCCTGCAAATAGATGACGTTAATGAGGAAGGGCAGGTTACTCTCAGAGGTGGCAGCGATGCTCGGGCTGCCGCTAGACAGCTTATAGAGGATGCTGTCAGGTGATCTCGCTGACTAAGTCATTACCCAATTAATTTGGTTTCACTTTCAGCTAAGCTCCTAGCTAATTAAATGAATATTACGCTGAGGCATTTATACTTACACTATGTAAGTTGGTATGAGTTATTGAGTATGACCAAAGGGGTATGAGTAAGTGTGATCACAACATTTCAGGATCAGAGATTGAAGAAATTTTAAAACCGCTCACTCAAATTTTCCAAAGACTTGTTGAGTCGTGCTGGTACAATGCTGTTGTGATTTTACTTCTCATAGTAATGATGATCGACGATTCTGACTGCAGTTGGTCTTGGTCAATGTGTTGAAGTAATATTCAAACCTAGCACAGTTGTTATTAAAACTGTGCTATCGATCATGTAAACCTGTTTTAGTGGTGGATCTGGTGGACGCAGACAGGGTGGCAACAGTGAGGATTCTGGGTGGCGTGGAGGTGACTCCAACAGTTTTGGCCGGAGTGGGTTTGGTGGCGGGAGCTCGGAAGGTGGTGATGATGAGGAGGTGATGGTCATTCCTAAAGGGATGATTGGCAGGCTGATTGGTGAGTAGATAGGACATACGTCTTGGTATTTGGGATTATTCTATTTTCTGTGATTTACCAGAAAAGCTTTTGTATTGGTTGAATGTGTACTTAGATATGAAATCTCAATCACGCCACGAACGCGATGCGATGATCATGCGTAAATGTGGGGAAAAGTTTTACCGGTTTAGTTAATAACAAATTTTGATTTGATAGACCCAAACTTTGTGCCAAATAGGTCCATAAGAGCTTTTTGTCTGATTTTGGTACTAGCCAAATTAAGTTGCTAGTTCTAGCATTACCCGCAGTTATACCAACACCGCTCTTAGGATAAGAACCTATCGTAGTAACCATTATATGCAGGTCGTGGAGGGAGTCGGAAGCGTGAGATGGAGGAAGAAACTGGAGCAATGCTTCATATAAAGGATGTGGATGGGGAAGGCCACGTCTTCATGAGGGGCACGGTGGAGGCCAGAGAGGCCGCCAGAAAGCTTGTGGATAAAGTTGTCAGGTTCGTACTATTGAGCGCGTCTCTTGAGATTTATCTTGGTCCCTGGGCAAAAATGTAAATAACACATTGGAGTAATAACCCTTTAGACCAAATTCATCTGATTTATTGTAGTGAGGAGAGAAGCGGTCATCATGGAGGAAGTGGGTTCGGGTCATCCGGAGGCGGGTTTGGGTCTTCGGGGGGCGGTTTCGGATCCTCGGGGGGCGGATTTGGATCATCAGGCGGTGGGTTTGGGTCATCAGGCGGTGGGTTTGGGTCATCAGGCGGTGGGTTTGGATCATCAGGGGGCGGATTTGGAGGTGGATTCGGAAGTGGATTCGGCTCCCCTGGGGGTCAGTCTGAGTACAGATCTGGTGAAGGCTTTGGTGAGTCTCGGTTCACTCGTTACATCCTAGAGGCTTTCATCTATGGTCATATTCCATCAGGAAGTGAAAAGCAAACATAATTCGGTACCGTTTTGGCAGATGAACTCCATAAAAAACACTTGGGTGACCCAACATCTTAGCACGCAATTGCACATTTGTATATTCATATTCCAGTACTCTTGCGTTGTGGGAAATAGGTCGAGCAATGCTTCGGTTTAAAGCGTCACTAGCACCATCAAAAACGTCTCAACACCTTAAAATTAAACCTTAATTCGCCCAAAACCAACCTGTTTGTGTGTACTGCAGTCAACAATATCATAGTCTGTGTCATATCTTGATTTTGCAGCTCCAAATTAACCTGTATAACTGTCAAGAACGATTTAAAGAGGATTTGTTGAGATAAATGACGCCCTGCATCAGTCGAGTAGTAACAACCCTGATCAAGGCCAATATATTTAATATTATATTTTTTTGTAGGGGAAACCAGAGGTTTCGGTAACATTGACTGGAATGCATTGGCTGACGTTGATTACAACAAATGGAAAGGTATGTGACCCATTATGTTCTGTACCTGTCACAGTTATCACATACTGTGGCCTAGCCCCAAATATAAGGCAACACAAGTTTCCGTGATCTCCTTTTCTCAGAGCCACTCTCTGTGGTTGAGTCATCTTATAGTTGTTCACACCCAGGTAAATTGTTTATACGGAACATTCATGACTTTTCTGATAATTTTTCCACAGTTCCGTTACCGCTTACCAGTATCTAACTTTACAAAATGTCAAGCCAAATATCGTTCTAATCCGAGCACTAGAGGTGTGTGAGACTGAGATAATATACGGTAGATAAGATGTGTTATATACGTGGCACCACTTTATTGGTCGTTAGATTGTCCGTCACTTGAGAAGAACTTCTATATTGAGGATCCTGAGGTGGCCAGAATGACCTCTGCGGAGGTTGCAGAAATCCGACGCGAAAACAACAACATCTCAGCCAAAGACCTTGGCGAGGATGATGTGCGCAAGGGCCGAAAGGTGCCCAACCCAGTCACAACATTTGAGCATGCATTCCAACACTACCGTAAGTATAAAACCAGTAAAACCAATACTGCTGAGGGCCATTGATGTCAACACTAATTAATATGAAGATACATCTTTGTCTACAATGACGTATCAACATCTTTGCTAGCAGTTTCAGATCCCTTTTCACTTCATTGTAAAGGCACCCCATTTAGCAGACCTCCCAGGCGCAAGGCTTGTTGGAGCGGTAGTAGCTAGGAATTATGTGAAGAGCTCATTCTCAAAGTGGCCAAGCGCTCTAGACATGGAGCTTTCGGCCATTTGTCGTTATTTATGACCGTGGTCTTTCTCAGCATGACCAGTCCCCTGTCATCCATACTACTAACCTTAAGTCACCAGTAATATTGTTCCCATTACAGCCCTGATTATGGATGAGATCCATAAGCAACAGTTTATCAAGCCATCACCTATTCAGTGTCAGATGTGGCCGATTACCCTGCAGGGTCTTGATTGTATTGGCATTGCTCAGACAGGAACTGGTAAAACTCTGGCCTTCCTTTTGCCCGCCCTCATTCATATCGACTCACAGACTGTGTGAGTAAGCTCATTGGAAGTTCAATGAGGAGTTTGCACTGGCTCAGATGATTTGTCGCTAGAGTACACAACCCTCCCAGTTACCCAACCGAGGATGACCCGATAGATTGAATAACTCTCCTACATAGAGTTATCTTCCCCTAGGGGAGGATAACTCTATGCTCTCATGTTTGAACAGTCTCCATTTTTTATCATTGTGTACATGTCTATGTAAAAACATGCTTGTCAGTCAGTGTTCAGCAGGATGAAAGCAAAGCCTGGTAAATTAATAGAAACTGCCTAGATAAGTGGATCAGTCACCAGATTTGTATATAACTTATCTCGACTGTGTTTAGAAAGGACGCACCTCATATTGGCAAATAATACATAGATGAACACAGTTCACCTTTTTAGTGAATGTGAATCTTTGTCTGATTGTAATACTCAAGAGTTCATGCTTCCAGTAGTACATGGTTTTAAAAGCGTACTGATTTCCATAGATTTTTTTCTGTTTGTAGCCCTTTAGATGAACGTGGGGGCTCTAATGTTCTCATATTGTCACCTACACGTGAACTTGCCCTTCAAATTCACTCAGAAGTGCTGAAATATAACTACAAGGGCATAAAGAGGTAAATCCATGTACCAATGTAAAGGTCTAGCGACCATACGTTAGGTATTGTCAGATCCCTCCTATGCTGAACCTACATATTGTGCATTATTGCGCTACACAAGCACTAGACCATTCTATTGGGCAAACCGAGTCCTGTAGCTTGTTCTGGGGTAGTGAGAGCTGGAGATTGTGAGCGGGAGCCCGGCACGACCAGGGCTTGTACTCAGGATATCTTGATCTTGACTCATGCACTCTTTCCACTGAACCATCCTGCTCTATGCAGTATCTTTCATTAAATGCTGCATCAGATACACTTCTGTGTGTGATAATCATCATGTTATGGTTCCGGTGTACACGCCTCCATGTTTAAGTTATTTCTGCAAGGGTTGCGGGACAGCTCACAGGTTGAGCGCTGGACTCGCAGCTGTAAAAAGTTGGGTTCAGATCCCAGTCATGACAAGCTCCCATTGTGAGTGTGAGATCCTCACACGAATCCTTGCTCTAAACAGTAAAAACAAGTCTCAAGGTGGAGTATTGCAACTAACCCGCTAAGGGTGCTCCATGCTAAGCTGAAACTGGTGGAAAGCCAAGTATCTAAGCCAGCAGCTTCAACATAACAGTGATTAGTGAAGACATCTGATCTCACCTTGATATTATGTTGTAGCTGCTGTGTGATATTATGTTGTAGCTGCTGTGTGATATGTTGTAGCTGCTGTGTGATATGTTGTAGCTGCTGTGTGATATTATGTTGTAGCTGCTGTATGATATTATGTTGTAGCTGCTGTGTGATATTATGTTGTAGCTGCTGTGTGATATTATGTTGTAGCTGCTGTGTGATATGTTGTAGCTGCTGTGTGATATTATGTTGTAGCTGCTGTGTGATATTATGTTGTAGCTGCTGTGTCTATGGTGGTGGAATTCGGTCTGAACAGATTCACTCTGTTGACATTATGTTGTAGCTGCTGTGTGTATGGTGGTGGCAGTCGATCCGAACAGATTCACTCTGTTGAGGATGGTGTACAGATTATTATTGCTACTCCTGGTAGACTAAATGATCTCATCAATGCTGGAGTGGTCAACGTACTCAGTATCACATTCCTAGGTGAGGAAATATAAGCCTGGTGTCTTCTTTTTCTACTAAAGGGCTTTGTAACACGTTTGTGTTTAGCATAGTGTTTAGATAGTGAAGCCAAATCTTTTTTCCTTATCACCAGCGGTGAAGGTCGTCTCAATCACGTCAGATATCTCATGTTTTCATGATATGAGTTGTCTGTTCTTTTACAGTGTTGGATGAAGCTGACAGAATGTTGGACATGGGATTTGAGCCACAAATTATGAAGATATTGCTGGATATTCGGCCTGATAGACAGACTATAATGACAAGGTAAGTGCGTACAAGGTACTGAGTCCGAGGTATGTGATGGGAAGGTGACATCCTGAAAACAGTCGGATTACATATGATACACATTAGAATCGTAACACGTCATGCTAATAGTGACCTCAGAGTTTTAGCAATGTATGTCAGATATCCTGTTCCAACAAAAGAAAGGCGATAGAAGCAATGATTTACTTGACTTTCATTCACCTATCGGGGACTATATTAACTAACCATCCTATGCATCACTTCACCGGTTGGTTTGTTACAGCGCCACCTGGCCTGAAGGAGTAAGAAGGCTGGCCACTCGATACAAGACTAATCCAATG
>Ga0224501_10003502_pt1 | contig 12344 bp, 10 predicted proteins | sample SF_Oct11_sed_USG_4_FD_169105 | JGI IMG/M metagenome (GOLD analysis project Ga0224501, IMG submission 169105) | Sediment microbial communities from San Francisco Bay, California, United States - SF_Oct11_sed_USGS_8_1 | ecosystem: Environmental > Aquatic > Marine > Sediment | place: USA... | reverse complement strand
AATACGACCATAGGGCAAACCACCGATACCCAGAGCCACATCCAAACCGAGCGAACCGGTACTCACGGATGGGATTTGTGACAAAGGCTGATCACCCATTTTCATTACCGAGCCCTTGCCGAATTGTTTTTCAATTTGCCCCAATGCGACAGCCAAAGCCTTTTGTTTTTGTTCAGTTGAAGTGTCAGCCATGTTTTTATCCCTCATATCAATGAATTGTAGTCCAGTAAAAGCAAAATCTTGCTTGTGTTTTTAAACATAGTCTAAGCTTAGTCTTTACTTTTTCTGATGTCAATATTTTTTACCATCTTAGTATTTTCTACTACCACAGCATTTTTAATGTGCTAGTATTTCTTACCATGTAGATACTATGCCAACACGGAGCTCCCATGGCTGATCACTCAAAACTGCTTAATGAAATTAAATGGAATACCCGCCAGCGTATGCAATTCATTGAAATGATGGCGTATTACACCGGCGTGGTCACTCGCAGCGATGTCGCCAAAGCCTTCGGTTTATCCGATGCGGCAGCAACCAAGGACTTAAAGCTGTACCAAGAAATCGCGCCTGACAATCTTGTTTATAAACACACTCATTTCGGTTTCGTGCCGAGTTTGCAGTTTTCAGAGTTTTTTGCAGATTTGTCGCCAGCAAAAGCCTTAACTATGATTGCGCAAAATCTAGCCACTGTCGGCGGCCCTTATGACGTGAATGCTTTGTTTGGTATTACCAGCGATGAAGTGCCGCTACCCAATCGCTTACCTGATAAAGAACTTTTAGCGCAAATTACCCGCGCCATTCACCATCATAAAAAACTTCATGTGCGCTATTACTCGCTGTCTGACCGCCAAAGTGAGGAACCCCGAATCATCGAACCTCATGCGCTGGTGAACACAGGCTTACGTTGGCACGTGCGTGCTTATTGTGAAGATAAATATGATTTTCGTGATTTTGTGTTATCACGTTTTTTATGGGCGGAAACAACTGATGAAGATGCGGAATCCAGCGCAGATTATGACGAAGACTGGAGCGAGTTTGTTGTATTAAAATTAATCCCACACCCCAAGTTAAGCGAGAAAAAACAACAAAGCCTATTAATCGACTATCAAGCCACCAATGGAATTATCGAAGTCCGAGCACGTCGGGCCTTAGTCGGTTATGCTTTGCAACGCTTAAATGTCGATAACACTGAAGATTTGCATTTAAATCCTAATCAATTTCAATTGGCGATTTCCAATCGCGATGAAATCGCAGCCTATGCCGGATGGGCATTAAGTTAGCATAACAAAACCAATAACGGACGAAATTGATAGGGAAAAGTTCATGACTGGCAGACTACAACAAACCTATGGCATCACTGCATTCTGCCTAATCTTTGTAATTGCCTGCAATTCTAATCCCAACCAAGCCCAGCATGAACTTTATTATCAAACTCGAATTAATGAAAACCGCGCCATTAAAACCTCTTGTGAGGCCAAAAGCGAAGCACCACACATTACCGCTTGTTTTGTCACTGCCATTAAAAATCGAATCGAGGACAAATGGATTAAGCCATTAAACGCTTTTAACCAGGTCTTGATCGCACAAGTTAAAATTCAGCTCGACCAATCTGGCAACATCAAACAAATTGAATTTCTAAGCGCAAGTGAAAACCAACTATTCGATCACTCTATCGAAGTTGCTCTGCGCAATGCTACACCCCTCCCTATACCCGACGATGAAAGCTTGAAACAAGAATTTTATGAAATAATTTTACCCTTCCGGCATATGCCCGGCTCATAACATAAAACAATCCAATAAAAACACGTCGCCAAATCACAACAAAAATATTTTACGCATTTAACTATTCACACCACTGCCTAGCAAACACTACTTTTGTGCTATAAAAATACCGAGCACGTCCTCGACGCCGCAGTATCAATCTTCACAATTAGCAAGATCATCCATTAATACTATTTACTTTCTTTCTTTTCAACGTAACATCCACACAACAACATAAACAAAAGGATTTCCCATGTTTTTGCCAAATTCGATTAAATTATTTTTTATCAATTGTCTTGGTTTTTCTTTACTGGGATGCGCGTATATCACCCAAGGTCCATTCCCTGATAACGATCGTGGCGCTCTAGCCTCTCATCCAGATTTTTTTGGAGACAAGGCTGACAAAATCATTTATCCCGATCAAAATTGGGGCCGCGCTGATAGTTTATGGTATTACAACACCACCCAAGGCTCCGATCTCTTACCGTATGATGTTTTTTTATATCTAGAACAAGCCGACAAAGATAAACTTTTTCGTGATACAAGCAATATGCTCAAGTATCGGTATTTGCCGCAAAAACCGACCTGGGACAATCCCGATGGTTTACCATTGGGTTGGGTAAAAGATAGATATAAAGGGAAAGACTATGTTGGTTTAACCTGCGCCGCTTGCCACACGACTCAAGTCAATTACAAGGGTTATGGCATTCGCATTGATGGTGGCCCTGCAATGGCAGATATGGAAACCATGATTATTGACCTGACTCATGCCGTGAAAAACAGCATGAGCGGGGAAAAATTTTTACGCTTGGCAAAAAAGGTTTTAGCGAATGAGCAACCAGAAGCTAAATCATTGGAAACCTTCAAACAAGAACTAAAATCCCTACATCAAACCTTGGCGGCGTATGTGAATATGAACACGCCCCGCCATCAAACTCCACAGGGTGAAAAAATTGTGCATTATGGCTATGCACGATTAGACGCTTTTGGTCGAATTTACAATCGTATTCTTGCTCATGTGTCCACTAATGAAATACCTAAAACTAATCCTGCCAACGCACCGGTGAGCTATCCTTTTTTATGGGACACGCCTCATCATGATTTTGTGCAATGGAACGGTGTTGCCGACAATGCCACGGCAGTGGGTCTTGGTCCCGTGGCGCGCAACACAGGCGAAGTGCTAGGTGTTTTTGCAACATTCAATGTTAAAGAGTCTAAACGTGGCAGCTTAGGTTACCCATCATCAGCCGAAACCCGTAATCAAATTCGATTAGAAGACCACTTAAAGGATTTGTGGTCACCCTCATGGAGACAATTAGCAGATATTGGAGCACTGAAAAAAATTGATGGTGACTTGGCAAAAAAAGGTGAACAAGTATTTGTCGACTACCAATGCGGCGCTTGTCATGAAGCGATCAAACGCACAGACAAAAAACGTGTCGTGGTTGCACAATTCTCCAGTGTTGATTGGATAGGCACTGACCCGCAAATGGCGAGCAATGCAATATTATATTGCGGTGACGTCGGTGTATTGAAAAATGCAAACCTGGGTATGTGCGCAGCGGATTTAAATGAACCCGCATTATCAGGCGTGCTGCCAATTCTACAAAAAGTAACAACCGGCGTCATGACCTATGGACTAGTGCGCAAGCTTGGCACTTATACTGAAGCCATTATCAATAATCCGCTAGGTTTATTCCAAGGCCAGTTTAAGACCCGCCGCCATGTTGAATTGGAAGTGACGAATAAGGCATATTTGAATGCCTATAAAGGACGTCCACTCAATGGAATCTGGGCAACTGCACCCTATTTACACAATGGCTCGGTTCCCAACCTCTACGAATTATTCTTGCCCAGTTGTAGCGATGAAGAAATTCAACAAGGCAAAAAATGCCGCTCAAACAAATTTACCGTCGGTAATCGCGAATTGGACGTGAAAAAAGTTGGTTTTAAGCAATTCGAGAATCCCGCACAATTTCAGCAACCCGCTTTATTTGTATTCGATACATCATTGCCAAGCAATAGCAACAAAGGACATGAATATGCTGCTGGAAAAACCCCCATGCCAAAACTAGTCAATGGCAAGGTGCAGCGCGACGAGAAAGGTGAGATTATAAAACATTATTTCAAACCCATGGAAGAGGAAGAACGCTGGGCATTGGTTGAGTACTTGAAGACCTTATAATTGATATTGGCCGACCAAATAAATAAAAAGGATGTGTTATGCAACATCAAAAACAAATTATTCTAACTTGTCTTAAGCTAGGTACTCTTTTTTTATTTTTATACACTTACCTGACGGCTAGTCTTGCATCAGATCATGTAGACGGGCCAATGACCATCAAACATCCAATGGCGGATATTAGTGACTTGTTTGTATTTCCCAGCCCAAATAATATGGGTCATCTGGTTTTAATTTTAAATGTTTATCCCTTTGTCCCAGCCAGCGGCCATTTCGCTGATCGTGTGAATTATCGTTTTGTCGCTAGAAACATAAGCTTAACGTCTTCCGGAGAAAAAACTGGATTTCAACTGAGTGAACAAGAAAAAATAATTGATTGCAGTTTTGTCACTCCTCACCGCAAAACTCATTGGGCCACCTGTGTTTTACCGCATGGTGAGTCGATTCGTTTCAAAGTGAATGAAGATAAAGTATCGGGCATGGGTTTTAAGGCTTTTGCTGGTCGCCGCGCCGATCCCTTTCTATTTAACTCGCAATGGTTTGGCAAGCTTGTAAAAGAGGGTGAAATTCCGCCCGCGAATGCCTCGAATGATTTAAAACACTTGAACGTACTTAGCATTATTTTTGAAATTGATGTTGCGTTGGTGTTTGGCTCAAGTAGCAGTCCTCTATGGGCAATTGCCGCTGAAACATTAACCCGTGATGACAAAAACACACCACCGCGTCGCATTGATCGTGTCGGCCGCCCTGAATTAAGCAATGCCAGACTTGTGGATTCGGATAAAACACTAGATTTACGCGATTTGTATAATGCCGAGGACACATTTAAACTCGATCCATCAAATGCTGAACAATATCGTCAACGGCTATTAAAAAATATTGCTTATTACGACAATCTAGATCAAGTCGTGGACTGGCCAACACCGCTCGATCAAACCTTGGCGAATCTATTATTAAATGATTTTCTAGTGGTTGATGTCACAAAACCGATGAGCATACAAAGTTATTTTGATATCGAAAACTCGTTGTTGCGCCAGCAAGCCCATACCCGCGCTGGCGGTCGCGTACCTGGGGATAATATTATTAACGCTTTATTCACCACCATGATTAACGCTGGCCATGGTCGTGAAATAGCCAATGGTATTGCCACTAGCGGCAAACTTGCTTATCAACAGTTTCCTTATTTAAGAAAGCCTTATCGCAATCCTATCGCTTGGGTAAAATCTTATATAGGCCGCTGGGCTGCTGAAAGATTAGCAACTGAATAAAAGCTGCTAAAAAAGTAACAACTTTTGGCGCTTCTATTGTTATAGTTTATATGGTACTTGTTGTTTACTCAGCCAAGTACAACTAAGCAATAGAGCCAACATTTGGAGGTCTAACATGGACAATGTCGAAAATTTACTAAAATCCACTATGGAAGAAATTGAGCGCGTATTAAATAGTAAAACCGTCGTCGGAGAAAGCATTACCGTAGGCGATGTCACAATTATTCCACTCGTTAGCGTTGGATTTGGATTTGGTGCCGGTGGTGGTAGCGGTAAAGGCGTGATCCCCAATGGTAACAAGCACGGCGAAGGTGAAGGCGGCGGCGCTGGCACCGGTGGCGGCGGTGGTATTAAACCTGTGGCCATGATCATTATAGATAAAAATGGTGTGCGCGTGGAATCGATTAAAGGCGGCGCGGCATCTGCGTTAGAAAGCGTAGCTAAAACCGTCAGCAATGCCGTTCAGAATAGCAAAAAAGATAAGTCTGACGATTAATCCGTGCTATTGCTATCAATCGCTTTAGTTTTATTGTTAACACCTTTTTTGCTATTGGCTATACCAGTAGAATTATTTATTGATTATGACAGCCAAGCCAAAATAAAATTGCGCGCTCGCGTAGTTTGGTTTTTTGGCTTGGTGAACATCAAACACTCAAATAAGCCCAAGTCAAAACAACAAACCAAAACAAAAAGCGAAAAAACTAAATTCGACTCTAAGTCGAATAAGAATAAAACTCCTAAAAAATCCAGGCAAAAGAAAAATCCTTTCTTATGGACGGCGCTCACAAGCGAAGGATTCGTGCAACGACTAGTGCGTTTGATTTACGATATTCTCACAACTGCAAAAATAAAAACCTTTTTTGCTCGCATCTATTTTGGCATGGATGATCCGGCCGACACAGGAAGAATTTATGGCATTGGCGCGCCACTGTTCTCTGTTTTTTATGCCATACCGCAACTAGACTTTGAGGCTATTCCAGTGTTTGACGAAGAAATTTTCCGCGGACAACTAAAAACACATGTCCATGTAGTGCCTATTAACTACGTTAAAGTTATTTTGTTATTTTTATTCTCGCGAGAACTTTGGCGTACGGTATATCGCATCATCAAGGTCAAATTCAAATGAATATTATTCGTTATGGCAAGTCCATCGACGTGCATGGCTACCGTATTACTCCGGTCGAGAAAATTATTAGCAAGAATATCATTAAGAAGAATATGATTAGTGTTTTCACCGACTACTTCCCCGTAGCAATTCTTATCAGCACAGGTAGCGAAGAAATAATTCTTGATATGTCAGGCAATCTTATGGATAAAAATGAATTATCTTTGCTTATGAAGAACCAAACACCCGACGCAGATAATCCCATTTCCCTAAAATAGAATCCTTAAATATGCAGCAGCATAAGCAGCGATTATCTATTTAATTTGTATTCCACAAATAACTAGTTTCAAAAATATGCAAAATTGATGTCTCTTATCAATACAAACCACTGATTGTTTATTTAGGAGTAATCAACATGCGCACGCTTTGCCAATGTTTTTTTTATATATCCACAAGCATTGCCTTGCTTACCATGGCCAGCACTTGTCAGGCAGAGACTGACAATAGCAGCATCATTAATGGCGTCTCGGTTTATTATCCACCGCTAGTTGGCGATGAGTGGCAAGCAATTGACAGCAGATACGGTGGTTGGGACAAAAACAAACTAGAAAAAACCGTCGAGTTCGTCGGTGAAAACAAGTCAACGGCCTTTTTAATCATTCAAAAAGGCAGAATTGTGTCTGAAAACTATTGGCAAGGATGGAATCAACACAGCCGTGATATTATTTATTCTGCGAGCAAGACTATCGTCGCTTTTTTACTGGGCAAGCGCTTGGAACAAGGATTGATCAATAGCATTGATGATCCCATGTCTGATTATTTAGGTGCTGGCTGGTTGACCTTGAATGAACCGGGGTGCCGCAACTACCCACATGAACATGAACTCACCATTCGTCATGCGATCACTATGACTAGTGGTTTACGCGAAAGCCTCTTGTTCAATCGTATTCATTGCATAGGCTGGGTAACAGCCGATAGCGAATGGAATTACAACACCATGGTCTACCGTAAAGCAATCGATATTATTGCCAAGGACTTGAATAACACCGATCAACTCAATAAATTTTCCCATGACGTTTTATTCAACAAAATAGGTATGCAGCATACGGATTGGATCATTGAAGACTATCGCTTGCAATCGTCGGCGCGTGACATGGCGCGCTTTGGTCTGATGATGCTTTATGGCGGTCAATGGAATGGCGAGGATATTGTGCAAGACAAGCAGTATTTACAACAAATGCTATCAAGCGCCAATCCATTTAATTTGTCTTATGGCTATTTAACCTGGCTAAACGGCAAATCTAAACACATGTTGCCACGCGACAAAGCGATCCATGATGGTCCATTTATTCCACAAGCTCCGGCTGATATGTACATGGCATTAGGTCACGGAGACAAAAAAATCTATGTCGTACCGAGTTTGCATTTAGTGGTGGTACGCCATGGCCCTGCGGCTTACCGAAATGACTTAGCATTAACTCAATTTGATAAAGATTTATGGCAACGCTTATGTGCAGCCAATAGCCGTTGCATTCCGGCAGCATCCAGAAGCAGTGGAATTCAATCAGGAAATTAGAAACTGTATCGATAAGCAAAATTGCAGCTCAAACACTGGTATCCTCGATCAATAGCATTATTAATTTGCAAACTTTCTAAAATTAAGCTTTAGGTTCAATTTGCTAGCTTTACAAAACTTAGCGGTGATTTGTACTTCAGTGTTAATGCGCTATTGCAGGTCACCGCTTCAACTTATTCGATGTTTATATTTCAACTTCGAAACAAGCGTTGTGCCGCGATAGATAGTAAAATGAGTGGATGCATTAAATCAATGCGTTATCATAAGTATCCGACTCACGATATCGCAAGAACAAAATACTCATTTCATTGAGTCTCGTCCAATGGCCTGCCATCATTTACAACGCCATATTTGTTTGAGTGTCTTTTTGTGCATCATTATTTAAATCAATATTCAAGCGTATATGGCAATCGTTTGAGAGTGGTACATCTGTAATCATTCCTATTTTATCTTTAAACAGTTGCGCTCAAACGATGACTCCCTATTCATTTATCTTAATGCTTTGAATTTTTTTAACAAAATATCCATAAAACTAACACTAGCGATGTCTGTCGTGCACGACCAACAAGCCAAAATAGGACTGACCAAATTAGAAATCTTGCCTGAAGATATAGGTCTTTTTACTAGTGAACTTGTTATAATGAGAAGGCCTGTCAATTCGTCAGACACTGAAATTATGAGTTTACTTTTTTGGGCATTAACGAAGGAAAACACTCGATTATTGCTGCCATTTTAGAATCTGAGCAACAAAAACATTGAAAGCAAAATTTGTTATTCTTGGAAATCCGGAACAATCATGTCTTATCGTAATTTGTAGGCCTTGTAATGAATGATATTATAAAAGAATCCACTGATTATTTAATTCTTGCGCTTTATTTAATACCGGTGCTAGGCATATGGTGGCTTAGCCAATATCGTCGCAGCAAAAAGTCGAGTCAATTTGAAAGCGAATTACAGGAAAACATTCAAGCCGGTCTAACTGAACCGCCGTCATTACATCCATTAATTGATCGCAACAAATGCATCGGCTGTAACACCTGCGCAAAAGCTTGCCCCGAAGGCGAAGGCAAAGTTTTAGGTATTATTCAAGGAAAAGTCGAATTGATTAACCCGACCCACTGTATTGGTCATGGCGCGTGTGCTCGTGCCTGCCCAGTTGATGCTATCACCTTGGTTTTTGGTACCGAAAAACGTGGCGTTGAAATTCCTAGTGTCAATCCAGACTTTCAAACCAATGTTCCGGGAATTTTTATCGCTGGGGAGCTTGGTGGCATGGGACTGATTCGTAATGCCATCACCCAGGGTCGACAAGCCATGGACGCCATCTGTAAATATAAAAATATCGGCAACGGTGAAGGTTTTAAAGATGTCATTATCGTTGGCGCTGGTCCCGCAGGCATTTCTGCCAGTTTAGGTGCCAAAAAATATGAAATCGATTATTTAACCATTGAGCAAGAAAGTCTTGGAGGCACTGTCTCACATTATCCCCGTGGAAAAATTGTAATGACAGCCCCTGTTGATCTACCAATGGTTGGCAAGGTAAAAATGCGTGAAACCACCAAGGAAGCACTTTTAGATTTTTGGAATGATATCGTCAATAAACATCCACTCAATATTAGCTACCAAGAGCGCATGGATGGCATTGAACCGATTGATGGTGGATTTTTAGTAAAAACCAATAAGTCAGAATATAGAACACGAACCCTTTTGCTCGCAGTCGGTCGACGCGGCACTCCGCGCAAACTAGGTGTCGCTGGCGAGGAAAGCTCAAAAGTGGTTTATCGACTCATTGATCCTGAGCAATATAAAAACCAAGCGGTATTAGTGGTCGGTGGCGGAGATAGTGCGCTTGAAGCTGCATGGAGCATCGCTGAACAAGGAGAAAATACCCGCGTCATCATTTCTTATCGCAGTGCGGCATTTAGTCGAGCCAAAGAAAGAAATCGACAAAAAGTTCTAGACATGGGAAACACAGGCCGCATCGAAATTTTACTTAATTCTAATGTCAAAGAAATTTTTCCCGACAAGGTAACCATCGAACAAGAAGGCAATATGCTTGAACGAGAGAATGACGCTGTCATTGTTAGCGCAGGCGGCATTCTACCCACTGGCTTTTTAAAGTCTATTGGTATTGTGGTGGAGACTAAACATGGTGAAGCCTAAACGTTATCCTATGTAGCACAAAATTGGCATCTACACCGATCAAAATTATTCGAAACCAAATTTGGAATCTGCACAAGCAGAAGGCAACACCGGTTACAAATATTTATCCGCATTTTGCTTCACACAATACATGCACTTGCGTTCAATGATTCTTTTAAGCGTGTGATTCTTGATTCGACCCCACACGCGCTCACGAACTGTGTCAGGATATGAATTCTGTCCAGACTTTGAATTTCTGCATGCACGACTTTACAAAACAATCCAACTTCTTATGATAGCCATTTTTAAATACGCGGATGCATTTTTACATTGACATAACTCGTCGGCTTGAATTCTAATTTTGTTTGTAATAAGCAATCACCGGCTTTCTATTCTTAGAAACACTTACGAATTATTATTAATTGCATGCTCGCCGAGTGTTTTGAATTAAATTTGAAAGACTTTATTTGACTGGGCAAGCATTCATAAATACCCATCCGTTTTTATGATTATTCAATAATAGTCATTATTTCATTTGAAATTAATAGTTTTTCCCAGCTGAGTAGCACAAAATCAATTAAAATCAGTAAATAGCGGTAAACTAGCATTTGCTTGATCATAATTCGCAACAATTATCTATAACCCAAAGCTGGTCAATAAATGGCCGTTTTTATAATCGCCGCCTAAGACCAGACCTTGTTTCTTACAACGCTGCAACCGTTCTCGCAGACTTCTTGTGTTGGCCGCAGCTCACAAGACTATTATGTGAACACTATGATACGCGGTATGGCTGTCTATAGCAGATCCATACTGTGTATTGACCCCGACAAACAATTAATAGATAGTTACTCAAAATTAAACGCAGGATTGATTATGCTCAAGGATGCAGCGACACCATTTTTTGATTTTTTAAGCACAATTATAATCAAGTTTCCAAAAACCATTTTACTGCTCACAATATTTGCCAGCTCCTTTTCGATTGCTCATGTAAACAAGCTAACAATTGACACGTCACCACAAGCATTTTTCCATCCCGATGACCCGATCTTATTACATTATGACCAATTCCTTGATCAGTTTGAGCGCGATGAAGTCGCCGTTATCGCTATCGAAACCGACAATGTAATTGCCCAAGAGTTTTTGCAATTATTATCGCGCTTGCATGAAGATTTAGAAAACAATGTGCCTTACGTAGATGAAGTTATCAGTCTGATTAACACCACCTCGATCAAAGGCAAAGCAGACGAACTCATTGTCGAAGATTTATTGGAACATTGGCCACAAAATAAAATCGAGCTGGATCGATTACGCCAGGATATTTTAAGTCACCCACTTTATCCAAAATTATTAATTTCTGATGATGCACGCTATACCGCTGTGGTAGTACGCGCTAAGGCCTTTAGTAGTGATTTAGTTTCCAGTGAAGATGACTTACTTGCTGGATTTGAAGATACACATTCAAATAGTTCTCGTAAAGATTATACGAAATTAAGTTCAAAACAAAACAGTGAATTTGGCAATAAAATAATTGAGATCAGCAAAAAGTACGAAACCGATACGATTCGTTTTTACACGGCAGGACTAGCTATTGTTAACAACGAATTACTCATCAAACTCAATGCCGAGGTTCCACTGTTTACAAGTTTTGCTTTGTTCTTAATTGCAATTTTTCTATATCTATTGTTTCGTCGTATCGGCGGCGTACTCATGCCATTGACAGTGGTGCTAACGGCCTTGGTAACAACGATTGGCTACATGGCATTTTTTGGCAAACCCTTTACCGTGTTTACACAAATTCTACCTTCGTTTTTACTTGCGGTTGGTGTTGGTGACGCAGTTCATTTGCTCAGTATTTTTTATCGGGATTTTGCCAAAACAGGTGATAAACTCGCTTCCCTGCGCCATGCCATGCGTCACACCGGTATGGCTATGTTCATGACCAGTATCACAACAGCAGCTGGTCTATTGTCATTTGCTGTTTCAGAAATCGCCGCCATTGGCTATCTTGGAGTTTTTGGCGCCTTAGGTGTCATGTTGGCTTTCTTTTATAGTATTATTTTACTACCGACTTTAATCGTTTTGCTGCCAATTAAAACCAAAGAAGTCGATAATAATGGTAAATTGAATTTAGCAATTGATAATTTCATTAGCCGCCTGGCACTCATTTCCACACGCCACCCCGGCAGCGTCATATTAACGAGTAGTTTTATTTTAGTGGTCGCGTTATTTGGCGCCAGCCAATTACGCTTTCACTACGACGCCGTTAGTTGGTTTCCCAAAGACGATCCTTTACGCGTAGCAACCCAAGTA
>Ga0224501_10003501_pt1 | contig 12345 bp, 15 predicted proteins | sample SF_Oct11_sed_USG_4_FD_169105 | JGI IMG/M metagenome (GOLD analysis project Ga0224501, IMG submission 169105) | Sediment microbial communities from San Francisco Bay, California, United States - SF_Oct11_sed_USGS_8_1 | ecosystem: Environmental > Aquatic > Marine > Sediment | place: USA... | reverse complement strand
CCCGGCGAAAACCACCCCCAGCACCTGGATCACCCCCCCCCTCGAACGGCCTCCGCGCTGGAATTACGATCCGAGACCGGATCACTTTTGCCGAGCACAAGTGGATCACTTTTGCCGAGCGCTGAGGAGCAGTGGGGGATGCTTGCGTCACCATCGCAGTCGCTGTCATCGAAGCGATAGAGCAGGTTGCCGGCAGCGTCGTGGCGGTATTCCCAGCAGCCTATGTCCGCCACCCCATCGCAGTCCGTATCCGTGCCCCCCACGCTGGGATAGCCATTTTCATCGCGCTCGACGATGCGACACCCATCGATGCTTCCGTCACAGCTGTTGTCACTGAGCCGATAGGCTTCCCCGGACGAACCATACCTGTGGGCTGTGCAGCTGTCCTGCACCCCGTCGCAGCCGCTATCGTCGACCTCCCGCTCGAGCCGTCCCTCGAGGTCATAGGTATTGAGGAGGCATTCGAGCGGAGCACTGTGCCCACAACCCGGCACCGTCGCGACCAGGTCGCAGGGGTCGTCGCTGCCAACAGTGGCATCGGCCGCGGCATCGGCCGCGGCCGATGCCGCGGTACCAGCATCGATCGCGTCGACCGGGTCCGGCGTCGGAGCTGCCGAAGAATCAGGGGCATCCTCCAACGTGGATGGATCGCCAGGGCAGCCCTCGACCGAAGCATCAGAGGCGCACGGCTCGGCCGCTGTCTGTGGCAGCGGCGTCGGTCCGGCGTCGGGGCCGGCACCGGCATGGGGGCGAGCGACCTCGCCGCTATCGGCACCGGCGTCCAAGGAAGAGGCCCTGGCGGCTTCGGCATCGCCCCCGGCGACGGCATCGCCCCGCTCGACGGTCTTCAGGCAGCCCACCCAAAGCGTTACACAGACAAACGCACAAATTGCCCTACATATACCGACATGCTGTGCGTAGCGCCTCCCATCGTCAAGAAGGCCCCTGCCAGTGCTCACCGGTACAGCAGGTCCCGCCGCCGCCGCTCGGCAAAGGCCTGTGCTCCCGCCTGCTCGCGCGAAAGCAGCGGCGCAATCTCTTCGCCGGCATCGACGGCCTCGCGAAACTCGGGCCCGCCGGTCAAGAGATCGATGGCCGGCCGGTCGCGCACGAATTCGTAGGCCTCCTGTCGCCAGCCCATCGCCTCGGGGGCGAGCTGCCGAAGGGTCGCAAGGATCTGCAAATAGGCGGCGTAGGAGCGAAAGCGGCGCGCGTCGGTGACGTGCACCTGGACGCCACCGCAGCGCTTCCGGGCGTGTTTGTGGAAGGTGGGCGAAAACGACAGCGGTCGCAGCGTGGCCCCCTCCAGCGGCAGTGCCGCGGCCAGGGCGTGACCATCGACGCCGGGGGCACCCAAGATCTCGAAGGGGCGCGTGCTGCCGCGACCCTCCGAAAGCGCGGTGCCCTCGAGCAAGCATCCTCCGGGATAGACGCGCGCGGTATCCGGGGTGGGCATATTGGGCGAGGGCAGCACCCACGGCAGCCCCGAAGCCTCCCAGCTCATCTCCCTGCGCCAGCCCTTCATCGTCACCACCGTGAGCGCATCGGGGGCGAGCCCGTCCTCGCGGGCGGCCATGCTGCAGATTTCACCGATGGTCATGCCATGGCGCACGGCCACATCGCGCAGGCCCACAAACGACCGATATCCGGGTCGCTGCGCCTCCCCCTCCACGATTTCACCGCCGAGGGGATTGGGCCGATCGAGCACGATCGTCTGCACGCCAGCGGCTGCGGCACGCTCGAGCACACACACGGCCGTCCAGACGTAGGTGTAGTAGCGGCTGCCCACATCCTGCAGGTCGACGACGATCGCATCGAGTCCGCTGAGCCACTCGGCGCGCGGATAGAGATCTTCCTCGCTGTCGCCGTAGAGCGAGTAGACCGCCGGGCCAGCCTGCGCGCTCTCGCTGCCGACGGCGATCATGTCCTGGGCTTCGCCGCCGTAGCCGTGCTCGGGCCCAAAGAGCACCTCGATGCAGCAGCCGCGTTCGGACAGCACCCGCGTGGCGTGTCTTAGCCGACGGTCCACGCTTGCCGGATGGGCGAGCAAGCCCAGGCGTCGGCCCGCGAGCAGGCCGAGCGCTTCCGGGTCGCCGGCCGCCACACGGTCGAGGCCACTCTCAACCGCCATCGCGCGCCGCCTGGGCCACGGTCTCGGCGCTGATGCCGCGCGACAAGAGGTAGAGCACGGCCATGCGCACCGCGACCCCGGCTTCCACCTGATCGAGCACCAGGCTGCGATCGCTGTCGGCCAGGGCCGGGTGGATCTCGACGCCTCGATTCATGGGCCCCGGATGCATCACGATGGCGCGCTCGGAGGCCAACTCCAGGTGATGCTGAGACACACCATAGACGCGGCTGTACTCGCGCAGGCTCGGGATCAGCGGCCCCTCCAGGCGCTCGCGCTGGATGCGCAGCAGCATGATCACGTCGGCGCCCTCGAGCGCATCGTCCAGCCTGTGAAAGACCTTGACCCCCAGCGTCTCGGCCCGCGACGGCATCAGCGTGCGCGGGGCGCAAAAGCGCACCTCGGAGCCGAAGAGACGCAAGAGGGCCGCGTTGCTGCGCGCCACACGCGAGTGACTGATGTCGCCGCAGATGGCCACCTTCAAGCCCGAGAGCGTGCCCAGGGCCTGGCGGATGGCAAAGGCGTCGAGCAGGGCCTGGGTCGGATGTTCGTGGGCGCCATCACCGCCGTTGACGACGCTGCACTCGAGACGCTGGGCCACGAACTGTGGCGCGCCCGAGGCCGAGTGGCGGATCACCACGATGTCGGGCTGCATCGCCGCCACTGTCCTGCAGGTATCCAGCAGCGACTCGCCCTTCGAGAGGCTCGAACCCGAGCCCGAAATGTTGACCACGTCGGCCGAAAGCCGCTTGCCCGCCAGCTCGAACGAGGTGCGCGTGCGCGTCGAAGCCTCGAAGAACATGTTGATGACGGTCTTGCCGCGCAGGGTGGGCACCTTGCGGACCGGACGCCGCGAGACCTCGATGAAGGCGGCGGCAGCGTCCAGGATCTGCGTGACCTCGGTGGCATCGAGTTGATCGATGGACAGCAGGTGCTGGTGGGGAAAACCGGCGCTCATGGCCCTTGCTCCTGCGTGCCAGGCGACAGCACGGCGCCTGCCTCCAAACTCACGTCCAGGCGCTGGCCGGGGCCCACCTCGAGGCTGCGGCCGACGAAGTCGGCGGCGATCGGCAGCTCGCGCCCGCCGCGATCGCAGAGCACCGCCAGCCAGATGCGCCGGGGGCGACCGTAGTCGAGCAGATGCTCGATGGCGGCACGGACGGTACGGCCGGTGTGCAGCACGTCGTCGACCAACACCACGTCGGACCCCTGGATCGAAAACTCGATCTCGGACGGACCGACCTTGGGATCGGGCAGGGCGCTGGCGGCATCGTCGCGGTAGAGCGTGATGTCGACGGCGCCCACGGGCACCTCGCGTCCCTCAGCCGCGCCGATCAGCCCGGCCAGACGCTCGGCCAGGGGCACGCCACCGCGGCGGATGCCGACCAGCGACAGCGCGCCCGGCTCGGCGATGCGTTCGAGGATCTCGAAGGCCATGCGCTGCAGGATCCTGGAGACCCCTTCGGCATCGAGTACCCGCTGCTGCGAAGCGCCCACGAGCGGCGATCTACGCCCCGTGCCCCGGCCCGGTCAAGCCGCTTCAGATGGCCGAGCCCATGGGAGCGGCGTGGGGCATCTTCTCACCCGCGGCCTCACGCTGCTGCATCTCATACTTGGACGGGCAGCGGGGGATGACCTGATTGGCGTGGAAATGCCCCTCGGGCGTGAGCTTGCCCTGCACCGTGACCTTCAGGCCCATGCCGTCCTTGAAGGTATCGGGGACGATGCACTGTGGAAAGCTCACGGGCATTTCATGACCCTTGCCCGAGAGCACGAAGCGCCACTCGCAGGGCTGCTCCTTGAACTGAATCGAGCCCTGCTTCAGATCGCCCTCGACCCGGAGCTCACGCCCCGCGAAGTCGGCCGGCTGCTCCAGCACTTCTTCGACCAGCTTCGAATACACGAAAGCATCCTCGGCCGTCGTGGTGAACCACAGAAGAGCGATCGCCCCGCCGAGCATGGCAAAGACCACCCCCACCTTCACCAGTGGTGAAAGGCCACCACCGTAGTCTCCGCCATCGCCCTCCACCGGGCGATCGATGGGTTCGACCGGGTCGAGGCTCTTGGGATCTGCGTCGGGACTCGTCATCGCTATCGCTCTGCGCAGGCAGTATGGGGCAATGTGGGCGCGCCCGCCAGCCGTGCCGTTTACGAACGGCCCGCGCGCGGAACGCTCAACCCTCAGCGTCGGGCTCGGCCAGCTCCACGCGGTGCTCACCGGAGCGCGTGGCATGGCGTTCCACACAGCGTTGAAACGCCTCTGCGCCGCGCAGAAAGCGCACGATTTTCAGCCCCAAGCCGGTGCGACCCGGCGCATTGGCAGGGCGCGCCCAGCGCAGCTCGACCTCGGCCTCGGTGCCGAGCTCTTCGATCACGATATTGAAGTGCCGCTCGACCGGCGGCGGGCTCGACGTCCAGACGAACAGGCCCCGGCGGCTGAGGTTGAGGGTCTCGGCCAGCAGGGTGAAGGCTTCACCCTCGCACCAGACCTTCAACTGCGCATTGGCCCTACGCGTACTGCGGCGCTCTGGCACCCAACTCCTCAGTGATACCGTGTTGGCTCTCGCACACTGTACCAGCCGGGAGGTGGGCGGCCAAGCGGCCCCACGCCGATGTATCAGACCGCCCTTGCCCCCTCGGTCAACCGTCGGTCGCAGTGCGACCGGACGGTCTAACTCGAGGAAATTACAAGGGAAGCGGGCCCGCTTGAGCGGGCCGAGCAGCTTGCTCGCTCAGCTTCATGGAAGCGGCGGAATGAAGCCCTGCAGCATGATCGCGATGACCAGGGCGTAAATCGCGAGCGACTCGATCAGCGCCAGCACGAGAATCATGGGCGTGAAGATCTTGTCGGACGCGTTGGGGTTGCGGGCGATGCCGTCCAGGGCCGCCGCACCCGCCAGACCCTGACCCACGCCACAGCCGGCCGCGGCAATGCCGATCGCGAGACCGGCGGCCAGGGCGGCGAACATGCCGGTGTCCTGCGCGTTGGACGCGCTCTCCTGGGCAAACGCCGAGGAAGCGACGAAAAGGGGTGCGAGAAAGGACCCGAACCGAAGCCACATCTTCTTCATCGAAAGTCTCCTTCGCCCATCGAGGGCTTGCATCGTGCGAGCCTCGGCTCGACGAAAATCTCAACCTTGGGTTATCAGTGTTCCGCGTGTTCGATCGCCATCGCGATGTAAACCGTCGACAGCAAACAGAAAACCAGGGCCTGCACGATCACCACGATCATGCCCAGCAGGTACATCGGCAAAGTGAAAAAGCTGAGGTAGAGGGGCAGAAGCCCCAGGAAAATGGTCAACACCATGTGGTCGGCGGTCATATTGGCCATCAAGCGCACCGCCAGCGAGATCGGGCGGGCCAGGTGGCTGATGGTCTCGATGACGAACATCAGCAGCATCAGCGGCAGCCAGGCGAAGCCGATAACCGGGCCGAAGAAGTGCTTGATGTGATTGAAGCCGTTTTCCTTCAGGCCGTAGATGTGCGTGGTGACGAAGATCACGACGCCGCACGCCAACGTGGTGTTGAAGTTATCGGTGGGCGGCAGAAAGCCGGGGATCAGGCCCAGGAAGTTCGAAAAGAGGATGAAGAAGGCGCAGGTGCCGATCAGGGGCAGGAAGTGCCGCGCGGCCTTGCTGCCCATGATGTCGCTCATCATGCCCAGGGCCACACCGACGAAGACCTCGACGAAGTTGCGCATCGTCAGCTTCTCGGAGGGCAGCAAATCCTTGCCGGCCTCGCGGATGCTGGTGTCGGTGACCACCGAAAAGAGCGCGATCAGGCACAGCACGAAGATCGCGCCGTAAACGTGCTGGATGCCCGGATGCTGATGGGCGTACCAGCTGAGGCCCTCGTCGTTGAAGGGCTTGCTGAAGAGAGTGGCCGCATGCAGCAGCCGTTCGTGGAACGGAAATAGGGAAAACCAGGATTCGCCGTGGGGCATGGTTAGCGCTCACTCTCCGCCGGTGCGGAGCCGAGAATGTGCATGGCGGCACCCATCAGGGCACCGGCAGCCATGGTGCTGATACCGACTGCGAAGGGCAGCGGCTCTACCACTCCGGCGCGCAGCAGCAAATAGACGAGACCGACCAGCGCGCCCAACTTGATGAAAAGCACAAAGAGGAAGCCACCCTGGCGTCGGACGTTGCCGTCGACCACGCGGCCGACGATGTAGCGCAGCAGCATCCAGTTGGCCACGCCGATCGCGGCGCCGGTGGCGACGCTGCGGGCGGTGGCGACGTTGGTGACCACAAAAGCCACGGCGCTGGCCACTGCGGCCAGCCCCACGATCATCCACGTCAAGCGATCAGCGCTGCTTCTGGTCATCGTCCAACGACTCGTTTTGCTGTTGCCTGCGTGCGGTCTGGTAGAGGCTTTTGAAGCCGGCGGCGAGCCCCAGGAGCAATCCGATGAGTGTGAGGGTCGGTGCGGTCCCAAACTTCTTGTCCAGCCACTTGCCTCCATAGAGACCGATGACCGTGGACACCGCGAGTTCAATTCCCAGCGACAGCAGTCGCGCGTAGGTTTTGAACTCTTTGCCGCCCTTGGGTCCTGGCACCGCCTAGCACCGTCCGAGCACGCTCCGAGGTCCGAAGCGCGGCGCCCATGTAGCACGCACCCCAAATAGGGTCAAGCCACATGGCGCGCCAGCGCCGTGCGCGAAAACCTCATGATTTCATGGGCTTACTGAAGTGCACCTTCTCTGCACAAGACGCGGACCACACTCGATCATGCGAGGAGGCGGATGCTGCGATTGCGCTGGCCATGGACGGCGCCGGCCCATCCCCGGTCGTCCCCTTCCACGCCCGCATCCCGCCACCTCACCGGCGCTGCAATAACCCCGCGCCCCCGCTTGTTGCCTCCCTCGGTTTGCGCGTGTTACCCGCGGCCGGGACGGCGGCGGCGGCCACGGAGGTTTTTGCATGTATAGCGACGTCAGGGCCATCAACGAGCTTGTGGAACGCGAGAGCGCCTTTATCGATGCCGTCCTCAACGAGGTGGGCAAGGTGATCGTGGGCCAACAGCCGATGGTCGAGCGGCTCTTGATCGGCCTTTTGACCGGCGGTCACGTGCTGCTGGAGGGCGTGCCCGGGCTGGCCAAGACGCTGACTGTCAAGACGCTGTGCGAGACCGTCAGCGCCAAGTTCCAGCGCATCCAGTTCACCCCCGACCTGCTGCCGGCGGACCTGGTCGGCACCGTCATCTACAACCAGCAGAGCGGGCAGTTCACGGCCAAGCGCGGGCCCATCTTCGCCAATCTGGTGCTGGCCGACGAGATCAACCGGGCGCCGGCCAAGGTGCAAAGCGCGCTGCTGGAGGCGATGCAGGAGCAGCAGGTCACGATCGGCGAAGAGACGTTCAAGCTCGATCGGCCCTTCATGGTGATGGCCACCCAAAATCCGCTAGAGCAGGAGGGTACCTATCCGCTGCCCGAGGCCCAGGTCGACCGCTTCATGCTGCATGTACGCGTGGGCTATCCCACCCGCGACGAGGAACGCCGCGTGATGGAGCGCATGAGCCAGCAGGCGCTGCGCGAGGGCACCGGCGACGAGGCCGCGGCCCAGCCGCTGTCGGCCAGTCGCGTGATCACGCCCGCCGAGATCCTGAACGCTCGCAAGGTGATCTCCCAGGTCTACGTCGACGAGAAGATCAAGGACTACATCATCGATGTGGTGCTGGCCACGCGCGAGCCCAAGCGCGCAGGTCTGGACGATCTGGCCGATATGATCGCCCACGGCGGCTCGCCGCGTGCTTCGATCGCGCTGAACATGGCCGCCCGCGCCCACGCCTTCATGCGCCATCGGGGCTTTGTGACGCCCGAGGACATCAAGGCCGTGGGCCCCGACATCCTGCGTCACCGCATCATCCGCACCTACGAGGCCGAGGCCGAAGAGATCAGCAGCGAGCACATCATCCGCCGCATTTTCGAAGCGGTGGAGGTGCCCTGATAGGAGCGCAAACGCACCCGCGCCGGGCGCCGCATCATGATTCCGCGCGAGATCATCAAGAAGCTTCGCAAGATCGAGATCCACACGGCACGGCTGGCCAACGACCAGCTCGCCGGTAGCTACCACTCCGTGTTCAAGGGCCGCGGCATGGCCTTCAGCGAGGTGCGGCAGTACCAGCCCGGCGATGACGTTCGCTTCATCGACTGGAACGTCAGCGCGCGCATGAATGAGACCTTCGTCAAGGTCTTCACCGAAGAGCGCGAGATGACGGTGATGCTGCTGGTGGATCTCAGCAAAAGCCAAGGTTTCGGCGCGCTGGCCGCACCCAAGACCGAGACCGTGGCCGAGGTGGCGGCGCTCTTGGCCTTCAGCGCAATCAAGAACAACGATCGCGTGGGGCTTGTCCTCTTCAGCGATCGCGTCGAGCGCTTCGTGCCGCCCAAGAAGGGCAAGGGCCACGTGATGCGCGTGGTGGCCGAGATCCTCAACGCTTCACCCGAGGGCCGCGGCACCAACCTCAGCTGCGCCCTGGACATGCTGGGCCACGTGTCCAAGCGCCGCGCCGTGGTCTTCTTGCTCAGCGACTTCATCGCCGACGACTACGAACGCGCCCTGCGCCTGGTCTCGGCCCGCCACGATCTGATCCCGATTCAGATCGCCGATCGCCGAGAAGAAGAGCTGCCCGATCTGGGATGGGTCTTGGCCGAGGACCTCGAGACCGGTGAGATCATCGAGGTCGATACCAGCAGCGCCGCCGTGCGCGAGAGCTATGCGCGCAACGTGGCCCGCCAGCGCGCCATGCGCCAACAGCTCTTCGCCCGCCTCAAGCTCGATCACCTGACGATCCACACCGACCGCTCGTACGTGAAGCCGATCACCGACCTCTTCCGCCTACGCCAAAAGCGCGCGAGGCACGGCTGATGGCGCGCTCACGACGCGGCCACGGACTCGGCGACGGGCTCGGCGACGGCGCGGCCGGGGCGCGCCTTGTACTGCTGGCGGGGCTCTTGCTGCCGCTGACGGCCGGTCACACCGGTGCCCAGGCTCCCGACGCCGGCACAACCTCCGACGCCGGCCCCGACGACGAGCTGGCCGGGCTCGAGCCGCTTGCCCCCGAAGCCCAGCCCAAGCTCGACTTCAAGCTCGAGCCCTCCGAGGGCGCGCGCGTGGGACAGGTGGTCACCCTCGAGATCCGCGCCGACGCCCGGGTCGGCGATCACGTCACGATCCCCAAGCAGGGCTTTGGTAACTTCGAGTTACTCAACCAAAATGCCCGTGTGGAGCCGGAAAAAGACGGCCGCCAGCGCTTCGTCTTCGAGCTGCGGCTTCTGGCCCTGGAAGCCGGCCCGCAGACGCTTCCGGCGATCGCCCTGCGCGTGGTCACCGCTGACGGCCAGCTGGGAAGCAGCAAGCTCGACGCCATCGGCTTCGAGGTCAAGTCGCTCCTGCAGAACGAACCCAACGCCGAGCCCAAGCCCGCGACCAAGCCCGTGGTCGTGATGGAGGACGACTACACCCTGCTCTACATCGGCGGTGGGCTCCTGGGCGCGGCGCTGATCGCGCTTCTGACCTGGCTTTTCATGCGCTGGTGGTCGCGGCGCGAGCGTCCGGAGCCCCCGCCACCACCGCCGCGGCCGCCCTGGGAGCTCGCCGTCGAGCGCCTGGCGGCCCTGCGCAAGCGCAAGGCTTCCATGATCGACGCCGGCCAGGGCGCCCAATTCGTGGACGAGGTCAGCGATGTGGTGCGCGACTACCTGGGGGCCCACTTCGGCTTCGACGGTCTGGAGACCACCACCGACGAAATGCTCTCGCTGCTGCGCGCGCGCAATGCGCCGCTGGCTATGCTCCAGGAGGTGTCGGGCTATCTCGGCCGCTGCGATCTGGTGAAGTTCGCCAAGGTCGAACCCGACGCCGACGAAGTGGACCTGATCTTCGCCAAGGCCCAGGATATCGTGCTCTTCAACTCCCCCAAGGGCACGCCCGGCGAAGGGGACGACGCCGGAGAGCCGCAGTAATGGCCGCGCTCGTCGCCAAGCTCAGGCCACTTTTGGCCAGCCTGCTGCTCACCGCGCCGGTGGCGGCAGCCGTGGTCTGGGCCATCGAAGCGTTCTACGGCGTACCGCTCGACGAAAAGAGCTTCCGCTTCGAACGCCCCGACGCCCTGTGGCTGGTGGCGGCAGCGCCCCTGGCCCTGATCGTACGCGGCTTTCTGCGGCGCAAACGCGCCCCACGCCTGCGCGTCTCGCGCGGCTTCGAGCTGCGGGCCGCCCCCCAAGGCCTCCGCGCCTGGCTGCCGGCGCTGCACACGGCACTGCGGGTGGTGGCCCTGCTGCTGCTCGCGCTCGCCCTGATGGGCCCCCAGTCCATCCACGCCCGCGACGCCACCGAGGTCGAGGGCATCGACATCGTGGTGGCGCTCGACCTTTCCCTGTCGATGCAGGCCGCCGACATCAAGCCCAATCGCTTCGAGGCCACCAAACAGGTGGTCGGAGACTTCATCCGCCGCCGCCCCAACGATCGCATCGGCTCGGTGATCTTCGGCCGCGACGCCTACACGCTTTTGCCGCTGACCACCGACCACGAGGCCCTGCGCACGATGGTCGCAGAACTACAGCTGGGCATGATCGAGGGCCGCGGCACAGCCATCGGCAACGCCATCGGCGTGGCCATCAACCGCCTGCGCCGCTCGCAGGCCAAGAGCAAGGTCGTGATCCTGGCGACCGACGGCGACAGCAACAGCGGCAACGTCTCGCCCACGCAGGCGGCCGACTTCGCCAGCGCCCTGGGCGTCAAGGTCTACACCATCCTGATGGGGCAGAGCGGCGATGCACCGGTGCAGACGGGGCTGGACCTCTTCGGCCGCCCGCTCTTCGACCGCGGCAATTTTCCTGTCAACCCAGAGTTATTACGCGAAGTGGCCACCCAGACCGGCGGCGAAGCCTTCGAGGTCTCCGATCGGGAGGGCCTCGAAAAGAGCTTCCACAAAATCCTCGACGCCCTCGAAAAGAGCCAGATCGAGGACGCCGGGCGCGTCTACGGCGAGCTGTTCGCGGTCTTCTTGGCGCCAGCGCTGCTGCTTCTGCTGCTCGAGCTTCTGCTCGGCGTGCTGGTGCTTCGGAGGTGGCCATGACCTGGCACGCCCCGTCCATGCTCTGGCTGCTGGGCCTACTGCCGCTGCTGGCCGGGCTGATGCTGCTGGAAGCGCGGCTGCGGCGCCGGGCGGCCGGGCGCTTCGGACTGCCCGAAACCACCCGGCGCATGATCGGGGGACGCTCGGCGGGGCTACGCGCCACGCGGGCGGTGCTGCTCTTGTGCGGGCTTGCACTGGGCCTTTTGGCCCTGGCCCGCCCCCAATATGGCAGCCGCGAGAAGACCCTGCGCAAGCGCGGCGTGGACGTGGTGGTGGTGCTCGACTTCTCCAAGAGCATGTTGGCCCAGGACGTGCGGCCCAGCCGCATCGAGCGGGCCAAAGCCGAGCTGATGCGCTTCATCTCGGAGTTGGCCGGCGATCGCGTGGGCATCGTGGCCTTCGCTGGCGAGACCATGGAATTCCCCATGACGGTCGACTACGCCGCCGCCGCGCTCTTCTTCAAGGATCTGGGGCCCTACGACATGCCCGTGGGCGGCACCGCAATCGGGCGGGCGCTAACCGCCACCAAACGCCTCTTCGAGCGCTCCAGCCGCGAGGGCGCCGAAGCCGACCCGGCCCAAAAGCGCGCGCGCGTGGTGGTGCTCCTGACCGACGGCGAAGACCACGAGGGCGATCCACTGGAGGCGGCGCGCGCACTGGCCGAGATCGACGCCAAGGTCTTCGTGCTGGCCGTGGGCTCGCGCAGCGGCGAGCCGATTCCCACCCACGCCGCCGACGGCACCTGGACCGGCTACATCCGCGACGGCGACGGCAACCCCGTGCTGACCACGCTCAGCGCCGAGGCCGAGCAGCAGCTGCGCCAGATCGCCGAGATCACCGGTGGCGCCTACTACGAGCCCCAACGCGGACAGCTGCGGGTGGGCGAGGTGCGCAAGCGCATGAGCACCATGAAGCAGACCGAGCTCAAGGCCCGGCGCATCACCGTGCACGAGGAGCGCTACGCCCTGGTGCTGCTACTGGCTTTCCTTTTGATCCTGCTTGAAGCTTTACTGCCCGAAGCCCGCTTCGGCGGCAGCCCAAAGACGCCTTGAGACACCCTCTGCGCCCCCCGTGCGACCCCCCGTGCGACCCCCCGTGCGACCCCCCGTGCGACCCCCCGTGAGACGCCCCCCATGAGA
>Ga0224501_10003500_pt1 | contig 12346 bp, 14 predicted proteins | sample SF_Oct11_sed_USG_4_FD_169105 | JGI IMG/M metagenome (GOLD analysis project Ga0224501, IMG submission 169105) | Sediment microbial communities from San Francisco Bay, California, United States - SF_Oct11_sed_USGS_8_1 | ecosystem: Environmental > Aquatic > Marine > Sediment | place: USA... | reverse complement strand
AGGCGTCCATATTGTGACTGTGAACGATTATTTGGCCAAAAGAGATACGGAATGGATGGGTCCGATATACAAATTCTTGGGTCTCAAAGTCGGAACCATCCAGCACGAAATACCTGATTATGAGAGAAAAGAGGCTTACAGAAGTGACGTCACCTACGGAACAAACAATGAATTCGGGTTCGATTATCTACGGGACAACATGAAATTCCGCCTCTCTGACTTGGTCCAGAGAGAGCATCGCTATGCCATCGTCGACGAGGTCGACAGTATCCTGATAGACGAAGCGCGAACGCCTTTGATCATATCCGGGCCCACAGAGGAATCAACGGCTATCTACTACAAAGTTGATAACCTCATACGACGTCTCCAGACGAATCAACACTTCCAAGTGGAAGAGAAGACGAGGACAGTAGCCTTGAACGAAGAGGGTGTGGCCCAATCAGAGAAATTTTTGAATGTGGGCAATCTTTATGATCTATCCCATATGGACCTCATTCATGCCATAAACCAAGGATTAAAGGCTCATCACCTGTTCAAGAAAGACGTCGATTACATGGTTAAAGAGGGAAAAGTCATCATCGTGGACGAATTCACAGGCCGTCTGATGCCCGGAAGAAGATACAGTGATGGGCTTCACCAAGCCTTAGAGGCAAAAGAAAAGGTCCGTATCGAAGAGGAATACCAGACTCTGGCCTCGGTTACCTTCCAGAATTATTTCCGGATGTACGGTAAACTTGCTGGGATGACGGGAACAGCTGTCACAGAAGCCACAGAATTTCAATCCATCTATGACCTCGATGTTGTCGAAATTCCCACCAACAAAACCCTCGTCCGGTATGAATATTCCGACGTTGTCTACCGGACAGCCAAGGAAAAATGGGATGCGGCCTGCAACGAAATAACTGAACTGAACGAAAAAGGACGCCCTGTGCTTGTCGGGACCATTTCTATAGAAAACTCTGAGTATCTTAGTTCGGTTTTAAGAAAAAGAGGGATCGACCACGTTGTCCTCAACGCCAAATACCACGAGATGGAAGCTAAAATCATCGCCCAGGCAGGACGGGCCGGTGCTGTAACCATAGCCACCAACATGGCTGGGAGAGGCGTGGACATTCTCCTGGGTGGCAATCCCGAATATCTAGCGCGAGAAGATTTGAAGAAAAGAGGCATTGATCCGGAAAACAACCATCAAGAGCAATGGGAATACGCCCTCACGGAAGCCAAAAGGATTACAGCCCTGGAACACAACACAGTCGTTGACAGGGGAGGTCTGCACATCCTTGGAACAGAGAGACACGAGGCCAGAAGGATCGATAACCAGCTGAGGGGGAGAGCCGGAAGACAAGGCGATCCAGGCTCGTCCCGCTTCTACCTGTCCCTCGAGGACGATCTAATGCGCATTTTTGGCAGCGACAGAATCTCTGGATTGATGGCAAGAATCGGGATGGAAGAAGGAACACCCATAGAGCACAAGATGGTATCCAAAGCTATAGAAAGAGCCCAAAGGCAGGTAGAAGGACAAAATTTCACCATCCGAAAGCACCTCCTCGAATACGACGACGTGATGAACAAACAGCGGGAGACTGTCTATAACCTCAGGAAAGATATTCTCCATGGAAAAAACTTGAAAGAGCACATCTTCGAATTGATTGAAACCATTGTGGATTGGCTGATGGAGAACAGCACACCAAAGGAAAAATCGCCCGAAGATTGGGACAGCGAGGGATATCAGAACGCTATCGGAGCCCAATTTGGAGTGGATGTCGGAGAATGGGGTATCGATTGGGATACGATTAATTTTGATGAACTGAGAGAAAAAACTCTCCAGACACTTACACGTATCTATCAGGAAAAGGAAGACTTCATCGGCGCCGAAAGGATGAGGGAATTCGAAAGGATCATCATGCTCCAGATCATCGATTCCCAATGGAAAGACCACCTCTTAGGAATGGATTACCTTAAGGAAGGTATCGGCCTCCGTGGTTATGGCCAGAGAGATCCTCTTGTGGAATACAAGAAGGAAAGCTATGACATGTTCCAGGCCATGATGGACAGGATCGAAGACGAAACCACCCGTTATCTATTCCTGCTTCAGCCCATAGTGGAGGAAAAGCTGCCCGAAAGAAAGGAGCAGCCTATGTACTACCAACGACCCCAAGGAGGCCAGGTTCAAACATCCCGGAAGGCCAGATCGATCATACCTAAGAAGAGAAAAAAGAAAAAGAAGAGGAGATAGGGAGGGGAAAATGCTGGATGATAGAATAAAAGAGGGCCTTACTTTTGATGACGTCCTCATTCTTCCTGCTAAATCGGATGTTTTACCTGCTCAAGCAGACGTTTCAACACGGCTAACTCGCAACATCCCACTCCGAATACCCATTGTCAGTTCGGCGATGGATACGGTTACAGGATCAAAAATGGCGATTGCCATGGCCCAAAAAGGCGGAATGGGCATTATTCACAGGAACATGTCCATAGAAAAACAGGCTGAAGAAGTGGACAAGGTCAAACGCCATGAAAGTGGAATGATTGTCGATCCCATCACCATAAGACCTGGGAACAAAATCATCGAGGCCAAAGAAGTCATGAAGAAATACAGGATTTCAGGACTTCCGATCACGGATGAGAACAACAAATTAATGGGTATCCTCACCAATCGGGATATCCGCTTCGAAACACGCCTCAACCTCCCTGTCGAAAAGGTGATGACAAAAGATCTGATCACAGTTCCTCTGGGAACCTCCTTGGAGGAGGCAGAACAACTTTTCCATAAACACAAAATCGAAAAGCTCTTGATGGTGGATGAGAATTTCCACCTTAAGGGTTTAATTACTTATAAAGACATCCTGAAGAGAATTCAGTATCCTCATGCTTCCAAGGATGATTTCGGACGTTTGCGGGTAGGAGCCGCTGTCGGCGTGAGCGAGGAAACCTTGGAGAGGGCTAAGGCGCTCGTCCTGGCAAAAGTTGACGTCTTGGTGGTCGATACAGCCCATGGACACTCCAAGAGAGTCCTGGATACAGTCAAGATGTTGAAAAAGAAGATGCCAGAGCAGGAAATCATAGCTGGCAACATCGGTACGGCTGAAGCGGCGAAGGATCTTATTGAACTCGGCGTGGATGCCGTCAAGGTCGGAGTAGGTCCTGGATCAATATGCACCACCCGCGTGATCACAGGGGCAGGAATTCCCCAGATCACAGCGATTGCCGATGTCTTTCGCATAACAAAAGAGAAGGATATCCCGCTTATCGCGGATGGAGGAATTAAATATTCTGGAGACATCACCAAAGCCCTAGCGGCTGGAGCAAGCTCTGTTATGTTGGGCAATCTATTGGCTGGAACAGACGAATCTCCCGGAGAAGTGGTTATTTTCCAGGGGCGTTCCTACAAAACGTATCGGGGCATGGGATCGATCGAAGCCATGCGGGAGGGTAGCCGCGATAGGTATTTCCAAGAAATCATGCCGATTGAAAGCAAGCTCGTTCCTGAAGGAATAGAGGGAAGGGTTCCTCACAAAGGAAGTGCGTTCCATATCATCGAAATGATGGTCGGCGGCCTCAAATCTGGGATGGGATACGCAGGTTGTCAGACCATTCCTGAGCTTCAGGAGAAATCCAAATTTATAAAGGTGACGACGTCTGGCATAAGAGAGAGTCATGTCCATGATGTTGTGATCACCAAAGAAGCTCCCAATTATTATCTAGACTGAGCTAGGCCTGATATCTTTCTATCGTCCTTTGTTAATATTACAATTTGTTAGCCTAAATTAACCATACATAGCATCCACAATTCTTAGGGATGATTCAGGTCAGGAAGAAACCGGAGGATAAAGTGAGAAAATGGAAATGCACGGTGTGTGGATACATCTATAACGAAGCGAAAGAAGGCGTCTCTTTTGAAGATTTACCCGGGGATTGGATATGTCCACAATGCGGGGCACCGAAATCAGCTTTTAAACTCATCGAAGGAGAAGAAACCATCATCAAGGGGAAGACCACTGTTGCGGGTAAAATCATTGAACAGCTCGCAGCGTACGGAGTTAAGAGAATCTACGGTATCCCTGGGGACTCCAACCTACCTCTGACTGAAGCAATCCGGAAAAACCCGAATCTTGACCTCGTGTTGACCCGCCATGAGCAGGCGGCAGCATTCATGGCCTCGGCCCATGCCAAGCTCACCGGTGAGATAGGGGTATGCATGTCCATCGCGGGTCCTGGCGCAACGAATCTGATCACCGGAATCGTGGATGCAGCCACAGACAGGGCGCCTGTCCTTGCTCTACTTGGTCAAGTGCCAGAGATCTTTTTGGGGAGCGAATCTCTGCAAGAAATAGCCGAGGTCGATATCTTCAAAACATTGTGTGTCTACGCCGAGCAGATTGGTGCAGCTGGACAGGCCTTAAAAGTGGTCAACCTGGCAATCAAAAAGGCTTACGCTTCTCTCGGGCCCGCAGCTCTGAGTCTACCCACAGATGTACTTACAGAACCCCTGGATGAGCCCATTTGGGCTCCAGAGGCACACCTCTTCGAACCCGACCTTCGACCTGGAGATGCCGTCAAAAAAGTCGCTGAAGCCATCTCAGGAAGCAAAAGGCCGCTTTTATTTGCAGGCTGGGGAGCAAGACATTGTGGCCCTGAGCTTCTTGACCTTGCTCGCCATATCGGGGCACCGATTGCAACCACATCCCGAGCAAAGGGGCTCGTTCCTGAATCCGATGAACTCGTATTGGGAGTTTTGGGATCAATCGGTAACCGGTTTGCACCTAGAATCGTATCCCAGGCTGATTTGATCATCATCCTTGGAAGCGGGTTCAGACAGCGCAACCTGATCCCGAATATCGATGTGATTCAAGTGGACATAGACGCCACACGCGTGGGAAAAACTTTTCCCGTGAAAGTGGGCATTGTCGGAGATGCCCTACGTGTTATCGATATGCTCAAGCAAATCACAAAACCAAGACAAATCGATCCTGAATTCCTAAAGTCCATACAGGCTGCTCACACAGAGTATAAAGCTTTGCTTGACAAGGATTCCCATAATATGCAGAAACCGATACACCCGGGCGCGGTTATACAGGCAATGAAGCGGCAGGTGGCCAAAGATGCCACAATCTGCTCTGATGTGGGAGATCACACCTATTGGTTTTATAAACGGTTCGTCTGTGAAGAGCAGCAAACCTTTCTGTGTGCTAACATGGCTGGAATGGGTTTTGGAGTTCCAGCAGCCTTAGCCTGCCAGTTTGCCCAACCTGAAAAACAGGTCATAACTCTATCAGGAGATGGAGGATTCGGGATGGCAGGTATGGAATTCACCACCGCAGTCCACAACAAACTTCCCATCACCATCATCGTGCTCAACGACGGCAAGCTGAAAAATATCAAAAAGGAACAAGAAGGATACGGATATCCGGAGTACAGAGTCAGTTTTCCCAATCCTAACTTTGCTGAACTGGCGAATTCCTCCGGTGGATTGGGAATCCGTGTTGCAGACCCAGAGAAACTGGATGATGCCATCAGAGAAGCGCTGGATTCCTCGCAGCCTTCCCTTGTCGAGGTCATGGTCGATCCCAATCTCTACATTAAAGCTGTTCATCGTTAACTAGAGAAAAACTTGACAGATGAAAACGGAACGTATACGTTTATTCCAACGGCCTTTGAACATAATCATTCGAGAAAACGTTTTCTTACTCAAAAATTAAAATTATCAGGAGGGAAAGATGGCTGAAGTTCCTGACACTCAAGAAAATGTCCAAAAATGTATCTGCGGAGGTTGCCCTTCATATGATCAATGCATGAGAGAAAAAGATGAAATTCTCTATTGTGCCCGAGAGAGGAGCGATTGCGAAATACCAAAAAATGGTTGTTTGTGCGGGGCTTGTCCTCTAAAATCAGAATTTAATCTAGATAAGATGTATTACTGTGAGATCGGTGCTGCAGAGTAGTTCAAAGAGGAGAGAACATGTCGTTTTTTCTGTTTAAATCCATACTTGCGGTATTTTTTCTGATTACAGCTCTGATTGCTCTTTTGAGCATGCTAACCATGATGGGAAAGACAGAAAAGAAAATCAGTCCCACCACGTTGAGAAAAATGCATAAAACATCTGGTTTTCTCTTCCTCATCCTTCTTTTGGTCATAAGCTACTTCTGTCTTAAATACTGGATGAAGGTAGGCGACCAGGCATCCACCCGAGCCGTTTTCCATGGCGTCCTGGCTTTTGCCCTTATCATCATCTTCTTCATCAAGGTTGTTGTTGTCCAATTCTACAAACAATTCCTCAAGTTTGCCCCTGTGCTGGGCATCCTCGTTTTTTGCTTTGCTTTTGTGGTCTTCAGCACATCAGCCGGCTTTTTTTTACTGAAAACTCTTCGTGCCAGCCCAGCATCTACGGAAGGATCCCTTCTTCCTTTAGCTTCCAACAAGATATCGGGAAGAGCAGAAAGGGGGGCAGCCCTTTACAGGGATAAATGCTGCTCCTGCCACTATTCAGATCGAGAAGACACCAGACTCGGACCTGGACTGAAAAATCTATTTAAAAAAGAGAAGTTGCCTCATAGCGGTCGACCTGCTACCGTCGAAAACGTTAAGGAGCAACTCATCCGACCCATCGTTGCCATGCCGTCTTTTGCCAAGCTCTCGGAACAAGAAATGGAAGACCTTCTGGAATATCTCAAAATCCTTTGACAGTCTTCCTTACAGAATTTATCGATAAAATTGACACGAAAGTTTTTTTTATCTAAAATGAGTAAAAATCCTTCAAACCCCTGAAATAAAGGAGGAATCATGAAACGGAGAGAGTTTTTTGGGAAAACAGGATGCGGTGCACTCGGCATGATGATGGCCTATTTCGGGCTTTCCTCATGCAAGAAAAAAGAGGAGGCCGAAACAGCCGAAGCAGCTGCTCAGGCACAGGCTCCAGAACAAGAAGCTCCGATGGAAGAGATGAGCCGTAAAGACATGGTCAAAAAAATGCTCATAGAGAAAAAAGGAGTGACAGAAGAGGAAGCCGACGCAATGATTGCAGAATTCGAGGAAATGCTCCCCATGGTCAAGGAAAAGTGTATCTGCAAGACCTGTCCCACCTATGTTGCCGAAGAGACAGAGCAAGGTTTTTGCCATCCCCTCGTTGGAAAGAGCAAGATTATCACAGAAGAAAAGGGCTGCAACTGTCCACAGTGTCCGATTTACACAGAGAAGCAGATGAAAAACGGTTACTATTGCACCAGAAACTCAGAGATGGAACAGGAAATGGCAAAGATGGGCTAAGTAAGGCAGGCTGTTTAGAATCGTAACGGACAATTCGGTCTGTATTCCAACCAGACGACTACCCGAAACAAAGCAAGAGAAGACATCTCTAACCTGAAAACCATAAAGGAAGAAAGAAAGTGAAGAAATTTTGGCGCTGTCATGTTTGTAACGACATCCATTATGGAGTCAAACCTCCCGAGGTATGCCCCACTTGCTCAGTACAAAAGGCCTATGTGGAGACTTCTTCTGAAGAGGCGCAAAAGATCAGTGGTAGCACCACCTCTTTGATGAACAAGGTGGACTTCCGTCAAGCCATCGAGCTGTTTGCAGAGGGAAACGAATTCCAGATCAACTCTGACCAAGAAAGAGTGGAAACGCTTCTGGAAGGGATCTTCAACAACGAGCGCAACCACGGGCTAAAATACTGTCCTTGTCGAATGATCACAAAAAATTTCGAAGAGGATTTAAAGCTCGTCTGTCCGTGCAATTTCCGCATTCACGAAACTTATGCGGACAAGGAAGATGGAGAATGCTGGTGCGGACTATTTGTGAGGAGAAAAAACAATGAGTAGATTGATTATGTTCCATGCCCGGGAATGTCCTCATTGTATCGCCATGATGCCCCATGTGGACAGACTGGAAAAAGAGATAGGAGTAAAAATCGACCGGCTCGAAGTCTGGCACAATGAAAAAAATGCCGACTTGATGAGATCCTACAGAGATATCATCGAACCCAAATGCGGGGGACAGCTCCGTACTCCCACATTCATGAATACAGAGACAGATGCTATCATCTGTGGAGAAGTCGAATACGAAAAACTTAAAGATTGGGCAACAAAATAGACCATAAGTTCGGCTCAGTCATCCTTTTTGGATGGAGTAGATCCTCAATCAAAGTTTTCCCTGCGCCTCTTCTCGGACAAAGCCATCTTCTTCCCCAGAGAGTCCAAGGATGAAATCATCTTGCGCAGCATCTCATTTTCCTTCTTCATCAAATCTCGGAGGATGGCTAGCTCTTTATCCAGATCATTTTGGGTGTGTCTTTGCACATTATTCATTTCCAACCTATTTGAGGCTTTCTATGTTGTTTTTGTCGTCCAGAAGAATGATTTTCGGAATAAAGAAATTGATTTCTTCCTCATCCATGATGCTATATGCTACGATGATCAATTTATCACCTAACGATGCCTTGTGGGCGGCTGCCCCATTTACTCCGACAATACCCGAATCTTTCTGTCCTTTGATGATATAAGTGATGAATCTTTCACCGTTAGATATGTTGTACACGTGAACCTGCTCGAATGGAACCAAATCCACTTCTTTCATCAAACCCTCATCCAAAGTAAGGCTGCCGTCATAGCCGATGTTCGTCTCTGTCACCGTGGCACGGTGGATCTTTGCTTTTAGGATTAACCTGTTCATTTTAATTTACTCCTCAAGGATTACAATCATGTTATCGATGAGCCTGATTTTACCGACATACACAGCAAGAGCTATCAGCGCCTCTCTCTCTATTTTATCTAAAGGATCCAGGTTATCCAAATCCACAACCTCCACATAATCCATCCTGGCCATTGGTTCTGAATTTATGATCTGTTGTATTGTCTGTATGATTTGACTCGATTTCCTCTCACCTTTTTTTATCATCTGTTCGGCCTGTTTTAAGCCTTTTATCAAACACAGTGCCGCTTTTCTCTCTTCGGCATTCAAATAGACATTCCGGGAGCTGAGTGCCAACCCATCCACCTCTCTCACTATAGGAAGAACATCGATGTCCACACTCAGGTTGAGGTCTCGAATCATTCTCTTAAGGATCAACGCCTGTTGGGCATCCTTCTGGCCGAAGAAAGCAGTATCAGGATCGACAATCTGAAACAGCTTCAGCACAACCGTGCACACTCCCTTGAAATGCCCGGGGCGTGAGCTACCACAGAGTTTATCCTGTAAATCTTGGACCTCAACATAGGTCTTGTAGCCTTGAGGATACATCTCGTTCTGATCGGGTACGAATACTACATCCACCCCCTCCTTCTCCAGAATATCCGCATCGCGTTCTAAATCCCTGGGATAATCCTCGAAGTCTTCTTGTGGTCCAAACTGGGTCGGATTGACAAATAGACTCACGACTGTGCAGTCAGTCTTTCGCAGGGATTCCCTCACCAGACTTAAATGCCCTTCATGTAAAAATCCCATCGTCGGGACAAATCCAATGGACTTTCCTTCTGCTCTCTGCCGTTTGATCTCTGTTTTGATCTCACCGATCTTGGCGAAAGTTTTCATCTTCTTCATTCTTTGTCTTTTTTTAGGATCTTCTCCAAGATATCTTTCTTTTTAATGTGATAGGAATGGCTGTCATCTGGAAATTCTCCCAGCCTGACATCCTCAGCATATCCCTTCAACGCTTTACTCAGCACATCGTGGAGATCAGCATATCTCTTGACAAATTTAGGGAGGTAACCGTCGGCATACCCAACGAGATCATGAAAAACGAGTATTTGACCATCACAGTAAGCCCCAGCTCCGATGCCAATCGTGGGAATCTTAAGCATCTGTGTAATTTTTCGAGCCAGCTCCATCGGGACACATTCTAATACGATAGCAAACACTCCAGCCTTCTCTAAACTCAGAGAATCATTCATTATCTTTTTCGCCTCTTCGACTTCCTTTCCCCGGACTTTAAACTGACCGAGATGATAAATGGACTGGGGTGTCAGTCCCACATGCCCCATAACAGGGATCTCCACATCCACAAGGGTTTTTATGAGCTCCAGCCTTTTCTCTGTAGCCCCTTCAATCTTCACCGCATGAGCGCCAGCTTCCTTAAGAAAGCGGGAGGCATTAAGGACGGTTTCATCGACAGATAAATGGAAAGAAAAATAGGGCATATCGCCTACGATCAATGACCTCTGAGCAGCTCTGGATACAGCCTTGGTGTGATGCAGCATCTCATCCATAGTCACAGGGATTGTGTTCTCATAGCCGAGTACGACCATTCCCAAAGAATCTCCAACCAGAATCATGTCTATTCCTGCTTCCTCGACTAATCTGGCTGTGGGAAAATCATAGGCCGTGAGGGCAACAATTTTCTCGCCATTCTCCTTTTTAGTCTGAAGGTGTGGGATGGTTATTTTAGGGATGTTATTAGTGGACATATTCAATCCTTTCTCCCCATCCCGCCTGAAATATCGAGATTGAGGTAAAGTCTTCACATTCTATTTCTCTTTCTTGGAGCCTTTATCGGGTCGGCTAAGCGGAACATAATACAAAGGACTTTTTTTCATCTTTTTTATTCTATCGATGAGATCATCGATGTCCTCTTCCCTGTCAAAATCCAGCTCGTCAGCTCTTACCACAAGAAGGGGAGCAATTTGATAGTTGAAAAAAAAATAATCAAAGGCTCCGAGGATATCTTCCAAATATTTTTCTGAGATGTTTTTCTCAAGTTCCGATCCCTCTTTTTCAATTCTCCTCATCAAAGTGGATAATGAAATTTGAAGATACAGGACAAGATCAGGCTTGGCGATTCTCTCGGAAAATATGCTGAAAATCCTTTCGTAGACAACAAGCTCATCATCTTTAAGGGTCTGATATGCATAGATCTTATCTTTCTCGAAAACATAGTCACAGATCACTCTATCTTCGAAGAGATCCCTTTGGAGCAACCTTGACTGCTGATGATATCTGTTCACCAAAAAGACAAGCTGAGCCAAAAAGGCCGCGCCCTCTTTCTCATCGTAAAAATCCTTTATATAAGGATTTTCCATTCTGTCGAATATGACTTTACCACCTATTCTCTGAGCAAGGATGTTGGCCAATCGAGTCTTTCCAGATCTCATGACTCCTTCTATGGCGATATGCCCGAAGGTGATGTCGTGTTTGGTCAGCATTATCCGGATCCGTATATTTCAGCTCAATGGCGTCCCCTTATCTGGGAACAGCATAAAAATAGCGAATATTCAAGGATAAGTCAAACATAATAATGGGGACGCTTTGGACATCCTAGCAAGGCAGTGTTTGCTAAAAAGGAGAAAAAAATCTATTTTTTTCTGTCTTTCTCACTTGGTGTCATCGTGACCTTGGGCAGTGGAATCACAATCCAGGCAACGATATAGAAAATCAGCATCGGAAACACGGCCGTGATCAAGGTCAGGGCCACAAAAATGAGTCGAACAAGAGAAGAATCGATATCAAAATATTCCGCAAGACCAACGCAGACACCGCCTATCATTTTATTTTTCTCAGACCGAAAAAGTTGTTTTGCCATTTTTTTCCTCTCTATTTATTTATACGAAAAACTTTTAAGAAAGATTCGACTCTTGTTAACACTAATTGGGCCCTCACGAGTTATTATTTTCTCTTCAAAAACTCATTGAGCTCAGTTACTAGCTGATGTGGGTCGTCAACCCCGTCTTGAGCGAGTAGCTCACCAAGGCTACTCCAGAGAGGTTCACCGCAGCGTATGCATCTGATTCCATGTCTGGTTAGAAAGCCAACAGCTTCTGGGAAATCCCGGACAAGGTCTTCGATCTGAGTATCCAAGGTGATCTGTTCGCTCATCAATCGCCAAATTTTATTCCTTGTGCCAGGGGGAGTTCTCTGGACCAATTGATCGTGTTTGTCTGTCTACGCATGTAGGCTTTCCAGGCATCAGATCCAGACTCTCTTCCGCCGCCTGTTTCCTTCTCCCCTCCAAAGGCACCTCCTATCTCTGCTCCTGAAGTCCCGATATTGACATTGGCGATTCCGCAATCCGAGCCCTCATGGGAGAGGAACTTTTCAGCGGTGATCAGGTTCGCGGTAAAAATAGCGCTGGAGAGTCCCTGAGGAACCTCGTTATGCAAGCGAATGGCTTCGTCTATATCTTCATACTCCAAAAGATAGAGAATCGGAGCAAAGGTTTCGATATGGACGATTTCTGTCTGAGCCGGCATCTTGACGATGGTGGGTTCGACAAACTGGCCGCCGTAATCAGGAAGGCGGTTTCCACCGCAGATGATTTCTCCTCCTTGTTCTTCGACCTTCTCCAGGGCCGCCATCATATCCTCAACCGCGCCTTTTGTTACCAGGGGCCCCATTAAGACTCCTTCTTCGAGTAGATTG
>Ga0224501_10003499_pt1 | contig 12346 bp, 12 predicted proteins | sample SF_Oct11_sed_USG_4_FD_169105 | JGI IMG/M metagenome (GOLD analysis project Ga0224501, IMG submission 169105) | Sediment microbial communities from San Francisco Bay, California, United States - SF_Oct11_sed_USGS_8_1 | ecosystem: Environmental > Aquatic > Marine > Sediment | place: USA... | reverse complement strand
AAAGTAAAGAATTCCCCCATTTTTATTCCCATACCTACTCTGAGATTCAATGGCAAGCGGTCGGAGCGGTAATCGCTCCAGTAAATATAAGCAGGGCCATTCTCCAGGAAAAGTCCCATCTTCAGCGATGGTGAATGAGTGTAAAGTATACCCCAATCCAACCCCCAGCCATTTCCCGTAGAGATATTTGCCTGAGGGGGAGGCCCGTTTTTGGCAATTCCCAACGAGCCATGAAGATAATTCAGGTTCATTCCGAAAGAAATATCTGGCGTGTAGGGAATGGCAAAAGAAAGCGTGTATTTACTAATGTTTATCTCTCGCTCGGAGTAGAGTGGCTTATCTTCTTCTCTAAAACTGGATAACGGACGCCAGCTCAACGCTCCCAGACTACTACAAAAAGATAAATAAGTGAACCACTTCCCCTGTAAGGGTTCTCTGTTTACAACATCCTCTCCTTTCCCTTTGCTCCTTGCCAGGTCAAACATAAAAGTAGATAGATTGCTCTCTAAAAAAGCGAGGCCAGCAGGATTCCAGTAAGGAGCATCGGCGTTGTCCGCCAAAGCAACAAACGCCTCTCCCATTCCGGTCGGCTTTGCTCCTATAGGTATGCCGTCGAAAGAATTATACAGAATGGGAGAAGACTCTTTAGCAAAACAGGAAATAGCCGAAAAGAATATCAAAGAAACAGTAACAAAAATTTTCACTATAATCTCCTTGAAGTTATTTCCTCTACCCTGAGGGGAGAGGATTAAGGTGAGGGGGACTTGACTATTCTTTCTATCGTTCCTCCCCCCAGAACTACGTCTCCCTCGTAAAAGACTACCGCCTGGCCAGGAGTGGCCGAGCGCACGGGCTTTCTGAATCTGACCGATACTTTGCCATCACCAAGGGGAGATACTTTCGCTTTCTCCCCCGGGTGATTGTATCTTATTTTGGCCACTACGTTTAGATTCTCTTTTACTTCCTCTTCTGATATAAAGTGCACTTCCTCTGCAATAAGTTCTTTAGAAAATAGTTTTTCTTCGGGCCCCACGACAATCCTGTTGTGTTCAGGGTCGATGGAAATTACGTAATAAGGTTTCCCATAAGCTCCAATTCCTCTCCTCTGACCGACAGTATAACAAGCTACGCCCTCGTGTTTACCCAGAACATTTCCCTTAACGTTAACTATCTCCCCGGGAATTGAGGGAAAATGGGAAGACAAAAATTTGCGGTAATCTCCCTCTATAAAACAGATTTCTTGACTTGCTTCCTTATCTGCCACAGGTAATCCGAATTTTTTGGCAATCTTTCGCACCTCTTCCTTATCATAACTTCCCAAAACCATCAGAATTTGTGCCATCTGCTCTTGTGTAAGGGTATATAAGAAGTAGGACTGTTCTCCATTTCCCTTTATTCCTTTTTTCAAAAGATATCCCCGGGAGTCCTTTTCTATTCTGGCGTAATGGCCCGTGGCCAAATATTGAGCTCTTAACTCTCTTGTCTTTTCCAGGAGTAGCCTGAATTTTATCTCCCGATTGCAGAGAATGCAAGGATTGGGAGTCCTGCCCCTCGCGTATTCCTGGCAGAAATGGTCGATAACCTTCTCCTGAAATTCCTTCTGGACATTCAGGACATAAAAGGGAATTTTCAACCTGAGCGCTACATTGCGGGCATCATTTATCCCCTGTAAACTACAACAGCGATTCCCCGGGAACGATGGACGATGCATCTGTTCACAAACAGGGTAAAGATACATGGATATTCCGATTACATCGTATCCCTCCTCCTTTAGTATTGCTGCTGTCGTCGAGGAATCTACTCCGCCAGACATTGCTACCACTACTCTTTTCATCATACTCTCTCTTGTATCTTTATTAGTCGAATTCTACCTGGATGACCCCCAGAGGACAGGCAGATACACAAAGGCCGCAGAGAAGACATCTGTCCCGGTCGAATTCCAATTTCCAGCTCTTTTTATTCATTGCCAGCGCCCTGGGACTGCACACAGCCATGCATGCCCCACACGACGTACATTCCTGCTCATTAAGTTTTATATCTTTGGCCAGTGGTTGAACATCAACTTTTGTATCTCCCAGATATTTCAGTCCCTTGTTAATTCCCTCCCTGCTTCCTTCCAATTCCAGTACCATTTTCCCTTCCTCTTTAGGTGTGACCTGAGCACGCAGGATATTTAGAACCAGATCGTAATCCTTAACCAGGCGGTAAATTATCGGTTGGTCAACCAATTCGGGAGGAAAAGTTAAAACTATTCTCTTTTTCGCCATAAAAACCTCCTTTTACACGGTTGAAACCGTGCCTACAAATTCACTCAAGGTTTAACGTTTGATATCTAAAGGCTTAAATTTCTCATCCATTGGCAATCGTTGAATGGGCTCCTGTAATAAGAATTTCCCTTTTTTAATCCACTCTTTCAGAATCTGAGCTATCTCTCTGGCTTTGTACAGGCTGGAGAGGGGCGCAGTGGGAACTCTCTTCTTTTTTATTTCAATTTCGCCACTTCTCAATTCTTTATAACTTACCCTGCCGAAATTCGGTTTTTCTCTTCTGGGAACGCTGTAATCGACTATTGTGCTATAAATGTCTTCATCGGAGACGGAGACAAAATGCGCCATCTCTTCATCGAGAATAGGGATAGGTATCCCCACTCCCACGGTAAGGGTAACACCATATCTGTAGAAGATCGCTGCCCGCAGAAAATCGCGGCTCATCTGTTTCAAATCGCCTATCAGACACAGGGTCCCTGCGGGAGCCAGAGGTATTTTGGTCTTCTCGTCCCTCTTCTGCAGGGGATTATGTTGCGTGCCTTCCCAGGCAACGTAACCCTGCGCTCCGCCGAGAAATATTCTGGTTCCTATGCCGATAGTGCGATATAAGGGATCGTTAATCAGAGGCGAGAGCTGCGAACTACTGCAGTAATTTGCATTGCCAAAGTTGGGCAGGAGAACACCCATATATGTATAGATTGTTTCATCGGATGAGTTAGTGGCTACTGCATAATTTTGATAAGCATTCCGGGGGTTGAAAAGAATTGCCTGATTGATCGAATCTAAGGTAATATATGAGTCGAATTCTTTTCGGGGATAACAATCCGTTCCGTAAGAAGTAGCTCTAAGCCTCACTTTCTTGCCCGAAATCAAATCCTCAATCACGTGCGCACCCCCATATTCCATTCCTCTTGTTTCAGAAAGCTCAGTTGCTCCGATATAGGCATCAACTGCCGCCACCCCGGCGTAAGCGGGAACATCATTTAGCCACACCTTCTGCATCTTTATCGGCGGATCGCTATGTCCGAAATTTAATAAAGCTCCTGAAGAACACATTGGGCCAAAGGTAGCTGTGGTCACCACGTCTACTTCCCTGGCAACCCTTTTTTCTCCTTTCTTCCTTACCAGGTCGATAACCTCTTCAGCAGTTACCACCACTGCTTCACCTTTTTTAATCTTTTCGTTAATTTCTGCAAAAGTCTTGGGCATTCATCCCTCCTTATGAAAAAAATGGGGTCAACTCTATTTTATTCTTAAAAAATGGGGTCGGTTCTATTTTTGGCCCTATCACAACTCTATTTAATTATTTTAATAAATCAAAAATAGAGCTGACCCCATTTTCCTCTTTTAATGGTTAATTTTCAACTTGCATTTCCTGATGTCGTCGATTAGCATTTCATGTTTCTTGCAAAATTCGGGCTTGGTGAGCTGGGCATTTATTAGCTCTTCCTGCCAGTGCGCGTTATAAAGCCTACATTTATTATCTTCACAAAAAGGCTCACCCAATATGTAAAAAAATAGAGCTTGCATACAGTACCCTTTCATTACTTCAGTCAGCCGCGTGTCGTCGTAGTCAATAAACTTATCTCTAAATCTTTTCTTCAGAGTATTCACATCAATTCCCCATTGTTTCTGTAAATAGAATTCCCTTGGTTTAGCCGGGGCTTCCACGATACCTGTGGTGGAAATAATGGTGGGGAACCCATACACGCTTACCCGGGCATGGTAACGACGGTTATTCTCATCCCAGGTCCCGAATAGTTGGTCTGTAAAAATAATTACCAGACAATGCCAACTGCGTTCTTCCTCTCTTATCAACTCCTGATATAATGCCTGGAGCTTGAAGCCATCATAAAGTACGCCAAAACTTCTGTTCTCTGAATTTTGCAACCTCCTTTTCTCGTATTCCACCTCAGCAGGAAGTGGCTCAAAAGTGGAATGGGGTCTATGAAGGTCGTAAATTTTGCACCTGGCTATCTCCTCAGCCAACTTTCTTAAGGAAGAATCATCCATTCCCTTGGTAACTTCGGCAACAAGATTGTTCCTAACCTCAATCCTGGCGCCACCCGAGTTTTCCTTAAGATACTGGGCTATCTCCCTGATATTTAAAGCTTGAGTCTTGCTACCATCATAAAGGAAAATTTTCATTTCTTCTTTATCCCCAATTTTTCCAATACTACCTCTGCCCCCCTCTTTCCCGAAAGAAGCATTGCCCCAAAAGTAGGTCCCATGCGGGGAAGACCATAGGTAGTAGCCACAGACATTCCCACCACCACAAGACCAGGGTAAGCTTCCCCGGTATGTTCCACTACCAGATTCTCTGACCTCTCTATCCACATTGCTCCCATACCTTTTATTTTTATTAGTCCTCTCTCCTCCAGTTTTCTTACTACCGAGGCATCATGCCCGGTGGCATCGATTACCATTTTGGATTCTAAACCCACAGGGTCAACGCAGCTAATCTCGCGAGGTAAAGACGATATAGGAGTCCAGTTAACCACAGCGCCATTCACTCTACCTCCCTCTCGGAGCACGAGGTCGTCAAAAACAGTCATATTGGCAAACTTCACCCCACTGTCACAGGTAGCTGCAATAAGTTTGGAACAAGCGTGAGGTCCATCTGCCACATAGAGCCCCTCGCTTACTTCCTTATAGGGCACAGCCAGTTCTTCCAGGACTTTCTGTGCCGGTTCTCTCACTGTTAATTTATTCATTAAGTACCCGCCAATCCAGAACCCCCCACCGAGGTAATTATTTCTCTCTACAATTAAAATTTTAAGTCCACGAGTGGCCAGCTCCTTTCCCGCCATTAATCCACTAGGCCCACCTCCTATAATAAGACAATCGCTTTCCACATACTGGGAAAACTGTTTGGCAAACTCATCTACAATGGCTCGCGTAACCTCTTTTTCTCCCACTGGTGCAAATAGTTTCTTCTCCATATTCTTCTCCTTTCGCTTCGCTCAATCCGACCGGGGTTCTCACCATCTCGAACCCGTCGCCAGACTTGTCGCTCCTTATTCGTCGCGACGGCGACCCTTTCGCTTCGCTCAATCCGACCGGGGTTCTCACCATCTCGAACCCGTCGCCAGACTTGTCGCTCCTTATTCGTCGCGACGGCGACCCTTTCGCTTCGCTCAATCCGACCGGGGCGCTCACCGTCTCGCGCCCGCGCCTTTCCCTCGCTTTGCTCGGTCGTTGCTCCTTATTCGTCGCAACCGGCGCCCTTTTTGACTAAATTCTATTTCTCTTTTTGATAGATGGGTGACATGCTGCGCAACTTTTCTACTATCCCGGGTAAGACTTTGAGAACATAATTAACATCTTCTTCATTATTCTCCCTTCCTAAAGTGAAGCGAAGCGAACTATGGGCCACTTCAGGAGAGATACCGATAGCCGTTAGAACGTGCGAGGGTTCCAGGATGCTGGAAGTACAGGCTGAACCACTGGAAGCACAGACTCCTGCTAAATCTAGATTCAGAAGCATAGACTCGCCTTCCACACCTTCCACGCTCACATTCACATTTCCTGGAAGCCTTTTTTTAGGATGACCGTTAAGCCTGCTGTGTTTAATTCCTTTCAATATGCCTTCTATAAACTTATCTCTTAAATAGGTTAAGCGTTTTTCTTCCTCTGCCATATCTTTTTCAGCGAGTGAACAGGCTTCCCCGAATCCCACAATTCCAGCAACGTTTTCTGTGCTTGCCCGGCGCTTATTCTCCTGTTCCCCACCGTAGAGAAAAGGAACTATCTTTGTGCCTCTTCTGAGATACAGAGCTCCTACTCCTTTGGGTCCATATAATTTATGCGCAGATATTGCCAATAGGTCGACTTTCATTTTATCCACATTTAGGGGAAGGTGCCCCAGGGTCTGGACTGCATCTGTGTGAAAATAGATTCCTTTCTCCTTGACAATCTCTGCGATCTCTTCTATGGGCTCCACTGTGCCAATCTCATTATTAGCATGCATTACTGATACCAATATAGTTCCCTCAGTAATTGCTCTCTTTACTTCCATAGTATCCACCAGCCCATCCTTGTCCACCGGGAGATAAGTAACTTTAAATCCTCTTTTCTCCAGGAACTTGCAGATATTGATCACCGCGTGATGCTCAATGGAAGTAGTAATAATATGATTTCCCTTTTCCTGATTCGCCCAGGCTATACCGCATAATGCGAAATTGTCAGCCTCTGTTCCACCGCTGGTAAAAACAATCTCTTCCGGCTGTTTAGCCCCTATCAGTCGAGCTACTTTTGCTCTCGCCTTTTCCAGAGCTCCTTTAGCCTCTCTACCATAAGAGTAGAGGGTTGAAGGGTTACCGAAATCCTTGCTAAAGTAAGGAGCCATAGCTTCGGCTACTCGTGGATGGACAGGCGTAGTGGCTGCGTGATCAAGATATATTCTTCTCATTATGTTCTCCTGTTTATTTCACCTCGTATCCCCTTGCCGAAATAGCCTCTTTAGTTCTTTTCAAAATTATTGACTGCTTTTTCAATTTGAGTTTGGGTAAAAAATTCAATAAGATTAAGCCGAAAAGTACTACTGCTCCAGAAATTCTCAGCCCGGGAGAAAGCATACTCGACTTTGCCGCCAGGATTTCCTGATGCGCTTTGCTAAAATATGACCAGAGAAGATTCAGCAACCATCCCATAAACAGCGCCGATAAAGCAATGGAGAGGAGATAGATTGTCACTATCCTCTTCCCTAAATTCTTTGCCATAACAGTTATGGTAACTGCATTGGTAGCCGGGCCTGCCATCAAAAACACCAGCCCTGCTCCCGGAGATAACCCCTTAATCATAAGGCTGGCCACGATGGGAATCGAACCTGTAGCACATACGTAGAGAGGGATTCCTACAATTAACATTGCTACCATGGAAAGAAAGTTAAATCTCAAATATCTTTCTATCAGACTGGCAGGAACGGCGTAGGAAATAAAGCCCGCTATTAAGGTCCCCCAAAGTAACCACCTGGTTATCGATTTCAAAAGATCAAAATATCCATAAGTAAATGTTATTCGTAATTTTTCCCAAAAATTATGTTTATATTCATTTTTTTCGTTAAACACCTTACCGCTAATTCTCCGGGGAGCGGTTTCTCCTGCCCTAGGACGTTGAAAAAAATTGACCAACGTGCCTCCCAAAACGCCGCTAATGAAAGTGGCCACAGGACGAAACACAGCAAACAGAGGCCCCATCAACCCGTAGGTCGCCAGGATGGAATCGGCACCAGTCGCCGGAGTGGAAATAAGAAAAGAGACAGTGGCTCCATCGGAAGCACCCTGTTTCTTCAAAGATAGAGCGGTGGGAATAACTCCACAGGAACAAAGCGGTAAAGGAATACCAAGAATTGCCGCATTAACCACTGACTTAATGTTCCGTCTCCCCAGGTACTTGATTACTTTTTCTTCCGGGAAAAAAGCGTAGAGTAACCCTGCCAGGAGAAACCCCAGAAGAAGATATATTGCCATATCCTGAAATATCCTAATCGATTCCGAAAGTATTCCCCAGATAACTTCCAGTATATTCAATTTAACAAATTCCTTATCTTTTGAATATTTGAATAATTCTTGCCTCTTTACTCTTCTGACTCTTTAACCTTTTATCGTATTGGCGAAGAAAGAAAAGTGTAGCAAAAAAACCGAATGCTGCAAAAATAATGCCCGCTATCTCCGTTCCCAATATTGCCCGACCCAGAAAATACCCGGCAATTAAACCCACCAGCGGAAAAAGATAAACAAGAAACGCCGTCTTTAATATTTGTCTACTATCCACAGAAACTATGACCTCGTCCCCGGGGCGGGCTCCTTTAGAATCTGTTACATACAAAATCGGCTTATCCCCGGAACTCTGCAAGCATATCCCGCAGCGGGCGCAAGCAGAAGTCGGTCCCATCTCTACCTGAGCCATTCCATTCTCCACCTTAACTACTTTTCCTTTTTCTTCCATCTTGAAACATCCTAAAATTTTTAAGTAGTGTAGCTCTTTATGGGCGTAATTATTGTAGTGTAGCCCTTTATGGGCGTCCCGATAAATCTTTACGGGCATAAAGCCCTACACTACCTAAAAAGGTCCGTGCTTAGATATCTCTCGCCAGTATCCGCCAGAACAGTAACCACCGTCTTACCCTTACCTAACTTCCTGGCTACCTGTAAACAGGCCCAAACATTGGCTCCAGAAGAGATTCCCACCAGTAACCCTTCCTCTCTGGCTAATCTCCTGGCCATTCTCTTTGCATCTTCTTCCTTAACTTTAATTACACCATCCAATAAATCCTTATCGAGAACTTCCGGTATAAATCCTGCTCCAATCCCCTGAATTTTATGCGTACCGGGTTTGCCTCCCGATAATACTGCGGAGCCCTTTGGTTCTACGGCAACGATTTTTATTCCCGGCTTTTTCTTTTTCAACAATCTCCCCACGCCGGTTAGAGTGCCTCCTGTTCCCACTCCTGCTACAAAAGCATCTATTCTTCCCCTGGTCTGTTTCCAGATTTCCTCACCTGTGGTCTTGTAATGGATACGGGGATTGGCAGGATTATTGAACTGTTGAGGCATAAAATAATCTCGCTTTCCCCTGGCCAACTCCTCGGCCTTCCTTACTGCTCCCAGCATCCCTTGACTTCCGGGGGTGAGAACAATTTTTGCTCCATACGCCTGAAATAATTGTCTCCGTTCAACGCTCATACTGTCCGGCATTACCAGAATAAGTTTATATCCTTTCACTGCAGCCACTAACGCCAAACCAATTCCCGTATTCCCGCTTGTAGGTTCAACAATGGTTATCCCCTTTTTCAAATAGCCATTCCTTTCCGCCGCTTCCACCATAGAAAGTCCAATTCTATCCTTAACGCTCCCTCCCGGATTCACTAATTCAAGTTTCGCCAGAATGCGAGCTACCTGGCCACCTGTAATACGATTCAGTTTAATCAAGGGAGTGGAACCAATCAATTCCAAAACGTTATCTGCCACTTTAAGTCTCATTCTTCCTTTTCTCTCTTTCCTCAGTAAACTCTTTTTCTATTTCCTTCTTCTTTTTTTCCACATATTTATCTATCTCGCTGGTGATACCTTCCAGATTCTCTACTTTACTCAGCCTCTTTTCCAACAAGTCCTGTTCTTTTAGTACAAGGCGAATAGCATCAGCAACCGGGTCGGGAAGTTTTGAGTGTTCCAGCGCCTGGATCTCTTTTCCACTGAAACCCAGACCAATCCTTCCCGGTATTCCCACCACAGTCGCTTTCGGGGGAACGTCAGTTAGAACCACTGATCCCGCTCCGATACGAGCACTGTCTCCAACTTTAATTGCACCCAACAACGTAGCTCCAGCACCGACAACTACATTATCTCCCAGAGTAGGGTGGCGCTTCTTCTTCTCCAGGCTTGTCCCTCCCAGCACCACACCCTGATAAAGGAGACAATTGTTTCCAATCTCTGTAGTTTCCCCGATTACCACGCCCATTCCGTGGTCGATGAAAAATTTTCTTCCGATAGTTGCTCCCGGGTGAATCTCTACTCCCGTGATCCAGCGACTAATGTGAGAAATTAAACGGGCTATAATATACTCCTTTCTCCTATAGAAGAAATGGGCAATTCGATGAAACCACAGAGCATGGAGTCCAGGATAGCACAGTAATACCTCGATAATCTTCCTTGCTGCCGGATCCTTCTCAAAGACCGTCCGAATATCTTCCTTGATAGTCTTAAACATGTAACCTCCCACTTCTAGAAAAAGGGGTCAGAGTCATTTTTCACCTCCCTTTCCGGAGGAATCCAGACCTTTTCAGATTAAGAAATTATTCGAGCGATGAACAAACTATTTTCTATTTTATACTTCCGAATTAAAAGATAGTTTGTGAAACGTTATTGAAATTTTAGCCAAAAAACGAGGGCGACTTCTCTTCTTTCAAGCAAATCACTGTTTGACGACTCCGATTCATCGGAGGAGGAGTTTTGATTTGCGCCCTACAGAGTCCGAAGTTTTTTGGCGTTAAGAAATTCCTCAAACGATGAACAAGCTATCTTTTAATTTTATCCTTTTTCTGTTTCTTACGGTAGTCCTCTATCGCTAATTTCAAAGCCTCCTCGGCCAGCATAGAGCAATGCATCTTTACCGGAGGCAAACCATCCAGCGCTTCAGCCACAGTCTTATTAGATATCTCCAGCGCCTGCCCAATAGTCTTTCCTTTGACCAATTCGGTAACCATGGAGCTTGTGGCAATAGCTGCTCCACAACCAAAGGTTTTGAACTTGGCATCAACGATTATGTTGTCCTTAACCTTTATATAAAGTTCCATAATATCTCCGCAAATAGGATTACCTACATGGCCGACTCCGTCAGGATTCTCCATCTGCCCTACGTTTCTGGGATGCATAAAATGTTCCATTACTTTCTGGCTATATTGTTGAGTTGCCATTTTCTTGCTCCTTCTTTATAAGACTCAATTTCAAATTTTAGATTTGAAAGGAAAGGGGACGGACCAGTCTGTGCTTTGAAAGTTTCATGCCCTCTCTGCAGAAATCTTCTAACGTGGCGCTGTCCAGTACTTCGTTTATCTTGTTGGTTAATCTTTTCCATAAGATATAAGGAACACAGGTAGAAATGCGCTCGCATAAATCTTTCGAATTCTGCGGCTGCACACAATGAGCTGCAGCTATAGGTCCCTCCAGAACCCTGACAATATCGCCAACACTAATCTCTCCCGGCTGAGAGCTTAGCAAATAGCCCCCCTTTGGACCGCGGACGCTCTTAATTAGTTTGGCATGCCGAAGATGGACAAATAGTTGTTCAATGTAATTCTTGGAAATTCCTTCTCGCCTGGATATGTCCCGGATAGAAACCGGCCCCTGGCCGTAGTGGAGGGCAAGGTCTAGCATGCACCTTACTCCATACTCCCCCCTGGTAGATAACAACATAACTGTTTCTCCCTTTCGTCTATTTTCGCAAATAAGCGCTTTTTATCTTATTTTTCTACTACTTTTAAATTATAAAATATTATAATAAATATTACTATTTTTGTCAAGTATAAATTCAAAAAATTAAATCGGAAGATAAATTATTGGTTTACCAATTGTTTTCGAATATTTTCTTTTTCGGGAATATTATACGTCTTTAGGACAATTTCAGAAAAGTCCTTTATGCCCAGACCCAATTCCACTGCTCTTTTGATTTGTGGCTGGTCCCAGACACTCTTGTTCTGAATTTCCTCAATGGTGCCCAGAGTTTTGAGTAATGCCAGTCCGGTAACATCGTTAGCCACTAAATCAGAAGATGCAATCACTAAACCGGGCCGGGCCAATTCTCCCCGAGAAGGGCCACCGGAAACGAAGACTCTTGTGGCATCCATCACCAAAAAGGAAGGCTTTCTTGCCAGATGAATCTCGCTGATCATGCTGGCAAAATAGTTCCTATCCTCATCTTTAAGATGAAGATAGTTCCTGTCAGTAGGATGTATCAAGCCTACCCAATTCTTTATGCCCATAGTAAAGTCGGCAATAATGTGAGTTTTTGCTACGGGCAAGCTAATTATGTGGTCGACCTGTTTCACCAGCCGGGGAATGCGAAATCCGCTGGGCCAGTGGTGAGAATTTTCCGGATTTATTCTTTCGTAATCACCCTCACCAAAGACTACTACCTCCGCCCCTCCTTTAATAGCAGCTTCATATATGCCCACTTTCTTCATCGCTTCCAGAGTATCCCACCAGGGATTCGAGCGGTCGGCAACAATTGTTCTGCCGGGGTCCTTTTCCCTGACCATTTTCACCACCTGGAATACTACCTCGGGATTGGTTGTGCCAGGATAGGAGTGGTCGGAATTAACGTTGGGCTTGATCAGGACAGACTCACCGGGTTTGATAAAGTCTAACCCCCCGGCTAAGTTTATAGCCCGGCGAACCGAATCGGCTACCGAATCTCCTCTGGCTATGCCAACTAAAACAGAAGAATTTTTTGTCCCCTGTTTTAAAGGAAAAAATTTCCCCAGGAAAATGGCGGTTCCCAGGATAGACATCATTCTTAAGAATTCTCTTCGGGAAAAATTTCTTTCAAAGATATCACTCATGAAAATCTCCTCAAGGCGC
>Ga0224501_10003497_pt1 | contig 12352 bp, 12 predicted proteins | sample SF_Oct11_sed_USG_4_FD_169105 | JGI IMG/M metagenome (GOLD analysis project Ga0224501, IMG submission 169105) | Sediment microbial communities from San Francisco Bay, California, United States - SF_Oct11_sed_USGS_8_1 | ecosystem: Environmental > Aquatic > Marine > Sediment | place: USA... | reverse complement strand
ACCAGGGTTGAAGCTTGAGATCTTGATTTTGTACCAAGTGCTCTAGCCGATCACTAAACTAACATACAGAGTGTCAGTCACCGAAAGTTTCAATCTCACCTCCAGAGCTTTCTTGGCTTCTTCCAGAGCTGGCATGGCTTCAGCCAGATCTGCCATCGCCAAGTCGGCCATCTTTTGACATTTAATCTCCTCCTCTCCAATCTTCAGACTCGTCTGGGTCACAGACTTCTGCTGCTCATCAGCTTCCCGTTTCTGCTGCACCAGCACAACCAGATATTCCTCGCACTGCTTCTGGAACTGAGCCACTTTAATCTTGGCGTCTTCCAGCTCGATGGACATGGCCTCGACCTTTTCGCGAGTCTCGTCGATTTTGAACAGACCATTCTTCAGTTTGTCGCGAGAGTCACCGAGTTCCTTCTTCTTGGAGAAGAGAAGTCTGTAACAATTCAACACCAATATTGTGAGACTTCACCATACTCAATACTGAACATGTGGTCTAATCATCATTCCACTTTCATCTGATTTTGCTTTTGGTTTTGAAAAAATTTTCTGCAACTTCTTGCCAAACAAGGTCAACATACTAAGTAGGATTATCTTGTTTTGCAAGAATAGCACAACTAAGAATTGGCTCATTTTCAGGATGGGCCATGGTTTGCCCCATCGAGTTGATACTCTATGGGTTGCACTTTTGTTTTGACACCAGGAACGAAATATGAGTAGGCGGAGAGGATGAAGTGTCTGACAAACTTAGAATCGGTCGCGGGTCTCCTGGTCCAAAGCCAGGTAACCTGGAATTAGTTTGTAGTCTCCTAATCTCCCGTTTTCCTGCAAACAATGTCGATGTACACAGAATGGCGTTGGTGGAGCAGAAGATAGATACTTACGATTTGTATCCGGAGACGAGCTCGAGATAGTTAGTGGGGGTCACATAGTTGTGTCTCTTCAGTTCCATCAGCATCTTGGTGCTGTACTCGCTCACACTCTTATGCATGATAGAGAACATAGTTGCGATTCCTGGTTTTAACTTCTCTTCATGCTCCGCCAATTGCATAGCTACAACACACAGAGCCCCTCTGTGTCATCTCTACAGCCCCTCCGTGTCATCTCTACAGCCCCTCCGTGTCATCTCTACAGCCCCTTCGTGTCCTCTCTACAGTCCCTTCATCTCATCTCTACAGCCCCTCAGTGTCCTCTTTACAGCCCCTCTATGTCAGCTCTACAGTCCCTCTGTGGCATCTCTAAAGCCCTTCTGTGTCATCTCTTTACAGCCCCTCTATGTTACCTCTACAGCCCCACTGTTTCATCTCTCTGGCTTGATTTTTTCAGTGTGTCCCTATGTTGTCCCTATCCACTAGTGGAATAAACCCGGCCCAATCAGAGCCCCTGTCTTTGTGTGACCTATAGCCCCATTGGAGAGTCTAGACAACAAATCTGAACAAATTGGAACTCAGCGAAGTCAGATCTATTGTTTGTAGCCAAGATTATGAATTAATCCAACTAGCGACAATTAACATCCAGAGGAATAAGGCCGCGAGGAAAATTTTGGAACCACAAAACCGACGATGAACACGACATTTGAGGATGACTTACCATCCAGGTATTTCTCTGCCACTTCCATCAGCGCATCGTAAGGCCACTCCATGAACCAGTCGATGGTTGTACAGTTGACAAACGCTGGATACTGACGAATACGGTTTCTGAACGGCTCTCCCACCGGACTCATGCACAGCACCACGTGAAGATTGTTTCGCACTTTATCGATAAGATAGGCGAAGACGGACTGAGGTGTGTCCTCAATCCCCTCCTTCTTCACCGTATCCGCTAGCTCGTTACGAACCTACAAAGAGAGGACGACTCTGTAATATACGAGACACTCGGCGCAACGCAAACAGGTCTGGGTTGGATTCACTAATCACTGACTGTGACTTGTGGCACTATCATTGTTTATACTGAGTGATTGTGTCTCTGTGAAACGGCATGAGCTATTAACTGCGATAGTCGAACCAAAGTAATCTTCAGACATGGCTCGAGTGTGACAGATTTTGTGTATTGTGAGCACAAGGCGGGACAACTCACAAAACTTTACCATGCGACTCCTATCTTACCTTGGAGAAACTATAAAACCTCGCCTTCATAAAATAACACTATATATGAGATATTGACCCGATCACGATTTTATGTCATTCGATTACAGTAACTCAAAGCCCAGAGAAACATTTGGGGAGCTCAGTGTTTCTACAGTTTGCCATTGTCAGTTTAGGGATTTTTGCATTTTGTTTTCTATCAGTTTAGGGGTTTTCTGCAGTTTGTCCTTTGTCAGTTTAGGGGTTTTCTGCAGTTTGTCCTCTGTCAGTTTAGGGGTTTTCTGCAGTTTGTCCTCTGTCAGTTTAGGGGTTTTCTGCAGTTTGTCCTCTGTCAGTTTAGGAGTTTTCTGCAGTTTGTTCTCTGTCAGTTTAGGGGTTTTCTGCAGTTTGTCCTCTGTCAGTTTAGGGGTTTTCTGCAGTTTGTCCTCTGTCAGTTTAGGGGTTTTCTGCAGTTTGTCCTCTGTCAGTTTAGGAGTTTTCTGCAGTTTGTCCTCTGTCAGTTTAGGAATTTTCTGCCGTGTATTTTCTGTCAATTCATGGGTTTTCTGCAGTTTGTATTCTGTCAATCTAGGGACTTTCTGCAGTGAATTTTCTGTCAATTCGGGGGTTTTCTACAGTTTTCCTTCTACTAGTTTAGCGGTTTTCTACAGTTTGCCTTCTATCAGTTTTAGGGACCATTTCTTACCTCCTCGAACTCATCCGGTTTGTAGAGGTTGGGCACCTCTCCGGAGCTCAGGATGTTATTAATGTCCTCCAGGAATGACTCCTCAATCACCTGGACATCGTTAAACAGGAATACAGTCGGCTTATTTTCCACACCGGCGATCCAGTACATTCTCTTCAGATCTGACAAACATAACCAAAATTGGTTAGCCAATGAATACAGACATTCGCAAACAATTAGCCAATCAGTACACAGATTAGTAAACAATTAGCCAATCAGTACACAGATTAGCAAACAACCAGTCAATCAGTATGAGGAAACGGTATAGGGGTCTGCAAACATTCGGCTTCCTCAACTGTCAAGAAGCCATATAAGGAAAAAGCCTATGAGTATAGGGATTCGTAGTTTATTGGTCAACCAATCAGTGCCAAGATACAAAGTTAGTTAACCAATTGGTACTGAGATGCAGAACTGATTACCCAATCAGTGATGGGTTCCATGACCAGTTGACCAATAGGTTGATCATTGTCACATGCTTATAACTCCTGTGACATCGCCACACATTTAACATAAACACCATGACATCACACAGGATGATGACATCATCACTCTCCGTGCACTAACCTTCTCTGAACTCCTGTTTGCGGTAGTTTCTGGCGATTTCTATCTGGAACGTCGTGTACTCGCAGATATAGGAGGCCAGACGCGTCAGCGACTGACGGCCGCTGCCTCCAATTCCGATAAGCAGCATGTTACCACGTGGCTGCCGAATCACACGGATTATCTTCGATACTAGAAAACAAGCAAGAGAAAAAATCTTTACTGAATATAAAGAAAAAGTAACACAGGGTCTCAAACCAATAGGGGAGGGAGTATCATCTCTGTGATGATAATTCCTCTGTGATTCGCAGCCAGATTTCTGACACCACAAAATAGTCCCAATTCAAACTCATTTTCCGACTGTCACTTCAAGCTACCGCTAGGGTGAAGCACTGGCTTCGTGAATATAGAATTAGCGGTCCTTGATTTGATTCTTGCTGTGGGAACCGCTCAGTCATTTCACCTTTATTGGACTGCCATTGTGATGCAGAGTCACTTACAGTGACTTACAGTGACTTACAGTGTCTTACAGTGACTTACGGTGTTCTATGGCATCCTTAAAAAGAACGAGATCCATGGCAACGATTCCGGGAGCCGAGTTATACTCATCCAGGAAGTCTGTCATCGTCTTCTTTAACTTGTCCTGATTAGCGATGTCCTCGTATATCTGCCAGGGGAGATAACACAGAATTAACTCGTGGGCATGGCAATGCGGATGACAGGAGAATTTACATTCTGGTGGGGCGAGAAATACTGTAACTATTATCATAAGTACTCTGGGTTAAAAATCTGGTTTCATCATTGATAAGATATCGATATGATAAATTATTACTGATGGGAATGTCAAAGATCCAATTCAAATACAAGCAGAGCCCTGAACTGAACAGTTTTACATGAATTAAACAATTGTTTCGATATAAATAGAGCCCTGCAAGAGGGCTGTAACAATAATCTCACCAGCTCTGGACTAATATAGTCCCCGAAGATTGGACTCTGTTTGTTCGGGCAGATGTTATGGAACGTCTGGTCAAAGATTGTGCCAAGTTTCTCCGTGATGATGTTAACAAATGCCTCGTGATCTTGAGCCGAAATCAAACGATCGGCGAAGACGCGGAAACACTCGTGAATCCACAGACGCGTCATCGCATGCTTCGTGTCGTGCTCGTTACGATGAGCTCGCAGCAGACCTTGAAACACCTGCGACAAGAGAGACAAGGAGTGAGCATCCGTACTCTTTTCAGGGTTAGAAACAGGGGTTAGTGATGGAACCTAGTGATGACTAATTGTGAATAAAAAACCGAAATTCTCAGCTCAATTTATGAACATGTTGTTTGGTAGGTGACTGTACAAAAGTTTGACTGATTGAAATGAACCCTTAATGGTAAGTCAACTAACTTACTAATCTATTTAGGTTGGTAGATTAGAGCATGCATTGTAGGACGTTGGGAGAGAGATTTCATCGTGACTGCTTGAGTAAGAGAACAGAAGATTGCTTGAAACTTTTTGTGTAGCTATCTCTCTCAACACTATATCTGGATTAAATTTTGAATTATCCTACCTTGGAGATATCCCTCATGTTAAAGAGGTAATGTATCTTAGCGGGAGTCGGCAGGAATTTGGCCACCACTGACTGATAGACCTCCAGTGTGGCCTGTGTCATCAGATCTCCTATCGGCTTAACGTCTTCCTCAAAGTCCTGTAGCTTCTGGTTTATCATTGTGCCAAAGATTCTCTTGATAGTGGAGTCCTGCAAACAGCAAGGTGTAAATGAAGTCGATGAGCTGCAGTGGTCTGTCATTCAGGGTGAGTTAGAAAGTTAGATTAGGTAGCAGGATAGGTCATTGGCTAGAGAGAAGTTGATGAGCTGCAGTGGTCCGTCATTCAGAGTGAGTTAGAAAGTTAGATTAGGTAGCAGGATAGGTCATTGGCTAGGGAGAAGTTGATGAGCTGCAGTAGTAGGCCGCCAATCAGAGTGAGTAAGAAAGTTAGATTAGGTAACAGGATAGGCCAATGGCTAGAGAGAAGTTGATGAGCTGCAGTGGGCCGCCATTCAGAGTGAGTAAGAAAGTTAGATTAGGTAACAGGATAGGCCATTGGCTAGAGAGAAGTTGATGAGCTACAATGGTCTGTCATTCAGAGTGAGTAAGAAAGTTAGATTAGGTAACAGGATAGGTCATTGGCTAGAGAGAAGTTTATGACTACAGGTCAAGGTCAAGGTCATATGACATTGACTCCAAAGCCTGGGATAACGGGAAAGCTCAGTCATTTAAAGCACTGGGCTCGCAACTATGAGAACCTAGGTTGAAATTCAGGCCCTAAAAGGCAGTCATTGTGGGTATGAGGTCCTTAATAACCCAAACTCCACAGGAGTTAGCATTTTGATAAAAGAACTTAAGAGAAAGCAACTCCTACTCAATGTCTAGCTTCATTATCAGCTATACTGAGACTAAGATGCACCGGAAGGAGGGCAGTACTTCAAGACTTACTGATGGGAAGGTCATGTTGATAAGATTGAACTTGCTCTGCAGTCGTCTGCTGATGGCTGTTCTGCCACCACCAGGAGGACCCATGGACGTAACGAGGAACATGTCCTTGACATATTTAACCGTCTGCTTCATACGATCATACCAGAAACCATAGTCGAGCCATAACTGAGAAAAAGTATTAACAACAAAGTCATTAGCTGTGATTATTCAACTAAGTTTACAATAATGGTAGACCTTTAACTGACCGAGGCAGTGATAACGAGTTTTCAAAGGTGGCAAAGGGGGGCAATGAGGGGGGCGTGTCTATGACAGATACAAGGCATAGCTGTGATATCTATCACTGGATGTACTCACAGGGTAATATTTATATTTGGGACAAAGTCACAGTGAACGGTATCTACGACTCACAGGGGCCGTACCTAGAAGTTGGCGCGCTCACAGTGGTGGAATCTATGACTGGGTGGGTTTGGTACCTATAGACGAGTTCACAGGTGTGGTACCTATGACTGAACGAGCTCCCAGGGGGTAGTACCTATCACCAACCTTGATAAGTTCGAGCGGGGGTTGCGACCCGAACGTGTCCTTGGCCGGCATGTTGAAGTCATCCATGAAAGTCAGTAGTTTCTTGCCTCCCAGAGGTACGTATACACCCTTTGTTCTCTTCTCAACTCTTGACTCGATAATATCCTGCACATTGTTAGAGGTCGTCTGGGCGGACATGTTTACCGTGAGAACATTGTATCTGAAAAGTGAGTGAGATCATTAGACAGCAGAAGTAGATAGAGCTGGATATTATTGGTGGGCCGCAAGGAGTTTCTATTTTACTTGAAAACTAAACCATTATCTGCAAATCTTTCAGTCTTTCAATCTTTCAGTCTTTCCATCTTTCAGTTTCACGCATGAGTCCAACTCGCCCTGGCTCACATGACTGGCAGAATAGTACCTTATACCTTTGATGCCTCCTAAACATTTGACAACCGACAAGTAGCTACAGTGCAGTCAGTAAGTAGCTGCGAATGCTGAAAATATCAACTTACCATACACATGAAATCCACACTAACATGAATGCCAACTTTATCTACAACTAAATAGCTGTGGGTGTACCCATGTACTCACCGGCCGGGGTCGACCTTGTTGAGTACGTCTGACACGACGCTGGTTTTACCGGTTCCGACCGGTCCTACGAGCATCACCGGGTGGAAGTTGTCTATCAGTGTGGAGACGAGGTAGTTATAGCGAATAGTGTCCACAGTCGGAACGGTGATTCGGTAGAATGGCAGACTGCAAATGGTAAAAGGAGACATTAACAGACACGTCCCAAGGAAAGACAACTCCAAATAAAGTAATGATTCACATTTTATGACTGGCCGTCACACGCTAGATAAACCTACACCTGACCTATGCCAGTTGCCATATAATAGTTTAATCAACCAGATGAAAATAGCTCCTGGGGGCTAGACTGACCTCGGGTTATATTTCCAGCCAGCTCGTAGTCTCTCCTCCCAATGAACCCAACTCTTATTCTTAGAGTCCACCACATACTCATATATACTGTCCTTATTCGGGAATGTTCCTACCAGCACAAAACTCACATTATAGTATCAATGTAACCAGACTATAGATTTGATGATAATAAATTCAAATACAGCTGATTACATTTAATTGTATTTCATTATTCATGCCGCCTCATAGAGTTTACCTTCTCTGTGGGGCACGCTGGTGTAAGCAAGAAAGTCTTCTAAAGACTCACTGCAGGAGACGCTGTGTCTATGACTCAGTTGGCCACTTTCTACACCGCTCTTAACAATTGTTCTGTTTTTGAGACACGAAATTATTTTTTCATTACAGTAAACGATAACATTTGGGTCGAATGGATTGTTGATCCTTGCCCACTGGTTTCTCGGGTCCGGCTCAATCAACCTGCGCAATCACCAGATCACCGCAACTCAGTCGCTACACCAACCTACTAGTGAAATCCTAAATCCTAACACTAAATAAGTACACCAGTACCGACCTTCCATCTCACGAATGTAGTTATCGAGCTTTTTTCTGCCATCCTCATCTACCGGCGCACAGATTGACCAAATAAGGCAATACTGGAACCAGAGCTCTACCATTCGCTGGTAATTTTCCTGATCATGTGGATCAACCTGCGACAAAAAGGGACAATGCGTCTATAGCTTCCTTACAAACTGCAAAACGCTGGTTCACAAAACCTTGATACAAACTCCAGTGACAAGCTCCCCAAAAAACTATTTCCCAACATGATTGGCTCAAATCAACCTCACATAGCTACCCATAAGAGGTACGCGTCCTAATCGATGGGTGAAATCATAGTCGCCTTGAGCATAGAAACCATCAAAGGTGTGAGCAGATAATCCTTCCCTAGTAGAGGCTCCCTAGTACTTACCCCGTAAGCGAGTACTTACCCCATTAGTGAGTACTTACCCCATTAATAGGTACTTAAATAGTAGCGGTTACTTACCCCGTTAGCGAGCACTTACACCATTAGTGGGTACTTACCTCCTTACCGGGTATGCACCCCGGTAGGTGGTACTTACCCCATTAGTGGGTACTTACCCCATAAGCAGGTACCTACCCTGGCAGAGGGTGCTTACCCCGGCAGAGGATGCTTACGCCATTAGTGGGTACTTACCCCAGTAGAGGGCATTTACCTCGTAGCCAGTACTTACCCCGTTAGCGGGCGTGGCCAGGGCATCATACAGCCTGGTGAAAGAGATAACTCCGTTTAGCTCCGCGATCGGTATCAGCTCATTACAGTTTTGCCGTTTGAACTCAGTTATTTTGTGAAGATATTTCTCTAGCAAACGCTTCAACTCCTCAGTCAGAGCTGAAGATAAAGGTGGACTAGTGTAATTACAAAGGTTACTAACCCAAACCAACCAGCCTTACCCAACCAACCCTGCCCAACCAACCCTACCCAACCAGCCTTACCCAACCAACCCTGCCCAACCAACCCTATCCAACCAGCCTTACCCAACCAACCCTGCCCAACCAACCCTAAACCAGCCCTACCCAACCAACCCCACCAGCCCTACGTTATGGAAAACCAGCGAGAGGGAGAGCGATTGTGGGTCTTAATAAAAAAGATATTGCTACTGCCACACTGGATGATTTGCAGTCTGGAAAATTGTCAACGGCAGTGGAAATGCGAGATAAACTTTTTTGGATTAATCTCCGGATTGCTCGTGCCGAGTTGAGCTACGATTTTAGGGGAATTCTGAAGAAAATATCATCCTAACTAGGCGAAATAAACTGGAATCAGTATTATTCGCTAAAACTATTAGTTTCTTCCCTGAATTCCCAGGCACCTCAAAGTATGGTGCATCTACAGCACAAGGGGTGGGATAACTCCCAATTCTAATGTCCGCTACAGGTGCAGGCATGAGGCACGCATTCCATGGTCTATGGAAATTGTACTATGAAGGCTGCAAGCCCTGACTCAGTCTTATTACAGCCACGCAACAAAGGTCCAGCGGATGGCTGATCCAAAAGCAAACACGTCACCACAACCAGACACTACGGATATACAATACAATACAATGCAATGCGGCACAATTAAAGGGGTTATGCCATGGCCAAAAGTGTCTTCGCTTGTTTTCAGATTCTGACGCTTACCATGAACAAATGGGCCCAATATCCAGCTTAAATAGAAGCTTAGATATAGCCCTAACCAATACGCATACTTAGAGCCCTCAGTGATGCACCTTTTAGATCGTCAATGCAACAGAATTGGCCTCGAAATAGGAAATTAACACGGAGTTGTTGGTGTGTGCATCGATTTTGGGTTTACGCGCTGCATGATGCTTGGAAAAGTTTCTTGCAGTTGCACAAGCCTAGTTAGAGATGTTCAACAAAAATATGTGAATGAGTTTTCAAAAACCAATTTTTCACCTCTGTCAGCCAGCATCAGTGCTATTATTGTACAATGTTAGGCAACGGCTTCTGTTTAGGGCAAGGAAAAACCCAGCAAAGCACTTCTTATAATTTCAGTTTTCTCCGAAATTACGTTCAATTTTGAGTTCTACTCGATGTTATGAGGGAGTAAAGATCACTAAGTTACTAAGTTTCACTCATTAGATTCTATTTTCGAGTGACCGATATTCGCTTTTTGGAAGAAGACTTCTCGCTAACGCTGCAATGAATGCATAGTTGCCTCCTTTAAAATGGAGAACACAACTCCGAAAATGTGTCTACCATTGACGGCGGCTTAACCCGTTTAACTACAGTTTCATGCATAAAAAACAGTCAGGTAGCAGGGATAACTTCCATCAACATGCCTATTGAGTTTGGTGATCTTCTCCGTCTTGATTCTGAAATATGTCTTAACATCAGAAGAACATACAGGCAGCAATGTCAAAAACCGGCAGCGGTAATAAGTCCTACATACTGGCAGCAATGTCAAAAACCGGCAGCGGTAAGTCCTAAAATTGCGGATAGAATACATCTTTGAACCGGTAATAGGAAATTGTAATTTCTCGAACTTCTAAAGCTACTGTGACCTAATTCAATTACCTTTGTCTTTCTTTTCCAGCCAGGAGTCGAGGAACGGCTGAGTGCCGAGGTCCACAGCGTCGTTATAAACCATACCACACCGCGAGACGGTAGCGGGGGAGGCGACTGCCAAATCCTCAACCTACAGATGGAGAATGCCAACTTGTCATAATACTGATCCATCAATGCAGAGCTTATAATACATAAACGATTCAGCCTGATAAGAGTGTTGTGGCCACTTATCCACACGGACATTTCTCAGGGATAGCCTTTTTTACAAGAGAATTGAAACAAGAGCAAAATATTTAGTCCAAGCGGTTTAATGTTTGATACTTGGATAGAAAATTTTTCCACTAGCCTTACTGATTGTGGCGTTTTCAATACCGAGGTTCATTGCACTCGGATTTGAGACAAGGCTGTGGGAACAAAATCAGGCAGTAACTTTCAGCGGTGAGCGCCCTACTTGTCCATGCACTTGGTGATGAGAAGGAAGTACAGACTAAATGGACTCGCTACTAACCTCAAACAATAGGGAGACCTGATCAGGCATGGCGATTCGCTCTCCGTTGATAAGTGTCAGCACCTTATTGTCATCCATCACCGAGTTCATTGACTCGATCCACAGAGTATCCACGGGACCATCAAATGTAATCCACTTCTCTTCTGGCTTCTCATCTGCAAATCACATGAGAAGGAGGATCGAGTGCGAGCCTGATGTTTGTCACAATCATACTACCACTTACTTCAGTGGAAGTTTGAAACACTCGCCGCTCACTATCAAACTCGAGAAGACTACAAATTCAACATGTTAGGAAGTTTTACTGCTATTCATCCGGGATGTTCCAGAAGATTCCGATCTTCTTATCTTCTAGTAGCCCCCTCCCAAAGTCAGTGCCTCCATCCTAACAGTTCACGGCATAACTCAAAGATGCTTTCAAACCCGGGCGTGAGCATCTGTCACCCGCCAGCACCGGAAACCAGTTTTTATTGCAGCCCGTAACCACAGCAAGCAGTATGAGCGATTGTTTGGGTTAGGAATAAAATCATTGAGGCCTCTAATGTAACTAAGGACTCTACTTTAATCATAAGTATAGAGGATATATTAGTTAGTCATCTATTAAATATTATCATTATATCACAGTATTGTGATAGTTATAGGGCTCTATTCAAAGTCTCAACTTGTTGCCATGGGACGCTTGAATATTGTCCCGGCTCATCAAGTGAAGTCGGTCATCAAACCAGGTTGCGTGCGCTTTAACCCACTACCGATAATATATAGCTGCATGCAATGGAAAACTGGAAGAGTGCCAACCAAGACGCAAATCGAAATATGCGATAGGAGTTGCCTTCTCTCCATAGAGAAGCCAGCTCCAAATTGTTATGATCGAGATTAGTATAAAGAATTGAGATAGAGAGATTAATATCGTGGCAATCTACGGCTGATCAGTGGGGCGCCAGGGACGGCTGCTTACTGTGTGTCACTTGATCTATTCCTGTGTGAACATATACACAGACGTTACATCATACAAGGTATACTCGGACAATGCAGCATTCATAAAATATTCGCACTACAACCGCCCTCCGATTATCCATCGATGCTTTATTCTGAGTAAAGGCAATGTCCTAGCCAATAGCCAATCAGAGCTTTCTGTCACAAGAATCCTTAAAGGGGTTATGTCATGGCCAAAAGTGTCTTCACTTGTTTTCAGATTCTGAAGCCTACCATGAACAAATGGGCCCAATACCCAGTTCAAATGGAAACTTAGATATAGCCTTATCCAATGCGCATACTTAGAGCCCTGGATGATGCACTTTTCAGACCGTCGACGTAAAAGAATTGGCCTCGAGATAGGAAATTAACACAGAGCTGTTTGTGCTTGCATTGCTTGCGCGCTGATGTTTGGAAAATCCTCCGGCAGATGCACACTAGACCTGTGGTTACACAAGTCTATATAGAGAAAACGTTCAACAAACATATAAAAATAGGGTTTCAGCATACAGCT
>Ga0224501_10003495_pt1 | contig 12354 bp, 11 predicted proteins | sample SF_Oct11_sed_USG_4_FD_169105 | JGI IMG/M metagenome (GOLD analysis project Ga0224501, IMG submission 169105) | Sediment microbial communities from San Francisco Bay, California, United States - SF_Oct11_sed_USGS_8_1 | ecosystem: Environmental > Aquatic > Marine > Sediment | place: USA... | reverse complement strand
CAACACAAAAAGCATCGGTTGTGGCATTGGTTAGATCAATTAGTAATATTTCAGTGAAACTCTCCAGTGTCTCTGCTCACACTCTTAGTTATTATTCCTTGTCCTGAAGTTTGCTACTCGGTTAACAAAGAAAGTTTTAGTGAATTGAAGTCGAATGCTATCCATGTACAGTCATTACTTTTCTGGTAGTCAAATCAGCAATCCCCAGTACACGAGTCACATATTATAGTCACTGTCACTGAGTCACTGAGGCTGTTTCAGCGCCTATACCTGTTGTATACCGTAAATGTATACCGTATTACCATGCCTATGCTAATTACCACGAGTGTAGCATACCTGAAAGAGAAGACAACTTACCGATTCGTTAGATCTGCGAGCGGATAGCTGCGGGTCCTCACCACCTTCAGCCTCTCCCTCTGCCTCACCCTGAAATCACCAAATGTTTACAAACAGGCTTTTTTCTGATGACACCTTTATCGATATATGGTGAAGCCATCGGGTTAGATATTTGGTTTGTTCACCAATTTGTGTTAGCGTGGAGCGCTATGAGCAGGTCAGTATTAATGCTCTACTTTAAAATGGGGCTTGTTTTTATGGCTTTGGTGCCAGCCGTCACCAGGGTCAGAACCTGGGTGGGTTCTTGCAAGCGCACGTCCATCACTCTGATGCTGAGTTATATAGGAAATCCCTCGGATGAAAATTTATGTAAACTCTTAAACCAAAGGTTGACTTATATAAAGAACCTGATGTTCAGATTACTCCCTGTAGAGAACATTTTCATCTTCACGTTTGAAGATGTGTATAGCACCCTATATTCTGTACAACACTAAACTACGAGATAAGTATGTGATTATGGATATATGATCCAGTGTAATGAAACTATCGAGAGCACTTTTATACCTTCTCCTCTGTTACAGTTGGTTCGTGCGCAGGTGACTTATCTTCCTGAAGTAGTTTTGGTTTGATATCTTCTATCTCCTTAGCCCAAGCATCTCTGGGAATCTGATAAACCTCCAGCAGTGTGTCAGATGACGATGGATCTATTAAAATGAGAAAGACAACAGCTAAAGACTGTAATATTTCGTGCAAATTTTAGTGTTATGTTACGTAGACTGGAAAGTTTTGTATATATGTTCTGGTACATTGCTGCATAGGCTGAAATATTCTGTAGAAAGTATGATACGGTATTGTTTCAACGCTCAGGCATACGCCAGTACAAGGGATACAAGAGTAGAGAAATGGAGTAAGATAGTGTATAAAACCATACCATAGAAATATCTTATATACGTCTGTCTACAGAGCCCATGACTTTGAGTGCTGAAAGACCTCTCTATGATCATGTTATGTTATCGGCAAAAAATAAAATTAACTTATCCAGAGTGAGCCAATAAAGGCCCGGTTGGGTTACTTTTATTTAACATGATACAGTAAAATCTTGTTTTCAATGGTCTACCAGATACAAAACATGATGAATGCATCAGATTTGGGTGACACATCATGTGATCACAGATGTGACAGGACCAACTAAAAAAAATAAGGAGATCAATACACACTGAAAAAAAGTTACTGTGTTACCTTCTACAACAAGCCCAATATAATCTCCATCTTCGGAAGCGTCACATTTGACAACCTGATATTTACTGTGTGTCGACTCTTCATTGAGCACTTTTATCGCGAAGACTTTTTCACAGGCTGAACCAAACACTCGACACATACCTAAAAGAACCAATTGGGTGAAACATGAAGTATTTTCCTTATCTCGTAAATGGTAACATGCTTGAGTAGTTCTGGCTGTAAATAGTCTTCTAGTGCATGGCAAGTGCCAATGCCAATGGCTGGTCAAGAAATGGGACAATTTTTCTTGCACTGCTCTTTGAATTATGGGAAAATGCTGAGCTTAGCTAGTGTGATCCAAATCGTTGAGTTAGACGCAACTGGGGTGTAACACTCTTTTAGAGGCTCCCGTCTGTCTAATTAGGTGTGGCTGCGCTACCACTTATGACGAAAGTCCAACAAGACGGCACTGGAAAGGGCTCTGACTACGAATAAAGAACTATGATTTACTAGATACACAAACTGCCTACCTATGGAAGTGTACAAAATATCATATCATTCGCATAACTCACTGTTGTTCATATATGAAGATATGTAGATATTTATGAATAAAGGCTCTAACACAGTTCAAACTCACCAAGCTCATCAATGCAAGAAAGCATATAGATCTCAGCACCTAGCATAGTGCACTTCATGCTGCAAATATCCATTTGCTCATCTTCATATGTGTGGAGCAGGGATCGTTTGGCAGCGTCCAAAATTGAGAGACCACCAGGGCAGGCAGCAAATACAAAGCGTCCATCAGCACTCTCCACCAGAGCTTTCGTTGTAGGTATCACCTGCAATAGGTACTTTTGCTGTCAAAGAACTGATCACTCAAACAGTGCATGCTGATCCATAATCTGCTTTAGATCACTTCAAAGGGCCTAGTATTCATGGCGCATAAATCACAGTTGTTGACATAATTAATGATCGCAAAGCATGTTCTAGACTCTGACTGATTGAGATTCTGAGTCATAGCGCTCTAAGTTTACCTTTGTAGAGTCTACGAGGACTGGGAAGAATTATGCTACCATACCTGAAGCTGGATGGCACATTGATATTTTGGAGGTCTCACTTTAGCTCTCTCCGCCAACCGCTCATTTTCCAACGCGGTGATTGCATCCCATACATCATCTATAAATTCACTGAGCAGCCCATCAATATATCTGTATGGTTGAGGAAGGCTGTCTCTGTATTGAGCTGGATCTTTAACGAAATCATCTTCATCATCCGATAGCTCGTCGTAATTTGGCGGATCAACTTTAAGGCTTTTAATAATGAGCGCCATTGTCTGTCTTTTAGAACGAAGTTTATGATTCTCAGATCCTGTTGGCTGGACTGCCCAATTTTACTGGCAGGTTTCTAAGCAAGTCTCCATTTATCAACAAACGAGAACGAGGCTATGTCTATTGACCTTGACACTTCTAAATCCGGCGGTTGTGGGCGTGGCGCATCGGACAAGAGCGGAGCTGTTCCGCTCTCGATTGCACCACATCCAGAAGGAGTCCAACAGTTCGCTTGTTAGTCACCCTATCAGTAATCAGCCGGTCAAAGTCTCTATCCCGTCAGCGTTCTCTTTTCAGGTGAGACATGCTCTTTTATTATACGAGATAAGCTTTTAGTTTAAATATAACCAACCATTTGCCCCAATTCCCGATGAATAAAGGATTAAAGGTGCGAACCAAACGAGTACATGTGCTCATTCATTCACTAACTGGCTCAGGTGATTGCCATTCCATTGGATTGGTATTTGGTTGGAATAGATCGATGGATGGATAGGATCATGGATGAGTCGACCGACTACTGGGTCACCAACGTAGTTTAGGAACCAGTCGCTTCACACTGAATGCTCATATCTGTTACATTTTTTCAGTGGTTGGGTAGTCCACTCCATTCAATCAGATGTCCCAGACCTGATTGCATGCCATGTCACCGCTTTGAAGCCCGTGATTGACAACTACGTCACGGTTTGATCCCGATTATACCTATGGCTATAGTAGACAGTATTGTGATAATCTTGGTAAGCAAACGATTTAGCATGCTTCTCCACCACTGTCCAGTATAAAGGAACCTGTTTGACATGAATTTAGTTGTCTATTTTACAGGCCTTGCTGAATGGCGAGTACAGTTACAAAACTTATTGCATTTGGAAACAAGACTAATGGCCGTGACAAGCTATGCAGGTGGAGTAGCTAAATTATTCCATGCCAAAAGTTGAAATAAAATTGAGGCAGGCAACAAGAAACCACGTGGCTACCAGCCTTCACCACCATGACAATGACAGGTCATGAGCAGTATACCTCATCATCAATTTTATCAACTGGAGACAGCAGTTTATTTTTCATTTTATTTTTTAGGTTGTTTCAGTATTCATTTAGAGGTCTTTCTGATCTACTGGACAGGCTCGATTCCAGTCCCGCCTATGTCGAGCTCATAAAGCGCTTCAAAAAATTGGATCGGAACATCAGCACAGCCAGGAAATGTGAGGCCTGTTATTCTTGTCACTACAGTCTAGCCTTCTAAACACGATGGATGTGCACGTTCTTGAGTTGTGCATACAGCGAAGCCTTTTCTATGCAGTTAATCACAGCCTTTCTCCATGCTTTCTAAGGGCATATAGACCACCACTATGCAGAGGTTCGCATTGGAACATTGTTGTGTAAGATATCTATTGTTTTATTTCAGAAGATCTTCATGGATTTACTGGTTCGATGTATAGAGTATATACCATAAGCAATCTACCGGTGCCCAGCTGGTCCGACTTGGGCTCTCATTTTCTCACTTTTATTTCAGTGCTGCGACTTGGTAAGAGCTTGGAGATGATCTATCAGGCCAAACAAGCCCTGCACATTCAGGATATCGTGATACAGACCTGCGTAACACTATCCAGGATCGCCTCGGCATGTTTCCTTTTTCTCGATCATATCATATGGCTACAGAGGGCCAAGGCAATAAACATAGATATCAAACCGATTTCAGACATTTCTAATCAATTCTGGTTACTAAGTACTGCCATCAACCTGGTTCGGAATATTTACGATTGGAACAGAATATATGCTGCCCAACAATTGGATAAGCGAAGAAGGGAATCTGCTCGGATAGAACAACCACCTAGTCTTTCAGTAGCATTAGATACTGTAAAAAACTTATGTGATATTTTAATTCCTCTAAATGGTTTGGGTCATATCCAAGTATCTGGAGTTGTGCAAGGTGCCACTGGAGTTGTGTCCTCTATAATTGGTATAGCTACCGTGTGGGATGATAATCTGAAATGTCTAAATAAGTGAGGTAACAATACCTAGATGATAATTTGGATCATTGCTACACGGGTTTCAGGTAATAACCTGTAATAATTTTGTAATCAATAAATATAATTAACTTTATCACTGTTAATTTTTTCAAGCCAAATGATTTTATGACAATTAAATCTCAGTCAAACAATCCAACAGCTACGTATCATTATCGGTTAGATGTTATAGCAATGAAATACCGAAGTCTAGCTCAATGACATCATAAGCAGTTTATTTGTGGACAGATTGTTACTAAAATTATTTGAACATCAGTTTGAGTTTCTGATTCCTCTGTAGTGATGTAATTTTTCGCAATTTTCTCCAATATTTTATAGAGTCTTTGTCATAATCAGCCAATGTTTTTGTGTGAGGTTCTAAGTCAAGTTCCCATAGCCATTCTGGGTATTCGCTGTCCGGCTTGAGTTCTGGATCAGAGCCTTCTTTTAGCCAGTTGGCTCCACAGACATACCTGGTCAGTTTGGCTGGGTCAGTCTCCACGACAAGACCGGGCCTTGCAGTGGCGCTAGTAACACCTGCAGCTGTAACATTTAAACAAGCAATCAGCAATTCAGATCCCTATTGTGGTCTTAAAATTCAACACACTACCCTTTGATTTTGAGCCACACTCACTCATACGGTGCTAGTCAAGCAGTTAATCACTAACTTAGTCATTATCTTTATCGCATAAAATTTTTAACTACAGCCGTCAACAGTCGACTGTTTCTATTCTGTTAATAACCGATCACTACTAACCATAGTTACTAAGCAAGTAATTAGTAATAGGTTTTGGTTGTATTGAGTAATTTACACTTTCAGATTTTAAATCAGATAGTGAGATACAACTTATAGTTAATAAGTTATACTATAACTATAGACTGGAGAGCAAATGAAATAAGTAAATAGACTGGAGAAGTTTGTTGCAAATACTAAGTAGGTAGGTTGTATTTTGTTTGTAACTAACTAACTTACTACAATAACAAACAGTAGTACTAGCGGTAACTTACTAACTACTGCTACTACTAGTACTAGTACTGACAGTGACTCAGTGACAGTCACAGTGACTGAGTAGTGAGTGAGTGTGACATGACAACAATTACAAGTCACAACATATCTCCTTAGCATACGTACCCATCTTTTTAGCATATGGTCGAATGAAGATACTGTTAGGTTGCATAGGTGACTGTAAATTCTTTTTTGGATTTACTTTCCAAATTAATTGCAAAGTTGAAGAGCATGCTGGCCAGCGAATCATCTTGTTTGCAGTTGAAAAACTAGCCAACTAGAGTGACCTTGACCGAACCTAAGGGCTCTAATGCGGTTCTAGTAAAATGCGCCTAGCGTCAGCGCGCTCTGTCATACGGCACAGCTTAATTTCCGTTTATTTTTAAGTTTGGTCACGGTTGGTAGTATAACTTATTATAAGGTTGTTTACTTCTACACCGAGTTCTACTAGTTTTGAAACTGCTCATACCTGCTTCCTTTATATTCACGAGTGAATACGTAGGTTGGTGTCTCAATAAACCCATAGCTGAATAACCGATGTTGTTTCGAAACCACACATCACAACATCACAACTTTGGTAATCACCGGCGTAATGTTCACTGTTCAGTAAGAGTAACTAACTTAGTTAACTGAGTCAGTCCTAACTAACGAACTCGCACTCTCAGTAATGACCGAGTAAACAACTTCGTTCGATTAATCGTTACTCACTTAATCTTACAAGTTAGTACTTAGTTAGTAACTAAGTACTAACTTGTAAGACTACGTGGGTAACGACTAATCGAATGTAGTTGTTTACTCAGTCACTGAGTCAGTCAGTGACTCAGTCATTACATCTACTGAGAATGCGAGTTCGTTCGTTAGGTTACTGTGAGTGTGACTGTAAGCCGGCGAGTGCCCAGGGGACCAGCTACTAGCGCTAGTCGAACGAATATGTTCGAAAATGGCCGGTCATCCTCGTCTACTCTAGACTAGAGAAGAAACATTATTCATTATTCATTTATTGCCACTGTCAGTAAGTTATGCACCCACTCACTCAGTACCAATTCAATATCACTCATTCGTTATTAAGCCACTGAGTGTTATCGAGCAATTGATAAATTTAGAATTATGTTAACTTGATTTTAAATTCATCTCGATTTCTCTGTAACAGACTGACTCTTTGTGATCAGATAACAAAGTCAAATGTTTGGCAGTTGCTACTCGTAGGAAATGGCTCTTTGAGTGATTCCTGCTCCAACTGTTGGAGACATCGGTAAAAGGAGCCTTATCGTGATCTAATAGATATACAAATAAGCACATGTTTGTTAGTTGTTACTGTGATACTATCTACTATCTGCTCACAATGACAATGAGGTGTCCAAAGAAAAATGATCTGTTAGGGTACTGTGCATTTAATATTAATTTAATAGTGTCATTATAGGATGTGATTTTTACAGCGCAATGGCATCTGAAGAAGAGGTACTGAAGCTGGGTCGAAAACTAGAAAAAGCATCTAAAGATTCATCGGTATGTATTCGTGTGTTTTTGATGGCTTTGTACTGTGATGAATTAGATGCTGGGTTGGAAATATCTAATACAATTCGGTACTCGTTCCCGTTACTCATTCCATGATGAAACGAAACTGGTAACAATTGACCCATGATGATTCAGGATCGAAAGTAGTACCAGTTACAATCAGAATGCATTCGATGCTCTCATTCTCTCAATAAATGGCTCACCTGCATTCAATGGTTATGAAGTTTGTTAGTACTCAACTAAAACAGCTAGGTACTAGTACTAGCTAGTAACTTAGAAAGTATAGTACTAGTAGTAGCAATGGACTTTCATTTACACTCCGGTTTTTGTGAGTTTGGTCAACTATGTGACTTTGACCTCGATATTGAGTGATTGTAAAAACAGTGCAACTTTGTGCATCCTTATTAGCACAATTGGTTGCAAAAACTACAATTTTTTCTTTTCACACTGAATTTACAGAATAAGACTCCCAAATAATTGAAATAAGATTCACTCAATGACATTCTGTTTAGTTTTTAACTTGGTAAGTCTGGCGTTTATGTGCCAAATGCCCTGTAGGTATATTTGGTCTATTTGCGTGATTTCGGTCTGTCGCAATAAAAAAAATATCATGGCCGCAGTCAGAATTATTAAGAATATTTCGATCGCATCAGAGTTGTACTCTCTCAACTTTGACTCATTGTTAGAGCCGAATGGTTATCGTTATCCCAAAATAGTAATCAAGTATTTTTGCGGTAACCTTTACATTTGCCTAAACTACCACGCTAACGTCTACTCTCAGTCGCGGAATTGTGTTCGCGTGATTTAGGTCGCACCGCGGCCAAAAGTGAAAGATTCGTTTTCAAGTCGTGCTCTTCGGTCGCGCTCTTAAACAGTTAAGCAGATTTTGTGACCGAAATCCATTTCAGTCGCGAAAAAAGTTTTCACACGATTGCACCTAATGTGTACCGGGAACGGATTCGTTCCTTTCTTTTGAGAGTATCAAGTATTTGTAACTGATACACGAAAAAACGGTGTGTCGGAATATACAAAAATAGAGAACTTTTCCAACCCTGAGTGAATACTGTGCTGGTCCTAGGAACAGACATTTCCGCTTGATCCCCAGGTTGGTGCCAGTACAAAGAATAACCTTCTCTTTGGGGCAAAGCGTAGGCCATCTAAGAAACTAGCTGTCGGCGTAATTATTCTATGCTCGCAAGATATAGCTATCCTGCCTTCGACTGTGCATTACATAAGCCCACCGCAATTTCACAGATCGATGGCATGGAGATACTGAAGGTGCTGGAAAAGACGAAGATCTCTCTGGAAGTTCTCACAAGAACTAAAATTGGGATGACAGTTAATAACTTCCGAAAGTCATCAAACTCCAACCCCGAGACTGTATCACTCGCCAAGACACTTATAAGGAACTGGAAACGGCTCATACCTGGTAAATATTTTTGGTCCTCTTGTTTGTGTACGTACCTTGTTTGTGTACGTACCTTGTTTGTGTACCTACCTTGTTTGTGTACGTACCTTGTTTGTGTACGTACCTTGTTTGTGTACGTACCTTGTTTGTGTACGTACCTTGTTTGTGTACCTACCTTGTTTGTGTACATACCTTGTTTGTGTACCTACCTTGTTTGTGTACCTACCTTGTTTGTGTATGTACCTTGTTTGTGTACGTACCTTGTACCTTGTATATGCCATGATTCAGAGTTGTGGCCAATTTTGATGATGAAAAATGATCTTGAGCACCGCTACAATTCGAATCTCTGGTGAATTTAAAAGTACTGCATGCAATAAGGTTGAGAATCACTCAGAGTTCATACCTTATAGATGTCGGTCCTTCAACTGTACAAAATAATCCATCCGCATTTTAGAAAATACAAAGGGTGCTGGTGATTCTAACAAACCATCGCCAAAGGCGGAAGCTACCCCATCTTATCAGAGCCAGCCTTCTAATGCGATCCCATCGGTGAAAGGTGATCCGGTAAGAGGAAAGTGTAGGGAGATGTTGGAGACTTCATTGATTGGCGATGCAAGTAAGTGAGAATTACAATGACTAGCTACTACCCGGTATTGTCTATCATTGGCCTGTGCGTAATAGGCTAGAAAGAGAGTTGATTCTGAAAGACCTGCCCTCCAGAGAAATTGAAATCAGCTTTGATCAATTAGGTCAATAATTTTGGCGCTCCAAAGCCCACCTGGGTCAGAAATGAAGGGCCTGATGTCCCCAATGCCGATTGACACCGATTCACTCAACACACGATACTAAATCCCAATTGGTGCTTAATCGCAAAGAGATCGTCTAATATTCCTTGAGTGCACTGCACCCTTTCAATCTTGCGTATGATCTATCTTTTGACATAAATCCTATTCGGAGACGGATACTAACAAGCAGGACTTTAGTCTCTTTATTTGCTTATTTCAGGCCTGCCTGAAGGTAGTGGAACCCCTTCAGTGATTGCTGGTATGTTGGAGGAAGCCATTTATGATGAATTTAAAAACACAGACAATAAGTACAAAAATAAGATTCGCAGCCGGGTGGCCAACCTCAGAGATAAGAAGAATCCAGAATTGAGGGAAAATGTTCTCTTGGGTAACATCACACCTGAAAGACTCGCCAAGATGCAACCAGAGGTGACCAAAATGCTCGGATTGGCGGCTTTCAGTTTGTTTTTCTACATCATCAGATAAAATTCTGTGACTTAGTCATTAAACAAAATAACACCAAGGCCTGCATGCGGATAGACAATATATGAGAAAATCCATTTCTACTTAGGATATTTGATCTGTTAATGATAAATGTGTATTGCGCCTTGTCAAACCAAAAGCAGTGCAGTATTGTACTTGAGTTATCATCCCTTGATCTAGGTTGCTTAAGCGGACAACATTGCCTCGTTGTTAAATTGGGATTTAGGGTCAGGTTGGAATTCCATTCCATGTTTTGATTGAGCTATTCCACTCTCCAGGAAATGGCAAGTGACCAAATGAAGAAGATAAGAGAGAAGTTCACTAAGGAAGCAATTAATGATGCTCAGATGGCCGTTAGCGGTGGCACAGTGACTGATCTGCTCAAGTGCGGCAAATGTGGAAAGAGAAGCTGTACCTATAACCAGGTAAGGAAACGGTCTATGCAGCTGTCAACAAGCTTCTTCTCACTATCATAAAATGTAGACTTTCATTCAGTAGACTGGGTTGGTCACCGTATGGTCTTCATCGTTTCTAGGTACAGACTCGATCTGCTGATGAACCGATGACCACTTTTTGCTTCTGTAATGACTGTGGACACAGGTGGAAGTTCTGCTGACCTCTCTTCCTCCAACCGGGCTCTGTTGCGCATATGCATAGTACAGTCGTTGGACTGTTCAACCTCCTATTAGTCTGTGTTTAGTGGTCTAATTATGTACATAGTTTAGATGGTGTAGCTAAATAACCCAGTGTTATACCGACTGACTCCGGGAAGTTTTGGTGCATGATATCGGGCTATTTGTGTAAATAATGTCAAAAAACACGTCTCAATTTTCTGGTGATCTTGAAATAAATAGATCCTCATATATATCATCAGTACCATTTGGTTTGAACGAAACTTCATCAAAATAGACGAAAATACACGAAAATCTTGTGATGGAAAACTTCCCTAGACCTGTAGCTTCGATACTGAGGTCTATGGGCATCTCAACCAGTGATGACAAGCACAGTTAAGTGCTGCTCAGTTTAAATACACAAATGTAGATACAACTGATTTGAGCCTGGGTTATAATTTACAATCATGGAGGGAAGGAAGTTTAGAGATTCGGTGCAACCTTATAAATAACCCCTTCCAACCTTATTATCTATATGTGCATCAACGTGTGAATGAAAAAATAAAATGCATCAAGCTGAAATGCGTAGCTATGAATTACCCATAGTGAGGATGCTACATTACAAACAGGGACAATGCTACCGAGGTCTATGGTAACCATTAGTTACTGATAAACTGTTTCTCGTAGGTCCGTAGCTAGTATTGCCCACACTCTTGGTGTTGGGTGAAGTCACATTAAGCTGTTGCTGAGCTGCTTGCTCCGCCACGATAAGATCCACGCGATTACCAAACTCATCGATCACTCCACCTTTCAACGTTCTCCTCACTAAAAACAGAGCAGTAAATTAACAAAGAGACAAATGTTAGTGGAAAGCCGAGATAGTCTTAGCTGACAACACGCGATCACCCACGCAGAATGAGTGACTCGAAATAATTGCATTCACACCACTCCTCATGCTGCATCAGACGGGGAAGCGATGGTTATCTTATAATCTGTATGTGAACTGCGAGGTGTCTATTGAGTGAACTATCCCAAGATGCCCGTACTGCGGTGAACAGTTAGTTTTCTATTGAGAGATATGTCAGCAGAAACTAGAGATCCCACACCACTAACAGGGGCACACTGTAGAGTGGGGGGGGGGGGTTGAGAGGAGTGAACAGAATGGTCGCAGTCAGTCAGATATGTCATGCTTCAATCTCAATCGCTAGCCGAACAGAGGGGTACAGTCATTACCATTTCATAATCTACTCCGGTGAGGCATTGAACCTCCCTATAATAATGGCACAAGATGAAGAAGTTCAACTTATAACGCATACATGTACATAAAGAAAATTTCATTTCAATCCAGAGGTGACTTCTGCCAGGTGTGATGGAACCGTACTTGTGGACGACAATGCAAGGCAGAAAGTGTAAATGTAATCACAACTGCAATACGTCAAGCTTTAAGCCCAAAAAGCATGCCCGCAAAACATTACAAACAATAATCTAAGCTAGACAACACCTGTTATCCACCTGGGTGACAAGAGCTCACGGCATTGGCAGTTAAACCATTTGTGATCATGCGTCACGTCATAACTTCCATCTATGAATAGTAGTCCAGAGAGGCACTTCAACCATACCTCAGATAGTACCCATGGATAGCAAGGGTTTGATAAAAAAAACAT
>Ga0224501_10003494_pt1 | contig 12354 bp, 9 predicted proteins | sample SF_Oct11_sed_USG_4_FD_169105 | JGI IMG/M metagenome (GOLD analysis project Ga0224501, IMG submission 169105) | Sediment microbial communities from San Francisco Bay, California, United States - SF_Oct11_sed_USGS_8_1 | ecosystem: Environmental > Aquatic > Marine > Sediment | place: USA... | reverse complement strand
CCAAGTCTATATAGAGAAAATGTTCAACAAAAATATAGAAATAGGGTTTCAGAGTGCAGTTTTTCACCTCTGTCAGCGAGCGTTAGTGCCATTATTGCGAAATAATAGAATCCCGAATGCAACACCCTCTATTTAGGGCTAGGGAAAACCGGCAAAGCACTTCTTATCACTTCCGTTTTCTCCAATGTTACGTTCAGTATTAAGTTCTACTCGATGTTATAAGGGGGTGAAGATTACTAGGTTACTAAGTTTTAGTAATTATATCTCATTTTATTCCCATTTGGGTCGTAGTTATTCGAGTGACCGATATTCGCGTTGTAGAAGAAGACCACTCGCTATCGCTGCAATGAATGCGGAGTTGCCTCCCTTTAAGAATGGGGAACATAACTCCGAAAGTGCGTCTATCATCAACCCCTTCAATGTTGCAAATAGAGTTTCATTTCAAATCACAGTACAGTTGGGTTGACTGATGCCTGTTAGCACTTCCTTACTTTTGTGTTGGACAGGTGATGATGAGAAAGCCGGCTAAGTTCTGCGGTGACACAAGTTACGGTGTGGAGCTAATAGATACTAACGGTGCTGAGGACGTATTCATATCTCGCAAACTTATCGAGTGTGACCACGCCGTGCTGCGTAAACTCAATGCTCTGGTTAGTCAGTAGCATTAAAAAATAGAGAGAGGGTATGAGGAATTAGTCCTAACTAGAGCTATTCTCACCTGTCAAGATATGTAAGGGCCTCTTTAAATTATGGACGACGAGGCAATGTTTGGCTCATCAGAATCAGCGTGCCTCAAAACCTTCTCAGTCATCTTCTGCCATTGCTGGCTCAGAACGGGTTGGCAGAGCATGATCAGCCAGGGAAAAATCCCTTGAAATACTCCGCCATGGCCGGGGATTAAACCCGGCCAACAGAGAGGACAGACAGTGAGATTCATTCATTCTCCCACTGAACTATCGCGACATTATACGTCATATAAATGGCTAATTAGGCTCCGCCTTTTTAGAAACCCTTTTTCAGAGGGATGCCAATTTTGGGTGCCAATTAGCACGGATTTAAGGGCACTTCTGCTGTGCCTATTGCACTGTAATTTGACTCTGGTAGGTTTTGAGATACGCTGATTCTGATAAGCCAAAAAAAGATTTGCCTTGTCATCCATACTATAAGCGCTGCCTGTTCACCACCCATCGTAGTGTTGGTTTTCAAACCAACTTAGAAATCCTCCTTTATTGATTTAGCCTACATATGCATCCATAATAGAGACCTTGCCCAGGAGAGAACGACTTCGAAATGACTACAATTATGGGATTTGGGTTACTGTTTGGGTTTAGTAACGGGAGTCGGGAGTTGACAGTTAATTCAGAAGTGTTCTTGTCAATTAACAAGTTAGGATGATAGATGAGATGCTAAACATCATATGTGATCCACTGGAACTGTGGAAATATGCAACAGATGGGACCAATTAGAACAACTAGAAACTAGCATCTTTCTTGTCAGCTTTTGATGACTCACTACAAAGCGACGACTGATTGGGTCACGTGACGCTAGAGCCCTCATAATGCTAGTAGTTTTGGAGTCATTCTCTCATGCGCAAGATGCCCATGCTTATTGTGATGGGTGACTTTGATGGAAACAAGTGTTTAACCCTGCAGTTTTGAGATTTTGGTTTGCTGACGAATGATTTAAAGCTTGTCGTGTTATCCAAATTTGTGTTGGCAGCATTGAGAACGGTTGCTACTACATGTAGTATGTTTGCTTGCTAACATTTGTATGATGTATAGCGCCAATTGAGACGCTTTTATAGTCCCGTTGTGCATCTGGTCCACCTCGAACCGGTCGTTTGATGGGTCTGAGGTATTTTTACAGTTCTAAGAAGATCCCTCAGACGCCTGATCCTGGATCCCTTGTGAGCTGTGGGTGCCGAAGGTTGTTTCCGGAAGCTGTAACTATTTTCGGTCATACTTTCAGAAGAAAATCGATCCGCTTTTGAATTCTTTCATTGCAAACTGCCTCTATTCTCAGTGCAACTTCCAGTTGTTTTTGAGTGAAATCAAGTAAATTAAAGCTTTCAATGTTCGAGCTGTCTGAGCAATATGATTGGTTGATGACTCAGATGTCCGAGGCAGACAGATGTATTTTGTCTCTGGGAGGCAAACGCCCAGACATCCGAGGGAGCATCTGAGGCAGATTAGACGAGGCTTTTATAGTCACATTTTGTGGGGGTCGGGCGTTTGTTACGACCATTGGTTCCGAGGCGGACCGGACGCAGCATGACTATAAAAGCATCTTTACTCATTCTCTTCTTTGTATTCCAGGAGAGTATCGGTGAGACGGGACTAAATATGGATAACTTTGACTATCCATATCAGCAAATTGCACCACTTCTAAAACTCTTCCACAAGACGGAGGAGAAAGGCAAGCGACTGCGGATACTGGAATATATTCACCAGGTGGTCCGACAAAGTAACAAGTGAGGCGTTGTACTGTAACAAAAGATTTTCTGTAATAATCCAGGACAGTGGTGCTCCAAGGCCTGCCCACGGGCCACATCAGACCCCCACGACAATTTTGTGGCCCCTGCGCATCCTACCAATGTACCATATATATATAAGCAATAACAGAGATGAGCATGGTGTTCTTGTCTTGTTGGTTTATCTCTTTTCCCATGCGTATACCCTGCTAATAAATATCTGCATGGCGGATTGTAAGCTATCCGCCATGTACATCCATATGCCTAAAACGCGTAACTAGAAAGTATCAGCAATGGGCATAGGGCTGGCCCCCAACTCCATCTGACATTTTCAACTTGGCCCATTTTAAAGTACATGTAATTGAGCAGGCCTGATCTAGGAGATTAAATGATCAAGAAGGAAGTACTGTAGATTGAATGTAAAATGTGAATTGGCTAGGTCATCATTCCATTCAAATATCTGTCCAACCAACCCGAGATAAATGAATCGTGTTTTATGCTGTTCAAGCAGACATCGCACCCTGATTGGTTAGCAGCCGGGCAAACACTGCTCTCATTGGTTGGTGCGTTGCGAAACACTGCTGTCTTATTGGTTGTAGTTTGAAGAATGAGATGAGAGCGAGTGGTGTGATTCGCTCATTGTGTAATTTACTAAACACTGTCATGCTGGGTAATGAACTGCTCTACCACATTATAGATAGTCTGACTCTGCTTGCTACCAACTGCATGGAGTGAGTACACTCTGTTCATTCCTCTATTGAGGATCTGTGACCACCATAGCTGGATGTGACTAGAGAACTGAGACTCCCCCTCACCTATAGCTCTAAGCATAAAACACTCGTAGGGTAATAAAAACTTTCACAATCACGAGTCAAACAATCAAACCGCTCCGGTGACATGTTTATGTCATTGAACCGCTCAGCTATTCTCAGTAATAGAGATGTGAGTTCAGCCTCTAGCCAAGTTGAATTTCATTGTGAGATTTGTTCCTAACTTTTTCTGCTCCAAAACAAACCTCAGGCTTTTTTGTTCTGTCAAATAGGATGACCGAAATGTCAACCTGAATGTGTCCCGGAACTAGGTACCAAGCTGGCTAATTGGCAACGGGGTAGCCTCTATGTCTGGCACCAAGAGTGCTGTTCCATCGCTGAGACGGTCATTTGTTAATGATAAAGCTCCAACGCATTCACTGCTGTATAGTTGCGACTCCTCTCGTGTATTCCTTTTAGAAACTGTCAGGAAATATGGTGGGAGAACGGCTACACTTTCCTAGATGAACAGATCACGGTAAAGATTCATTCTCCCCTGATTGAGTTTATTCGCTTCATGTTTAAGCTAGCGCTCATGATGATGGCATCACAATGTCCAGATTATTTTCACCTGCTGTTTTCTGGTTTCCCTGCAGATCTGCTCCGATGATAACCTTCTAGTCAGAGTATTGGGGTGCTTCAATGAACTAGTCAAGTACCGCGGGTAAGTAGCATGATACTGGTGGGGACCTGTGTACGCCATAAGTTCAAAACATGATTTTCTTTAATATGCATCAAATGCACTATAGTCAGGAAAGTTGAAAACGGTTGCATCTTTTTTTCTGCTGGTGCTCAAACCAAGGAGTTCATTCAGTCCAAATTTGGTTGAATCTGTTTGTCTACATTTTTGGATTCTGACTTTTTAGTATCAGACTCCTGCACTTGCCATGAACTGGAATAATAACAGAATGTGTATATGCTCTTCTCTCCTGGCCTCGACACACGTTATTTCCTTTATAGTACACAGAGTGATATGGATCAGAACAAGGATGCCGTGCCTGCACTGATTAACATTGCCAAAACTTCTATAAGAGCCGAAAACAGACAACTCTCACTTGATATTCTTACCATCTACCTCAAAGGCGATCTCAAGTACGTTCTGCACTAACTAGACTTGTTACTGCACTAAATCGTGATATAATATGTATGTGTTGAAGAAAGTTTAAGTACGTTCTGGCATACAGTACTTCATAAGTGTGGCAGTAACTGCTATATACCGTATATGAGGCGGCCCGGCAATCTTTTCATCTAGTCTCCACCATCTTCCCCTGGTGATTTATTCTCTTAAGAGTGTGATCTCCATGTGTAGCAGTTTGGTAGGCCAATTACCAAGATGTGTAGTGTAAGTGTGTGAATTCAAGGGAGATATCTATTCCATGAGGCAAGCGATCAATGCGCTTTGCTGCTGCTCATCTGGAATCACTAAGGCGTGTGTAACATTGATTGAGTTGTCTGTTCCCATAATATATGCTTAGCTAGAGTAACCTTCGTTACCGTTGGTAACTGAGGTCTCTCTCCGCAGGAGAGCCCCTCTGCTGCTCGCCTCAGAGGCTGTGCAGATCGTCACTGACTTACTCGGCAACCAGTCGGATTCGGTCGCACTGTCATGCGCTATTCTTGTGGAAACCATTCTGGTGTCACTGCCCCAACAAACACTGACGGCCGCGTGGAACCGCTGCATAGAAAATCTGACCTCAAATATGTTCAAGGTCACCTCACCCGCAGTAAGTGAGATTTAAAGGGGTTATGTCATGGCCAAAAGTGTCCTCACTTGTTTTCAGATTCTGAAGCCTACCATGAACAAATGGGCCCAATACCCAGCTCAAATGGAAGCTTAGCTATAGCCCTATCCAATGCGCATACTTACAGCCCTCGGTGAAGCACTTTTCAGACCGTCGACGCAACAGAATTGGCCTCGAGATAGGAAATTAACACAGATCTGTTGGTGTTTGCATTGATTTCTCGGCTTACGCGCTGATGCTTGAAATGAAGTTATTCGAATGACCGATATTCGTTTTTGGAAAAAGACCACTCACTATCGCCGTAATAAATGCGGAGTTGCCTCCCTTTAAGAATGGGGAACACAACTTCAACAGTGCGTCTACACTCAGCCGTGACATAACCCCTTTAAGCAGTTTGTCATAAGTGCAGTGAGTACCGCTGGGTAGCGAGGCCTAGTCATTTTCTGATTTCGACTCTTTTTGTTTGTGGAAGGGTGATCAAGCTAAAATTTCACAGAGGAGTTTATCTATAAGAGACACTTGTTACTAACTCCTACCTAGTAGAACTTACAGAATTTCAATACATTCTAATGGTCTATGAAAACCTGACCACCATATTGTCACATCTGCCCAGTGATATGTCACTGGTCTTCCTGAATGGACACTACACGTTTTTCAGCCAGATGATAATAGTAGTTTTCTTGTTTAGGCTCTCGGGGGCTGCCTGCGAACCGTTCGAATGATGATGAAACATATCGCTGACAGCGTCAGCAAGCTACAGTCGCTGTCTGTCCATGAGAAACTGGGGAGAATGGTGGACTCTGGGCTAAGCCCGACAGTGCGTGAACTTTGCCTAGAGGTCATAAAAACTGTCAAGCCAAGACAGGAAAAGCCAAAATCTCCACCAGTCAAGTAAGAACCACAGCTATATGGGCCGGTTTTTGAGGGTTACGCCTCACACCTCAATGGAAAAAAACCAGTAATATCTCTGGAAGGGTCACTCTGTATTTTAAGATAATCAATATCTGTGTGCCATCACTGGAAAAGTAACCAAGTCATAAATGAGCTCAAAGATTTTCCTCAATTTTCCTGTAGGATTATAGGGCTTATTCGCCCACCGTTGTTGAACGTCCTTTATTTTATTCCAGGCAATCCCATCAACAGGGCACAGGGATGGTACGCGTACCCCGACAGCGCATAGATCTAACCCCGCTGCCTAAAGGCTTGCCCTTGCTGCAGGATCGCACTGTGCCTCAGGTCATCTGGTGGGAGAGAAAAGCCTTCCTGATGTTGCAGATACAGGTCCACGATGCGGAAACTCTCAATCCACCAGAGAAACTCAGCATCAGTGGCAACAGGCTACACTTCAGGTATCGCAGATTACCCGTGAGCCATCACCTAATCACCTTTACAATACCGGGAGGAAAAGGCTGGCCAACCTCACCATACATAGGAGCATATGGGTGGCCAACCCCACATTACATCAGGAGTGAAAAAGCTTACTAACCTCACCTTACAAAGTTAGGAGGCTGACAAACGTCAGTTTGCACTGAATCTACCATTTGTCAACTTTTGTACATTAGAATCTGAGAGTGGAGTTTATTTTTTGCAGTTGTGGCTGTTACACCTTCAGTCTGGGGCCACTCTACGATCGTATTGACCGTAAGCGCTGTCACAGACTGATTCTACACTCAGAGATCAGATACGCTCTCTATAAGGAGAAACCCGTGCTGTGGTCCAAACTGCTCAAACCTGGTCATTCTGTGAGTAACAACCATCAAACCCTACCCTATATCCACCAAACCCCTCCCACTATCCACAGAACCCTGTCCACTTCCCATCAAACCCCACCCACTGTTCACAGCAACCTGCCCACTATCCACCAAACTCCACCCTCTATCCACTGAACCCCTCCCACTATCCACTCTGAAATCGCCATGGCTAGTCCCACTCCCACACTTCGTGCGTGTGTTCACCGATGTTATTCCCGATTTACAGAAGCCGTCCTTCCTGCAAACTAACTGGGACCTTATGATAGACAGTTCTGACGAAGAGGAGGAGTATGAATCGCCATTCGATGTTAAACCAGGTAGATCAACCGTCAATGCTAGGCCCTTGGCCATCCTACTTAGTGGACCTCTTAGGATTGTTTTGAAATGATGCGACGATCTCAAACTAACAGAGGGAGCCCGGCACGATCTGCACTTGTACAAGCGTTCTCAGTGGTTTCCCCTCACACCAGCCCTCAATCACGGTGCGCAGCTCAAACTCTTTGCATTATCTCTATAGTCATTTTCTTTAAAATATTCAATCAAATTCATTACTGCAAACAGAATTCACGAGAATGCTATGTATTTTGCAGACTAGTTACAAGAAAATTCTATGATTTGGACTAGGTTCTTGATAGAGTTTTGCTCGAAATAATTTGGGTTTACTAGGTTACGGTCAACTACCACATTTTTGCTGCCTCATAATGAATTTTTCCCCTTTGATTTTTTCTCAAAAATCATCTTATTTCACTGAAGGATGACTTGTCCCATGAATACCTAGTACGTTGACGTAATCTACAAACAAATTATTAATACAACAACAAAACCAATTTCATCTCGGTCAAGTTGTTATGAGCCTCCGTGGTGAATCAAGAGATTGACGATCCGTCTGGAGATGGGTAGGAATCTGAGTGGAATTGCCATGGTCATTCCCTGTCAGGAATTTGAGGTATCAGACGCAATGCAAGCTCCTACTTGAACTAAGGCAATGGCCATGCTGTGAGAGCTTGTTTATCACTTTCCCTTTAAACCCAGGATCTTTCGATCCTAAACCAAGCACTCCCAAGGACTGATCTGTCCTGCCATCAAGCTTGTTGTCACCGTCGTGCCGATTCTAATAATTATAATAACTATTACTGCCTTGTTGTATTGTAGTGGTGTAATAGTTATTAGGTACATTCGCGTTTTCGCAACCGAAATTTTTTGAAAACATTTCGGTCGCAAACATGCGGTCGTGGTGAGGAAACGCAGTGGAGTTCGGGATGGACTTTGATCAGATCTGAGTTGTCCTCTCCCAACTTTAACTCATCGGTTAGAGCCGAACGATCGTTCGCGATTCGTTATCTCAACGTAGTAATCAAGCCTCCTGTCGTAACCTTGACATTTGCCTACTACTACTACTACTACTACTACTACTACTACTACTACTACTACTGCTACTACTACTACTACTACTACTACTACTACTTTCGGTCGCGAAATTCTGTTCGCGTGCTTTCGGTCGCAGATCGCGACCGAAAGTGAAGTTGCTTTTTTGGATCGCACCTTTCGGTTGCTCTCTAATTTTGCAGATTTCGCGACCGAAAAACCCAAGTACGCAAATGCACCTATTACCATAGAGTTATTCTCCCCCCTATAACTCTCTGTCAAAAACAGCTTTCCCCAGGTTTATGCGTTAATAAGATATGGTCTTACAACCTCAGCTAATTTTTGTGACCCAACTTTTTTCGAACTCCTTAAAATTGTGGCCAAACAGCAATGTCCCCATGGCTATTACACAATAAGGCAACAAGTGCCTACTCTAGGGGAGGATAACTCTATGGTTATTACTATCTTGTTGTGTTGTAGTTGTACAGCTACGTCACTCAGGTCTCGACCTGCTCTCCTCCTCATCCGTTATAAAGCAGCGAGGAGTCCCTGTGGAGGAAGCCCTCTCCAGTGATGATGAAGCGTCCGAGGAGGATGATATTCGATATGACCAAAATGAGAAACGGTGAGTATGACTGCTGCATCACATGTATATACTGACACCGGGCTTTGAGTTTGCATTTTATTGTATTGTCTCGAATTAGGGATGAAATCCTCTTAGGGATGAAATCCTCTTATGATAGGCCCTCACTCAGTGATATACCAGTGCTGGGTCTAGTGGTAACTTTCCGTTGATGTTTCAGGTACGATCCATTTGCGACACTTGGTTAGAGCTCTGCTCCGGTCTACTCCTTTTGCTGTCCGCCTGCCATGTACTGAAATGGAGAATGTTTTGCCAACTCATTATTGAAATCTCGCAGCCTTATTTGCTATTTTGATGAGTTACTTCGGTGATACCTGGAATATTTTTTTTAATAAACCTGCCAACACTTCTTCACAATATGCCTTCCTTTCAACCATCCACAGCAGTACAGAAAGTTTATGGTGTTGGACGCTTGCCTAACTAATGTTCGCTAGCTTTTCTAGAACTGGGTTTTGCTTTGGCTTGGCAAACTGTGGTCTAATACGGCTGTTTCAGCCGACATACAGCTATGGTGTTCTAAGCTTTTCTGTGTGCTCTCACAACGCATCTGAATCGCAGTATCATTCCAATTATCATAACCCTCGATTCTATTTTTTTTCTCAAACAAAGTCAGCACTCAAACTGCTGTTGTTTTGTGCAACAAATTCGATCAAACATGAAAGTGTATAAGAAACTCAACTACACCGAGTCACGGTGAAGATTGCGCAATCATCCCAATCTGATTAACCTGGCACAAAAAAACAGGCATTTCTAGCCAAGTGAGTTCTATTCGGCGTGTGGTGGTTGTTCGGGCGAGCCACGGACCAAAAACGGCAAAGTTGTTAGATGCATGTTCTGTCTTGCGATCTTTTTTTCTTATCTCACTGACGACCCATTCAAGACTTAATAAACTGGTGAATACTCTCTCGCTCTTTCCACCCCGCCGCATGCCGAAGAGCCAAGCGACTTAGCTAATTTTCATAGTCTTGGAGTCTCAATTCTGGGGGCGGGCGTAAACTACGATTATACCAGTATTATAGCAAGAATATATCGAAAAATGGTCTTCTTGTGTGGACAATACTCATTTAAACATTTCTCCTGAAATAATTTGTGTCTTGTCGTAGATATTATCTCCAGCGACTGAGTTTTTGAGGCTAGATATCCTGGAAACTCCTAGCAACCGCTAATCCTCGTAGAACGTGCACCTGAGGACTTTGGAATACATTTTTGGATTTGCTGAAGATGAGTTCCAAAACGGCTAAAGGTCGGCACAATAAGCTTTATAGAACCCCACCTACTCCTGAGCCACCTGCGCTTATGGAGAAAGAAAAAGGATTCGTTCTGGATTGCGAGGCTGCGTCCAGTATCAGCAGCGACTATAGCAAGGCCAATCCTAAGTTGGGACCTGTCTGTCCCCCCTACAATGGCCAGAAAGACACCCACACTGAAACATACTTCAAATTTGTCAGCGTACCGCAATCACTAAAATTCTACGGACAGGTAAGAGGCGTGTCATGCTGTCCTCTTCAATCCCTGTGACTGAGAACCAGTTTAATAACGTTTCAGTTTTTATCAAGCAGTACTGGTGTTGGAGTGGTAAAAAGAATCTCAATCTTGTAATCTTTTTAGGAGAATTTTGGTACATCGATTGAAGGTCCTGTCCTAGATAGATTTAATGAGTCTGGTGCAGGATTCCAATATCTTAGCCTTAGAAACCAGCATGGCGCAGGTATGTCGATTGTCACTGAGGAGTCTTCTATTGTTCTGTGCCTGTTCCCATGCACAATATTGGTGGTGTTTGTCATGACAGCGGACTAAAGTATGCCTAGATGCGATGAAGTGAGAGTCACTGAAGACTCAGGAGGACATTTATATGAGAATACTAACGATAGCAAATCTGTATCATCAATAATCACTAGTGAGGAATGTGATCAGAATAACTTTACATATAGTCTGCAGTGTTTCGTTTGTGAGTTCACTCCTGCATTGAGTTATTAACTATTAAGCCATGTCAAGGTATCCACTGCGTAGTTTATCGTTCATTTTTCTAGGTCACTCGCGTCAAGAAGTGGACGGTCATTCTCAGTTCATGCAAGGAATTAAGCCTGTTCGTGGTTGGCACGGTGATTTTGGATTTCGTCGAAACACTCCGTCGCTGAGAAGAGAGCCGTCTAACTTCGGAACATGCAGCCGATCTCCCGCCCACTAAGCCAGGCCTAAATCAGAGGACATACCAGAATTACTGGGTTCCACCTGAGGGAAGCTCAAACTGCCAGGAAACCCATTTATGCCACTGCTCACATAAAAATAATGCTCCATTTCCGTCACAAGTTCATTATCATAATGTACTCTATGCAGTTCTGACCACCATATATGAAGAGATTTTTTCATACTGCATATTGTACTGTAGTCATTTCAATACTGTATTTTCTTATGGTTTACTCATGTTAGCAGTTTGAGTCAAATAAATCTTTGCCATAGTTTTGAGACATAAACAACAGCAGTTCAGTGGTTGAGTTATGAACTACTGGAAGATCAGGATTTCTCCTGTAATACGGAGATTCACTGAATCTGTTTGCACAAACAAGACCGATAAAAACCTTCCGCCAAACCTATCTACATTATATACAAATATGTATAAATGGTACATTGTAGAAGTGAGCAGACACTGCTTCATACCGTGTTTCCATACATGATCAGAGATAGATTGGAGATACACAACGGATTCATTCCTGATGTACCAGAAGCTTTCATTACATGCATGGAGATCGGGCTTAACTATGGCTCAGTAGATGCGTAGTTGAGGCTTTACTTCACGTGTTAGATAAGCAGTTGAAATGGGTGTTAACTGATGTCGGACCGGCCTCTGTGAGATGGAGGAAAACCTGGTCGTGGTGGTCCATTCTGACGAGGAATACCTCTCTGTGCCATTGGTGGTCGATTCCTTGCCATACCATCTGCAAACATTAACAATGTGCGGGTAAAACGCATGTATCTACAGTGACAAACAGGTGGACAGTGGTTTATACACACCCATGTATTATCGACTTGACACTCATTACAGTACACTACGGCCTATTCATATACAGTGAGGTGATTTCATTTGATTTCATTGATTTATTGTTTGGCTTTATTCAGTTTTATTATTATTCAGTTTAATTTATACTCTTCGTATTGGAGCACATTGTATAAACATGAAAGCCAATCAGAAACATGAGGACTAAACTTACTGTTAGCGTTGGGCATTCTGTCATGGTCCAAGTGATTCGGCTTCACTCCATTAGCCTGCGGATCCTAAAAAATATCAAACATTTAATAAAATATACCCAACACGTGTATTGAAAGCTCCAAGCAACACCCCAAACATAAATATGCCCATTTCATAACCGCAATGAGCTGTTTACATAACGCCTGGCACACCCGCCTAACTCAACTAACCAACCATTCCCACTGATCTTCACTGACCCAACTGACCTAATGACCTATCCACCCAATTGACCTATCGACGCCATTCACCCAACAACTTTGCTGACTCACCGATAACGTTCTGGTTGCTAGCACCTCTGCGTTCGGTTCGCTCATGTTTGGCATCTCG